>OCTW011615500.1_pt1 | contig 25821 bp, 16 predicted proteins | sample 1539671 | NCBI WGS metagenome assembly OCTW01 (sample SAMN02144230, study PRJEB22623) | gut metagenome | biome: sheep rumen | host: Ovis aries | place: New Zealand | reverse complement strand
CTCAAGCTGCATCCATAGGGCAACATCCTCTCCATACAGATTCCTGTCTCCGTCTACTCCAAGACAACCGCGATACCATCCATCCCCTAAGATAACCCTTATGGTATTACCACCTTCTTTGATAAGTTCTGTTACATCATAGGTCTGATAATGCAGTGATTTATCGTAGCTTCCGGGACCCGGAGTAAGTATATTATCACCCACCCTTTCACCGTTAATATATGCTTCATACAGCCCATGACTTGTAATATATAGCCTTGCTTTTTTGTAATTATCCTTAATCTCAAAATCTTTCTCAAGATAGCTGGCATTTTGATGTTCATCGACCTTTGTGTCAATCTCAGGATTAATCCATAGAGCCTTGAATTCCTCCCTATTCAAAAGTCCCATTTCGAACGTGCTCGAATCGGAGAAATCCCCCACAGTATCACTATCATTCCACAAGCGAACCATCCATTTGATACAGTCTTTACTTTTTAGCTTTCCTCCGTAAAGCGTGTGCATCTTTGAGCTTAAGACTTTGCCACTGCTCCATACCAATTCATCATCAATATATGCATTTATCTCGTATGCAGTCTGTCTTGCATCCCCTTTTTTATCAGCATCTGATTCTTCGCTAATGGCGTTCCAGCTTAGCATAGGCTTTGTCACGTCAATACCTATAGGATTATCCATATATTCAGTCTTAAGTCTTATTGCTTTCATACCTGTCTCCTTCTTAGATGTAGCTTCCCAAGTGTCTAAGGCTCGGCTTTTCTTCACGTTTCATAGTATCTCTGTCAACCGCTATAAGACCAAATGTCATAGAGTATCCTTTCTGCCATTCGAAGTTGTCAAGAAGGCTCCAATAACAATATCCTTTCACCGGAATATTATCATCTATACAGTTCTTAACACCCTGCAATGCGTCGTCTATGAACTTACATCTTATCTCATCATCCGTTATTGCTATTCCATTCTCTGTTACAATAATATCTCCCTTAAAATCCTTATTTACCTGTCTTATCACATGCTCTAATGCCTGCGGATATATCTCATACTCCATCTGTGTAAGCTTTGCATCTTCCTTCGGGTTGAGCTGTCCGTTTGCACCATATACAGTTCTCGTATAATTCTGTACTCCAAGGAAATCATCATCCTTGATATAAGGAAGATAATGAACGAATTCTTCATCCCAGGTATCCCTGACATACTTTTCACCACCCTCAACTGCCTGAAGATCGTGAAGTGACAAGGTTATACCAACTCTGATATTCGGATATAATTTCTTAATCTCCTTTTTTGCCGCCTGATGTGCTTTCATAACAATAATGTCGCCCTCAGGGGTTCTTGCACTTACAAAAGTCTGTGGCTGTGGTGTACCGAATGCCTGCATATTCTCAGCCGCCTGATACTTCATATTTTCCATCATCTTCTGGAAATTCATGCCGACCTGAACTTTCCCTTCTGCTTCCTTACCGGACTCGGCAGGTGGCTCCTTCATATTTTGTGCAGCCTTTGCCATCATCTCATATCTTTTTGCAATAGCCGCGAGCTGCAAGCCCATATTAGCCTCATTGATTGTACATACATACGCTAATCTGTCTCCAAGCTTTTCTATAACATAAGAAGTATATCTTGCGAAATATTCAATTACCTTCTCGCTCTCCCAGCCACCTTCTTTGATAAGCCATGCGGGACTTGTAAAGTGTAAAAGCGTAACTATAGGCTCTACTCCCATCTCCTTGCAGCAATCAATAACCTGTCTGTAATGATTGATTTCATTCTCATCAAATTTTCCCTTTTCAGGCTCAATCCTTGCCCATTCAATAGAAAATCTATATGCATTAAGCCCTGCACTTTTAAGCATCCTAATGTCTTCATCATATCGGTTATAATGATCACATGCGATATTGCTCGGCTCTAAGAAGCTACTGTGTTCTAAATTCTCCTGAACCCAATAATCACTATGAACATTATTTCCCTCTACCTGATGTGCCGATGTTGCTGCTCCTAACATGAAGTTACCGTCAAAAGTCATAATATATTCCTCCTGTTTTCCTATAACTGTTTCTTAATACCCTGTAATATACGATTTAACTGCTTGATGCTTTCTTCATCACTTCCCGCCTGCTTTAGAAGGCTAATAAGTGTCATTCTTCCCATCATTCGCTGAAGCTGTGGATTGTCTTTAACCGACTGTGCCACATCTCCCCTTGCCTCAGATGCCTTATCCATCATACTTTTTACCACCTGTCCTGCCTTCGGATGTGCCTGGAGGTCTTCAAGCTTATCATTAATTGAGAAGCAATCCTTATCTATCTGTTCACTGTCGAACCAGTTGCTGACATTACTTGCCGCTTTGTTGAATATATATGTCTCATCCGGCTCAGCTACATATTTTATCTCTATCTCGTCACTTGCGTCCTGGGACTGTGCCACAACTTTATGTGTCCCATTAATAGTACAGGTAAATCTGAATACTCTCTCACCCTCCTGTTCATCAATTTTGACTCCATCCATATATAATGCAACCTTGGATTGATTGGAATACACCTTAATCTCCGTCGTGTCTTCATTACGATTAATGTATCTTCTTCCACAGATATGAACAAAAGGCTCCTTTTTATTCCATGCTGCCTTATACAGATAGAACGCATCCTTTCTTTCTTTTCTGTCAAATGTCACAAGACCTTTTTGGTTCTCACCGTTCTTGCCGCCTTCATCTCTGCCGTCTGCTCCAAAATCGAACATATTCCATACATGGGTAGCCCATAGATAAGGCCTTTTATCTATCATCTCAAGGATATGCTCGTGGTACAATGCCTGGTATTCTTCCGTATAATCTCCCTTCTGCGGGCTTGATGAATGATACGCAATATTCGCATCTGCACCGTATTCAGAGAATCCTATAACACGGTTCGGATATTTGCTATGATACTCATCAAAGAAATCATCATTCTGCTCTAAGTCTCCAAGATACCATCCAAAATACAGGTTATAGCTGTTGATATCGGCTACATCGAGAATCGGACTGTCCGTTTCTAGCATGAATACATTAGCCATTACCGTCTGTCTTGTGCTATCCATGTCATGACACAATTCATTAAGTCTTCTGTGATTATCAATAAGCTCATCATTGACTGCGGACGCCGCTGTAATCTCATTGGATAATCCCCATACAGCTATGGACGGATGGTTATAGCATTGTGTTATAAGCTCTCTCATCTGACTTAATGTATTGTCAATTCCCTTGGACATATGCATTGTTATATATGGTATCTCAGCCCATACAACCATGCCCTCTTCATCGCACAAATCATAGAATTCCTGAGCGTGCTGATAGTGTGCAAGCCTTATTGTATTTGCTCCTATCTCCTTGATAATATCCATGTCCCTCTTGTGATCTTCTAAGGACAATGCATTTCCTTTACCCTTTAAATCCTGGTGTCTCGATACACCTCTTAAGGGATAAACCTTTCCGTTCAATATAAATCCTTTATCCGGATCTGTCTCAAATGTGCGGCATCCAAACTTTGTGCTGATCTTATCGCCACTGCTTAATTCAGCTTCAGCAGTGTATAGATAGGGATCTATTGTACCGTTCCAAAGATGTACATTCTCGATAACGAACTCTGCCTTCGCATAACCATTATTAACCACTGCTTCTTTTTGTAAATCATCAATTCTGATAGTAACTTTAGAGGCATTTTGCCATGTCTCTACAAGGACTGTTGCCTTATTCTCTCCAATATCCACTTTAGGTGTTACTTTAATCCCTAAGCTTCCGTCTTTTATAAGCTCAAAGTGTTCCTTAGGCGTATTGATTATATTGACATCTCTGTACAGTCCACCGTAGAAGGTAAAATCTGCCTTTTGCGGATATACTTTGTCCGACTCTTCGTTGCTTACTGCTATTGCGAGAATATTCTCCTTAGACAGCTCATCAGTAAGCTCGATTCTGTAACACGAAAAGCCTCCTTCATGCTCTCCAAGCTTCTTGCCGTTAAGATACACTTCGCTTATATTCGCAGCACCGTTAATCTCCAAAAAAACCTTTTCTCCGCATATTTCCTCAGATGATAACGTACGAATATACCAGCATCTTCCTCTATGATAGTCATTTCCACCATCCTGTCCGTCTATATTATTCCATGTATGGGGAACTGTAACATCCTCTCCTCTATTTGCATTAGACATGGCGTCTTCGACATCCATATCATGCTTTAGAAACTTCCATCCTTTTGATAATTTGATAATGTTACGCATATACTCCTCCTGTTTACTTCGCCTGTGATTTTTCTTCTTCATTTTCAGCCTGTTCTATCTCCTCTTTCTGACTAGCGATAGAAGCTTGTACTTCTTCCATCTTCTCCCTTGTCAAGGAGAATTTCTTCATTGCCACAAGCGTAAGTGCCCATCCAAGCAATGGCAATCCACAGAAGAGCGCTGCAGTTATTATTCTAATTCCTATTGTAAGCTCATCTGATGCCTGTGGAATTTTTGAACCTGTATATCCTACAATTCCTATTACAAGAGTGGCAATCATAGGTGCCAAAGCACTTATCATCTTATCGATAAATGAATATACTGCACTTACCGTTGCCGGCAGGTAGTGACCTGATCTATATAATTCATAGTCTACCACATCCATACGCATCGCACCTGTCGCTGTACTTACAACCATCTTGAATGCGTTATTACCAAGCATCAACAGGAAGAATATTACAAGAGGTATGCCCATAGAAGATGCCCCCTTTTCCGGAACAACCATGATAAATATTATGAACAGAACATTCCATATAATACATACCCATGTCCAGTTAATCATTACTTTTCTGTTGCCCTGCTTGCCTGCAAGCTTGGCTCCCACTATCGCAAATATAATCGACGGAAGCATTGCAACTACACTTATAATTGATGAACCAACCATACTTCCCAGCAGTACGCTGAACATAAGTGTTGTTATAACAGACTGTGAACCAACAGTCTGTGCCAGCTTATCGGAACAAGCCGCAACAATAAATCTTTGTAATTCCTTATTGTCTTTCAGAAGCGAGAACATCTCTTTAAAGGATGGCTTCGCATCCTTCTTGATGCCTTCAAAATTCTCAGGCTTATCGTAGGGAGTAAGACCTATACATGTAAGAATAAGCGCTACAAGTGATACACCGACTACAATAAGATTGGCCCATTGAAATACTTCGATTGTCCAGCTGTAATCTGTAGCTCCGTTTTCAAGTTGATACGGCGTTCCGAATCTCGGAAGAAGAATAACTGTTATCAACATAGATACAATCATAGGTGAGAGATAAGAATAGATAACCTGCCACACACCTATTGTGGGACGCTGCTTGGGATCGTTTGTCAGGATATTGCCCTCCATATTACCGACACAGCTTGCAAATGTATAGCCTATTATATAGAAAAAGTAAATTATAATAAATACTGCAACTCCTGCGGGATTAGAAAATGTATCATCCGGACCAAAGCTGAAATTGCCGGCAAATACATTACACATAAGCGTAGTTGAAATCGCCATCAATGCCCATCCGATTGCAAGAAACATCCTCATCTTGCCATGTTTTGAATTGAATTTCTCAATTATAAGGGCTATGAACGGATCGGTAATACTATCAAACACTCTTGTTATCGTAATAAGTACACCAACCAAAACCGTAGTAATAGCATATCCCAGATTGCCTATATATGCTGCGTATCCAAGCAGCACATAAAATGCCATCTGCATTATGCCTGTCATCTGACTCAAGGCAATGTGCCATGTCTTAGCTCTTTTGTAAGTAACTTGTTCTGCCATAATTAACCTCCTTTACACAATACAATGTATTACGCTACTTCCGTTTTTGATAATTTCATTCTAGCAACTCATAGGAGAAATCGTTAGAAATGTATTGTGATAAATAGCACTAATTTGACATAAATTCACTATTATGATATTTTTCTTATAGCATCTATGTTTACTTTGGGAGAACAATATGAACAGGGAACTCTTTTCTTCAACAATTCAAAACCTTAACTCAGTATATGTAACTCATTTTGCGTCAAATGAATCCGTTCCCTCCTTTTTTCATGAAAAATACTGTTATCATGCCTCTTTACAAAAATGCTACACAAAAGAGGCATTATCTCATACTATATCTAATCTTCCTCATCACGCTATATGGGAAATTCAGGATTTGCTCGGACTTAGAGTATTCCTTTTCAGACTAGATGATCATATATGGCTTCTCGGCCCTTTTGTAACAGACAAATTCTCTGAAAAAAGGACTCAATCCGTACTTATAAAAAACGGTCTCTCAGCATCGTATATTCCATCACTAAGGTTATTTTACAGTTCCTTTCCGCTTATTATGGAACAAGAATTACTGCATAATCTGAATGCTTTAATCAAGTCATTTGTACCAAAAGAGCCTGAATATACTTTCAGACATATCAGCACCGACAACATGGGAGATACATACAGCGATACCAATGCAGAATATAAGACTCGCTTTGACTATCAAAGCATCAAGAAGCGCTACGAACACGAGAATACTTTTCTGAATATGATAGAAAAAGGAGATACGGACCATGTGCTTGAAGCCTTCGACAAGATGACAATGTCAGATCTTAACTCCAGACGTTATATTAATGCAATTTATTACGATCCCAAGACAAGTATGGCAATGATTAGAGCTCTCAGCAGAAAAGCTGCCGAAAGGGGAGGCGTACCCCTTATGGAGATTAATGAGATAACACAAAGAATCGCCCAGGACACCTTGCATTTACACAACGAAAAGGATTACATAAAGAGTATGCACTCACTAATACTGTCCCTGACAAAGGCTGTAAAGCGTCATAAAATCTCCGACAGCAACCTGACATCTCCTATACTCAAGGTTGTAAGCTTCATCCGCTCCAATTATACCCAGGATATAGACTTGTACGAACTTGCTACAATATCCGGCTACACCAACGCCTATCTCTCACGAGAATTCAAATCACAGATGAATATGACCATCTCTGACTACATCAGAACCTTAAGATGTGAAAAGGCTGCAAGACTTCTTAGAGAAAGCGATCTTCCCATATCATCAATCAGCTCATATGTGGGCTATCACGACAATAATTATTTTGTTAAGGTATTTAAAAAGCAATATTCTATGACACCAACAAAATGGCGAAAAGATAATTCTAAAATTAACTGATACTTCCAAATACACCTTTAAGTGCAGGATATATTTGTCTAAACTCATTATATCTGTCATTATACTTTAGTGCTGTCTCACGCCTTGGCTCATAACTGTCAACCACACGCACGATTGCCTCTGACGCTTCACGAACAGACTTATACTCACCGCATCCGACTGCCGCGAGCATAGCGGCTCCCATTGACGGGCCCTCGTTGGTCTCTATCACATCAACGGGTATATTCAAGATATTGGCAATCATCTGCTTCCACAGCAGACTTTTTGCTCCACCTCCGCATATCTTCGTTCTTGGTATTTTTATTCCCAGACTTTTCGCCACTTCAAAAGAATCTCTTAGTGCAAAAGCCACTCCTTCAAGCACAGCCTGAGTCATATCCGAAGCGTCAGTATCCATCGTCATACCTACAAATGCTCCCCTTGCACACGGGTCATTATGTGGCGACCTCTCACCCATAAGATATGGCAGAAAAAACACGTGATTTTCTCCAAGCTTCTTTATCCTTTTTTGCGCAGCCGAGAAATCAGACGTGCCTAGTATATCTTCCATCCACCATTTATTACAGCTTGCAGCCGATAGCATACATCCCATTAGATGATATCCTCCGTCTGCGTGCGCAAAGGAATGTAAAGCATTGTTAACATCTACACCAAAGTCCTTGCTTGATATAAATATTGTACCGGATGTTCCCAGTGATATATTGCATTTACCATCTCCTACTGTTCCTGTTCCAACAGCAGCCGCAGCATTGTCTCCTGCACCGATTATTATCTTGACATCCCTGCCAAGACCCAGCATGTCTGCAATCTTTGGCTTAAGCGTCCCCACAACGTCATAGCTTTCATGAAGCTTCGGCAGCATCGACTTATCAATACCGCAGATATCAATCATCTTATCAGACCATTTTCGATTCTTAACATCTAATAGTAACATACCCGACGCATCGGAATAATCTGTGCAAAAGCTTCCTGACAATCTATATGCAAGATAATCCTTTGGAAGCATTATCTTAGATATTTTACTATAATTATCCGGTTCATTATCCCGAACCCACAAAAGCTTCGGTGCAGTAAATCCGGCAAAGGCAATGTTGGCGGTATACTCTGACAAGTTGCCTTTTCCCACCTTCGTATTAAGATAGTCTACTTGCGACACACTTCTGTTATCGTTCCAGAGTATAGCCGGACGAATGACCTCATCATTCCTATCTAGCATAACAAGCCCATGCATCTGTCCCCCAAAGCTTATTCCCTTAACCTTCGACTTGTCTATGTCCGACACTAATTCACTCAAGCCTTCTATAGTCTTGTCATACCAGTCATATGGATTCTGCTCAGACCATCCCGGATGTGGAAAACTCAGATTATACTCCCTTGTTGCTGTATTTTCTATGTTTCCTTTTTCATCCATCAAAAGCAGTTTTACCGCAGAAGTTCCAAGATCAATGCCTATATAATACACGATGATTCTCCTTCTATTAATCTACTCAAACGGGTTCTCCGTAGGATACCTGTCTCCCGCTGGGCGATTATATCCTATCTCTTCAACAGGAACACCGATGTATTTGAATACCTCATACAAAGTCTTACCGTAGTGTCCAAACGCAACTGCGCCATGATGAGGAAAGTTCTTCTCTATCAGCACATGACGATAGAATCTTCCCATCTCCTTTATAGCAAAAACTCCTATGGAACCAAAGGATCTGGTTGCGACAGGAAGTACTTCGCCTTCTGCAATATACGCTCTTAGCTTTGAATCAGATGTGGACTGTAATCTATAAAATGTTATCTCGCCCGGAACAATATCTCCTTCAAGAGTACCGTTAGTCACCTCAACAGGAAGGCTTCGAGCCATAATCTTTTGATACTTCATCTCACAGAAAGCCAGCTTGTTAGACGGCGTATTTCCGCAATGAAATCCCATAAATGTATCTTGTAACAAATAATTGTATTTGTCTTGTATATCCTCTGAATACAAATCCTTTGGCACAGTATTATTAATATCCAAAAGGGTAACAGCATCTTCGGATATAACCGCTCCAATGTATTCACTTAGGCATCCGTATATATCCACCTCACAGGAAACCGGTATTCCTTGTTTGGTCAATCTGGAATTCACATAGCAGGGCACAAATCCGAATTGTGTCTGGAATGCCGGCCAACACTTACCTGCAATTGCCACATATTCTCTGTACCCTTTGTGTTCCTCAATCCAATCCTTCAAGGTAAGCTCATAGCAGGCAAGCTTTTCAAGAATCTCCGGCTTCTTATTGCCTTTTCCTAACTCTTGTTCCATATCAGCAACAACTTCTGCTATCCTAGGGTCATTAGTATGCTTATTATATGCCTCGAATAAGTCAAGCTCAGAATTCTCCTCTATCTCTACACCCAACTGATACAATTGATGAATCGGAGCGTTACATGCAAGAAAATTAAGAGGTCTGGGGCCAAAACTGATTATTTTCAGGTTGTTTAATGCTATGATTGTTCTGGCAATCGGTGCGAACTGCGCAATCATATCGGCGCAATCATCTGCATCACCAACAGGATACTCCGGTATATAGGCTTTAACACCCCGAAGCTTGAGATTGTAGCTTGCATTGAGCATACCACAATATGCATCACCTCTGTTGTCCTGAAGATATTGTCCGCTCTCCTCGGCTGCCGCTATGAACATCTTAGGTCCGTCAAAATGCTTTGCCAAAAGGGTCTCAGAAATCTCCGGTCCGAAGTTACCAAGATATACAACAAGGGCATTACATCCTGCCTTCTTAATATCATCAAGAGCCTGCACCATATGAAGCTCGCTTTCAACAATACATATCGGACATTCATATACATCCAGCTTTGGATGTCTTGTCCTCAATGCTTTCATAAGATTTGCTCTTCTGTTCACAGAAAGGCTCTCAGGGAAGCAGTCACGACTAACTGCAACGATGCCGATTTTTTCAGATGGTCTGTTCATTGTATTGTCCTCCTATCCTACAGTTGATGCTATCATTATACACCGATTAAAGTCTCTTGCAATCTATAATTTCAATAATCTATCATTTGACTTTATTCATAAAAAGGTGTAAAATACACATAGTCAAGAAAGGAGCATACTCCTTTTGACTTATGAAATTAAGAACATAGAACATTAAATGTTCATAATCTAAAAGAAAAAAACTAGTGATGTTTCTAGCTATACTAGAAAAGGTTCGCTAGTTTTTTTCTATCATTATTTTTCATAATTTTCTCTATAATCCAAGCACATTACACACCTTTTTGCATTAGAGTCTTTTACAAAATCAGTCGGATACTTTTCATAGAGGTATTTACACGCTTTTCGCAACTCATCTATGCTAAGCATATCCTTATTTTTTAAAACAGACATTGCTGTTTTTCGACAATTCTCAGCACGTACCATATGTTCATATAATTGATTATAATTGTCAAATGAAGGAAAATTCTTAAAAGTTGCAGCCACATTTTTTGTAACAATTTTATCCATCGTATTATGATTTGAAATATATATTCCGAGTTTACTATCCGGTGCAATATTATACCCTTTTGCGTACTTAAATACAGGCAACAAACGTGTTCTGGCTATATTTTTATATCTCTCAAAACACATTAACTCCGAATCAAATTTCTTGTTGTCATAAACTATATCTTCAAATATAAAGTTTTCTTCCAAAAGTCCATAGCCATACTTATTCAAAATATTCTCTTTGTATCCAATCGCAATAGCCAACGGCTTTGACGACAAATCAACCTTTGATAAATCGTCTATCCCAACTATAATAGATTGAGCTTCAGAAGACGCCATATTCTGATCAACTATCTTCTTTATAACCCTTCTTGTTTCTCTAACTCTTAAAGGAGAAATGCCCGGCGTTATTTCTCCAATTTTATCATAAACAAACCCATAATTATCTGTCTGAATCTCAACAAAAGGAATCTCGACACCATTTTTAGTTGTAATTGTTCTTTCAACTTCAATAAGATCATTCTCCCCTTGTTTATAACTTATAAACAAAAAATGTCTTCTTATGCTTGAAAGTTGCTCTTTCGAAAGACAACTAAGAAAATCCTCAATTATTTCTCTTACATTTTCATCTTTAAAAGAATACCCCATAAATATAATAGGTGCTTCTGAAAACAATGTAAGCATTTTGGCAACTATTAATTTTCTCGTATTCTTGAACTCCGCATAATCATCTTCTGTAATTACTATTGATTCTGCATCTGTTACGCTACCATGAATCTTATATATTTCTGCAATATCATAACTATCTGCCGAAAATAGTTCATGTTGTCTAACAAAAACTTTAAAATCATCTGTAAATACATGCTTTTCCAAAAATTCATCATAATTTGTTGTTATAATCGAAAAAACTTTGTTTTTTAACTTTTTAAATTTATCTAATTCGTCTAATAATTCCTTTGATCTGTTAACTTTCTGTTTCCTAAACAAATCTGCCAAAAACATCTTATATGGCGATATACTTCTTTTAACCCAACTCGGATTCTTCTTATTACCAACATTAATTGTTATCTTTCTATCAAAAAATGCCTTATTAAACTCGCTTTCTATTATCTTCCCCATATATGCATTAATCTCGAATTCGGACATACCTTTTCTCTTGCACTCATCAATATATTTTTGAAATTGAAATGCATCAGGTTCAAACTTATTAAACGAAAGCTTTAATAACTCCTCCCAAGAAGGATATTTATATAAATATCTCTTTGATATTCCCGCACCTATAAATAAAATTGGCGCTTTATTAGAATTTACAATCTCATCTAATATTCCCACCTCTTAATTTAACACCCCTTTCGTGGCCTTCTTTGTTCAAGGTCAAAAAAATGACCTTGCAAACAATTCTATTCCAAGCATCAGATTAATCAATAAGCGTTTTATGGAAATTTTTTCTTTGGTATAATTTAACGAAATTTATTTTTTTTATTGTGTAGTTTTATAAATGAGAAACTAACCTAGCCCACATAATTTCTCTCCATTATCTTTTGAGCGGATATAAAACATAATAACTAATCACTGGACTAACCGTCTATCGGTAGCACCTTTTCTGTAAATATAATAACATCACCACTCATTATCGTCAGTCAAAAACATTTTTCTAAAATCATTCCTGTCACTTTTCACGAGCCAAACGAAATGCCCCTTGACTCATCATGAATTACTATTCTTTAATAATAACTCCCGCTGATTGAGACTTAACACCAACAATTACATCAGCATAAATATCAATACCTTTTTTTTGGTCGTTAATAAACTGTTTGAATTCACCTTCTTCAAATTCGAGCGTAAATTCAGATGGCGTCGAATAATTATATAATCCTGTATCTCGGTTTATATATTCTAACAAATCTTCTGTCTTCAACGAATTGATTGTCACATATAATTTATTTATATTAACAAATAAAGAGTCCTTCCTTAACGCAATCCCTTTATTTCCTCCTAAAACATACTTACATTCCATAGAATCTAAGAAATCTTCATGTTCAGCGTATTCTTCAAAATCATTTGACCCAAATATGCATTCATCACCAAATAATATTTTATACTCATTATCGACAATATACTCCCTAAATTTTCTATCACTGTAGAAATCTTTTCTTTTTATCGTATTTATTCCATAAGATTTTTCTAATTCATATAGTAACCAATTCGAAAAACGAGCTACAGCATAATCCGAAAAATCCATCTCAGCCTCTTCAATGAATGCTGTATCACACTTAATATGAAAAATATTTACTTTGTTATATGTCTTTTCATTATCACACGATGCATCAAACCCTCTAATCGTTTCATTAATCCTTTTTTCTACTCTTTCTTTCAATTCGGCTTCAATAACATCTTGTTTGTTTTCGATTTCATATTTTTTCTGACCACTTCTAGCTTCTTCTATAATATGCTTTTTATACATACCCTTCATAACCTGCGAAAAAGTAACAAGCATATTATCTATTCTTTCAGACACTTTATCATCTGACATTTTTTTTAAATCAAATATACTGCTCAACTCTATAAATCGCTTTTTTAACCCATCAAGATTTGATACAGAAAGCCACATATAATACTTTCGTACATTTAATACATTTTCAAATCTGTCCTCCTTAAGCGTATTTCTTAGAGTCATTAATGAAACATACAAAAAATACTCTTTAATAACTTCGTCCAAAATCATAAACTTACCACTTGAATGCTTTGGAAATTGTTCATGATTTCTTAACATATTCTCCATTTTGATTTCGATTTGTTCGTCTAGCAATAATGGGTTCTGAAATAATCTATAATAAAACTTTTGAATTGTTTTGACTATATCATCATCTTGAAGAAATACTTTTACCTTATTCTGTATTTCTACTTCTACACACTCCTCACTTTCTCTAAAAGCATAATAGTACAGATAACAATGTATCATCATTATTTTTAATACATATTCTTTTTCTTTAATACTGAATAGAGAACTTAATTCTTCACAGAACAATCCTTCTTTAATAATCTCTAATTGTCCACTTAACAAAAAACCATACACAATACTGAAATCCCTTAACGCCAATGATTCTCTATAATAGGTCTGTGAATAGGATGGCAACATACTAGCTCTGTATCTAAATGTATCATACAACTGCCCCTGCCAATACTTCAAATTAACCTCATTTCCTTTTTTTCTCTGTTTATAAACATATTTTCCTATACCTCTCGCTATGTTATTTATTGCATTTACTTCATATGATGAATTATCTGAAAACCCTATCCAAGAAGATACTTTTATTACAGCATCCGAAAAATGTTCAAATCCATAATCTTCATTTTCAAACACTTCTGCATCAATAGACTCAAAGGCCCTAAACCACTCTCTTTCTAATTTGGATATCAATACAATTGATGTTTCAATTTCCTTGACGTAATCTTGATTATCATTAATCCAGCACAAAATGTCATCATAATATTTTCGTATAAGCCTAATACCCTTAATTCTACAATTTATAGAATCATGCGACAGAAGAAATCGTGAAATATTATATGTCAGTATATTAACGTCCTCTATTCTCTTTCCTCTATTAAGAATAGCTACTACCAATCTAAACAGTGTATCATAATATAAGTCAAACTCTTCTTTTGACTGCACTAAGACAATATTCTTCCAATCTGAAATATATGCTTCTCCCAGCTCTAAATAGTTCTCATTATTATCAATTGAAAACATAATATATGATAAGATTATCTCTTGTATACTTCTTCGTCCCTTAAACACTTCATATATTTCCAAAAACGACAAAAGGACAAAAACAACGGTAACCATAAAATTTAAAACCAAAGTAAAGTGTGACCCTATCAAATATAATATCACACTTAAAGCCAACCCTAAAAACTCTATAATTACTATGCGTTTTTGTCTAAAGAAATATGGATGAATTTCCAAAAAATATCTGCTCACAGGCACTCCCATATAGGAATCTTTAATACTACCTGATAGTAATGTAACCACAGTTATAGTCAATGTAATTATCGTTGCCTGAACTGGAATTATTGTTAAAGAGACGTCTTCTAATTCTATATGCCTGACAAATAATTTCCCAAGAGAAGCCAAACAGTCACAAGCAGAACCTATGACGAAAAATACAACTATAATAATACCAACGGTTATTTCTATATTTTTTATTCGCTTTCTATAATTATCCCATTCCATAGCCATTTAAACTATCCTTTTTATAAGTAATAATTGTTTTCTTCTTTGTCTCACCAATATTCAATCAAAAATCTACACCACTTTCTAAATGTTCCAACGGCATGGTATCAAGTATCCTTCTTGCTTCTTTCCATGCAGGACAAAATTCTTCTACTAGTTCATAAAACCTATTCGTATGATTCTTTTCAATTAAGTGTACTAACTCATGAATAACAACATATTCTAAACATTCTGGAGGCTTTTTTGCCAACTGAAGATTTATCCATATTCTACGTTTGTCAATATTACAAGTTCCCCAACGGGTACGCATATTTTTTATACGATACTCTTTTGGATAAATACCTGTCTTTGTTTCACATTGTACAGCAACAGAATCTAAAACACTCTTAAGTTCTTTTCGATACCACTCATTAAAATATTTTTCCCTTGTTTGTAAACTAGTCCCCTCAGGAACAGTCATTATTATCTTTGTCGGAGTCTTCTCAATAGTATGCCTTTTTCCTTCATATATAACTTGTAATCTATATGGTTTGCCCCAAAGATAATGCGATTCACCAGATACATATTCACGCTTACTTTGCCTTTCCTGAGCAATCATTTTATCTCTAACTTTATTAATATCAGGAAGTCTTTTTAATACATAAAGCCTTATATCTTCACTTGATAATCCCAAAGGCGAACTAATAGTAACATCACCCTCTGGCGGATTAATTCTAATATAAAGATTCTTCTGATTTTTTCTTTTAGTTATCAAAATGGGCAAATCACCAATTTTTAGTTCTTCTTTAAGCGTCATACTCTTCCTGCCTCTTTGCAATATCATAAACCTCTTCTGTCTCCTCTACAGCTTTCTCTTGTGAATAATCATGTTTTAAAAGCTTGTTATAAATTGCAGCTCTAATCTTTTGTTGTTTTTGACGATTCTTCTTCCATTCAGGTTGAATAGCAACTCTTATAGCTCCATCTACATCGATTGTTATTTCAACATTTTCATCAAAATAATCATATAGAGCACGTTTTGCAGAACTATCTTTTATGTCATCAGGATATATATCTTGGTTCTCTGGATGTAAAATAGCCTCTGCCAATTCAACAACTTGTCTTAAATACTCTTCGTAGCTTATTGCATCAATCTTACGCTGAATAATAATCTTTTGTAACATCTCAGAAAGTTTTCCATAATAAACGCTATTAGAGTCCATCTTTCTAACAATTTCATATTGCAAATTATTATCAATTGTCTCTGCTTTAGCCTTTTTATTACCAGGAATACCTTTTAATACATCATCAACATCTTTTTTGTCTCCTTGTAAAAGAAGTTCTACCAAAGACATATTGCCAAGTTCACTAACTACTCTAGAATCCTCAGCCTTAATATATGTATCTAAAATATATCTCATATCTACTTCATAAGGTTTAAGATCAATATAGTCACAACTTGCCAGTTTAATCATTTCTTTGATTTTATTAAATCCACCAATATTATCACGTACACTATTTACTTCTTCTTCAGTGTAACCATAGTCAGAAACTAGTCTGTCACAACAATTAGCAAACGAACGCGACAACGATGCAGTTAAAGCATAGAATGTATCTCTTCTAGCTCTCATTTCATTATCTTCACTATCATCACCGCAGAAATATGTTATATAATCAGTATCTTCTTGAGGTTCAGGGACATTACTCACTAATTCTCTTAGGGATGAAATAGCACCTTGTAGTTCAGCTTTCGCCTCATCATAACGATTCTTAATTAAACCTTCTACATCTTCCTTGTCATAACCATCAAATGATTCCGATGTATAATCAGCAATAGCTAGTTCAACATTACGAAATAGATCCATATAATCTACAATATATCCATAATCTTTATCTTCACCATCTGGTCTATTAACTCGACAAATAGCTTGGAACAAGTCATGATCTCGCATAGATTTATCAATATACAAATATGTAGCACTTGGAGCATCAAAGCCTGTAAGAAGTTTGTCCACCACAATTAAAAGCTTCATCTGTGCTGGTTCATCTTTAAACATTTCTTTTACATCTCTTTCAAACTCAGATACTTTCTTGCCATTGAGCATTCGTTCATATATAGACTTCTTGTATTCTTCTTCACTCTCTTGAAATATATCACTAGTAGCAGTTCTCACACTTTGCGTAGTTGGCTCATAAGATGTTACAACAGCACACTTTGTAAATCCCATACTATTAAATATTTCCCAATATCTACAAGCTTCATATATACTACCAGCCACAAGCATAGCAGTTCCTCTATCATTCTTTAATCTAGGTTTTAAACTCATATCAAAGACAATATCAGCTGCTATCTTCTCCAATCTTTGCCTTGAACTATATAGCTTATTAATAGATGTCCAGCTTTGCTTTAATTGTTGTTTAGCTCTTTCAGTGAGCCCATTCGTCTTATTCTCAAACCAAAGATCTACCTTATCTTTACTTGATAAATCTTGATCTACATCTCTTGCTTCGTATCTCAAATCCAAGACAACGCCATCTTCAACACCTTCATCAAACTTATATGTGTGAATATATGTACCAAATGTCTCTATACTAGAACGTTTATCAGTTTTCAAAAGCGGCGTGCCTGTAAAACCAATAAGTATAGCATCTGGCATTAGAATCCTTACAGCTTCGTGGAGCTTTCCAGAATTAGTTCTATGACACTCGTCAATAAATGCAACAATATTTCCTTTTGCTTTAAAATCAGAAGGAAGATCCTTAAGTAATTCCTTTCTATATTGGTCTACATCAGACTGACTTCCTGCGTTATGACCATATTTATGAATTAGCGAGCAAATAATTGCATCCTCATTTTTATCAAGAGTATCCCTAAGATCAGCACAACTCTTTGCCCTATGCACTTTCTCATCAACATCATTAAACAAACTCTCTATCTGGTCATCTAATTCATCACGATCTGTAATAACAACTACACGACTATCGTCAACATTTTCGATAATCCATTTTGTTAGCCAAACCATAATCAATGATTTGCCTGAGCCTTGCGTATTCCAAATAATGCCCCCTTCTTTAGCCTTAATTCTCTGACGAGCAGCTATATTAGCAAAATACTGATTATGCCTTGTAACTTTCTTTATACCAGCATCAAATATAACAAAATCATGAATAAGTGAAAGAAATCGTTCCTTTTGACAAAGCGATACTACACCATCCATAAGACGATTAACTTTTTTGCTTTGGATCTGTTTTATTTCTTTAGATAGACCATCCTCCGCATTTTTATATTCTTTCCACTTCAAATAATACTTTTCAGGTGTATTAATTGTCCCATATAAAAGTCCTTCCGCCTCATTTCCTGCAAAAAGGTATTGCAAAGTCGAGAAATAATTAGAAATATTTTCACTTTTCTGATTCTGCAATAGTTGACGAATACCTTCACCAACGCTTACACAGGAACGTTTTAATTCAAACATACCTAATGCAATACCATTAATATATATAACAACATCAGGTCGTTTATGTGAAGTGCCATTTTGTCTTAAAACAGAAACCTCTTCAGCAACATAATAATCATTTAACTTATCTTTATCATCACGATAAATGTCATCCCAATCAATATAATGAACAGTCTGCCTCTTACCATCAACATCCTTAGCGCCTTGTCTACCATAACGAAGAAGCGAATAAACATCTTTATTTATTTGATAAAGAGAATCCACTTGATTATTAGTCTTACTTACAAGCTCACTTACAGCAGTCTTTATTTGATCATCATAATATCCCCTTTTCTTCAAGCTAGCCTTCAACAACTCTTCCTTTACTGGGGTGTTATCTTCGTCTTCTAAATTGCCTAGAAACTTATAACCAAGATCTTTAATTAACCAATGTAAAACCCTATTCTGAAGTTTTTTCTCAACATCTACCGTAGCCATAAATTATCCCCTCTACTATTTATTTAAACGGACACGACCAGTAAGCAGATCGTCCATTGCCCCTTCTCTGATTTGAATCATTTTGTCTTTTTCAGCTTCTAGAACACCTATTTCATCATCCATGGCTGTCAACACATCCGCAATAGCTTCTTGTTCATCAATATCCATAGGTAAAACGATATTGACTCCCTTAATAAGTTTTTTATTTAAGCCTCCACGTCCACCATCTCCAGATGATAATTCTCTAAGCGAATAATACATGCTTTCAATTAGGTAATACAAAAATTCCGAATTACACTTTTCATTAACAACTAATGCCGCAAGAGACTGATTTAACGCCATAGGCTTCATTAAAATAGCTGCTTTTCCACGCGTTTTACCTTGCCCCGCTAATGCTATTAACACAGACTTTTGCGGCGCAATCTTTGCAGACGAATTATTTAACCCTAATTCTGTAATAAAGGTCGTTGGTTTACTAATTCTTTTCTGATGTATTTCTGTAGAAGAAAGCCATGGAATATCACCACCATAATACTCTTGTCTAGCTGTAGATGGAGTTCCTCCAGTTATTACCATTCGAGTAATATCTTTTATCTCACATTCATTCCACATACCATCAAATCCCTCTAGCCTCGTTCGTCCGCTCATCAGATCTCCCAACGCCCCATCTCGAATGTTGCGCTTCTTTTCAATCAGCTCAGTGAGATCAGCTATGTAAGTGTCAAACGCAGTAAGCGTTTCTACTATTTTTTTCTGTTCTAGCAATTCTGGATGAGGAATTTCCATATCAGCAATCATAGCTCGCCTAACAGAATCAACAGAAGATTTCGCTGTGTATTTCTCTACTTCATTTATAAAGTTCTTTGAGAAATAATAATAGAAGTATTTCCCATAAACACCTCTAAAATTACTCATAACATATACACGCTGATGTGCTGCAAACTTTCCATTGTAATAATGAAATACTTTTCCTGTACCAACACCATCGCCTGCTGTCAAGACTGCTTCGCAATCGTAGTCTGCTACATCTATACGCTCAACAATTTGAGATCTTACAAAAAAGGGGTAGCGCCCATTATACTTATTATCTTGAGTATCACGACAACCCGTCGCAATATCTGCGACAGCAGAAATAGTATCTTTTTTCCAATCTTTTGGATAAGTTACCATGTATATCCCATCCTTTCCAGTGCTGACACGACAGCTTCTTTTGATTTAGCCGTTCTTTCCTCAATCTCACCGAGTGTATGTTCATACCTTTTTGCGATTAACATAACTTTTGATGATAGGGTATTTAAGACCTGCTCAACCTCATCGCACAAATCACTTTCAAGTTTTGCCATCCACTTTGCATCAAATAGTAAATGCTTAATCTCATCTAATGACAACTCGCTATATTTTTCTTCTACCATAGCATCTAACTCTTTACGCTTTGCTTTATATTCTTTATCGCTTTTTTCTTTTTCTGACAATTTACTAGCATACATTTTAAGAGCATCTAGTTCTTCTGTATTACAACCATCAAGTTCCTTAATACGCTTCCTTAATCTAGCTTTAGGGATACCATCGCCTTTTTCATTTAACACTTCATTAAACAGACCATCATCACCAGATTCTTCTTCACGCATTGCATCTAGTTCGCTTTCTAATTCGCTAGATTTCTCAAGAAGGCTATTAATTTGAGCAAGCTCATCAGCATAATATTCCTTCTCAATAATCTCTCTAGGTATCAATGCTCCCTCAAATGACTTAACCTTAGAAGTATCATCAATAGTTATTTTCTCTCCCTTTTCATCTTTACTTTTTTTCTGAGCATACTCATATTCTATCTCGCGACCAACCTCATATCCACTAGCCTTAATTACATATACATCATCTTGAAGTTTCTCATTCCAATAATTCATAAGGCAGTCATATACATCGTAATTATCAAGGAGTCTTGCATTCTCATAATCCCTAAGAATCATCATAGAAATAGTTTTAATAAGAGCCTTAGGATTCACATCAGAATCAATCCCAAGCAATGTGTCCTTCACATCAGACTTCCAGCTTGAAAAAATCATTTCTATCTCGTTTTTCTTTTCCTCTGTAATACAAGCGTCCGCACCTATCACACCTTCAATCTCATTTGATGGAATAGCAAGTTTATAAACATCACTACGCTCATCCACACAAGTAAAGATTTCATTCTTAAGAGCTGGCGAAATATCCCACAATCTCTTAAGCGAGTCAACATCAGTTCCAGGAATGCCACCCTTTAAATGAGCCGCAATATTCTGAGGAAGAGAATTGTCAATCTTTTGAATATATCTTGGTACATTTAGATTACCCGCATTATTCTCAATAATGTCGGAATACTTTACAAAACTAGAATAACCCTTAATAGTCTTTCCGCTAACAAAAGTCTGTACTATCTTTTCAATATCTTGCTCACGCAACCTGTTCTTATTACCATCTTTCTTATACCCATCACTAGCATCAATTAAAAAGATTCCCTCTCTACTATCCGCATCTTCTTTATCAATAATGATAATACATGCTGGTATACCTGTTCCGTAAAACAAATTTGCGGGAAGACTAACTATTCCTTTTATATATTTTTTCTTAAGAACTTCAATTCGAATAGTCTCTTCAGCATTACCTCTAAACAACACGCCGTGCGGCAAAATTATACCTGCCTTACCATTTGCGTCTAAAGATTTAAGTACATGAAGAAGCCATGCATAATCTCCGTTCTTTTCAGGTGGAATACCATAGCCATCAAATCTCCTATATCTGTCATCTGTTGCCTTGATTCCATCACTCCAAGATTTATCTGAAAAAGGTGGATTCATAACAATAAAATCAAATTTTTTCAGTTCTCCAAAGTCATTCGTAAACTCAGGATTAACAAGAGTATTTCCTTTCTTAATCTCTCCTGTACCCTTTTGATGAAGAATAAGATTCATTTTTGCAAGACCCGCCGTAGCATGATCTTTCTCTTGTCCAAAAATAGTAACTATTGTATCACCATTTTCATCAACTGGTGCTTCATCTGCCGCTCTTATCAATAAACTACCACTACCGCAGGCAGGATCGTACAAAGTCCACTTCTTATTAGCTGTTTGCTTAATATCACCAATCCCTATAAGCCTTGCAATTATTCTAGACACTTCACTTGGAGTATAGAACTGCCCCTTACTCTTACCAGATTCCTGAGCAAACTTCATCATAAAGTATTCGTAGGCATCACCAATAATATCATCACCACTAGCACGATTATTCTTAAAATCTATTGCTGGATTTTGAAATATTCCAATCAATCCAGATACTTTATCTACTAATTCTTTTCCCGAACCTAGTTCATCAGGATTATTAAAGCTAACATCAGGGAGTGATCCTTGAAGTCCATTATCTTCAAGAAACCTTTGGATTATCTTATCTACTCTCTCACCGACATCACTCTTGCCTTTTGCCTTAATCAAATCATCAAAAGAACCACCCTCTCTTACAGTAAACTCTTCAAAAGGCTGACCTTTATATTTATCAGATACATACTTAAAGAACAAAAGCACTAATACATAATCCTTATAACGTGCTGGTTCTACACCACCTCTTAATTTATCACAAGCATCCCACAATAATGAATACAGTTCTGTCTTTCTTACAGCCATATTTTTTCTCCTATTACTCAAATTATTTAGTATATTAATTCACATAGAATAATTATATCATTTCCTCGTTATCGCCTCAACGAAAACGGAATTATGCGTCACATGCGGCGAATCTATTTATTCATCATCTTCCGCATACTCTCCAAGCTTAAATTCCTTCCTTAGTTCCTCTGGCATATATTCTATTGGCTCTACATAGGTGAGTTGTATATCTTGTGGGACTTCATGTGTTTCTATTTCTTGTCCTAATTTCCCTACGCTCTCTAGAATTGTTGTAAGCCTTCCATCTTCCTTCATAATTACAACTGGTGTATGACCATAACCACCTACATAGTTATTATCTCCCGAGAAACCAAATACATAGGCATTTTCATACTCAGTACAATTATCTATCTCATCTTTTCTTTCTCTTGCTATTTCTAGTGCCTTTTCATATGTAATCATAGTTTTGCTCTCCTTTCCCTTCGTTTGTTTTGGTGTAATTTTTATGTCTGATTCTTCTTGCACATATATCATCTCATAAAATGTGTCCAATTAAGCGGACTGGATATTTTCAATGTCACTATCGTTAATCTAAATCCTTGATGAAATTATAAAAGTAATATAAAATCTATAATATGACTGAATACGAGAAAATGATTTCAAGTAAATTATATAATTCCACCGACCCTGAACTAATAAAACTTAGGAATAAAGCGCAGGATCTTTGCTATGAATATAATCTGCTTCGACCGTCTGACAAAGACAATCAGCAGGATATTATGAGTAGATTACTTGGCTCTGTCGGATCAAAGTATGAGATACGCCCGCCCTTCTATTGTGACTATGGATTCAACATATCTATCGGTGATAACTTCTTTTCGAACTTTAATACAGTATTCATTGATTGCAGTCGGATTGTAATAGGTAATAATGTAATGTTTGGACCGAATTGTTGTATTGACGGTGCAGGTCATCCTACAGACTTAGTCAGAAGGAATGAAGGCTACGAATATGCCTATCCTATCACTATAGAAGATGATGTGTGGCTAGGTTCAGGTGTACATATAATGCCGGGCATCACAATTGGTCGCGGATGTGTTATTGGAGCCGGCAGTATTGTAACAAAAGACATCCCTCCCTACTCTCTTGCTGTTGGTAATCCTTGCCACGTTATAAGAGAGATTACAGATGAAGATAGAACAAGGAATTGGGACAGATAGATATAAGAGGTATAATAATGCAACAAAACTATGAATATGGATACACATCCTCTGAGGAACTTAGAGATATGGTACACAGTAATAAAGGTCAATTGATGTCGGGATATACTATAGGAATTCTTGTTCAGGATGTTCATTATCCGTTAATCCCCGGCAACGTGGTTAATGCCTGCTCATATAATTATCCGGTAAGAATGGAGATTGTGCCGGGAGCTAACCAGGATAGAGTTCACAGTGCAGACTCATCTCTTCTTCCAAGTATTATTAAGACTTGCGAATTGCTCGTAGCTCAGGGAGTACGAGCTATAGTAGGTGGCTGCGGATATTTTGGTAATTTTCAAAAAGAAGTGGCAGACGCTATAGATGTCCCTGTATATCTGTCAAGCATAATACAGATTCCATGGATTAGAGCAGGTCTTGGCAATGATGATGAAATAGGCATCATATGTGCTGATAAGAAAAGCTTTACAGACGATATTCTAAGTCAATGCCTGGTTGGTGAATCTGACAAAAAAAGATGCCATATAGTAGGTGCCCAAGATATGCCGGAGTTTTCTTCACTTCTTGACAGAAGAGGTTCCTTTGACAACAGCATTATTGAAAAGGAACTTGTAGAGTTGGCTACTAACCTGATAGATACGCACCCGAAAATCAAAGCATTGCTGCTTGAATGTTCCGATATGCCACCTTACAGCGCTGCAATCCAAAGAGCTGTTAAGCTTCCGGTATATGATTTTATGACTTTAATCGACTTCGTACACTTGGCGGTTTCACAGCGTCCCTACTATGGGTTTATTTGAATGTGAGTACGTATGAATTATAATAACAAGCTATATACATTTACATATTATCTGTCCAATTTCTCCATGCACTTCTGGGATATATTGCATGGTACTGACTTTTCTTATATAGATAAGTCAGTTGAAACTAATACCAACTGCCCTTACTATGCCACACCATGGGCATCAATACATAACCTGCGTCAATACATTAAGAATAATCTTGATGATGGCAAAAACCATAAAGTAATAGATCTCGGCTGTGGCAAAGGATATATGCTGTATATATTTTCAATGCATAGCTTTGAAAAGGTATCCGGAATCGAATACAACAGACATCTTAAGGAAATGGCAATCCAAAACCTACGGAAATTACATTTGCCGACTATGCCCGATATATACAGAGGCGATGCTTCCCTGTTTCGGGAATATAGTAAATATGACGTATTCTATCTGTATAATCCTTTTGACGAGAATACACTTAAGAATGTTATAAGACGCATTATGGATACTCTTTATAGTCATCCTCGGACTTTATATCTTATCTACTGTAATCCCGTATACGAGGATGTTCTAATGGAATACGGCTGGAAGGAAGTATCACATTTCTACTACAAGACGAAAGTATATATCTATGAAAAGTAATAATAAATCCGAATTTTATACTGACAAATATATGCACCGGGTATACGAAGATGCACCCGGACTTGAGCTAATCAACAATACATTTAACAATATGTCCATTGACGAATACCTTATGCATCTAAAAGAAATGTATGTAGATAACGGCTCATTCACTCTCGATAAGGATATAGAGGAAGCAATCACAGAATATGCCACGGATATAATAGGCTATGATAATACCATGGCTTGCATAGATGTCCTAAGAAAGATTCCCCTTCTACATACAGCAGACCACCACACCGTCAACTTCCATGCTATGACACTTCAGAGTAATCTCTTATATGAACGTCTTCTCAATATGTGTATTGATACTAATATTATCCCAATACTTAGCTGCAATAATATCGATATGAGTAACGCCTTCTATCCAAGAGGCATAATTATATATGACACAAATACTTCTCGACCTTGTGATATTCCCATATTTCCCTACAAGATGAGAAAGGTAAGTATCTCTCATGCAAAACCTTATACAAGAGATATGTTAGATAGAACAGTTAGTACATTAGATAAGCATAAAACAAATGGAAGTATCAATTCAGACATCTATAATACTACTCTTGAAATTATAGAAAAAGTATACTCTAACTCTGATGTACTTGCATGTAATCGCTACGGCGAGCAAATCATACTCGCCAACTCATTATTATCTCAGAAATATCATACTGACAAAAATGTCACCCATATCTTCTTAGA
>OCTW013389739.1_pt1 | contig 25843 bp, 21 predicted proteins | sample 1539671 | NCBI WGS metagenome assembly OCTW01 (sample SAMN02144230, study PRJEB22623) | gut metagenome | biome: sheep rumen | host: Ovis aries | place: New Zealand | reverse complement strand
CGAGGATGAATATTAAGGCTTACGTCTAATCCTAATCAACTTAATACCAGCGAGATAAACAAAGATGATTTGTTTGTCTCGCTGGTGTTTCTTTGCAGGCGAAACTTCATAAAGCGAATATTATGTTAAAAGTAATGAGACCCATCACCATCTGGCTGCTCCTAAGCCTCCTTGTAGTATCCTGCTCGAAAGTTGATAACGCAGGACCAAATCCACTGCCTGGCAAGCCCTCGTCGCTCAGTTGCACCTGCAGGATCAGATAGCCGACATCAACCGACAGATGGCAGAGGCTGCCTACAATTACGATGGAATGACAGATGCTGAGATTATGCTCTCTGACTATAAGGAATACGAGATAGGCCGTCATCTGGTGGGCTTCGGGAGTCTGGCCTGCAAGGACGCTGAGATGAAGTCTTTTATCGCTCGCATGCTCGCTGTCATGCCCGAGGTCATGAAGCAAAAAGGGCGCGACATGATGTTTGCCAAGATTGATAATCTCGTCGCTAATCCTGACCCCACAGATGCAGATACCCCCTACATCGAAGAAGGTACTTATTTCATATTCTACAGTAGTTACTTGTAACTTCTTTGCTATTTGAATAGAGGGTGACTCTCACCAGAGAGTTCGTATAACTGTTGTTCTCCATCGATGTTGAAAGACAGGAGTGTCTCGCTGCTTGTCACATCCAGCGAGCAGGGTGCACCCACCATCAGCGGAATACAACTGTCACTGCCTACTGGGAATCCACAACAGACGGGGATGTCATGGTTGTGCAAATGAGCAATCAACATCTGTTCGACACTGCCGAACTGGAGGTCGAACCTGATAGAGTTGAATGTACCGAAGATGACACCCTTCACTCTTTCGAAATCCAGTTGCAGCAGTAGCCGGTAGAACATTCTGTCGATATTGTGCAATGGCTCCTCTACCTCCTCAATAAAAAGAATGACGTCCTGATTGATGGGTAACTGAAACTGAGTCCCCACGATGGCAGCATAACTGCACAGATTGCCGCCAATGAGAATACCTTCGGCATGTCCGAACTTGTTATGAGAGTTGGCGGGTATCCGATATTGGGGCAGTTCCCCAAAGAGCATGTTGCGGAGGATGGTAGTCGAAGGTTCCTGACCATTGGCTATCTGGTAGGACATGGGACCATGAATACACATCAGTCCTGCGTTTGTAACAGCATTGAGCAATACTGAGATGTCGCCATGGCCGATGAGCCATTTCGGATGCTGGAGGCAACTACCCTTCGGGATGCGATTGAGCAGATGTATCGAACCATATCCGCCTCGAGAGCACAGACAAGCCTTGATACTGTCGTCTTCGAGTGCCCAAAGGAGATCAGCCGAGCGTTCTTCTGCCGTTCCTGCATAGACATTGACATTTAGATTGTTCGTGTGTGGCCCGATGACAGGCTGCAACCCCCATCCTCTGATGGCTTCTGCAGCCTGCCCGAGCACTTCCTGGGGAACCCAGTAGGCTGGGGATACCAGGGCTATCCTGTCGCCTTCCTTTAAAAACGGAGGCATGACTTGCTTTTTACCTTTATGCATATATTTTATTCAAAATCCAGACGAGTGTCAATCGATGGCAGTCTTAACTTACCCCCCCCCATCCATGCTTGTACAGTGATGCCCTTGTGCTTTTTGAAGGCGTTACTGAACGTGCTGTAACTGCGGAAACCACTCTCAAAGGCCAGTTTCTGGGCGGTTATAGGGCGAGAGATGGCAGCAGCCTTGGCATAAAGCCGTTCGAAGTGCTCGATGCGCAGCAGGTTGATGTAGGCATTGTAGTTGGTGCCCGCTTGGGCGAAATAGGCACTGAGATAGGTACGGTTGGTACCCAGGGCTGCAGCCAGTTGTGAAAGTGTCAGGTCATGCTGCAGATAAAGTCTCTGTGCTTCGCAGTGCTGCTCTAACAATGCACCTATATAACTGTAGTCCGACTCGTCGGCACTGAGTTCTTCTTCTGGTTCCAGTCGTTGCAGCGTCTCCACGCGCCAGAGCAGAAAGCCGATGAGGACAATTGAGATCAACTGGGCCAGATACTCTTTAATCATCTCTCCAGCATTGTTTGTATATACATCATATACGACAAAGAGGATAATCACGAACACCAGGCTTTGCCACACCTCCTTATGTTCCAAGTCGGCAAAGTTCTCGCGCAGCCAGCGGCTATACTGTATCAGCGCATGGACGTAGTAGGCAATGAAGACGATGATGACAGCCAACTGCCAGTAATGCATGATTTCAAGACCGATAAACTTGTCGTCTTTGACAATTCCCAGGATAGCGGCTGTGATTATCGGCAATTGAGCCAGTGCCCACGGCCAGACCCTGCGTTTCTGATCTTGCAACATATACAGCAGTAATCCCATCACCAGTGTCACGAGAGTCAGGCGGTCGAGCATGATGGTTATGATGATGCGTATCAGATGGTCGTCCGCCAGCCAATATACTCCGATCACATACCACCACACATGGCTCAGCGCCACTACGAGAAAGAAAGCAGCCGTCCACCAGCGAAGTGCCTTGGGGGGCGTGACGTTTGGCGCGATGGCATTGGCCCGTCGGAACAGCAGATAGAGGGCTGTCATGATTGCCAGTATGGCAACCCCGCCATAAAGCATTAGAAAGAGGTGATCCTGAAGACTCTGCTGGGTGTACATTATATTTTTTTTCGAAATTATGGCTGCAAAATTAGGAAAAATCCCTGAAATGTGTAGAAAATCGAAGCACGCATTTGGTCGCTGCGCCAAATGCGTGCTTCGTTTTACATCTCTTCGCGCTCCTTTCGGTATTCTGCGGGGGTCATGCCGTAGCAGCGTTTGAACTGTTCGCGTAAGTTGGCTGGCGTAAAGCCTACAGCCTCTGCAATAGCGATGAGAGTGGTATCAGCCTGTGTGTCGAGCATCTGCTTTGCCTCCTCCAGACGAATCGTATTGATGAACTGGGGGAAGGTGAGCCCGTTGGCATAGCGGTTCATCAGGTCGTTCAGCGTATGCCTGCTGATGCCGAAACGATTCATGATGTCCTGACGCTGCAGGTTGATATTGGCATAAAGCCGTTCTGTGCGGATCGCGTGCTCGATGTCGTTGAAGAGCAGTAAATCATCGTTGACGGGTTTAGAATCCCCATGATTCATGTACGGCTCTTCGTCCTCACCACTGAGCAGTGCTGGTGGCAACCCGTTGATGAGGCGCACGAGGGCGCGGTTTTTACTGCTGACGATGCGCTTCTGTCGGAAGAAGTAGATGGCAAAGCCAATGGCCATCAGGGCGATGACGGCTGCGGCAAGACTGAAGATGTGGGAGCGCTCGGCCTTGGCCTGCCGCTCCTGGATCTCCAATTGCTGTTCCTTGGCATGATAGCGGGCAGCGTAGTCGTGGGCCTGACTGGCATGCAGGCTGTCGCTGATTAGTTTTGAGAGGTTGGCATAGCGTGTCTGGTAGTCGAATGCATCGGCCATAAGTCCCCTGCTGCGGCTGGCGATGGCACGTGAGTGGAGGATGGTGGCGTAGTCGGTATTCAGCGTATCGGTACCCATGCGGCGCTCCACCTCATCGTAGGTGGCCAGTGCCTCGTCGTACATGCCCAGTGCCATTTGGGCCGGTGCGATCATGCGCCGCGCCATGAAGGTCTTGCCGTAGTTGCTCTGGTCGAAGCGTGTCAGATACTTACGTGCCTCGTCGGCAGCGGTCTGTTTTCCCTCTTTACTCATCACGGCATACGCCTGTGCCATGAAGCCCCATGCCTGTGCGCGGCTGAAGTCCAGATAGCGGTCACGGTCGGCAGGACGGTCGCTCCACGAGAGACGGTAACTATCCTCGGCATAGTCCCGGGCATGCTGCTCGTAGTGGTCCAGTCGGTCGAGGATGCGCTGCGCCAGGGGGATGACCTCCTCGTATCGTCCCAAGTCGTTGAGCGCGTTGATCTTGCGCTTGACGGCGATGATGAAGGCGTCCATACGGTCGATGCTGCCAGGGCTGTCGAGGCGGCTGATGGCCTCGTCGATCTTCATGAGTCCTTCGTCGGCCTGCCCCAGATGGGTCATCACCAGACCAATCTCGGCCTCTGTGCGCCAGAGTTCAATCTCTTCACCCTGCTTCTGGCAGATCGACGCTTTCCGGGTGGCCCAGTTCAGATATGCCTCATCGTCGTTCTTGGCACGTGCAGTGGCGATGAGGATGTCGAGGATGTTCTCCTGCTCTGTGGGCTCGTTGCGCACGGAGTCGTGGGTGAGCAGTGCCTGACAGATGTTGATAGCCGAATCCTGCCGCTGTTCCGTGAGCGACTTGCTGTATATCATGGCTCGGATGAACTGGCTGCGATAGTCGCTGATGTTGCCAAGCATCCGTGCCGAGTCGAGCAGTCTGAGGGCCCGTTCTGGATTGACGGCGTAGGCCATTAGGATGGTGTCCTGCTGGTAGGGCGTGTCACCCAAGTGCGGCAGTTGCCTTACAGAATGGCCTTCCCCGCAACCGCCAAGCATCAGAAACGCTACACCAATAAGAATGAGGTTTACGAGTTGCTTCATTTCGTCTTTTAAGTATTTCGCTCAGCAAAGGTAGTCATTTTTTCCGACGTTCATGCTTCTATATCCAAAATTATTCAACATTTTGTAAGTTTTGAGACTGTAATTGTAAATTCTGAGAGCCGGATTTTGACTCCGGGGCAGGCTGTGTGACATGACAAATGATGACGTTGTTTTTATTTCCGCGATAATTTTTGGTATTTCGCAGAAAATGTGTATCTTTGCAGTCAGAATATGAGTGCTACTACTATATTAATAAATGATAATATGAAGCAGAAAATCCTTGCAATGTTTGCTGTTGCAGTGCTCCTGCTGGGCATGGGCTCCTGCACAGTTGAGAGTGACAACCCCGTAACCTCCCGCCAGCAGGAGATGGAAAAGAGTCTCATCGGCCTGTGGTATGAGGATTTCGCCTATGAGGACGTGACCGAGGACGGCAAGCCTTTCAATCGTGCCATGATAGCCGTGGAGATTATGGCCGACCACACAGGCTACGTCGCACTGGCTGTGTTTGACGATGAGTTCAATGAGCCCCTTGAGATCTACGGCGGTCCGGCTGATGCACCGTTCACGTGGCAGGTGACCGACAAAGGACATGTCATCCTGACCGACCCGAGTACAGGTGCGACCATTAGTACGTCCCGTACGCGCGGTGCGGGGAATCATGGCGACTTTGTCGATATTGGCAAGATCAATATGAACGGTGGCACGGACCATATCGCCTTCAGCAATGCATCCCATGAAGGTTCGCTTACCAAGGCTGGGAGCGGTAAGGGGAATCTGATTCAGGACTGGATGGCGAAATCCACCCTCCCCAAAGCCTGTATCATCGACAGCATACCCGTGCTGATTGACGATAATCTGATGAACTACGTGTTCAACTACCCCTCAGTCGATCCTTTCGGCAAGCCCTGCACACTCAGCGGCGTCATCACGGTCGATAAGTCACTGATAAAGGAGGGTAAGCCCTACAACGGCATCCTGCTCTACAACCATTTCACGATCTACGCCACCACGCAGGCACCATCGCGCGGAGCCGTCGAGTTCCCAACGGGTGCCGCCCTCACCAACTTTATCATCGTAGCCCCCGACTACTACGGCTTCGGCATCACGGAGAAAAAGCCGCAGGCCTACTGTATCTCACGGGCCAACGGGCGTGCCTCGCTCGATGCCTACCTCGCTGCCAAGCGGATGATAGAAGACCTGAAGGTGAAGAAAGGCAATGACTTTGTCATCGCTGGCTACTCGGAGGGTGGGCAGACCACGATGGGCGTGCTGCGCGAGATCTCAGAGCGCCATCCTGAAATCAAGGTGAAACGGGCCTTCGCCGGCGACGGGCCCTACGACATCAACTCGATGTATAACGCCATCACCAAAGGCGACACCGAGATGCCCAGCACCGTCTGTAACGTGCTCTATGCCTTCAACCACTTCTTCCGTCTGGGTTACGGCATCCACGACTATCTGAAGGATCCCGTGGCCAAGAACTTCAATGAGTGGTTCCTCAGCAAGAAGAACAAGCGCAAGGCTCTCGACGAGGAACTGATCAAGACCAAAAAGACGAGCGACATCTGCACGCCAGCGGTCCTCGATGTCAACAGTCCCCTGTCGCGCCAATTCAAGACCGCCTTCGCCCAGGATGCGCTCACCAGCGGCTGGACGCCCCGCAGCGACCTCGACGTGATGCTCTTCCACGACACGAGGGACGATGTCGTACCAGTGGAGAACTTCTATGCCATGAGCAAGTTCCTCAAGGAGCATGGTATCAAGACGCAGGAGTTCGTCGGTGAGTACAGTGCCGATGCGGTCAAGGAACTCGGCGTCACCAACCACGAGACTTCGGCACTTACCTTCTTCCTCCGGATCATCGAATGGATGAGGGCGAACTATAAATAGGAGCCACTTTAGGAAAATGAGGAGGCTCTTTACGAACGAGAGGAGCCTCTTTAGCAACGTGAGGAGCCTCCTCAGTTCCGTAAAGTGCCTCCTCATTCTCGTCCCAGGCCTTGGGAATTCAGAAAACAGCCTTCCTATTCAGGAAAAGACTCTTTCTATGTCGCACCCGACTGTTCACCTGACAAATTCTTTATATGCGCGCACATACGCACGCGTATATAGAGTGGTCTTACCCACTTTTTATGTGTCCTATATGTCCCATCTGTCCACGATGGTGACAATCCTTCGTGGACAGATGGGACAGGTGGGACACTTGTTTTTGGCTTGAGACAACTATATATAAACACCTGTTTCCTTTATTTCGTGGCTGAATTCACAAAACTTATTAAAAACAATGATAAAATACGTAAAAGTGTTGAGAATTTGCTATATTTGTACCCCAATATTAATATACAGACATTTATATAAATGATGATATGGCAAAGGTTCTTTTGATCAACGGAAGTCCGAAGGAGAACGGAAATACGTTCACGGCCCTCAGTGAAGTGGCAAAGGTGCTGAATGAGGAGGGAGTGGAAACAGAGATTATCAGCATCGGCAAGAAGGCCGTACAAGGCTGCATAGCCTGTGGTATGTGCGGCAAGAACGGGGCAAGGTGTACTTTCCGTGACGACTTGTATTATAAGGTCTGGAGGACCGTGAAGGATGGCATCGACGGACTGGTCGTCGGCTCTCCTGTCTATTACGGAGGACCCAACGGCTCGTTGTGCGCCCTGCTCGACCGCGTGTTCTACTCGTTGGGCAATGAACTTCAGTTTAAGCCAGCAGCCAGTGTGGTCGTCTGTCGCAGGGGTGGGGCCTCTGCTGCCTTCGACCGTCTGAACAAATACTTCACCATCGTGAATATGCCCGTCGTCAGTTCGCAGTACTGGAACATGGTCTATGGCCAGACACCTGGTCAGGCAACTCAGGATGAGGAAGGCATGCAGACCATGCGGACGCTTGGGCGCAATATGGCCTGGATGATTCGTAAGTTGAATGTCAGCGAAGAAGGGCATCCAGTGTTGGAGAGCCCCCAGAGGACTAACTTTATAAGATAGACTTAAAGGTGTAACTTTTTATTCAACTATTTATATTATATAATGTACCAATTAACAAAAACTACCGCCGTATGCGCTTTCCTTCTGTCCAGCGTAACGGTATCTTCCCAGGATCTTCACCTAAACGACCTGGAGTATTTCGAGCGCCAGGGCGTCAATGTCCTTGTGTTTAGCAACAGTTTCAACGGCGGGTTCAACGATGAGAAGAACTCGGGCATTGAGATCATCCATCATGGTGTCCGGACGGTGCAGGGTGGTGCTATCCGTCTGAACAATACCCCAGAGCAGTGGGACCTTGTGCCCAAGATGACAGACCGTAAGGTGGATAAGGAGAACAAGTCCATTGAGGTCAGCCTCCGCTATGACGATTACGATTTCGACAGCCGTGTCGTGGTGACGGCCAAGGGGAAGGCAGTAGAGATATCAGTATTTCTTGACAAGCCTGTGCCCGAGGCATTGGCTGGCGAGGCAGGTTTCAACATAGAGTTCCTGCCCTCCCAGTATTGGCAGAAGACCTACCTGATGGACGGTCGCCTGAATCGCTTCCCGCGTTATGCCGCCAGTCAGACCATCACCCGTCCCAACGCGGAGAAACCCCGTCAGTTCAAGGGCTTCAAGACATACGACGACAGAGGAACCGACCGTTTCGTCGATCCCCTGCCCATGGCGACAGGCCATGAGATCGTGATGGCCTCGGATGCTCCTGAGCGGATGATCAGGGTCAGTAGCCAGGATGCCGAACTGAAACTCTACGATGGCCGGATGCTGGCACAGAACGGTTGGTTCGTGCTGCGCAGCGTGCTTCCTGCAGGAAAGACGGGCAAGGTGTTCACCTGGACCGTGGAGCCGCATGCCATCCCTGGGTGGATCCGTGAACCGAACATCGGCTTCTCACAGGTGGGCTACATCCCGGAACAGCCCAAGGTGGCTGTCATCGAACTCGATAAGAACGACACCGTCAAGTCCAAGGCCTCGCTGATACGCATCAAGGCCGACGGCACTACTGAGACGGCCTTCGAGGGTAGCACCAGCGTCTGGGGGCCCTACTTTAAATATAATTATGTGAAGTTCGACTTCTCCAGCGTGAAGGAACCAGGGGTCTATTACATCCAGTATGGCGACACCAAGACCAACAACTTCCTTATCGACAGTACCGTCTATGACAAGATAACGGATGCCACAACAGATGTGTGGGTACCCATCCACATGAACCACATGTACGTGAATGAAGGCTATCGCACATGGCATGGAGAGCCCTTCAAGGAAGGCTATCTGCAGGCACCGCCCAGCGACCACTTCGACCTGCATGCCCAAGGGCCTACCACGGATACCAAGTATAAGCCCTACGAACTGATTCCTGGCCTGAACATCGGCGGCTTCTTCGACGCTGGCGACTTCGATATCGAGACAGGCTCCAATATCAACGTCGTGCAGAACTTCATCCGTACATGGGAACTCTTCAAGCCGATGCGCGATGAGACCTTTGTCAGTCAGAAGCAGCGTTATGTCGATCTCCACCGTCCCGACGGCACACCCGACATCCTGCAGTTTATCGAGCATGGCACACTGAACCTCGTGGCACAGGCAGAGCAGATCGGCCACATGGCCTCCACACTGTCGAACTCCGTGCTCGACAACTATCACCATCTGGGCGATGCAGCCTCCATCACCGACGGTCTGCACTATGATCCCAGTCTGAAGCCCTACGAGGTGTCTGCCGATGGAAAGCGGAGCGGTACGCCAGACGATATGTGGGCATTCACCACTCGTAGTCCGCAACTCGACCTGCGTGCAGCCACCATGTTTGCCGCAGCCAGCCATGCCCTGAAAGGCTATAATGATGAACTGGCAGCGCGCGCCCTCACGCAGTCCAAGCGGCTGATGCAGGAGGCCACGGAACTGATAGCCCAGCGTGCGGCAGCAAGGAGTCAGCAGGCGGATATGGACTTTTCCTGGCTCGACGGCACAGAACAGACAAGTATCGCCAATCCCCGCAGGTTGTCGGGTAATAAGCCTGACAAGAAGCGTCAGAAACTGATGGAGCGCAGTCGCAAGAACCGTGAGCAACTTGGCGATATGGCCACGAACCTGATGCTCTATGGTGCGACGCAGGAGAAACAGTATCTCGATAATTTTGAACAGCAGATCTGGGATGCCCTGGAACTGCGCCTGTCTGGCAACATGCAGACGGCCCTTGATGCCATCCCCTATATGGATGAGGCCTACAAGCAAAAACTCCGTCCCTATGTGGAGCAGTATAAAGCCTATATCCAGGGCTTCGACAAGCAGAACCCATACGGTGTGCCCATCGGCTTGGGCAACTGGGCTGGTGTGAACATGGTGCTCAACTTCGGCATTACCGTCAACTATGCTCACCTCTACTTCCCCGACATCGTTGCAAAGGATGAGATATACCGCGTGGCCAACTGGCTCTATGGTTGCCATCCCTATCACAACTACTCTTTCGTGGCTGCTGTAGGTGCCGCCCGTCCGAAAGCCGTGTTCTATGGTAACAACCGTGCCGATTTCTCCTTCATTCCTGGCAATGTGGCACCTGGCCTGCTGTTCAGGAAGCCAGATCATTTTGAGAACTTCGACGACTGGCCTTTCCTCTGGGGACAGAACGAAGGAACAATCGCAGGTAACACGCAGTACGTGATCTTCGGCTCGTCGTTCAAGAATAACGTCAAGTCTGGCAAGAACTAATCTGGTGGCTTATGAAAATATTATTGATTGGTGGAACAGGTACGATCAGCAGTGCCATCACCAGACAGTTGGCAGCAGCAGGGCATGATCTCTGGCTGCTGAATCGTGGGAATCGCAAGGACGAGGTTCCTGCCAGTGTGAAACAAGTGATTTGCGATATCGACGACGAGCAGGAGGTGTTGCGCCAGACAGGCGGCACGGTGTTCGATGCCGTCTGTGAGTTTATCGGGTTCCTGCCCTCACAGGTGGAGCGTGATATCCGTCTCTTCGAGGGGCGTACCCGCCAGTATGTCTATATCAGTTCCGCATCAGCCTACAACAAGCCCGCTGCCAGCCATGTCATCACAGAGGGTACCACGCTGGCCAACCCCCATTGGGAGTACTCGCGCAACAAGATTGCCTGCGAGGAACTGTTGATGAAGCAGTATCGCGAGAAGGGCTTCCCCGTGACGATTATCCGTCCGAGTCACACCTACTGTGAGCGTGGCGTGCCCGTCAGCGTGCATGGTCCGAAAGGCTCCTGGCCTGTGCTGAAGCGTATGCTGGAAGGTAAGCCCGTGATTATCAATGGCGACGGTTCATCGCTATGGACGTTGACGTGGAATGAGGATTTTGCCAGGGGCTTCATTGGTCTGCTGGGTAATCCCAAGGCTATTGGCGAGGCCTATCAGATCATGAGCGACGAGTCCCTGACATGGAACCAGATCTACCAGTGTGTGGCCAATGCGCTGGGCGTGGTGTGCAAGCCCTATCATGTGGCTTCCGACTTCCTGGCTGCCGTGGCTCCAAAGGAGTGGGACTTCGAGGGCAACCTTATTGGCGACAAGTCGGTGACGGTGGTGTTCGACTGCAGTAAACTGAAGCGTGCCGTACCAGGCTTCCAGGCCACCACGCGTTTCGATGAAGGTGTCCGCCGTTGCGTGGCATACCTGCTGGCGCACCCAGAGTTGCAGGTGGAGGATCCGGAGTTCGATGCCTGGTGCGACCGTGTCATTGAGGCGCAGGAGACGGCTAAGAAAAGCATGGGCTTAAACTGAAGGGATATGAAACAGGATGGAATTTTGCGTGTCGGTATTATCGGCACCGGATGGATCGCAGAGAAGGCGGCCATCACCCTGAACGGACTGACGGAGTGCGAGGCCTATGCCGTGGGATCGAGAGCGAAAGAGACGGCGGAGGCTTTTGCCGCCAAGTGGAACATCAAGAAGGCGTACGGAAGTTATGCAGAACTGATAGCCGATCCCGATGTGGATCTCATTTATGTGGGCACGCCCCATTCGCACCATTTTGAGGTGACGCGTGATGCCTTGCTGGCTGATAAGCCCTGTCTGGTAGAGAAGGCCTTCATGGCCAACTATCGTCAGGCCAAGGAGATCGTGGATCTCGCCCGCCAGCGGAAGGTCTTTCTGGCCGAAGCCATCTGGACCCGTTACCAGCCAGTAGTCGGCGTCGTCAGGAATCTGATTGCGGAAGGCCGTATCGGTAGTCCGCGCCTGATTACGGCTACGCTGGGCTATTCGATGGGCAATAAGCCCCGCATCATGCGCCCCGACCTCTGTGGTGGGGCTCTGCTCGACCTGGGTGTCTATGCCCTGAACTTCGTCCGCATGTTCACGGATGCCGATATCCAGAGCATCGACGGGCACTGCGTGAAGTCTGACACAGGTATGGATCTGACCAATGCGATCACCATCATCCTGAAGGATGGTATCCTTGCCAACGTGCAGTCGAGTGCGGCCTGTGTAGGTGATAATATCGGTGTCATAGCAGGTCCGGAGGGCAATCTGATTATCGACAATATCAATAATCCGCAGAAGGTCACAGTGAACACCCATGACCGCGAGTTTGTGGAGGATATCCATGTGCCTCAGCAGATAACAGGCTATGAGTATCAGTTCGTGGCTTGTAGGCAGGCTCTTATCGACGGACTTTTGGAGCCTCGCGAGATGCCGCTCGAAGAGACGCTCTACATCATGCAACTGATGGATGACCTGCGCCGTCAGTGGGGTGTCCGCTATCCGATGGACTGAAGTGCCCGATTAATCAGGTATTATAATATAAAACAGATAATGAAAAGCAGACTACTATCCTTGTTATGCATGACCATGACGATTTGTTGTGCGTGGGGAGCCGAGGAGACAAGCCTGGAAGAGTATTTCAGGCAGATAGATGAGGCGATAGACCACTCGCCGGAGTATGTGGCGCAGCATGAGGTGAAGATTGGCGCCGAGCGCCAGGCACTGGTACTTGAGAGTGATCCGAAAAAGCGCTTTCAGCGTAATTTCAGGCTCTATGAACTCTATAAGCCCTTTGTCAGCGATTCTGCCATCTATTTCCTGCGGCAGTGCGTGAGCCTGGCAGATGGGATGGGCGACCGCTCATCCTCTGCGCGCTGTCGTTCGCTGTTGGCAATCCGCAGTGCAAATATCGGCATGTACGATGAGGCCCTGAGCATCCTCGACTCCATCCGTACCGAGGGGGTTGATACCTTGGCACTGGGCACTTACTATGAGGCCTATACCAGTGTTTTCGGAGAATTGTCGTACTATACCCGTCTGGACAACATGCGGGAAGAGTATCTCAAGAAGGTGGCCCATTATGAAGGGCTGATGTTCAGAATGCTGCCTCCCACGAATGAATCCTGTTTTCTGAGAAAGGAACTGCGTGCCCAGGGTGAGGGCAGGCTGGCTGAGTCGATGAAGATCAACGACGAGTGGCTAAAGACCGTGGAGGAGGGTTCCCACCCATACGCCATGGTGGCGCTCTACCGCTATATTGAGTATAAACTGCAGGGTGACAGTGCCCAGATGATGCATTGGCTGGTAGAGTCTGTACTGGCAGATATCCGTAATGCAGCGATGGACCAGGGCTCCATGTGGGAACTGGCTAATGAACTGATGCTCAAGGGCGACATCGAACGGGCCTCGCGCTATATCAGTTTCACCAGCGACTGTGCCAACCGCTATGGGTCGCGCCAGCGCAACTGGCAGATAGCACCATTGCTCTCCAATATCGCAAAGAGTTATAAGGCACAGAGTGAACGCACCACCTCGCAGTTGCGCTTTACCCTTACCGCTATCAGTATTCTGGCCCTACTGCTGTTAGTGGCTTTCTTCTTTGTTCGCAGACGGAACAAACAGTTGGCCGCTGCCCGTAACGAACTGCACCAGTCTAATAGTCAGTTGGCTACTCTTAATGAAGAACTGAAGCATACCAACGAGCAACTGTCGGAGAAGAATGAGGCCTTTGCCATTCTCAACTCCCAACTTTCTGAGACCAATCGCGTGAAGGAAGAGTATATCGGCCGGTTCATGAGCCTCTGCTCGCAGTATATTGATAAACTCGACAACTATCGTAAGATGGTGAACAAGAAGATGAAGAATAAGGAACTGGAAGAACTGTTCCGCCTGTCGAAATCGACTGAACTCAAGGAAAAGGAACTGGAAGAACTCTACCAGAACTTCGACTCCGTGTTCCTGCACCTCTTCCCCAACTTTGTCAGCGACTTCAATGCCCTTTTGCAGCCAGATACGCAGGTACACCCCAAGGAGGAAAATCGTCTGACGACTGAAATACGTATTTTCGCCCTGATTCGTCTGGGCATCGAAGACTCGTCGAAGATCGCTGAGTTCCTGCACTACTCCGTGAACACTATCTACAACTATCGTGCCCGTATCAAGAACGGTGCTATCGACAACCGTGAGAGTTTCGAGCGTCGGGTGAAACAACTGGGGCTTATACAATAAGTTAACAAGTGTTTAATAGTTGCGGTTTCTATAGAAGAATCGCCAGTTAAGTTCTACTAACTGGCGATTTTCGTCTATTTTTCTTTTCTTTTTCAGATAAAAGCCTTACCTTTGCCGGCGAAATCAGAAAAGTATAAGTATGATGAATATGAGAATAAAGGTAGTTTTACTAATCGGGCTGATGGCCTTTGGCCCAGTCAGTCTGAAGGCTCAGAGACAATGGACTTTGCAAGACTGCATTGACTATGCCATGGAGAACAATATCACGCTCCAGAAGTCCGTGCTCTCCAGACAGTCGGCCACAGAAGACCTGAAAGGAGCCAAGGCGGCTCTGTTGCCAACATTAAGTGCATCGACCAACCAGAGTATTGGCTATCAGCCATGGAAGGATGCGGGCATCTCTACCGTTACCAATGGCACTGTGAACACCAAGGTTGATAAGACCTATTATAATGGTTCCTATTCGTTGAGTGGGCAGTGGACCGTATGGAATGGCAATCGGAATTTCAACACCATCAAACTTGACCGTCTGGCAGAGCAGGAAGCCGAACTCTCCACCCAGGAGACGGCCAACAGCATCCAGGAGCGTATTGCCCAACTTTATGCTCAGATCCTCTATCTCGACGAAAACGTGAAGGTGAGCGAACAGATGCTGGAGACGAGCAAGAAGAATGAGGAGCGTGGACAGGAGATGGTCAGTGTGGGTAAGATGTCGAAGGCCGACCTCGCCCAACTCTCTGCACAGCGTGCCAATGATGAGTACAATATCGTGGAGGCCAAGAGCCAGTTGATGAACTATAAACTTCAACTGAAGCAGTTGCTGGAGATTACGGACGAGGAACAGTTCGACGTGGCAATTCCCGACATCAGCGATGATCGTCTGATGGCAGAGATACCCAGTCTTCAGTCTGTCTATGAACAGGCGCTGATGAGTCGTCCAGAGATCGAGCGCTCCCAACTGGCCATCAAAAGCAGTGAGGTGAGCGTGTCGCTGGCCAAGGCTGGCTGGATGCCCAGTGTCAACCTGACGGGTGGCGTGACGACCTCCACCAACTCACTGGCCTCCAATGGATGGGGCACGCAGATGAAGATCAATACCAATGCCTCTCTGGGCGTGGGCGTGACCGTGCCGATCTATGACGGCCGTTCTACGAAAACCTCAGTGAACAAGGCGAAGATCCAGCAGTTGCAGGCACGACTTGACCTGATGGACCAGCAGAAGACCCTCTATTCCAATATCCAGCAGTACTGGCTGAATGCCCTGACCAATCAGCAGAAGTATAAGGCAGCCACCAGTAGTGTGGAGAGTGCCCAGCAGAGTTATGACCTGCTCTCAGAACAGTTCCGCCTTGGATTGAAGAATATCGTAGAACTGATGACGGGTAAGGACAACCTCCTCTCTGCCCAGCAGAATGCCCTGCAGTCGAAGTATCTCACGCTCTACAACCAGCAGATGCTGCGCTTTTATCAGGGAGGGGAGATTAATTGAAGAATGAAGATTGAATATTGAAGATATGAAGAAGATGAACAAGAAAGTGTGGATAGCCGTTGGTGTTATTGCCGTGGCTGTCATTGCCTATTTCCTGCTGTCTGGCGGAAAGAAGAAGGAGACAGTATCGTTTGAGACTGCCAAGGTGGAGAAGACAAACATCCAGACCAGTATTACTGCTACCGGTACAATCGAGCCCGTGACTTCCGTGACGGTGGGTACCCAGGTGTCGGGTATCGTGAGCCGTCTCTATGTGGATTATAATTCCGTGGTGAAGAAAGGACAGGTGATTGCTGAACTTGACAGGACGAACCTGATCAGTGAACTGAACACTGCCAAGGCTAATCTGGCCAGTGCCCAGAGCACGGCCAATTACGAACTGTCTAATTATAATAGGTATAAGACGCTCTACGACAAGGGACTGGTGAGTGCCGATGAATATGAGAATGCCCATCTGTCGTATGTAAAGGCCAAGGAGCAGGTGAACACGTCGCGCGAGAGTGTGCAGAAGGCGCAGACGAATCTCGGCTATGCCACGATCACCTCGCCCATTGATGGTGTCATCCTCTCCAAGTCCGTGGAAGAGGGACAGACCGTTGCTGCCTCGTTTAATACGCCTGAACTGTTCGTGATCGCCCAGGACCTGACGGACATGCGCGTCATCGCAGATATCGATGAGGCCGACATCGGCGGCGTGAAGGAAGGGCAGCGCGTGACGTTCACCGTCGATGCCTTCCCGGATGACACTTTCGAGGGCGCTGTGACACAGGTGCGCCAGGAGGCTACCACAGAGAGTAATGTGGTCACCTATGAGGTGGTGATCTCTGCGCCCAATGCCGACCTGAAACTGAAGCCGGGACTTACGGCCAACGTCACGATCTTCACCATGGAGAAGAATGATGTCCTGGCAGTGCCGTCGAAGGCCCTGCGCTTTGTTCCCAACGAGATGCTGCTCCAGAAAGGACAGACGATTGATGACTGTGAGGGCGACCATAAGTTGTGGACCCAGGAGGGCAATGTGTTCAAGGCCCACAAGGTGGAGATCGGCACGGCGAATGGCGTGATGACGGAGATCCTCAGCGGCATCAGTGAAGGGACGGAGGTACTCACCGATTTTAATATGAGCGGCGGCGAGGTCCCGCAGGGAGAGCAGGCCACCAACCCGTTCATGCCACGCCCGCGTAACAACAGGAACGGCAATGGTAATAATCAACAGAAGAAACAATAGGTCATGGCAGAAGACAATAGGAAAGTAGTCATCGAACTGCAGAACGTGAAGCGCTACTTCCAGGTGGGCAGTGAGACGGTGAAGGCCTTACGGGGAGTGTCGTTCAAGATATATGAGGGCGAGTTCGTCACTATTCAGGGTACTTCTGGATCAGGGAAATCGACACTGCTCAACCAGTTGGGCTGCCTCGACACTCCCACGAGTGGGGAATACTTCCTCGATGGTATCTCCGTCAGGACAATGTCGAAGACTCAGCGTGCCCATCTGCGTAACCGTAAGATTGGCTTCGTGTTCCAGAACTATAACCTGCTGGCTAAGACCACGGCCGTGGAGAATGTGGAACTGCCGCTGATGTACAATTCGGAGATCTCTGCTGCCGAGCGCCGTGAGAAGGCAATCAATGCCCTGAAGGCCGTGGGACTGGGCGACCGCTTGTACCATAAGTCCAACCAGATGTCGGGTGGTCAGATGCAGCGTGTGGCTATTGCCCGCGCCCTGGTGAACGATCCTGCCGTGCTCCTGGCTGATGAGGCAACGGGTAATCTCGATACCCGTACCTCGTTTGAGATGCTCGTGCTCTTCCAGGAACTCTATAAGCAGGGTAATACGATCATCTTCGTGACGCATAATCCCGAGATTGCAGAATACAGTTCACGAAACATTAATCTTCGTGATGGTAAGATACGTGAGGATACCATCAATACCAATATCAAATCGGCGGCAGAGGCCCTTGCTGCCTTGCCGGCACCACAAGACGATTAATTATGAATATACTGAATCTTTTCAAGGTGAGCCTGAAGGCGGTAGCGAACAATAAGATGCGTTCGTTCCTCTCTATGCTGGGCATCATCATCGGGGTGGCCGCCGTGATCATCATGATGGCCATCGGACAGGGGTCGAAGGAGAGCATCCGTGCCGAACTCTCCACCATGGGTACCAATCTGCTGACGATCCGCCCAGGTGCTGATATGCGTGGTGGTGTCCGTCAGGACCCGTCGAGTATGCAGACCCTGAAGATGGCCGACTATGAGCGCATCCTCCGTGAGAAGAAGTTTGTCACGAAGGTGTCGCCAGAGGTGACGGCCAGCGGGCAGGCTATCTATGGAAACAACAATACCAATGCCTCCATGTATGGTGAGAGCATTGACTACCTCGACATCCGTCTATGGACCATCGAGGAGGGCGAGTGCTTCACAGAGGAGGATATCAAGAAGGCAGCCAAGGTGTGCGTCATAGGTGCTACCATCGTGAAGGAACTCTTTGGCGACGGTGCCGATCCCATCGGCAAGACCATCCGCTTCAAGAGCATCCCTATGCGTGTTGTCGGCGTGCTGAAGGCAAAAGGCTATAACTCCTGGGGAATGGATCAGGACAATGTGATTATTGCTCCCTATACCACTGTGATGAAGCGTATCGCCGCCCAGACCTATTTCTCAAGTATCGTCTGTTCGGCCGTGACGGAGGAACTCTCCGATGCCGCCATCGAGGAATTGACGCAGATCCTTCGCGACAATCACAAACTGAAGGAGGATGCCGACGACGACTTCACTATCCGCTCCCAGGCAGAGATGATGGAGACCATGTCGAGCACGATGGATACGGTGACCATCATCCTGGTGGTAGCCGCTGCCTTCTCACTGCTCGTCGCGGGCATCGGCATCATGAATATCATGCTCGTTTCCGTTACGGAGCGTACCAAGGAGATCGGCCTTCGCATGGCCGTAGGCGCAACAGGTCCTGTCATATCGCTCCAGTTCCTGATAGAGTCGGTGCTGATATCCGTGACAGGTGGCTTGCTTGGGGTCATCGTCGGGGTAGGGGCGAGTGCCCTCGTGTCGCAAATTGGCATGCCGTCGAGCGTGCCTGCTTGGAGCATCTATGTTTCCTTCCTCGTCTGCGTGTTCATCGGTGTGCTGTTCGGCTATATCCCTGCCCAGAAGGCGGCCAACATGGATCCTATAGAGGCTATCAGGCATGAGTAGGCGGGTTACCTTACTGGTGCATCTGGCACTATGGGCCATCGTTGTCCTGTCACCGCTCTCCTTCATGCATGGCAGCGGCTTCTCCTGGCTACAGTACCTGATGACTTGTGTCTCACCGCTATTGATGATGGTGGTGTTCTACGTCAATTACCTGTGGCTGGCTCCACGATATTTCGTCGTTGGCAGGCACCGCTATTATGCAATCGTGAACATCGTCATGGTCGTCAGCCTGGGCATCTTCCTGCACTATTGGATGTCGCTCGTCCACGACTATTTTGAGCCCGATCGTGTCCGAGAGCATGCATTGACCACCATCAACATCGTTTTCTTCATCCTGCGCGACATTTTCAATCTGGCGGTCGCGGCCATCGTGGCAACGGGTGTCGTCCTTGCCCTGCGCTGGCAGCACAGTGAGGAAGCACGCCTGTCGGCTGAGGCTGCCCGGGCGGAGGCGGAACTGCGAAACCTACGCTCGCAGATCAATCCCCACTTCCTGCTGAATACGCTCAATAATATCTATGCCCTGACGGCTATCGACCCGCCAAGGGCTCAGGATGCCATCCAGCAACTCTCCAAGATGCTCCGTCACATGCTCTACGACAATCAGGAGCAGTATGTCCGCCTTTCAGATGAGATACAGTTCCTTGAGAACTATATCAGTCTGATGAAGATACGCCTCTCCTCCAATGTCGATGTCAAGGTGGAAGTCGATATACCGAAGAAGCCCATTCTGGTGGCCCCTCTCATTGCCGTCTCGCTGATAGAAAACGCCTTCAAGCATGGCGTATCCCCCACGGAACCCAGTTTCATACATATCGCCATTAGGGCTACGGCTGAGCAGGTCGTCTGTGATATAGAGAATTCCAACCATCCTAAGACGGAGAAAGACCATAGCGGTCATGGCATCGGACTGCAGCAGGTCCAGCATCGCCTTGATCTGTCATATCCTGGCCACTATACGTGGAATCACGGTATCTCCAGCGATGGGAAGTCCTATAGGTCTGTTATTTGCATAGACCTTGGTTCATAGTTTATTTATCCTCAAAAATAACTAGATTTATGATGATTACGTGTGCAATTATTGACGACGAGCCTCTGGCAGCCGGTCTGTTGGAGAGTTATGTAAAGAAGACTCCTTACCTGACCCATAAGGGCACCTACAACAGTGCCATACAGGCTATGAAGGATTTACGCGAGAGTCCTGTTCAACTTCTTTTCCTGGATATCCAGATGCCCGAACTCAGTGGTATCGAGTTTGCCAGGATTCTGCCGAAAGACACGAAGGTCATCTTCACGACAGCCTTCTCCCAGTATGCCATTGACGGCTACAAGGTCAATGCGCTCGACTACCTCCTGAAGCCTATCTCCTACGATGATTTCCTGAAATCGACAGACAAGGCTCTGGAATGGTTCTCCGTCACCCAAAAGCAGGAAGTCTATAACCACGACCGTTTCATGCTGGTCAAGACAGATTACAAACTCCAGCGCGTCGGTCTGGATGATATCCTCTATATTGAGGGTCTGAAGGACTATGTGCGTTTCTACCTGAAAGGTGGTGAGAAGGTGATGTCGCTCATGAGCATGAAGAAACTCGACGAATACCTGCCAAAGCCCGAGTTCCTGCGCACCCACCGCTCCTTTATCGTCCACATGACGGAAATCCCCCTCATTGACCGCTTCCGTATCGTTTTCGATGATGTGTATATCCCCATCTCTGAGAACTACAAGGATGAGGTACAGGCCTTTTTGGAGATGCATACGCTGGTATAGGTTGGTGGTTTGCAGTTGTCAACTAAGTTTTGCAAAGCGGCACTTCAACGGGAGAGAAATGCAAAAATAACAAAAAAAGAAGCATGCCGCGCGAAATAATTATGAATTATGAATCATGAATTATGAATTATTTTGTATCTTTGCGCTCAGTTTATTAAGTTATTCATTTCTAAAATAGTAAACAGTTATGGTAAATTACAAGGATTTGGGTCTCGTGAATACCCGCGAGATGTTTAAGAGAGCAGTAGCCGGTGGCTATGCAATCCCCGCTTTCAATTTCAACACGATGGAGCAGATGCAGGCTATCGTTCAGGCTGCTGTTGAGACGAAGTCACCTGTTATCATGCAGGTTTCTAAGGGCGCGCGCAATTATGCTAACGCTACGATTCTCCGCTATATGGCAGAGGGTGCTGTAGCATACGCCAAGGAACTCGGTTGCGAGCATCCTGAGATTGTGCTTCACCTCGATCATGGTGACAGTTTCGAACTCTGCAAGGACTGTATCGATATGGGCTTCTCAAGCGTGATGTACGATGGTTCTTCACTGCCCTACGAGGAGAACATCAAGATCTCTCGTCAGGTTGTGGAGTATGCCCATAAGTATGATGTTACCGTAGAGTGCGAACTTGGTGTGCTTGCAGGCGTTGAGGATGAGGTGGCCTCTGAGGTGAGCCACTACACCAAGCCCGAGGAGGTGATTGACTTCGCTACCCGTACAGGTTGCGACTCTCTGGCTATCTCTATCGGTACCTCTCACGGTGCTTACAAATTCAAGCCCGAGCAGTGCACCCGCGATCCGAAGACCGGCAGACTCGTTCCTCCTCCACTCGCATTCGACGTGCTCCATGAGATTGAGAAGAAACTCCCCGGATTCCCCATCGTATTGCATGGATCATCATCTGTTCCTCAGGAAGAGGTGGACACCATCAACAAGTATGGCGGTAAGTTGCCCGATGCAGTGGGTATCCCCGAGGAGCAACTCCGTGAGGCTGCCAAGAGCGCAGTCTGCAAGATCAATATCGACTCCGACTCTCGTCTGGCCATGACGGCTGCTATCCGCAAGTATCTGGCAGAGCATCCTGATCACTTCGATCCACGTCAGTATCTGAAGCCTGCTCGTGAGAACATGAAGAAGATGTACATCCACAAGATTGTTGATGTGCTGGGTTCTAATGGTAAACTCGCTGAGTAATCAGTTGTTTCCTAAGTGATAACAAGAGGATGTGCTGAGGCACATCCTCTTTCTTTTTTTTTCTTTTTTTACATGATTAGTTGTATAATTGAAAAAAAATGTGTATTTTTGCAGCATAAACTGATTAATCTCTGTCAAGCCATGCGCATACGCTGTCTCTTGATATGTGCTTTTCTGTTGCTCTCGGCAACGTCACTCTTTAGCGATGAGGCTGAGGAGGTGAGGAGGATGTTGCCACAATTGGAGGGGCCGAAAAAACTCGCAGCCCTCGGCCGTCTGCACGACCTGAGCAAGGAGAGCAATGATTATCAGTTAGAACTCAAGTGCCTGTATGACCATCTAAACGAGGCGCGCCACCAAGGTAATGTGCAGGAGCAGTGTGCAGATATCCTGTCACGGGGCTTGTTGTTCTATAACTACGATCTGAACGATTCCCTATATCATTACGTGCGTGGCGACTTGAAGTTTCTTTCTGGGCATGGTCAGTGGGAAATGTACTATCGCCTGTGGTACCTGTTAGCCAACACATACGTCTATTCCGATTCTCTGGCAACTGGTCTGAAGGAGGCACAGTCGATGTATGATGATGCCAAAGAGCGTCAGGATGTTCAGGGGCAGGGACTCTCTTATATAGCCATGGGTAATGCCTATTTCAACATGCATAATGTGGAGGAAGCCTCAGTAGTTTATCAGAAGGCTATTGACCAGTTGATGACGGTTCACCCGCTGCCGGCAGACGTGCCCAATCTTTTTTCTTCGCAGTGTGATGTGCTGGAGCGCATCAAGGATTATGAGAAACTGGACAAGTTAACTGTACAGTGGAAAGAGGGTATCGAACAGTTTGTTAGCGACTGGAAGGTGCCAGCCGACTATCCTGGTATTCAGCAAAACTGGGCTTATTACTATATCGGTTGTGCCCAGGCGGCTCTCGGCTTGCAGCGCCTTGACCATGCAGAACAGATGCTCAGTGAAGCAAAGAACTATATCTTTTCTGAAGAAGAGGATGTCTATCGCTCGTGGCTGTTCTATCAGGCCCGTCTCTACCAGTTCCGTGGGTCGGCTAACATGTCCCTCTCGTATAACAACCGTCTGCTCCCCTTAGTGGAGAGTGTCGATGACAAGGCTGAACTGGTGCGCGTGAAGCAGCAGCGGGCAGAGATCATGACGCTGCTGGGCAGGGATAAGGCGGCGGCAGACCTTTATCGAGAGATGTACCTGATCAGCGATTCGGTGAGCATCAGTGATACTAAACGGCAACTGGCAGAGATGAATGCCAGGTTCAATGTCGATGAACTGGAGATGAAGCAGGCGCGCCTGAAGATGGAGCAAGCCCAGCAGCAGCGACTCGGTATCATCATCATAGCCTCAATCATCGTGCTGTCGCTGGTAATCTTTATTTATTTCCGCCTGCGTTCAGCAAAACGCCTGAAGATAGCGCATGAGAAACTGGAAAAAACGCACGATGAACTGTTGACAGCCTACGACCAGTTGGAGGAGACGACGGCCGCCAAGGAACGTATTGAGAGCGACCTCCGTATCGCCAGGAATATCCAGAAGTCGATGGTGCCCAGCCAGTTCCCTGAAAGGGATGACCTGGATATCTTTGCCTCAATGACCCCCGCCAAGGAGGTAGGTGGCGACCTCTATGGCTACCTGCTCCAAGACGACCAACTTTATTTCTGCCTGGGAGACGTGTCGGGTAAGGGCGTGCCTGCATCCCTCTTCATGGCGCAGGCCACGCGACTCTTCCGTACGCTGGCTGCCCAGAAAATGAAGCCTGCCGAGATTGCCATGCATATCAATGATGCACTGTCGGGTGAGGACAATGAAGCGGGCATGTTCGTGACTATGTTCATCGGACTGGCCAACCTCTCTACGGGGCATCTGCACTTCTGTAATGCAGGGCACAACCCGCCAGTGCTCATCAAGGATGGGAAGGCGGACTTTATCGAGATGATGCCCAACAGTCCTATTGGCTTCTGGCCTGGGTTCGTGTACCAGGGTGAGGAGATCGAGGACATCAGTAATTGTCCGCTGTTTATCTATACCGACGGTCTGAATGAAGCCGAGAACCGCCAGCAGGAGCAGTTTACCGACGAACGGTTGCTGGAGATTCTGGAGAAGACGCCCTTTGAGAATTCACGTCAGACGGTGGAGTTCCTGGGCGAAGAGGTCGAGAAGCATCGTGACGGGGCGGAGCCCAGTGACGACCTGACCATGCTCTGCCTGAAGATCATCAGAGAAAACAAGTGAAATCAGTTTAATTATTAATAAAAAAAGAACGACTATGACAGAGATTTTAAAAGAAGGTGGCAAGACCATCATCAAGACGGGAAGCCGTATCGACACGGCAAATTCAATACAGTTTGAACAGGACATCCAGCCTGCCCTCAAGGACGGTGGCGTGGATATGGAGTTCGACTGTTCCAATCTGACTTACATTGCCAGTTCTGGCTTGCGCGTGATCCAGAAGACCATGCGTATTCTGATGCAGCAGAAGGGTACACTTAAGTTGACCAACGTCAATCCAGAGATCTACAAGGTGCTGGCTATGACGGGATTCACACAGTTTATGAAGGTTGAACAAAAAAAAGGATAAGTTATGGACATACTGACAATCGTTTTGGGCATCATCGTGGTGGTGCTCGCTTTGGCTCTCTTCTTCCAGGTGAAGGCTTCCAGAGAGCAGGCGGTGGAAGGGCAGCAGTTGCTGAGCGACTACCAAAAGCGTGTGGATGAACTGCAGCATCTGCTGGAGGACTACAACTCTCTCTCAAAGAACTTTGAGAATGTCGGTAAGGGTTATGAGCAGGCACTCCTGCTGTTCGACAAGATGGCGGAAATCCGTCAGCACCTGGAACTGATCACCAAGAACGACAAGGATCCTGACAGCGTGGCACGGCTGCAGGAGGTACTCAAGAAGTTCGATAAGTTGCACGGATGATGGAATATACCTAACCATAAGTAGTAATGAAAAAACTAATTAATCGACCTAATTTGCTGACCCTGCTTTTGTTAGCATTAGCATTGCTAATGCCGCATAGGGTATGGGGGCAAGACACTTTTGTATTCTCATCAGGAAATAATCAAGACGGTTCACCTATCGTAGTAAACGCCTTTGAAGCAAATTTCTATGGCGACAATAGTTTCCCGACTCTTTATAATGCTGATAAACTTGAAGTAAGTGTCTCATCTTCCAATGAGGGTGTTGCTACAGTAAATTATGAGGGAGAACAAGTGAATGTGACACTAGAGGGTTTGGGTACGACTACGATAACGGCAGTGGGCCAACGTGGTACGACAAGTGTTTCTGCGTCTTATGAACTTACAGTCTCAGATCTCCGGGATGACTTTAGTGATTACGCTCAGTTTGGTCCAAGGGAGGCTGCTCCTGTAACAAGTGTTTCAACCACCTATGGTACTGCACCAGAGGTACCAACGCTAGTGCATGAAGACTTGCCAGACGCAATAGTTACCTATTCATCGTCTGAGACTAGTGTGGCAACGGTAAATAATTCATCAGGCGAAGTCACTGTTAAGGGTGCTGGAACTACGATTATCAGTGCTTCTTTTGGAGGTAATGTTTTTTGCAAGCCAGGTTCTGTTTCTTATACGCTTACAGTTTCACAGAAAGAGGTTGGACTGACGTGGGGTACGGTGAGTTTTACATACGACGGCAGTGCCCATGTGCCCACGGCAACGGCGACAGGTCTCGTTGGGGCTGATGCCTGTACTGTTACAGTTGACGGTGCCCAGACCAATGCGGGCAGTTATACGGCAACGGCATCTGCCTTGAGCAATGCCAACTACAAACTTCCTGCTGCCAACACCACGACCTTCACGATTGCCAAGGCAGCCTCTTCCTTGACGACAGCGCCGACGGCAAAGACTTTGACCTATACAGGTAGTGCCCAGGCCTTGGTGAATGCCGGTACCGCCTCGGGCGGAACCCTTCAGTACAGTCTTGACAATCAAACCTATGTAGAGGCAATCCCCACAGGGACAAATGTCGGTAACTATACCGTGTATTACAAGGTGGTAGGAGATGCCAATCATGAGGATGCTGCGGGCAGTCAGGTGACGGTCACTATCGCTAAGGCTACGCCAACAGTGACATTCTCCGCTGCGACGGCCTCTGCCAAGATGGGTGAGTCGTTCACGGCTCCTACTGCCACGACGACACCCGCCGGTCTG
>OCTW011516799.1_pt1 | contig 25854 bp, 16 predicted proteins | sample 1539671 | NCBI WGS metagenome assembly OCTW01 (sample SAMN02144230, study PRJEB22623) | gut metagenome | biome: sheep rumen | host: Ovis aries | place: New Zealand | reverse complement strand
TGCTTTTAATTTCCCATAGGCTATGGCTTTGCGGAGGGTGGATTCATTGAGTCCCCACATCCTGGTAGCCTCGACGAACGCGACGAGCCCATCGAAAGGCGTGGCAATGTCGGTTCCTCCATAGAAAAGCTCTTCGCAGGATAGGTCTATTTCGTCATTCCAAATGACCCCATATCCCCCTGGGCCAACATGGGCTTTCTCGAACAGGTCGTTTTCCTTGAGCTGCTGGAAAACGGGAATCTCGTCGAAAACGGGTTTGACGTCATATATTTTGCTTACTCCCTCCACGAATTGGGCGAGCAAGCGGTAGTCCTCTAAAGGGACGACATGGTTAAGTTTGTGGAACATTGCTTTTCCTCCTGGATTACTCAAGCGGCTTGATCTTTCCGATCTTGCCGGTTTCCCACATTTCGGCCAGTTCGGCGCGATGGATTTCCATCCACTCCCGCACTAGTCGCAGCGCACGATTGGGAAGCTCCCCTTCGAGGATGTCCCCATTTTCGATGATAAGCGTCGCGTTATGCTCCCCATACGATGCGTGGATGTGGGGCGGATTGTGCTCGCGGGGCTTGTAATACATGTAGATGACGATTCCGTAGAATGTGGCTAACTGTGGCATTGGTCTATCCTCCTGACGTAATAAGTATATCACGGAAGCGTGATAAATTCAATGCTAGTGTGTATTCTTTTTTATATTCTGGCAAAGGCATAATATTAGGCTATTTTCTTTTAATATAGTTTCAATTTTTCGCAGGCTCATCAAAACATTTCTTGCTTATGACCGGTGTTCGCATAACGTTGCCGTCGGTCCACCAGAATAACTGAAACCCCAAGCGAAAACCGCTTGGGTTTTTGTATCTATGTGCAGTTTGTTATTTTTTTATACCTTTGGTATAACTTATTACAATATGTGCCGTTTGGATCAATCCGCGTCCTGCAGCACCACTGCGATTGTCTTCACATAAACCGCATTCGTGATATTTGTGATTTCGATAGAGATAACGCCTTCTAACGGGGTGTTAGTTTTGCCATAGATTTCTCTTACGTGTTCAGTGTCCACATAATTGAAGTTGCCGCTATACAAAACGGCGTTACCAACTTTTATCTTCAGGTTATAGTTGCCGTCTGCTGCAGTCGAACCCGAAAGATAAATGCCCATGATTTTATTCAAACCGTTGAAGGAGAAGGCGGATGCGCTAATGAAACGAAGCGTCTTGACTGGGCTTGATGCATTCTTGCCGAATTTGACGCCGAACTTCGCGCTATTGGAAGCGACTTCCCCCGTCTCCCAATACACATTCCATTGCACGCCAGAAAACGTGAGGAGGTTATCTTTGCCAGCATTATCAAAACAATTCTCAAAATCCTGCCCTGCTGATTTGGCGGTCAAGTTATGTTGATACTGCGCCATGGCCAGCGGATCTTCACTTACGACATTCACAGTATAATCAATTAAATTGATTGGGGTTTTGATGGTGATTTTGTAATTTCCAGGATTATTCCAAACGTGTCCGTCTTCCCAATTGTCGAAGGAAAAGTCTACAAAACCCGTCTCTTTCCCATCATAATCCACGCAGACTAAAGAAATATCTTCTTCGCTAAGTTTATCCCCTACCGCGTAGGACCTGCGGGCTTCCTTGATCGCGTAGTGTTCCACGCCGATTTTGAATTTGCCAAGGCTTTCATAGCTGGAAACCATATCGTCCAACGTACCGGCTTCGTTTTTCTTATCCCCATAAACGTAGTCTACAAGCCCTGGGAAGTCGACATATGGATTGCGATTGCCCTGCGCATGGTTGTTCTCTGGGATGCTGCTTAATTCGGGAACGAAAGAATAGACCGATTCGTTATGCTGATATTCTTGAAGATCAACATCGAATTTGCTCCACTCTAATAACGCGGAGAGATTACCGTGGGCAAACGCGCAGTCATTGCCCGCTACGAAATCGACATAGCCTTCGACGATGGTAAGAGGCGCCATCGTGATATCGTTGGCCTCATCATATTCTTCTTCGCAATACATCGTGCCCATATAGAAGATGGCGCGTGATAATCTGCCTTTATCATAATCAGATGGCTCAAAGTTCTTATTATCAAAGGAGTAGCCATCGCCATTCTTATCGAGTCTATTTTGATAGGTATCCGCGCTCTTATCGGCAACACCATAATTCTTGTTGCCTCTAGAGGAGTTCGCGCTAGCGTTAGAAGCAAAAAGATTATGAAAATCCGTTGCACGCCCCAAGTGTTTTACGGCTTGACCCGTTTGAGAGCCCGTCATCAACGAAGCGCAGAAAGCGTGCTCGCGTTGCCAAGAAGTCGCGGTAGAAGAGGATTTGGCATGTACACCTGAATAAACATCATCGACGAATAGGTAATCGTCAACGCACCTGTCTGCATCTTGATTGGAAAGCCAATTGGATTTGCTATTGTGGTTATATTCGATGGGCTGATAAGTGCCGCCATGAATAATCGCGTGGAGTTGTTGCTTCAGATCTTCACCATCGGTCCAAGAGACAAGATCCTTATAATAGCCATCATAGATCTCATGATTATCAATAACAGGAGGCTCCTCGCTTGATAGAACCGCCTCGCTTGAATCTCCAACAAGTCGTTCTGAGCTTTCCTCAGCGCTTTCCTCAATCGTCGTATGACCTTCAGACGTCCCTGCTTGCGAACTCGTCTCCTTGGACTCAGAAGTCACTTGCTGAGAAGTAGTCTGCTCTGGAGACGATTCTTTGCTACTACTAGATTCAGCAGGCGGATTGTTACCACCACATCCAGCGAGAAAAAGAGTCGTGAGAAGGAGCAATAATCGAGGGCTGTGTTTCATACTTATCATTATCCTTTCTTTTTACAAAAAGAAAAGATTGCAGAATAATGAAAAGGCTTGGGGTTTTCATAACAAATCCAAGCCATTATCGTAATATCTTCGCAAATCCCGCTTAATTCTCCCAATAAGTATCTTCGCAATAGGCTTCAGCGCGGACATTGAACGAGGAACTGATGTCACTTTCTGCGTAACGAGCAGCTTTGATCGCGGCAGCGCGGATATCGCCATCAGAAGGCGTATACATGTATTGACCGCGCTTGCACTTATATCGAAACGTCAACGTAATCGTGTTCCCGGAATAGGAATAATCCACTCCTTGTGGATACACGTTGCTAAGGCCTGCTCCAAAATAGGAAGAGGCACTGCTAGCAAGACGAGAAGCAACGGAAGAGATATCTTCTTCGTCATAACTGCTAGATGGTCTGGGCTTTCCATATCGCTTTGGTTTGCGGTCATTATTCGCTTGAGGCTGTGGCTTTGGGAAATGGATGCGGTAAATCGTCCAAAGAATCACGACGACCACACCGATGGCAAGAAGCAACGGGAACCATGAACATAGAAAGCGATTCACAAAGCCAAGGGCAGCAAATGGCAGGCCAATCACAAATAGTCCAATGAAGACAATCGGGCTCGTAAAAAGGAATATCTTTTTGCCAAATAATTTTGGATATAGCCAATAGATGACCGCACCATCAACAATAGCCGCCGGAATCAAAGATGCGGGCCAGAACCAGTTGCCTTCTGCAGTTGAAACAACGATGGCAAGAATAAAGCCTGAAACAAGGCCCAACGCCACCATAATCACAAGGAAGACTTTCTTCATGCCTGCAAGCTTAGAATGGGCTAGCCACGCGAACAACGCGTTGATAATCGATAACAAGCTAAGCAATACAAAGCCAGTGCCAAGAATATGGACGAATGGGCCTGTGAAGCGTTGAATGATTGATTGAACAGACTCAATGACTAAATATAGCCCAAACGGAATTGCTGAGATAATAAGGTAGGCTATAAAGTCCTTTTTCTCTAGTTGCATAGGCTTCCTTTCTTACAAATTCAATGAGGATTTGCGAAGTATTTTAAATATCGATGCAAGAATAGTCTCTTTTGTATCGTAATTCAATAAGATAAGCAAAGCCGCCTCACGAGGAGGCGGCAAGCTAGTGATTAGAAGGATGGAAATTAATCCACGTAGTAAACGGCACCCCAGACAACGAAACGCTTGGCAATCGAAGATGCTAAAGTAATGGTTGTCTCAGCCGTAACGTCCGAGAGAATCACCTGGAAGAGATAATCGGACTCGTTGCCGGATAGGGTAAACGGAGAAGAGTTGCTCACTCCATCATCGGCGGTAAGGCTAACGGAGGCCGGGTTAGCAGTAGCGCCGGTAAGATTCAAGGACAATCCATTAACATCTTTCCAAGCAGCGGCATAGAAGGCCAACTTAGTTGCGCCAGCGCCGACAGTGATTGTCAGGTCGCCGCCATTTGATTTATTACCAACCTTAATAGCGTCCTGGCCATTGACTTTGGCACGAGCACCGTTTGTACCGGCAGTCATAGTTGCAACAGTACCGGCGTCTCCTTGCTGGCTTCCGGATTCGACTGGAACGATTTCGCTGGAATCGGCTGGTTGAGAACCTTGTTCGGAGGTCTGCTGCCCGCCGGCTTTCTGGAAGCTCAGGACGGTCGCGCGGGTGTCCTCACCGGCATCCTTCGGCGCGGAAATCTGAGGGGTGACGACCGAGCCGTTGCTGTACTTGGCGGCGTAGCCCCTGAGGAGGACGGTGTCGCCGGCGGCCGGCGCTTCCGTCAGATCGGCGGCGAGATAGATGAATTGGGCGGCAAGTGCGTCTCCGTCGATAGCGTTCGCGTCCTTCAGGGTGAAGCTCATGCTCTTGCCGGCCTTCCAGGCGTAGGTGACTTCAACGACCACGCCGGTGACGTAGAGCATCTCGTCGTCATAGACGTTTCCTTTGGAGGTCGGGTCGGCGAGGTCCGCGATGATGGACTTCGCCTCGGCGACGGTGATCGGCTCGGAGACGGTGCCGTGGTTCTTGACCTCGACGCTGCCTTGTTCGGTGGATTGACCCTGTTCGGTGGATTCAGCTGGTTGAGAACCTTGTTCGGAGGTCTGCTCACCACCGCCGACTTCTTCAGCTTTGGTGATGTACATCGCGGCATAGGCGTTCTTATTATTGAATCCGCCGAAGTAGGCCTCGAGATCATAGGTCTTTCCGACTTCAAGAGTGATACCAGATGGAACGTTGGATGGCTCGATATCGATTTCGCAGCCTTCAAGGTTGGTCATGAGGTAGTCGCCTGGCTTGGTGGCCTTAGCAGTCCACTTGTAGAGCTTCACATCGGTGGTCGCGACGGCTTTCGCGTCTTTCCAGCCAGCAACGATCTCACCGGTGAGGTCAACGGCGACTGGGAGGTTCGGGATATTGCCTTCAACTTTGGTTACGGTGACAGGCTTGACTGAATCCTTGGCGGAGAACTGGAAGACTTTGTTGTAGGCGGAAACGCCACCTTCAACGTTGACCATATCGTCAACGACAACGGTCGGTTCCGCATTCAAGTAGACATAGATAGAAGCAGCGCCATCAGAGAGGACGAAGCCCTTGGAGGTAAGTGCAGCGACAACACCCGTGGCGGAGTAGACTTTGCCCGCTTCGGTGATATTGCTGATCGCGACTTCGGCGATCGCGGAGACGGTGATCTTGGTCTCGAAGGAGAAATTGCCATTGGTCGCAACGACGATGGCTTCACCAGCTGCAAGGCCTTTGACGGTGGCTTTGTTGCCATCCTTGGCATCAACAGTAAGTTCGACGAATTGGCCCATGTTAGCTTCTTTCAAACTCCACTGGACAACGGCGTCGCCACCCTGCTCGATGGTCGCGGTCAAAGTCGCAACTTCGTCGACGACGATGGCTTTCTTATCAGCGGTGACGAAGACTTCGCCAGGCTGAGCCTGTTTCTCTTCGACCTTGGTAAGGACGATCTGGGCATAGGCAGAACCAGAGGAAGTGACACGATAGCCAGCAAAGTAGCCTTCGACGTCATACTTCTTGCCTTCGGTGAATTTGTAGACAGAGCCGTCAGCATAAACCGGTTCGATGACAACGTCGGAACCAGGCATCTTGATGATGTTATAGTTTCCGTCTTTGGCGGCAACCGTGGTCCACTTATAGAGCTTCATCTCATCCTGTTTGTAGAATTGGCTCTCCTTGTTATCGGCAGCGTTATAGGTAGCGACCCACGCTTCAACGATGGCAGCGGTAAGATCGACTGGTCCCGGAATTTCGGCGACAACCTGGTCGACTTTTTTGATCTTGCAGGTGCTATCGAATTGGACGAAACCTGCAGAATAGGCACTGGCAATGACTTTGCCGCTGACCTCGACGACATCACCAATTTCATAAGATGGAGCGGCGTTGAGGTAAATCATGACGGCCGCGCTGCCATCAGAGACTAGGAACGATTTGGTGTTGAGGGCGACGACTTTGCCAACGACGGTGTATTCTTCATTAACGACGAAGTCTTTGATGAGAACAATCTTGGCATCAACGACTTCGAGTTGAACCTCGGTCTTCTTCGTGTTGTCGAAGGCGGAGGTAATGGTGATCGTGACTTTGCCTTTATTGACACCTTTGACGACACCGGTGCTAGTGACGGTGGCGATTTTATCATCGGAGGATTTGAAGGTGCATCTCTTGTTGGCGTCACCTTTGACGGTGACAACCGGTTGGAGAACCAATTCCTTGCCAACCTCAAGTTCGTTCGACTCGACAGAGCATTCAACGGAAACGACTTCAGCTTGCTCAACAGAAGTTCCGGCTGGCGTGGATGTTCCGGCTGGCGTAGATGTTCCGGCTGGTGTAGAGGCCGTATCCTGGGTAGTTGTGGCTGGGGTGTTTGGCTGATTGCAGGACGCCAAAAGCATCGTTGCAGCAACCGACATGACAAAGAAGAATTTCGATTTCATGTAGTGTGAATCCTTTCTATAATTCTTTCACGTTGTTTAATTGTAGACACCTTGATTTATATTTCAATACCCCTATAGGGGTAAAACCTAAACAGAGTATAAAATTAGAAGACTCAAAATCTTAATATCTTTGCAAATCGCGAGTCGTTTTTTTCCATTATGAAAGGAAGCTGCCCTAAGAGCAGCTTCCTTTGCAATTGTTTAATAAAGAGATATTAGGCCGGGTTGGTGGCAGAGGTCTCCGCCGCTGGAGCCCGATAGGTAACCTCGAGATCGCTGGCGTTATAAATATTGGCCTCGACCAAATCCTTGTTCGAATAATAGGTAAGCGCGCCTTTGAATTTGATCTTGTCGCCGGCTTTGAGGCCGCCGAAGATGGTAGAGATTTCCTTGATGCCGTCATTGCCAGCAATACTAGGCTTGGTGTAGAGGGCGAATTCCGCCCCATCTTCGGTCTCAAGGTAGAGAGTATCAAAGGTATTTTTAGAACGGTCAGTTTCAGTTTTATTTTTGCCTTCGGACTCTTTCTTGACGACGTATTCACCACCGACGAGGCGGTTGGCTTGGCTAAGATCGCCATTGTCTTTCCATTCGGTGCGGAAAGCATCGATTTTCGCCTTGTCGAGAGTAAGAGGAACGATGCTTGGAACGTCATCAGTTGGAGAGACGTCGAGAACAGGCTCGAATTCTGGGCCGTTGTAATCTTTGTATTTACCGACGACTTGGATGGTCTTTCCGACTGCAAAGAAGGAAGAGAAAGCACCACCTTTATAAAGTTGAACCGTTCTGCCCGCATCTTCGATGATGACAGAGCTAAAGTCAGGAGAATGAAGGGTGATGACACCTTTGGTGCGGATAACCGCGCCTGTTTTGATGTTCTTATCAATATAAGCGCCTTTAGAAAGTTCGGCTAAGGTCTTGTTTTGTGGGTCGACATCATAGGGGTCACAGAAGAACTTATAAGCGTCGCCTTTTAAGGTCGCGTCTTCATAAGTGAAGGTCGGGACGAAATCGGCCGATAACGTCCTGCCGCCGACGGACTCACGCTTTGCGATAACGACATCGTGTTCTTCATCGGATTTGAATCTGGACCAATCCTGGGTGCTGATTTCCCAGTTGATTTTCACGGTGTATGTGTTGCTTTCATACTTAAAGGTGAAGGAATTCGCAAGGATTGGGGCGTGTGCGCCTTCGGCCCTATTGTTGATTTTGCGGTTGATTGGGGCACCGCTATCGGCCCAAATCGCAATCGCGGTTTTCTCGGAAGCGGCTTTGAGAATCGCGTCTTTGGAAGGTCCGGATTGGCCGCCGCAAGAAGCAAGCAAGGTTCCGGCGGCAAGCATGAGTAATAAATTGGAACGTTTCATTTTTCAATGTCTCCTTTATTTGAGTTCAGTGACGTAGTTATATCCAGGGGTGTTGTTGAACAATTGGATTTGATAGTTCTCGAAGTACGGGGTGAGATATCCTTTGACGTGATAGGACTTGCCAACTTCGAAGTCGGAATGGCTGAATTTCGGGAAGCAATTGCCGTCGATGCGGAGATTGCAGACTTTTTTGGTTCCTTTCACACGGCCATAAATGGTCTCGCTATAAGGAGACTTGGTGGATTGATTGTAGTATTTGGTTGGATTATCCGGGTCGACGTTGATGATGTTTCCATCGTCATCATAGTCCCCGTTTTTGACTTCGCGGATCTCGATGTCGGTTTCAACATATTGTCCGGAAACAGCATCCAAATCAGGATTCCCGTCGACGATTTTGACTGAAACTGGATTCAAGTCATGCTCGTATTCGCCGTAATCTTGTCCTTCGCTGACATCAACGAGGACTTTGAATGATTGAGGACCACGGGTCTGCTTCTTTAAGTCAGAGAGCTGGATATTGTCGGAATATTTGGTCGCACGGCAATAGAAGCTGACGATATCGCCGACTCCAACATAAGAGCCAAGCGCGCCATCGAAGCCAGAATAGGCATACATCGTGGTGAGCGGATCGGTGTCTTCTTGTTCGAGGTCACGGGTGATATCGCGCACAACGAGGTTATCGCCCATCAAACCGACCACAAGGGCGGTGATATGGAGAATCTTGCCGGAAGATTCATCGGTGATACCGAGGGAATCATAACGATTGCGGACCTGATACAATGTGACTTCCTGAACGGTTTGGTCATAATCGTAGGTGCAGTCGTTATTTTTGCCATAGACGCGATAACCGCATTCTTTGCCGCGGTCATCCGCGCGTTTGAAGGCTTCTAGATATCCAAGCTTGGAATCTTCGAAGACGGTTCTCTTGGAATAGCCCTGCTCGACGGCTTCGAGGTTATAAAGCCTCCAATCGCCTTCTTTGGTTTTATACCAAACATAAGCGATATTGCGTTGGCTGGACGTGTTGTCACGCTTGCCATAGGCATCGATATCATTGACCAAGCACCAGTCGACGGCATTTAGAAGCACTTCTTTTGCAAAGTGGGAGGCACGGACACCCCAAGGATCGACATTGGCGGTCGATTCTGGCGTGTTGATCGCGTGATAACGGCACTTGATGTTGTGGCCATTGACGGTCTTGAAGTTCGCGGTGTCGCCATCGGCAACCGACAAAAGCACGGCTTTGCCAGCGACAACGCCGCTTTCCTCTTCCTCGAAATCGGTGAACTCATAGGTGGATTCGAAAGCAAATTTGAGTTTATCGGTCTCAGGAGTAGATAAAGGTGGGTCTTTCTCTTTGGTGCAAGCTTCGACGACCGGGCAAGTTGGGGTAGGTGTACCACCGCCACCGCCGCAAGAAGCGAGCAACAAAGAAGAGGCTAAGGCTAATAGTAATCTTCTTTTCTTCATGTTAGCCCTCCTTATTTGTAATCTTTGAGGTCATTGACCATGTCGGCAACGACTTTTTCTGGTGTTTGTTGGACGCCATTGAGTCCGACAGTGAGAAGGCCAACCGCGGATTCGACACGGCTGCGGACGGTGGAAGAGCCGTCGAAAGCAGCGTCGACGAATTTGATCCAATGATGATCGGCAGCGGTATAAACGTCACGGTTTACTTTGGCGGCCGCGAGATTAATCTTATCGGTCATGGAGATTGGCTTGAAGTTGAAGAAGGACTGATATTCTTCAGATTTGAAGGCATAGTCGCAAGCTGGGAAATAACCGGTGCTTTCTGCGAATTCGCCATTCGCGTACTTGGTGAGGTATTTCAAAAGTTCCCAAGAAGCGATGCGCTCGGCATTGGAGCCTTTATCCAAAAGGATGAGGTTGGTGCCTTGAGAAATGACATATTTCTTATCCGCGGCTTTATAGAAGATTGGTTTGCAATCGACATCGAATCTGCCACCGGTTGGGGCGTTGGAATCCGCACCGGCAGAAGAGCCGATGGTCATGACGCATTTCATGGCCGAGAATGGGTTAGAGCAATATTTGTTTTCACCCCAGGTGGAGGAAATGCCAAAGACATTGTTGTTATAACGGTCCTGCATATCCTTCAAAGCGGTTATGGTCGTGTCATTATCGAACAAGATTTTGCCTTGACGGGTCTTCTTATCCAACGTGGTGTATTCGCCGCCCCACTGACGAAGGGTGGTGATGAAGAAGTTGGACATGGAGTCGCGTCCTAATGGACGGAAGGCTTTGATGCGGTTGCCATCGTCTACGTTCTTTGGATTGACAACCTGCGAGAAATCGAATTTTTCTCTATTTCCCGTCGCGGCTTGGCACTCGGCCTGGGTATTGTAGACGACGTTATCATCGCCCAAGAATTTGCCATAAAGGCCGCGTTTTTCCATCAACGCGAGGATTTTGCCAGAAATCGAGTCAACCTCATCCCAAGTGGATGGGACGACGATGCCTTCGTCTTCTTCATGAGCCCAATCAAAGAAGGTCTTGTTATAGGTCATGACCTCGGTGGATTTGTTGAATGGAACGCCTAAGGTATAGCCAGTTCCGTCTTCTTTGAATTCGACGCTTTGATTTTCCCTCATGTAGTCGGTATAGAAATCATCGATTTTGAAGGCAGGTTCCGGTTTGGCGTAATCGAATTTGGTGTTGCTTCCCTTTTCGAAATAGGTATCCAAGCGAAGCAAAATATCCGAGCCGACATAGCTCGCCATATGGTCAGGATAAGCGAAGGTGATGTTCGGATAAGTCTTCGAAGAAGCGGATTCAGAAATCGCACCTTTTAAGGTGTCGTAACCGGATTTGGCTTCGATTTCGACCGTAACGCCAGTCACCTCGGACCATTTCTTAACAAGACCTTCGGTAACCGCGTGCATTTCAGCCCCGAACGGCGTCCACATGGTGATGGTGGTTCCGGCGATATCGACGCCGAAATCCAAATCAGCATATGGATCATGGTTTCCGCCACCGCAAGCAGCGAGGCAAGATGCCCCTACTGCTGCGAGCGAAACAAGTAAAATAGCGGATTTTTTCATAGATTATTCCTCCGGGAGGTAATCGCGAAGATTGTTCTTATGGGTTGCAAGGACATCGGCGATATCGTCGTGGCTGATGAAAACTTCGGCAGTGATGGTATCGACATCGGTGCGGATGGTCGAAGAGCCAACAAAGCCAGGATCAACGAACTTGGTCCAGCCGCCAGCATCATAAGATTCGAGGTTGGTCTTAGCGGCCGCGACGTTGAGCTTCTCTTCGGTGCCATTTGGATGGGCAAGGAAGTCTTTGTAGTCATCGCTGTTGGCGGCAGATTTGCAGGCTGGGAAATAACCAGTCATGGCAGCGAACCAGCCGTTCTTGACTTGGGAGAGATATTTGACGAGCTTCCAAGCAGCGGCTTTTTGAGCGGTTGTGCCAACGTCGAAGATACCGAGGTTGGTGCCTTGGGAGATGACGGCTTTCTTATCGGCCCTGTGATAGGGGATCGGAGCCGTCGAGATTTCGAATTGGTTGGCGGCGGAGATGGAGTTAGAAACACCGGCCGAAGAACCGATATTCATGACCGATTTGAAGGTCTTGAATGGTGTCGAGCAATAGGATTGTTCGTTCCAGGTGCTTGGGATGCCAAGTCCGCCTTGGGCGTAGATGGAGTTCATCTCATAAAGGAAGTCGGTCGCGTAGTCGCCTTCATGGAAATGGATGTAGCCTTGACGGGTGACTTTATCAACCGAGGTGTAGGTGCCGCCCCACTGTCTCATGCCAGTGATGAAGAAGTTGGCCTGAGAGTCATAGGAAAGTGGGTGGAAGTTGGCTTTGTCGACTTTGGTAAGGTCAAGGATGATCTTGATGTAGGTTGGATCCTTTTCTGGGTCTTTGTCTTTGTTGAGTTCATTGATGACATCTTCGGCGGATTTGGTGCCGTCTTTTTCGTAGAAGTTGCCATCAGAAGCAAGGATCTTCTTGCCAAAAGCGCCCTTTCCATCGAGGAAAGCGATGATCTTGTTGGTTTGTTCCGCGGCCTCATCCCAGGTTTCTGGAAGCTTGATGCCGGCATCTTTGACGATTTGAAGATCGAAGAAGGACTTGTTATAGACCATGACTTCGGTCGATTTGTTGAATGGGATGCCTAAGGTATAAGGTGTGCCGTCTTCTTTGTATTCAATGGATTGGTTCTCAACCAAGTAAGAAGGATAGAAGTCCGAGAGGTCGAAGGCTGGGAGTTCTTTGAACTCGCCGTCGGCGTCTTTATCGGTCGCGGTGCCTTTGCGGGTGGCTGGGATGTTCTTATCCTGCTCCATGAAATCATCCAAACGATGGAGGATGTCGGAGTCGACATAGCCAGCGAAGTGGTCAGGATAACCGACGGCGACGTTAGCGTAAGTTTGGCTGGAGGCCGAGCCGTTGATGGCCTTCTGGAGGTTATCGTAGCCACCTTTGCCCTCGTGCTCGACATGGATGCCGGTGTCTTTCTCGAATTGATCGAGGATGGATTCGAGCTTGGCGGTGATGGAGGCGCCGAAGCCAGTCCACATCGTGATGGTCTCGCCACGGGTGTCCACCGTCAAATCAATTTCAGAGGACACTTTCCCACCGCAAGAGGTAAGTCCAAGTCCTGCTCCAAGCGCCATGGCGGCAAGTGGGGCGATCGTCAAGAGTTTGCGTTTCATATATGTTGTAACCTTTCTTATATATAAAGTCTCTATCTTGAATCAAAAAGAAAGCAGCAAGGTTTAACCCTTGATGCCAGAGCGAGATACACCACGCATGATGTATTTGCGGAAGATGAGGAAGAAAATGAAGAGTGGGACAGTGCAAACCATGGAGCCGGCGATACGGACGGTATCCTTGGAAAGACCTGTTTCGGAGTTGGTGAAGAGGGCCATCAAACCATTGGAAACCATCTTCATGGACCAATCCTTATTCAGCTTCCAGTGGCCGGAAGCGACCAAGTTCGGCCAGATGTAAGCGTTCCAGGCGCCCATAAGCGAGAGGATGGCGATGGTGACGATAGTCGGCATCGCGATCGGGATCATGACGCGGATGAGGTAACGGAAATGCCCATAACCGTCGACTTTGGCGGCTAAGAAGAGTTCGTTCGGGATCTGCTGGAAGGTCTGTCTCATATAGTAGATATAGAAGACGGATACGCCATGGACGAAGATCAAGGCGGCGAAGGTGTTGTCCCACTCCAGCTGCTTGACGGTCTGGTAGTTGGTGATGACCATCATTTCGCCCGGGATCATCATGGTCGCGAGAAGGATCGTGAACAACAAGGTTTTGCCTTTGAAGTTGCAGCGAGCAAACGCAAACGCTGCAAGAACCGAGGTGATGAGGGTGAAGAAGGTGGAGATCACGGAAACGTAAATGGTGTTGAGGTAATAGAAACCGAAGTTGATCGGCTCTTGGGTAACCGGGTTACGATAGGTGAAAACCGTGATGTAGTTATCCAAGGTGTAGTTGGATTTATTCAATTTGTCATTCCAAGCGGATGGGATGAGATTGAAGACACGGTTCATCGTGTCCAAATCATAAGCATCGGCATCGCGGAACGAAGTGATGATCATGTAAGCGAAAGGAATGATCATGAATAGGCCAAGCAAACCAAGGAAGACATAGACAAGGACCTTGCCGCCGATGGCGCGGGCCTTGTACATGCGCATCTTCTCAGGACTTGCGAAATAAGCTTCAGATTGTGCCATGTTCGCTTCCTCCTTAATAATGGACACGCTTCTTGCTCACGATGGACTGAACCAAGGTGATGAGCAAGATGATGACGAGCAAGATGAACGATGCGGCGCCCGCACGTCCGATCTTGGTGTCATCCTGCATGACTTTGTAAACATAACCGACAACGGTTTCCCACTGCTTCTGGTCGGTGCCGCCGAAGTCATAGGCGCCGCCGCCGAAGAGGGAGATGATCTGGGTGTAGGATTTGAACGCCCCGATGAATGAGGTGATCGTAATATAAAGGATTTGCGGAGATAATAGAGGGACGGTGACACGTCCAAGGATCGTCGCGCGGGAGGCGCCATCGATCTTGGCGGCATCATAATACTGCTTGTCGATGGAGGCTAAGCCAGACATGAAGACAAGGATCTTGAAGGCGATGCCGTTCCAAATGGAATAGATGGTGATGACCACGAACATATGCCATTTATCGGCATAGTCGGATAGCCAAGATTGGGCGGAAACGCCGAAGATTTTCAAGAATGCGTTGAACAAGCCCGCGTCTCCATCGGTGAACATGATCTTGAAGACCATACCTAACGCGATGGCGTTGGTAACGTATGGCAAGAAGAACACAGTTTGGAAAAATCCCTGCAGTTTCTTGATGGAATTGAGCGCGACCGCGATCAACAAGGCAACGATGATGGTAAGCGGAACGGTGACGATAACGATCAACGCGGTGTTGCCAAGCGAGGTCATAAACTCCTGATCTTGAAGGACGCGGATATAGTTCCCGAAGGAGAAGGATGGCTTGATCGGGGTACGCGAATTGTTAAGCGCCGCGAAGAAATTCGAAAGCGCGAAAGAACCACCACTGCCTTTCATGAAACGGAAGTTCTCAATGAAGGAGATGATGAAGGTGTTGATGATCGGGTAGATCATGAACAGGATGAGGAAGATAAGCGCCGGGATCAAGGCGATCCAAGCTTTGGCAGTCTCACCTAGCTGGAATTTGGAGGCCCTCTTTGAAGAAAGGGACATCTTCAAAATCTGCTCTGTCGACTGCTTGCGCATCACGGCAGGGTCATTGGAAGTAATATAACTCCACTCCTCCTGCTTGGATGGCTTTGTTTTAAGAGCAGTATCCGCCATTATTTAATCCTCTCTCCGCCTTCTTCGAAAACGTAGAAGCGTTTGGTACCAAAGCGGAAGTGACCAGCTTCTGGGATGGATTCGCGATATTCGCTTGGGATGATGATTTTGAGTTTGCCGTCTTCTTGTCCTTCGACTTTGCCGACGACGGAAATATCACGGCCGATGTGTTGAATCATCTCAATATCGGTTGGGACGACGCCTTTTTTGACGCGGCCATCAACGAGTTTGAAGGATTCTGGACGGACGCCGATATAGACTTTGCGATCAGTGAAGGTCTCTTCTCTAGATGGGAAGGACTTGCAAGCGACGGCTGGATTTTCTTCGATGACTTCGCCATTGCTTCCTTTGCCGACCTTTTTGCCAGAGCGAACGATGTTAAGCGCTTCGCGATAGCTTTCTGGTTCTTCATAGATGGTGCGGACGTATGGCTTTTCATAGATTGGGTCATCATCGAAAAGCTCACCGTTAACATAGAGTTTGCCGCCTTTGATCTCGCCTTGGAAGACGTTGATCGCTGGGTTACCTAAGAATTTGGCGACGAAGAGATTGGCAGGTTCGTCGTAAACGTACTGCGGTTCGCCGATTTGCTGAATTTGTCCAAGTTTCATGACAACGATGATGTCGGAGATGGACATGGCTTCTTCTTGGTCATGGGTAACGAAGACAGTTGTGATTCCAGTGGAACGCTGAATGCGCTTGATTTCCTCACGGGTCTGCAAACGGAGACGGGCGTCGAGGTTGGAAAGAGGTTCGTCAAGGAGAAGGACGCCTGGTTTTTTGGCAAGCGCACGGGCGATGGCGACACGCTGCTGCTGACCACCGGAGAGTTCGCGTGGTTTACGAGCAAGATATGGAACAATGTCGACGATTTCGGCCATCTCATTGATGATCGCAGCCTTATCTTCTTTGGATAAGCGGCGTTTATTGATGATTTTGGCCTTGACTGGGTCTTTTTGTTTTAAATCAAGGAAAGCAGCATAGGCTTCTTCGTAAGCTTTTTTCGCGGCTTCAAGTGTCTCTTCAAGCTTAGGAAGCTCGGCTTCTTTCTCGGCCAAATGAACTTTCGCTTCTTCTAAATCTTTTTCGTCATTTGGCTTTGGTTTGCCCGCGTCGATGCGGGAAGAGATTTTGGCGATCTTAGCGGTGAGCTTCTTGATATCATTCTGGCAGAATTTAACCTGGCCTTCGGCGGCTTTCATGGCGTCTTTCTCTTTGCCATAGGCGCCTGGGAGACGGACATTATCAAGCGGGAATGAGATGTTCTGCGCGACCGAGAAATGCGGATAAAGAGCGTAGTTTTGGAAAACTAAGCCGATGCCACGGTTTTCTGGTGGGACGTGAGTGACATCCTCACTGCCGAAATAGATATGACCGCCGGTTGGAATATGCAAACCCGAGATCATATATAGGGTGGTCGATTTGCCACAGCCAGACGGGCCAAGCAAACCAACCAATTTGCCATCAGGGATGACAAAAGACATGTTGTCCACTGCTGTCATCTTCGTGCCTTTTTGGCCGGTGAAGACTTTCTGCAGACCTTCAATTCTTACTTCCATTCTCTTACCTCCGGAATGATCTAAGAAGCGGAATACGTTTAACGTATCTTATCATGCTCTCACACGCACATACAAGGAAAGCCAGCCCATTTTTGAGACAGAGTACAACGAAAGAACCGTAATCGAATGTTTTCATATCTTTTTCTTTTGCTTGCGCTTATAATAGACCTTCAAAATCAATAGAAAACGGCTCTAATTCAGCGGTTTTTGGCGGTCTGCTTCAGGATCAAAAATGATCCTTTTTTGTTGTTTTTACGCCTTGAGTAGACGGCTATAAAAGAAAGTGAATAAACAACAATTTTGGGCACCCCAAACGGACAAAAAATCTTTCTGCAACGGCTAGGAATCCTGGGTGCACACATTGTTCATCGAAAGCGAAAAGAGGATACACTTAGCCTATGGAACCTCTGCTCTAGAACCCGATTGTTCTATGACGAGAAACGTGTCCTCCAATGGTCTATTAAGGCTATTCAAAGGCGATTCTCAAAATAAACCACAAAGCAAAAATAACGGGGTTTTTGCATGGTTTTCCGCATTTTTAAGCAAAATCCCTGCAAATCCCGCCTATGTTCAAAATGATGGAGAAAAACACCTTCCACCGCATTTCAACAAACTTGTAAATTGCTGATTATTCACCCTGCTCGTCTTTATGTTCAGATGACGCATTTGGAAATAAGGGAGAAACCGGGGTGACCTCGGTCTCGCCGCGGCGATGGAAAATCGATTCTTTATCATCCACGACACGAGTGAAAGCAATATAGTCATGAACCGCTCGATGGTGCGGGGTGAAGATGGCTAAGGCATAAGAAAGGATAAGCAAGCCCAGCGATACGATTGCCGCGATGTTCCAAGGCATGAACACGAAGAGGATCGTCACTACTGCAATCGAAGGGAATTGCCTCAAAAGAATCTGAGGACGGGTGGAGGAGTATTCATCTTGACGGATAACCGCTAACTTCATGATCTTCTTCCCAAGGGTCTGACCATCTCTAAAAATCAACGGCAAGGCCAAATAGAAAACCACTAGACTCGACGGGATTGCAATCAAAAGAGGATACACGGTGGCCCTATTTTCATATCGTTCCACCGTGGAAAGGTAGAATGGACGATGATAAAGATCGCCGGCCGCGTTATAGTAGCAATTCTGTTTTTCACCGGTGTAATAGTATTCTAAAGTGATTTTCTTCCCCATATCGGAAAGGCCACTATCACGGGTGGTTCCTCGATAAAGCGAAAGAACTGGAATCGCTGGGCTTTGATATTGCTTTTGATTGTTTTCCACTCGGTATTCCCAAATGGTTTTTCCAGTATTGGAAGGGGCAGGACGAGCGTTGAGCTCGTTAGGCGTATATTTGCCTAGCTCATCATCCTGGCCTAGAATAAAGACGTTATACCAATAAACATCGTGGGTTTCACGGTATTGGACCGGCGCCTTTTCTTTAAGGAAGACGGTGTAATAATGAATGAGTTTCTCTTCGTAGAGCTCATAGGAAACCAGATTGTTGTAATATTGAATATTCCCGTCCCCATCTTTGTAATATAGCCCTGAAGCGAGCTGATAAGAGGTCATTTCCTCTTTGATCGCATTTGCTTCTGAAGTAGAAGTCATCGCAACCGATGAAATAGAGAAAACAGCAATTCCAAGTAAAAACGCGAAAAACAAATCGAAAATCGCGGTCAATGCGCGCTTACCGATATGAGCGTCAACGATCTTAGTTGCCATTGTTCTCCTCTTTTACCTCAAATAATGATGCATCGTCTTTGGCCACCACGGAATGGGCGAGGAAATCATGCAATGCCCTACGTTTGGAAGAGAAGGTGGCAAAGCCAAGGCTTACCAAGAAGCCCGTGATAAGAATCGCGCTGGTGACGACCAAATCATCGAATAAGAACGCTGAAACGGTTAGCAAGACAAACGGAACCGCGCGGAGCAAGACGAAATACCACGGCAATGCCCCGCCTTTGACGTCGATGCAAGCAAGTTTCATAATGCGCTTCCCAATCGTGCGACGTTTCCATCGATCGGTTAAAGGCAAGACGATATAGAAGACGGCAAAAGGCGGCATGATCGCAAGCATTTCTGCCGTGACGGTCAGTCTGACGTTTTTTCGAATCAAATCAACCATATAGGGTTCAGAATCAAACTCATTGACCGATTCTGAATATCGCTTTTGGAAGAAATAAAGCAGATTTTGCTTTAATTCCGGGCCCACACTGCCATCTTTTTCTAGCAGGGAAGGACGGATAACGCCGATTTTGGTAGGATCAGGTTTGTTGTTCGCGTCTAGGGCAAATTCAAAATACGGGGAGTTGACGATGAAGTCGACAGACTCTGGCAAATATAGGACTTTCACGTTGTAGGTAGAAACGTCATAGCATTTTGGCGCTGGGTTCTCAACGTTGCCTTCCTTTTGGTAGACCAGATAATAATCCTCCACCGTTTTCTGATAGCCTTCGTAGTTATCAAATGCCTTGTAGGTAACTAGGCCAAGTTCATTGGTATAAAGATTGGACGCAAGTTTATAGGTGTTCAAGGAATGGGTGGTCTCTGAGATACCCATCGCATCTCCTAGAGTCGGCATGAAACCAAATGGATAGATGAAAACAAAAAGCAAGGCGATCACGGCAAAGCAAATCGCGATGTCCACCGCTGCGGATGAGTTGCGGAGCAAAAAAGAAGGCAAGGTATATCCTTCTTCCGTAACGATGTCTTTTGGCCGTACGCGCTCCATGGCAACAATTATCGTGTAGTTTTGATGATTTTCCTATAGGAAAGTGCGTTTCCGCTTAAAAAAGCCTTTCTTTTAGAAAAGAGTGGGGTTCTGCAGGGAATTTCAAAAAACACTGCAAATCTCAAAGATTTTGTTTTTTTATACCTGTCACATGAAAGACAGCCAAAAGAATTACGCCAATATAAAATGCTCCGCGAAGCCGCGGAGCGTTTTGTTTTTGAAGGACGTTATTCCTCGATGTGGAGTTCACCGTCAGCGATGATTCTGCCGGACTTTCTATCGTAGAGAAGAATTTTCTTGCTCTCGAATTCAATCTCGGTCTTCGCGCCCATCTTGTAGTCGACATCGCCATAGCTGACACCAGTGAGAACGAAGTCCCCGACCGTGACTTTGACGGTTGTCTCCATACCAGTAGGAAGGGTGGAATAGATTTCGGCTGGGATGCCTTTCTTCGCGCCGATTTTGACGTATTCAGGACGGACACCGATGATAAGGGTATCATCTGGAACATCATGTTCTTCTTCGGCTTCGATATCGCCACCAATCATATGGATATGATAGTTGAAGCGACGGTCGGCGTTGTCTTTTTCGACATAGCCACGCTGCTTCTTGGCTTCTGCAAGCGCGGCTTCATCCGCAGCGATACGCGCATCACGTTCTTTGAAGAACGCGGCGAGGTCGACGTCTTGATTTGGGGTAAAGACGCACTTCCTGCCACCTAACACCTCAAGGACGATTTCCTTGCCCTTTTGAGTCGGTTTCGCTTCGATGAAGTTGATCGATGGGGAACCGATGAAGTCGGCGACGAAGAGGTTATTTGGTCTCTTATAGATATCAAGAGGTGGCTCGTATTGCTGGAGGACGCCGTTATTGATCAAACAGACACGGGTCGCCAAAGTCATGGCTTCCTGTTGGTCATGGGTGACGTAAACGAAGGTTGAACCAGTATCGAGATGGAGACGTTTCAACTCAGAACGCATCTCAAGACGGAGTTTGGCGTCCAAGTTAGAAAGCGGCTCGTCCATGAAGATGACCTTTGGTCCAGGAGCAAGGGTACGCGCGATCGCGACACGCTGCTGCTGACCACCGGAGAGCTCAGAAGGATAACGGTCCATGAATTCGCCGATGTGAACGATACGCGCAACATGGCGGACTCTTAAGTCGATTTCCTCTTTGTCGAGCTTACGGAACTTGGTCATGACGTTGCCTTCGGCATCGACATACTCGCCGTTATCATTGATTTGCTGACCTTTTGCAGCCAACGCAGCTTTGAAGGATTCGGCTTTGTCGAGGTATTCTTTGCTCTTAGCTTCAGCCAGGGCTTTGCATTCTTCGTCGCTCTTTTCATAGAAACGAAGTTCGAAAAGTTCCTTGGCAGAAGACATGGAGATCTTGAAACCATCGATCAGGAAGAGATAGGCTTTGTCTTTATCGACTTTGCCTTTCTTATCGACGGCATAACCCAAGAATTTCTTGATGTCGACGACGTTAAGAACCGCCTTAGAAAGTGCGCGATATTTCAAATAATCGCTGCAAATCAAAGGCATTTCGTCACGAAGCTCCTGTAAACCGAAGGTGATGTTCTTATAAACCGTCATATGCGGCCAAAGAGCGTAGTTCTGGAACAAGAAGCCAACGTGACGGTTGGCGGCGGAGATGTTGATGCCTTCTTCGGAATCGAAGACAACGCGATCGCCGATGGTGATTTTGCCTGACGTCGGGGTCTCTAAGCCGGCAATCATGCGGAGGGTGGTCGTCTTACCGCAGCCAGAAGGGCCAAGCAAGGTAACGAACTCGTTGTCCGCAAGTTCCATTGAGAGATCGTCGACGCCGAAGAATCCACCCCAGCGTTTAGTGACATGTTCTAATGTGATTTTAGGCATAAATTACTTTGAGGAACCTCCGATTCCTTTGTCCATGGATGCCCCGGTGAGGGCATTGACGAGATAGTTGCAACCCAGAATGATGACGATGAGCAAGAAGTTCGCGGCATTCTCCAAAGCGGCGACGCCGGTATCTTCGAGCATGAACATGAAACGGGTGAGGATGGAGTAACTGCTGCCGAGGAAGACGAACAAGTCGAGTTCTCTCATGCAGGAGATGAACGGCAGCAAGAAGCCAGAGATGAAGGCCGCTTTTTGAATTGGGAAGATGATGTGGGTCATGCGCTTCCACCATGGAATATGCATGATGACGCCCGCTTCTTCGATTTCTTCAGAGAGCTGGAGCATCGCGTTGAGGGAGGTTCTCGACGCGAATGGGATGTACTTGATGACACCCACTACAACCATGATGACGAAGACGCCAGCGGTCTGAGAAAGTGCGGGGATACCCATTTTGGTTGCCAATATCATGAAAATCAATGACAAGGCAACGGATGGCATCAAATACGGGAAGAATGCGATGTTATTGACCGCGACGCCCAAGAAGGACTTTCTCCTTCTAGAGACTGCGTAACCGATCAGCAAGCCGCATAGACCTGCGAAGAAGCCGCAGCATAGCGATAATCCAATGGAACCGCCGAGGGCTTCCCAGACACGTCTTTCATGGAAGATGCCAACGTAGCCTGCGGATGCATTACCAATTGGCTCGGTGGAAATCCAAGCCTTGAAGGATAGGCCACTAGAGAAGTCGCCGGAGTTCGGCAACAAGGATTCCAAGAAGAAGGAGATCATCGGGCCGATACAGACGAATAAGGTGACGATGACGATGAGAACACCGATGATCCATCTGCCGACTTTTCCGAGATTTCTCTTACTGATCTGGCCTGATTTGCCAGTGACGGTCGTGAATTGTTTTCTCGAGCCGGTTTGTAACTGGTTCAGTACAAGCATCACGACGCCGATGAGAATCAAGACAATGGCGACCGCGTAGCCGGCGCCGATGTTTTTCCCGCCCGATCCTTGAATCAGGGATTTCATCTGTGTCGCTAGAGGATAGAAGTCCACCGGATTCCCCAATGTCGTAGGAACAGAATAGGAGGACATGGCCGAGGAGAATACCAGCAATATCGTTGATAGCAATGCTGGTTTTAACATTGGAATGGTGACTTTCGTGAACCTCTTCCATTTCGGGATGTTGAGAATTGTGGCAGCCTCTTCAAGGTTACTGTCCATGTTTTGAAGGACGCCGCCGATGAGGATATAGGCGAATGGCGTATAGTGGAGACCCAAGACCATCGAGATCGGGAACCACCCATAAACCATCCAAGATGGGACTATTAAACCTGTTAAAGCCTGCAATTCCCCGCCGAATGCGGTGAATTCAGTGGTTATGAAGAAGTTTTTCCAGAACAGAGCAAGCGTCCATTGAGGCATGATGTAAGGGAAGATGAAGATCGCGCCGATGAGTTTTTTAAACGGCATATTCGAACGGGTGATCAAGAAGGCCATGATCCCGCCGAAGAGGATGGAGAATACGCAGGCGAACGTGGATACAAGCAAGCTTCGCGCAAGTGGAAGCCAGAAGTATCCTACCGCAAAATCCGAGCTGAAGAGGATGGTCCACCAATAATAGAATGTGAAGGACCCTTGAGGCAAATACTGCCTCTCGTGCTCCTTTTCAAAAATATTCCAGACCAAGACGTCCCACTCATCGACCGGAACGGAACCGTTAGAAACAACGGTGACGGATGAGATGATCAGGGAGATTAGCGGATAGACATTCAACAAGAGCAAGACGACAGCGAAGAAGACAAGAATCGAATTCGCCGGAACGCCTAAGAAGGTGAATGTTTTGGTTGCGCCGCGTCGAACGACCTTGAAGAATGGGGATCGTTCTTTTTTTTCGGTAGCAGCCGACATGAGGTTATCTCCTTATCTGAATTGTTCTTTAGTTAGCAAAGGCGGCAAGCCCTTGAAGGCTTGCCGCGAAAGGTTATAGATAGCCTTATTTGGCTTTCTTTGCGATTTGCTGTTCGATGAAGGCGTTGACGGTGTTGTAGTAGGTCGCGATGTAACTTGGGGTCTCGACCGTGGACTTCGCCGTATTGATCCACCAATTGGCGGTTGGGTCATTCAAGCATGGGAAGACGTTTGGCTTGGTGGCATCTTGAGTCCACTTGTAATCAGCATCAAGAGTGCCGTGGCCGTTCATGGTGCGGTCAACATTGATTTCCTCACCATAGGTTGGGTAGTCACCAACGTCGCCAGCCCACTTGGAGTAACCAACTTCAGTTGTGGAGAGGAAATTGATAAATGCGCAGGCAGTCCATGGGAGTGGGCTCTTTGGCATGAGCATCAAATAATGCTTATACATGAAGCCGCCGAAGCCCTTCATGGCCATGGTAGCGTTCTTACCGTCGGAGTGGTTCTTGCCAAGAGCAGCGATAACGATGTCTTTCTTGGTGATTTCCGCGGATTCGGTGACGTTCTGAATCTTAGAGTAGACGATCCAGGCGGCGTGTCCCGGGGCAGCCGTAAAGGCATTGAGCGCTTTACCGTCATCATCATGGAAGACTGCATTCTTAATGTACTTTTCGATGAAGAGGAACGCATATTTGCGATCTCCACCATATTGTTCATATGGTTTGAGGTCTTCGTCAGTTAAGCCAGAGCCGTTGGAAGCATCTTTAAACGCTTCTTTGAGGACTGCACAGTTGTCATCAGAGGTGAGCTGGATGAGCCAATCCATGTTGACGTTCTCATTGCGAGGATCCATGGTGTCGATTTTGACGCCTTCCTTAACGAAGTCCCAAACGTTGTCGATTTCCATGTCGCCGTTCTTGTTGTTATACATCCAGGTCTTGAAGTTGAACTGGAGGGAGAACGGATTGGCATCGCGGTTTTTATTGACGCCAGCGTGTTCATTCCATTCTTTCGGAACATAGTTCACGTAGTTTTTAGCGATGCCTTTGGTCTGGAGCTGATAGCCATCCTGGAGAAGAGCGCCACTGAAAGTAGCGTTGCCAGAATCGACTTCGGCGTTGATTTGGGTGTAAATCACGCCATCGACGACAGTTTCATACTTGATTTGACTCTCGGTGATGTTGGTGCCAGCGGCTTTGTTCAACTCAGCGACGAATTTGTCTTTGACCTTGCCACCACGGCTGGAGGTTGCAATCCAGTTGAAGGTCTTGGAGCCAAGTTCGGCAGCCGCCTTCTTGAAGAGTTCGGTTCTGTCGAGTTTTTGGGCTTCTTCGACGACTTTCTGCACTGCAGTCTTTTCGCCAGATGGGGTGTTACCGCCGCCCTGGCCGCAGCCAGCGAGCAACGCGGTTGCGCTCAACGCAAGCAACGTGAGCATGATGTTTTTTGATTTCATTTTAAGTTTCTCCTTATCGTTATGAATCAAAACATGCTGATATTGTAGTCCTCCTTAGGTGGCGATTGCAAGCGCTTACATTAGTAAGTACAACAGTTATTTCTTGAATTTTTGCAAAAATGAAGGGTTCATCGCTTAAGGTTTCCTAGCGGGTTTCCTGAATATCCCTGCAAATCGAGGATAAACGGAAATACGGTGATCCAAATGCAATTTCAAGTTTTTGGATAGACCACCACTGCTTTGCTAAAAAAGCGGGGTTTTGCAATAGATTTTGCAAAATCGCGGTTTTTTTAGCGGGAAAATTGAAAAGCCCCGCATAAAGCGAGGCTTAGATGGCTGTTAGTTCAGCGAGAATCAGTGAAGAATCTCAGCGACGGTGCCAGCGCCAACGGTGCGGCCACCTTCACGGATGGAGAACTTGGTACCCTTTTCCATAGCGATTGGGTGGATGAGTTCGACGGTGAAGGTAACGTTGTCACCAGGCATGACCATGTCGGTTCCAGCTGGAAGGGTGATGGTGCCGGTGATGTCGGTGGTGCGGAAGAAGAATTGTGGACGATAGCCGTTGAGGAAGTGGGTGTGACGGCCGCCTTCTTCTTTCTTCAAGATATAGGTAGCAGCGGAGAACTTGTCGTGTGGAATGATGGAGCCAGGTTTGGCAAGAACTTGTCCACGCTCGACTTGGTCATGGTTGATACCACGGAGAAGTGCGCCGATGTTGTCGCCGCCCTGAGCGAAGTCAAGGGTCTTGCGGAACATTTCGAGACCGGTAACGACGGTCTTCTGGGTTGGACGGATACCGACGATTTCAGCTTCGTCACCGACTTTGATGATACCACGCTCGACACGGCCGGTAACGACGGTGCCACGGCCAGAGATGGTCATGACGTCTTCGATTGGGAGAAGGAATGGTTTGTCATCATCACGGACTGGGTCTTTGACATAGTTGTCAAGGGCATCCATGAGTTCGAGGATGCACTTCGCACCTTCATCATCAAGGGACTTGGCTTCGCAAGCTTTGAGAGCGGAGCCACGGATGACTGGGAGGTCATCCCCTGGGAAGTCATATTTGTTGAGGAGGTCACGGACATCCATTTCGACGAGGTCGATAAGTTCTGGGTCATCGACCATATCGCACTTGTTGAGGAAGACGATGATTTGTGGAACGCCGACTTGGCGAGCAAGAAGGACGTGTTCACGGGTTTGTGGCATGACACCGTCAGTGGCAGCGACGACGAGGATAGCAGCATCCATTTGCGCTGCGCCGGTGATCATGTTCT
>OCTW011604470.1_pt1 | contig 25858 bp, 21 predicted proteins | sample 1539671 | NCBI WGS metagenome assembly OCTW01 (sample SAMN02144230, study PRJEB22623) | gut metagenome | biome: sheep rumen | host: Ovis aries | place: New Zealand | reverse complement strand
CGGATCCGTCATATGAGTCCCGCCTGTTCCAGCAACTCCAGTCCCCACGCCACGCCGTCTTCATCATGCCGCTTCGTCACCATGTCGGCGGCGGCCAGCGCCGCAGGAGTGGCATTGGCGACCGCGATGCCGGTTCCGGCCCAGCGCAGCATCTGCACGTCATTGTCGGCATCGCCGAAGGCCGCCGTCTGCTCCCGCGGGATGGAAAGCATCTGCGCCAGCGCCTGCAGGGCACGCCCTTTCCCGGAATGCCGGTCTGAGATCTCCAGCAGCTGGCGGACCGAGCTGGTCGTATAGATCTCCTGCGTGCGCGCGTGAAGAGCTTCCTCGATTTCCCGCTTCATCTCTTCCGCGCCGGTCACAATGTCAATGCTGTCAAGCTCTCCGGCGTGGGCTCGGATAAACTGACGAATGTCCGGGACCGGCCGCCTCGTCGCCCGGATGTAGGGAACCGCTGCGTCTGTTGCGCCGAAGCGCACAGGGTCCTTAAAGTAGTCGCTCCCCGCGTAGGCCTTCCCGTCTAGAAATGCCTCGTAGGCAATCGGGGTTTGGGGCGCAAAATCCTCGGCCGTGTCAAGGATGATGCGCGTCGCAGCGGCACTGATCAGGAATGCCTTCAGACGCTTTCCGTCGCTCAGGCGGTACAGGCACGCCCCGTTTCCGGTGATGGCGTACCGGATCCCGGGGACAGCTCTCACGCACGCAGGAAGCGAGTCGTAGCATCTGCCGCTGGCGATGCAGATGGTAACGCCGCGCCGCATCGCCTCCAGCAGTGCTTCCCGGTTTCTGTCAGAAAGGCTCCCGGCCTTGTCCAGGGTTGTCCTGTCCAGGTCGAGAGCCACAAGAGAAATCTTCTTCATACGTATCAGTGATGGAACAGTCTGAGTCCCGTGAAGCACATAACCATGTTGTGCCTGTCACAGGTATCGATCACCTGATCATCGCGGATCGAGCCGCCGGGCTGTGCCACGTAGCGCACACCGCTCTTGGCCGCGCGCTCGATGTTGTCGCCAAACGGGAAGAAGGCGTCCGAGCCGAGCGCCACATCCGTATTCTTGTCCAGCCACGCGCGCTTTTCTTCTTTGGTGAAGACAGCCGGCTTCTCGGTGAACACGCGCTCCCAGGCGCCGTCTGAGAGCAGATCCTCGTATTCGTCCCCGATGTACAGGTCGATGGCATTGTCGCGGTCTGCGCGTCCGACTTTCTCCTTGAACGGAAGATTCAGAACCTTCTCATTCTGGCGCAGCCACCAGTTGTCCGCCTTGTTTCCGGCAAGCCTCGTGCAGTGGATGCGGCTCTGCTGTCCGGCGCCCACGCCGATGCACTGTCCGTCCTTTACATAGCACACCGAATTGGACTGTGTGAACTTCAGGGCGATGAGGGAGACAATCAGGTCTTCCTTCGCAGAATCCGGTAGGTCTTTGTTCTTCGTCACGATGTTCGTGAGAAGCCGCTCATCAATCGGGGCGTCATTGCGGCCCTGCTCAAAGGTCACGCCGAATACCTGCTTGCGCTCGATCGGATCCGGGACATACGATGGATCGATCTGGATGATGTTGTAGTTGCCCTTCTTCTTGCTCTTCAGGATCGCAAGTGCCTCCGGCTCATACCCCGGGGCGATGATGCCGTCGGATACCTCGTGCCTGATGAGCATGGCGGTCGGGACGTCACAGATGTCCGACAGGGAGATGAAATCTCCGAAGGAGCTCATCCGGTCAGCGCCTCTCGCCCTGGCATATGCGCAGGCAAGCGGCGAAAGCTCCCCGATTGCAGGATCCACCCAGTAGATTTTCTTCAGTACATCACTGAGTGGACGGCCGATGGCGGCACCGGCAGGAGACACATGCTTGAAGGACGCCGCGGCCGGCATCCCGGTGGCTTTCCTGAGCTGACTCACCAGCTGCCAGCCGTTGAGCGCGTCAAGGAAATTGATGTATCCGGGGCGGCCGTTCAGAATTGTCACCGGAAGATCACTGCCGTCTGCCATGAAGATCCGCGCAGGCTTCTGGTTCGGGTTGCATCCGTATTTAAGTTGAAATTCGTTCATGCCTCTTTTCACTCCTTCTTGATCTTCTGCTGCCACATCCGGCACCTGCCTGACAGGCACCGTGTGCCGGAGTCATCTGTCACTGATTCTTGTTGACGATCCGGGTGTCGAAAGCTCCCGTCTGAATGTCGATGTAGCGCACAAACAGTGAAACCTTGTTGTCCGGATCCAGGCTCTTCCACACCCGGTCGGTGAACTCATCGATGCCGCCGGTGATGTCGACGCGGGTCGGCTCGCCCTCAAAGCTTGGCAGCGGGCTGCCGTCTCCCATGTACGTGTGAATGAAGCGCCCCTCGCCGGCCTTGGGATTGTCATAGGAAAATGTATTCCGGTTGCAGCAGATCGGGTCCATGTTGTCACTCTTCAATATGGACATCTGGTAGCTGAATGTCGCGCTGGTCGTCTCGAGAACAGCCGAGATGCGCGGCGTGTAGTTCGGCGCGTCCGGCTCGAACTCGCGTGTGCGCAGCGCCTGCTCAAAGGTGTCGCCCTTCTTCATGTGCTCGTAGATGGTATCCGTCTGATCACCGTTGGTCACGATCGTCGCGGCTTTCAGCACGCGGACCGGCGCGTAGATGATGAGACGCGGGTCTTCCACTTTGCTCTCGTCAAATGCCTGTGTGCGAAGCCCGTCTCCGTCGGCCACAAATATGCGGTTGCGGCTGTTGGCCGAACGGCCCATGATGAAGTACGCGGCGACTGCTTTTGTCCCGTCCTCGGATCTGCCGACGATGATCCCGCGGCCGGGATACGTGGTGGACGAGAGCTCTTCCTGAAGTGATACAAGTTTCATGCGGTTACTGCTCCTTACTTTTTCCAGAACGGTAATTGCCCAGCAGGCGGACAGAGCGGGATTCTTCCTGAATGCCGCGCATGGCGTCGATCACCGCCGGGTCATTGATATTGCCGTCGAATTCTACAAAAAACCGGAATTCCCGCGTGCTGCCCTGGATGGGCCGGGACTCGATCCAGCTCATGTTGAGTCCATTATAAACGATATGACTCAGAATGGCATACAGAGATCCGGGCTCGTTTGGCGTTTCAAACAGAATGCACATCTTGTCGGCCGCTTTCACAAAGCAGCGCCGGTTCTCCACGATCAGAAAGCGCGTCTCGTTTCCGGTAAAATCACTGATCCCTTCTTTCAGGACTTCCAGCCCGTAGCTTTCCGCCGCCTGCGCGCTGGCGATCGCTGCCTGCGACCGGTCCCCGTCATCAGCCACCTTCTTGGCACTGGCCGCCGTGTTCAGCTCCTGCGACACTTTCCACTCCGGATGAGCGTCCAGGAATTTCGAGCACTGCAGGATGCCCTGCGGGTGCGAGCAGACTTTGCGGATATCGGAGAGCGATGTGCCCGGCAGACCGCAGAGAACATGGCCGACCTTCACATACGTCTCGCCGATGATGTAATTGTCGAATTCCTCAAGCAGATCAAAGACATCCGTGATAAAACCGGTCGTCGAATTCTCCACCGGGAGAACCGCAAAATCCGCGCGGCCGTCGCGCACTGCCTCCATGGCCATCCGCCAGGTGCGGACGTGGAAGTTCTTCACGCCTTCCCCGAAGGCCTGTACCATCGCGATGTCCGAGTACGCGCCCGGAAGTCCCTGATAGACAACCGTGACGTCTTCCCGCGGGATCCTGTCCACCTGCGTGAACGGATCTCTGGCCGTGTTGCCGCTCTCCTCCAGCATCCGGTACTGGTACTTCCGGCTGTCCGCCATGATCTGCCGAAACATCCGGATGATATCCGCCGTATTTTCCGCGCTGCCGACCGTCTGCCTGAGTGCGCCGATTTTCTCATTCTCGCGGCTCCGGTCCAGTACCTTCTTGCCTGTCGCCAGCTTGTAGCGCGCCACCGCGCGGGTGAGCTCGAGCCGCCTCTCAAAGAGCTGCGTCAGCCTGGCATCCACTTCGTCTATCTCGCCCCGGATCTGTGTCAGGTCGATCTTCCCGTTGTCGTCGTAAAGCGCCATGCACCCTCTCTTCCCAGCCCGGCGCCACGCCGCCATGGGCTTTTGAATACCATCTTCAATCCAGGCAGAATATGTAGAATTTCAAGTACAGGCTCTCCGACATCCCCCACCGGTACGTGTGATCCGGCGCCTGCGTCCCGAAATACACCTGGGAGAGCCGTCTGTGCGCGATGTGCGCCGCCTGTTCGATCGTCTTCCGGAAGAGTTCCGGATCCATGAAATGGGAACATGTACAGGTGGCCAGATATCCTCCGGGCGCCACAAGCTGCATCCCGTCGCTGTTGATCTGCCGGTAGCCGCGCGCGGCCGCCTTGATCGAACTTCTCGCCTTGGTGAATGCCGGCGGATCCAGAATGACCAGATCATACTGCTTTCCCGCCTGAACCTGCTGCGGCAGAAAGTCAAAGACATCCTCCGTGAGGAATGTCACCCGGTCCGAGACACCGTTTATCCGGGCATTCTCCTGCGCCTGCGCGATGGCCAGATCCGAGGCGTCCACCGCAAGAACCTGCGTGGCGCCGGCTCTCGCCGCATTCAGGGCAAAGGATCCCGTGTGTGTGAAGCAGTCCAGCACCCTGACGTCCTCTTTTATTCCCGCGAGGCCGGCAACAAGGCGCTGCACGGCCCGGCGGTTCTCCTTCTGATCCAGGAAGAAACCGGTCTTCTGGCCGTCCATCACGTCGACAATATATTTTACGCCATTTTCCACAATCGGTACACGGGTATCAAACGCTTCTCCGGAGAATTTTTTCTCAAGCGCAAGTCCTTCCTTTTCGCGCACTTTCTCGTCATTGCGCAGCAGAACGCCTTTCACGGCAACTCCCGCCGCGGCGAGCTCCTGCCGGATGACAGGCAGGATCGCCGGGAAGAGGCGTTCCATGCCAAGTGCCGTGATCTGGCAGACCAGATACCCGCTGTAAAGATCCGCCACCAGCCCGGGGAATCCGTCCGCCTCGCCGAAGAGCAGTCGGCAGCAGGAAAGGTCGGAGTACACCCTGCGCCCCCGGATACAGGAACGGACCCGGGAGGCAAAAAGGCCGGAATCCGGTCTTTCTTCTCCCCGGGTCAGCATCCGGACGGTGATCTTTGAGCGCCGGTTGATGTAGCCGGTGCCCATGAGATATCCGTCAAAATCCTTCACCTGCACGAGTGCTCCGTCAGCGACCCCCGGGCTCACAGAAGCAATCTCGTTGTCATAGAGCCAGTCTCCGCCGGACTTGAGGAATCTTCCCTCGCGCTCTTTTATCGTCACCGTCCCGGTGATCGCAAAGACATCCTCCATGTGCCTCACCCTTCTGCCACGGCCGTCAGTGCTTTCCTGAGCTTGTTCACACATTCGTCCACATCCGCCTCCGTGATGATGAGCGGGGGGACAAAGCGCAGCGTATTGCCGGCGGCCGTGAAGAGAATCAGACCCTCTTCAAGGCAGCGCGCTGCCACCTTGCCGGCATCAAGGCCTGTCAGCTCCAGACCCTGCAGAAGCCCCATTCCGCGGCGTTCCCGTATGTACGGGCTCTCCGCCGCCAGGCTGTCGAAGCGCTTCGTCATGTATGCGCCGACTTTCTTTACATTATCCACGACATGCAGCGCCTCGAACTGTTCAAAGACCGCCACACAGGCCGCGCATGCCAGCGGGTTTCCGCCGTATGTCGATCCGTGGTCGCCCGGCACCAGAGCCTGCGCCACGTCTTCCTTCGCGGCAAAAGCGCCCAGCGGAACACCGCATCCGAGAGCCTTGGCCATGGACACGATATCCGGCGTGACACCGTAATGCTGGTACGCGAACATCGATCCGGTCCGGCCCATGCCGCACTGGACCTCGTCGAGGATCATCAGAAGCCCCTTCTCATCACAGAGCTGCCGGATTCCGGTCAGGAATTCCTCTGTCGCCGGGTGCACGCCGCCCTCGCCCTGTACGGTCTCAAGGATGATCGCGCAGGTTTTGTCATTCACAAGGGATTTTACGCTCTCAAGATTGTTGTACTCAGCAAAGCGGATGCCGGGGATCATCGGGCCGAAAGCCTCCTGATAGTGCCGGTTCCCGGTCACGGCGAGCGCTCCCATACTGCGGCCGTGAAAAGAATTCTTCATGGCGATGATTTCGTGATCCGTGCTGCCGCAGCCCGACTTCAGGTACGCCCATTTCTTCGCCAGCTTGATTGCGCCCTCGATGGCCTCTGTGCCGCTGTTGGTGAAGAACACCCGGTCCATGCCGGTAGCCTGTGTCACCTTCACCGCCGCCTTCATGGCCGGCTCGTTGTAGAAATAGTTGGACGTATGAATGAGCTTGTCAATCTGCTCCTTCAGGGCCTCCTTGTAGGGCTCATTGCTGTAGCCGAGCGCGAAAACCGCTATGCCTGCGCCGAAGTCCAGATATTTCTTTCCGTCCGTGTCGTAAAGGTGCACGCCCTCACCGTGGTCCAGTACGACCGGATAGCGGTTGTATGTGTGAATCAGTTTTGCCTCTGCTGTACTGATGATCTCACGAGTATTCATGATATTCCCTCACTCCTGTACTTGTCTCTGCCTTGCCTGCCTCAATACGAGTCCCCTACGCCCGCGGCTGTGGCCGCCGTCTCTTCCATCTCCTCCTTGTGATAGAAGCGGTGCGCCTCGCGGCTTAAGATCGCCGTGCCGACGCCGCGGTGGGTGAAGATCTCAAGAAGCAGAGAGTGCGGGATCCGGCCGTCCAGGATGTGAACGCGGGAAACACCATTTTTCACGGCATCCACACAGTTGGTCAGCTTCGGGAGCATGCCGCCGCTGACCTGCCCGTTGCCGATCAGATCCTCTGCCTCGTCGATGGAGAGTTCCGAGATCAGTGTACTCTTGTCATTGTAGTCAAGATAAATTCCTTCCACATCCGTCAGAAATGCCAGCTTCTCGGCGCGCATTCCTTTCGCGATGGCGCAAGCCGCGTCGTCTGCGTTGATGTTGTATGCGTGATAGTCATCGCCAAAGCCGATCGGGCACACGATCGGAAGGAAGTCATCCCTGAGCAGGTCCTCCAGGATCGTTGTGTTGACCTCCGACACTTCTCCGACATACCCCAGATCCTGACCGGCGAATGTCTTCCTGGTCACCTTCAGCATACCGCCGTCCTGACCGGACACGCCGCATGCCTTGATGCCAAGACTGCTCACCATGGTCACGAGCTGTTTGTTGACGCGGTTGAGAACCATCTGGGCGATCTGCATGGTGTCCTCGTCAGTCACGCGCAGCCCGCCGATGAACTTCGGCTCACCTCCGTTTTTCTTAACCCAGGTGCTGATCTCCTTGCCGCCGCCGTGCACGAGAATCGGCTTGAAGCCTACGAGTTTCAGCAGGACGACGTCCTGCAGAACTTTCTTCTCCAGCTCCGGGTCCCGCATCGCAGCTCCGCCGTACTTCACTACGATGACCTTGCGGTTGAACCGCTGTATATAGGGCAGCGCCTCGATCAGGATCTCCGCCTTGCGCAGGTCCTCCTGCGAAGCGTGTACGGGCTGGAGGTTTTCTTCATTTCCCATTGTCATGTTCTGTTCTCCATATGTGCCGGCCTGCCGCTGTTTTTGCCGCGCGCAGTTGTTGCACCATGTGCACCGCGCATTCGGGCAGCTGCAGGCAGATTAACTTGTGCTTCCCGCCGTTTCAGGAACGGTAGTCGGCGTTGATCTTGATATAGTCAAACGTCAGATCACACCCCCACGCCGTCGCGCTCTCGCCGCCTTCCTTAATGTCGGCGATTGCCGTGACGGGGTTCCGGCTCATGATCCTGGTCGCCGTCTCCTCGCTGTAGTCCGTCGCCACTCCGTTCTCGACGATCTTGAGCTTCCCGGCATCACTTTCAAACCAGATGTCGACCTTGCCCGGATCAAACGGCGCACCCGAATACCCCATCGCGCACAGAATGCGGCCCCAGTTGGCGTCGTGCCCGAAGATGGCTGCCTTGGTCAGATTGCTCTGAATGATGGACTTCGCGAGCGTGCGGGCCTGATCGCGGTCTGAAGCCCCGACGACCTTTGCCTCGAACAGGCAGGTGCACCCTTCCCCGTCGCCGGCAATGTTCTTCGCGAGCTCGGTGTTGACGTACTTCAGCGCCTCGAAAAACTTCTGATACGCCTCGCCTTCCTCTTTAATCAGCGGATTTCCGGCCATGCCGTTGGCGAGGACGACGGCCGTGTCGTTCGTGCTCATGTCACCGTCTACAGAGATCATGTTATACGAGTCGTCAACCGTCGCGCTCTGCGCCTTCTGCAGCAGTTCCTTCGTGATCATCGCATCTGTCGTCACGCAGGCGATCATCGTGCACATGTGCGGGTGGATCATGCCGGCGCCCTTGCACATGCCGCCGACGGTGACGGTCTTCCCGCCGATTTCAATCTGCACCGCCACCTGCTTGTCGTGCGTGTCCGTGGTCATGATCGCGCGGGCGGCCCGCGTTCCGGCTTCCGCTGTTTCTTTCAGTTTGCCCACATTCTCCCGGATCGTGTCCACCATTTTCTCAACCGGCAGCTGCATGCCGATCACGCCGGTCGATCCGATCAGGACCGATTTGTACGGAATATGTAGCACCTCTTCGACGGCCCTGGCCTCCGCCTCGCAGGCCGCGTCGCCCTCCGCTCCGGTGCAGGCATTGGCGATGCCGGAATTAATCACCATGCACTGGGCCATCGGCGATTTGCTCACGACTGCCCGGTCCCACTTGACCGGTGCCGCAAATACGCGGTTGGTGGTAAATGTCCCCGCCACGACGCAGGGCTTCTCACTCACGACAAATGCCATGTCGTCGCGCTTGTTCTGTCTGATTCCTGCCATTGCGGATCCCGCGAGGAACCCTCTGGCCGCCGTGACTCCGCCTTCGATTCTCTTCATATTCTGATACCGCCTTCCCGGAAATGTGTTTGCATCATTCAGAATAGTATAGCAGTTCAGGGAAGTAAGAGTAAAGGGATTTTGCGTTCTGTTTTTATATTTATGCGTTTATTATGCATATTTATGCTTTTCTTTGCTTGATTTTATCCGGCCCAGAGGATATAGTTAAGAAAGCGCGGACAGGTGTCTTTCCGCCCGGCAAGGCCCGGGGCGCAGGGTGCTTTTCTGCGGCAATTTGTTTCTTTTGGAGGATTTGTATGAAGGATAAGGTTGTTCTTGCGTACTCGGGCGGTCTTGACACGACCGCGATCATCCCGTGGCTGAAAGAGAACTATAATTATGATGTCATCTGTGTCTGCGCCGACGTCGGGCAGGGCAAGGAGCTGGACGGACTGGACAAGCGCGCGGCTGCCAGCGGCGCTTCCAAGCTCTATATCGAGGATCTGACCGATGACTTCGCGGAGAACTATATCGTTCCGTGCGTTCAGGCACACGCGGTATATGAAAACAAGTATCTCCTCGGCACATCCATGGCCCGTCCGTGCATCGCGAAGCGCCTCGTCGAGATCGCCCGCAAGGAGCATGCCGTAGCCATCTGCCACGGCGCGACCGGCAAGGGAAACGATCAGATCCGTTTTGAGCTTGCCATCAAAGCGCTGGCTCCGGACATCCAGATCATCGCCCCGTGGCGCGATCCGAAGTGGACGATGCAGTCCCGGGATGACGAGATCGAATACTGCCACAAGCACGGCATCGACCTGCCGTTTGACGCGTCGAGCAGCTACAGCCGCGACCGCAATCTCTGGCATCTGTCGCATGAGGGCCTGGAGCTTGAGGATCCGTCAAATGAACCGAATTACAAGCACCTGCTCGTCCTCGGCGTGACACCGCAGGAAGCACCGGACAAGACCGAGACGGTGACTATGACATTCGAGAAGGGTGTTCCGAAGACCGTCAATGGCAAGGCCATGAAGGTCGCCGACATCATCCGCACCTTGAACGAGATGGGTGCCCGCAACGGCATCGGCATCGTCGACATCGTCGAGAACCGCGTCGTCGGCATGAAGTCCCGCGGCGTCTACGAGACACCGGGCGGAACGATCCTGTACGAAGCCCATCAGCAGCTGGAGGAACTCATCCTCGACCGCGAGACCACAGAGCTGAAGGAAGACCTTGCCACCCGCCTCGCAGAACTCATCTACGAGGGCAAGTGGTTCTCCCCGAGCCGCGAGGCCATCAGCGCCTTCATGAATGTCACCCAGGAGTATGTGACCGGTGAAGTCACCTTCAAGCTCTACAAGGGCAACATCATCCGCGCCGGATCCAACTCTGCGTACTCTCTGTACAGCCAGTCCCTTGCTTCCTTCACGACCGGCGATCTCTACGATCACAAGGATGCGACCGGCTTCATCAATCTCTTCGGCCTTTCCAGCAAAGTCCGCGGCATGAAGCACCAGAAGCTGGCGGAAGAAACGAAAGAGATGGGGAAGTAATTCCGGGATAAGCCGGGGCATAATTTATCTCATGGACTGGGGAGAAATGCCAGACATTTCTTCTCAGTCTTTTTTTGTGTATAATGTGGAATCTCAGGGCTTCCTGGCATTGAGACCATCAGAGGGGAATTGAAGTGAAACGACATCAGAGAAACGGGAACATTGAATTACTGCGGTTCATATTTGCAGTCTGCATCATGCTGTTTCATGCAGACATGGCATTTGACAGCGGATATCTGGGGGTCGAGTTTTTTCTGATACTGACCGGATATTTTCTGGGGAGAAAGATCTGCGCGCACCGCGATACGGAAATCAGCTGGACAGGGGCATTCCGGGAATCGACCCACGAACTGCTGAAACGGTATTTTTCAATCTTTCCATACCTGCTTCCTTCCACTGTGATCGGATTTATCATTCAGTGCGTGATCAATTACAAGACCCCGGAAGCCATTTTAAAATCGATGAAATTCCTCGTCGGTGACTTTCTTCTGGTCCAGAATTTTGCTCTGCCGACAGACTCGGCGACCGGAGTTGTCTGGTATCTGGGCGCAATGCTCTACGCGCTCTGGCTGCTCTATCCGCTCCTGCGGAAAGCATGGAGCGCTTTCCTGTATGTTGCGCCGGTCATCTCCCTGACGATCACAGGGATTCTGCTGTATCAGTGCGGCAGTCTGAACGTTCCGAATACCGTTTTGTTCGGATGGATCAACACCGGTTTTCTCCGGGCCATATCCGCCATATCGGCCGGTGTATTCCTGTTTGCCTTGCAGAATCTCTTTCAGGAGCATCTGCGGCAGAATCTTCTGCCAGTTCAGGGAAGAGTCCTTGTGACGATCCTGGAGATCCTTCTGTATGTGTCTGTCTTTCAGCACATGAATGCATCCGCTGACGATTCCGGCGCATCGGACGGAATTGCCCTGTTTGCCCTGAGCGCAGCTTTTTTCTGTACCGTGAGCAGGCAGTCCTTCTCATATGGCCTGTTTGATAACGCTTTCTGCCGTTTTCTCGGACAGTTCAGCATACCGCTCTTTCTGAATCACTATTACTGGGTCGTCAACCGGCAGGCACTGCTTGATCTTATGCATATCCAGTGTTCTGATGCCATGACCAGTCTGGCAGCGATCACCTTGACCGTTTTAACCAGTACCCTGGTCATGTTCACCGGGAAAATGATCGGAAAGCAGATTAAAAAAATCCGTCAGTCCTCAATCTTCTCCGGACACCAGTTCAAGCTGTCGCCGGACACGAGGGTGTAGCGCACGCCGTGAAACATCCCGCGAATGCTGTCGTGAAACCGGGCGCGCCCGTGGCAGTGGGCGTAGACCACCTGGCTTGCGCCGTATGCCTCGGCTATCCGGGTGAAGGCGCTCTCGCGCTCGAGAATATTAGTCGGCGGGTAGTGCAGGAAGATGATGATTTTTGTGTGTCCGGCCGCTTTCGCCTCGTCAAGTCCGCCCTTCAGTCTGGCGAGTTCACGGCGGACAAGCTTTTCCGCGTGCTCCGGCGTGTCAAGTCCCTCATAGGTGTAACCTTTGGTGGCGACCAGCGCAAAGTCATTCCAGACCGTAAAGGACCCCTGAAGAAACTCCAGGTCCCCGTCATACAGTTCCCTGTAGCGCTGCCGCAGCGCGTCCGTGTGCTTCGCCTCCCAGAACATGTCGTGATTCCCGCGCGTGAGGATCTTCCGGCCCGGAAGCGCCTCAATGAACGCAAAATCCGCCCGCCGCTCCTTTTCCGAGCGTCCCCATGTGTGGTCTCCGACAAGGACAAGTGTGTCCTCCGGCCGGATTAGTCTCGCGCAGTTTTTCTTTACTTTTTCCTCATGACCGACCCAGTCCGGATCCGTCTTCTGAAGATCCGGGTATTTGTCCGTTCCAAAGTGCAGGTGAAGGTCACCGATTGCATATAAACTCATTCTGATTCTCCATGCCCGCCATCTTCTGAAAACGCTCTGACCAATTCCAGCTTCCGCTGCCTGGTCAGCCTCTTGACGGCAGCCTCGCGGCGCAGGGCGTCAGGCTTTGCCCCGGCAGCCTCCCAGTACACGAGCTGCACCGGGCGCCGGGCTTTCGTGTACTTCGCGCCCCGGCCGCTGTTGTGCATCTTCACGCGCCGCTGCAGATTGTTGGTACTACCGCAGTACAGCGTCCCGTCAGCACAGCGCAGCAGGTACACATAATACATCTCATCTTCCATACCGGAATATCCTCCCGGCAAAGTTGTACAGCCCCGGGACCCAGGTGTTTCCGTCGTGGCCGGTGCCCGCAAGGATGTAGAATGCATTCGGGATCCCGTTTTCCGTCATGCTCACCCGGTAGGCGTCGGTCGCTTCTTTGTCCCACGGCTCTTCCGTGTCATAATTCTGCATAATGTAGTACGGAATGTCGTCCGGGTCTTCCATATTCAGCTCCTTCAGCCCGGATGTCACAAACCGGGAAGCGCCGCCCGTATCGATGGCGCCTGTCATCGGCGCAAGGGCCCCGACATAGCCGAACACGCCCGGATTTTCAAATGCCGCCACAAGAGCCTGTTCGCCGCCCATGGAAAGTCCCAGGATCGCAGTGTTTTCTTTGCCTGTGGCCACGCTGTAATGGGAATTAATATATGGCATGAGATCCTCTGTCAGATCCTGCGGGAAGGCAGAGAAAGCGCTGATCCAGTCCATGAAGCTGGCGCCGTCCTTTGATTCCTGCGAAGTCCAGAGGTCCGGCATGACGATGATGCAGGGCGGCATCTGGCCGGACGCCTGCAGATTTCCGCAGACCACCCGCGCCGCGTTCCATTCGTTCGGATCTCCGTTGTACCCGTGCAGCAGATACAGAACCGGATAGCTCACGTCCTCGTCATATCCGGCCGGAAGGACGATATTAAATGTCTTCTCCATGCCCGCCGTCTGCGAGAAGTACGTCACCCCGGTGATGTACTCGCCGTATGTCACGTCGTCCCGCTCCGAAGCATACCCGTCCGAGACGCTGAAGTCCGTGTCGTCGTACGCGCCGCCGCTGCCATATACAACGGTCTGTGCAATCTGCGACGCATCGCCGTGTGTGAGCGGCTCAAAATCCGCGGTAAAGGCCGGCACAGCCACCTTCGGCGTGGCGGACGCCAGCTGTTCCGTCTGTGTTTCAGAGCCTCCGGGCTGCGTGCCGGATTCCGATGCGAGAGGAGCAGCTGCGCCGCCGTCTGTCCCGGTCCCGTTTCCGCATCCGGCAAGCAGCGCGGCGCCGGCGGCAGCCGCCAGCACAACGGCTGCTCCTCTTCTGCAAACCGTTTTAGGCCGCTTCGCGGTCTGAGAATGTTTTTTTATTGTTTTCATACGTTTCATCTTACTGCTTCTCCTGCATTTATTCCATGATGAATACCACAAGGCAGAAATTCTGTGGAAATACAGACGTTTCAATCGTATTATGAGAGCTGGAGTAACCGTTCTTTAAGGAGAGATCACTATGCAGTATACAGAAATCAAACCAGACATGACAATCGCCGATCTGATCCGCTCCGGCGCATACGGCGCACTGGCGGACTATATTTTCACCGACATGACGCCGGACCGCTGTTTTGCGAAGCTCTCGGAATTCGGATTTAATACCGTCGGATTTGTACAGGGGCTTCACCGCATGGAAGAGCTTGCTGCCTCCGACGGGAAAGGCGGCGCGACACTGGTCCGGGATATTTACCGTGATGAGGAGCGGCTCGCCAACTGGGACCTTGCGCGCGTGAAACTGCTGTACTTTCCGGCGAAAAGCAGCGGAAAGAACCGTGACGACGCAGGTCCGAAGCCCTATGCGCTGGTGATCCCGGGAGGCGGATTCAACCGTCAGTGGGGATTCGTCGAGGGCGAGTCCATCGCCGCGGCGCTTAACGAGAAGGGGATTCCGGCATTTGTCCTGTATTACCGGGTGAAGCAGGAGCCGCTGATGCCAAAGCCTCTGGAGGACATGTACCGCGCGATCCGCTATATCGACGAAAACGCCGGGCAGTTTGACGTCCTGCCGGGCCGCTACATGCTGGCAGGATTCTCCGCAGGCGCCGTGATCGCTTCCGAGGCCGGGAGCCTGAATTTTGGCTGGAACAGCGCGCCGGCCGACATTCCCAACGGCGCCGGCGGGGCGCAGCGCTGGCCGGGAGCCGATGTGGCGAAGCCTGAGCTCATCGCGCTCGGCTACACGGTCGTCAGCAACAAGGCGTCCTTTGCAGCGTACAAAGCCGCACCGGAAGGATCTGCAGCCAAAGCCGGCGCCGCCGCATTCCTTCGCCGCGTGGGAGGCCCTCTCGTGAGTGAAGCCTCTCTGGCTCCCTACGAGCTTCTTGACTTTATCGACGCTACATATCCAAAGACGTACCTTGTGGCCAATGAGGACGACCCTGTGGTTCCGATTGCCAACACGAAGGCGCTTGACAAGAAGCTCACGCAGCTTGGCGTACCGCACATCACGCGCATCGGCAGGACAGGCGGCCACTCCTTCGGACTGGGAACAGGCCTTGAGGTCGGCGGGTGGCTGGACGCGTGCGTGGACTTCTGGCTCAGATCCTGACAGTCCGGATGTTTCCGGGGTCCACTGTCTCACAGGGGCCCGCTGTCTCACACGAGAAGCGGCATAAAGATCTGGGCCAGGCCCAGGAAGATGAAGAATCCCAGGCAGTCCGTTGCGGTCGTCAGGAAGATCGAGCTGGCGATCGCCGGATCGGCATGGCACTTCTGGATCAAAACCGGGACGAAAAGCCCGAAGATGCCCGCGACAAGCAGGTTGCCGATCATGGACATCAGCACGATCGGGAAGAGATAGACGTTGTGATACATGACCAGAACAACCAGTCCTGTGACGGCGCCGTTTACAGCGCCGTCGATCAGGCCGACCATCAGTTCCTTTCCGAGGTCATGCCAGAAAGTCTTCCAGTCGATGTCTTCCTTGGAAAGGTGCCGCACGACGATGGACATCGTCTGCGTGCCGGCATTTCCGCCCATACCGCTGATAATGGTCATGATCGCCGAGAGAGCGACGACCTTGGATATGGTGTCCTCGAACCCCTTGACAACTGCGGACGCCAGAAAGGCCGTGAGCAGATTGACAAGCAGCCACGGGAGGCGCATCTTCACAGACTCCCACATCGGGGTGTCCAGCGATTCCTCCTTGTTGACACCGCCCATCTGAAGGATATCCTCGTCCGCCTCGTCTACGATGACGTCGATGATATCATCGAGGGTGATGATGCCCAGCATCTGGCCACGGCTTGCGACCGGAAGCGCCTTCAGGTCATAGCGGGATACCAGTCTGGCCGCCTCCTCCTGGTCGGTCTCCGGTGTGACAGAGATCACATGGCGATCCATGATGTCGCGGATCAACGTGCTTCTGGGCGAGGAGAGCAGATCCCGCAGCCCGATCTGCCCGACCAGCTTCCGGTGCTCATCCAGTATGTAGATCGTGTCGATATACTCGGTCTTCGGGCCCACTTCGCGGATCCGCTCCAGCCCCTGTTCGACCGTTCTCTCCTCTTTCAGGACCAGGTAACCGGTCGTCATGATACCGCCGGCCGAATCCTCCGGATACTTCAGAAGGTCCGTGATGATCTTCCGGTCATCCGTCTTCATGAGATTGATGACTTCCTTCTGCCGCCCGGTCGGAAAGTCACCGAGGATATCTACGATATCATCCTTCTGCATGTAGTGGAAAGCCAGCAGCAGCCTGCGGTTGTCCAGCATGTGCGCGATCCGGATCCGCTCGTCGTCGTCCGACTCCTCCATCAGAGCCGCCATCTCATCGTCCGTGAGCATATCCGGGAGTTTCGCCAGGTCCTCGTCCGAGAGCTCTTCCGCCTCCTGCGCGATATCGATCGGCTCTCTGGCGTCAAAGTAGCGGTGCAGTCCGTCTGCGTCCTGCCTCTCAATAAGAGACAGAAGCGTTACTGCCTCCGTTTCTCCCTCGCCGGCTGATCCTTTTCTTTCCTCTTCCTCACTCATACCCACTCTCCCGCTGATGGCTCCTGTGCTTCCGTCATTCCTTATATTATAGCGGAATTCCGTCTTTATTACTTCTTCCGGAATTCAAATTTTATGTAAAACCGCTCTGGCCGCGGGGAGATAGGCGGAAGAAGCGGGAGCGATGCAACGGTATTCCATTTGCCGCTGACTTTCCGTTGCACTTTTTCACCCTCTCACAGGTAACGTGCAGCGAAACTGAAATTCCCCCTCGATCCCGTTGCACGTTTTGGCTGATTTACCAAAAAAATGCAACGGAGCCAGGAAATTTCCCGGTTTCCGTTGCACACTCTGTGCTTTCCCCCTGAAAAATGCAACGAAAAGCCAGCTCTCCTTTGCTTTCCGTTGCACCCGTCTTGCGGTTATCCGTAAAAAGCAGCGGAAGACGTGCTTTTTACGAATTCCGCTGCATGTTCTCTTACGAAGAAGCTTTCGCCTTCAGCACGGCCGATCCCTGCGTGATCATCTGCGAGGCGGCGTCTTCCGGCGTCACATTCAGATATCCGACATACATGTTGGCCGTCTTGTCTGCTGCGGCCTTAAGCCTCAGATCTCGGCTCTCAGATCGTCCAGTGCCTTGTCCACATCCGGGAGTCTGTCAATGACCGGCTTGTCAATGATGCGGCCCTTCGCGACAACCATAGCCGGCTGTCTCATGGCGGCAAAATCATCGAGCGGATTGTACTCCGTCACGAGGAAATCCGCACATTTGCCGGTCTCGACCGTTCCGATCTGATCATCCAGGTGCAGGATCTGCGCGTTGACTTGCGTGGCGGTGTGAAGGGCAAAATCATGGGACACCTTGTCGTACTTCACAAAGTAATCCAGTTCGCGCCACATATCATACGGCGTGATGAAGTTGCAGGCTGCGTCGGTTCCGAGGCCGACCGGGATGCCGTTGTCAAGGCACGCCCTTGCACAGTCAATGATGCCGTGCATGACGATGCCGCCGTTTTTCTGACCAATCTCCCCGCTGTGGGTCATGGAATCCGGCATCAGAGCATACGGGGCTGCCGGGGAGATCGTGCAGATATCCGCAGCGCCTCTCTCCTTGAACAGATCGATGATGCGCTGATCCGGCTTTGCGCCGTGCTCGATAGTGTCGACGCCGTTCTCGAGCGCGACGCGCACGCCCTCCGGGCTCTCCACATGCGAGCATACCCTGTAGCCGAGCGAATGTGCCTTGTCGCAGACAGCCTTCACCATCTCCGGCGGCATGCGCAGCACACCGGGTTCTCCCTCGGCGGAGGCATCCATGACGCCGCCCGTGATCATGAGCTTGACCCAGTCGACCTTCGAGGCGATGATCTTGTCCAGATCCTTCAGAGCATCTTCAACACTTGCGGACTCCGTCGCGACCGATCCGGCCATGTGGCCGCCCGGAACAGAGATCGCCGTGTTGCAGGAGAGGACGCGCGGGCCCTCGGCCTTGCCTTCCGCGATCATGTCTCTTGCGATGCCGTCCAAGTCCTGCAGACCGCCGACCGTGCGCAGTGTCGTGACACCGCTGTACAGGTGCATCTTCAGGATTCCAAGAACCATCTTCAGTGTCTCCTGCTTCTTCTCCTCTGTCGCCGTCAGCGCGCTGAAGATCGCCTTGTAGTCCACCTTGCCCGTGACCGGCTTCGGCGCCTCGCCGCGTCCGATGGTGTGCACGTGCATGTTGATGAGACCCGGCATCAGATATTTGCCCTTCAAGTCAACTTTTGTGTAACCTTCCTGCGGGGCATCGCCATCCCGGTAGATTCCGGTGATCTTTTCTCCGTCAACAGCGATGGACATGTGCTCCTGCACCGGCATCTTCTGTTTATCATTTAACCTGCCGTCCAGAAGACGGGCATCCGTGAATAAATATTTCATAAAACGCCTCCTGTTCTTTCCTGTGCTTCCAGCCCCTTGCCTGACGCACGAAGCCTGACATACGATAGTACAAAAGCCGGATCCCTCCGCGATGCGAATCAAGTCCGGCTTTTGGTACTCAGCCTGTAGTATAGTCTTCCGAATGATCTATTACAACCCCGCTGAAAGAACTGAACACGAAGCTCTTTACGCAAAAACGGTTCTATGAAACTGAAGAAGGAAGGTCGGCTTCCCTGTCAGCACGCGAAGCCACTGAACGCAGATTTTGGCATCATCCCCCGCATCCTTCAGGAGATCCGCGACGTGAATGCAGGTTCGGGCTTGAATCCCGATGCGCTTTGTGTCCACTTGGAATCCGGCTGGCATCGGAAAGCAGGCTCTGGCTTGCTTTCCGATGACTTTTGTGTCCACTTTCACCTCACTTGTCATCGGAATCGAATATTTCCAGGTTAATTCGATGCCTGATTACCTGATTTTGGCCGAAAAAGTCATCGGAACAAGCCCCTACGGGGCGATTTTGATGACCGCCCCTTTTCAGATCACACCAAAAGTCATCAAATTCGCCGCCGACGGCTCATTTCCGATGCCTCGCACCCAAGCCAAGCCAGACGCCCGCCGCTCTCCTTCTTCCGGGATTGCCTTCCATAACCTCATCTGACCTCTACTGAGGCGCCCGACAGTGTGAGACTGCGATATTGACTCGGCGTAACCTGATAGACACTGTAAAAAAGCTCGGCAAAATAATTCTGGTCCAGAATCCCCACCCTGGATGCTATGACCTGAACCGGCTCTGAGGTGGAGGCCAGCAAACGCGCGGCAGTGTTCATGCGTTCTGTTTTTAACAGCTGCGTGAATGTATGGCCGGTATCTGCCTTGAGACTCCTGGCCAAGGTGCTTTCGGATATCCGGAGCGATTTCGCCAGCGCCCCGATACTGACCGGTTCCGCGCAATGCTTTTGAATCGTGTGCAGTGCCCGCAGCGTCGTGGAAGAGAATCCGCTTTCTTTCATCAGGCGGATCTCGCGGCACAGATCATATATCATTTCTTCATATAAATGTGCCGCTGCCCGCGGACTTCCTGTGATCCGGTGCATTTTCTGCGCGTAATCCATCGAAATACTGTCGATCACAGCAGCGCTCAGACCGGAACGCTTTGCCCCAAGCCGGATTATATTGCGCATAATTGCTGTGGCGGATTCCTGCGGCCAGAGCTCCACGGTCATACCGATCTGCGGCGCGCTGGTATGGAGAAGCTTTCCAAGCGCCCCCAGTGCCGCTTCCTCCCTGCCTTCCGAGATGCTGACCATCAGTTCGTTCTCTATGGCATAGCGTTCCTCTATCTTCTGAACTGCGCCCAAGCGCCAGGGAGAAAGCTCTGCCTCCTCTGCCAGCTTGACAATCGGCTCGCCGCACTTTACCGTCTGCGTGCGCCGGACCGGGAAATCATCCGGTGAATAGCCGGTATATTGCAGTACTGTCTGTACAGCATGGATCACCGTGTCAGGCTCGCAGACGCTCAGATCGCACCAGAACAGCTTGAATTGCAGCAGAAGCTTGCTGTCGCAGCAGGCAAAGCGGGAAACAAGCCGCCGGCAGTTTTTCTCCTGATAAGGCGCTGTGACAAATGGGCCCCAAAAAACAGCTATATCATCTGCAAGAAGTATAACCGTGTGGGTTCCCAGCGGATCGTCGAGGACCCGGATCCCCCGCTGCTCACCGGCTAGAAGTGCCGTCAGATACTCCTTCCGATAGAAAGGCTGCGCGTGTTCCATAAAGACCGCACGCTGCCGGAATTCCGCCAGAGGCATCTCGCCGCGCCGGCCAGGCAGAATCGGAAGCCGAAAGAAGAGGGAAAACAGCCGCACCGCTTCCCGCATCCGTGCCAGAGGCTCTTCCGGCCGCTCCCCAGCGTTCATTCCATCAGACATTTCCATTTTTTCAGTGCTGCCATGCGTTTCCAATTTGTTCATATTTATCCCGAATCCTACTATAATGCTTCTTTTATTCTAACGTCTTCATTTGAAAACTGATAGACTGATTTCAGCATAAGAGTTGATTTTTTTTAAATCAATCGGTGAAAAACAAGGAATCATCTGCCATGAACGCAATAATAATAAGCGGGAGGACTGTATATGCAGGAAGCGTGGATCGATGAGCTGTACGAAAAGCTGGTGGCAAAGCTCTCCGCTGAAGCGGACCGGGTAAGAAGCGATATTCCCTTCATTCCGGTCCAGGGCCGCTACCGGGATCTGATGATGCCGGGCGGGCTGCACTGGTGGTGCAACGGCTTCTGGCCGGGAATGCTGTGGCAGATGTATCATGCCACAGCGGAAGGAAAATACCGAGAGTACGCGCAGGCGGTAGATGAACGCCTCGCCCCGCTGCTGCAGGAACCGGGTAAGCTGGATCATGACACCGGCTTCCTCTTCGTTCTGTCTTCTCTGGCTGAATTCCTTAAAACCGGCCGTGAACAGGCGAAAGAGCGCGTTCGCCGCGCGGCTGACATTCTCGCCGGGCGCTTCCACGAAAAAGGGGGATTTATCGAAGCATGGAATCCCGGCGCCATTCCCGGTACAGATACAAGAGGCATGATGATTGCCGACTGCATGATGAACCTGTCTCTTCTGTACCGGGCCGGGGAGATCACGGGCGAAAAGCGCTACACAGACATAGCTTCCCGCCATGCTGATACCGCCCTGCGCTATCTTCTGCGGCCGGACGGCAGCGCCGCCCACGTCGCCCGCGTGAATGCAGAAAGCGGCGAGCTGATGGAGTACCCTGACGGCCAGGGATTCGCGCCGGAGAGCGCCTGGAGCCGCGGCCAGGGATGGATCCTCTACGGATTCACCAATTCCTGGCAGCACACGGGCAGGAAGGAATACCTGGACGCAGCCAAGCGCTCAGCGCATTATTGCATCTCGGCACTCGCCCTGCATGACTGGCTGCCGGTGGTGGATTTCCGGGCTGTGCAGGACGGGCGCTATGATTCCACTGCAGGCATGCTGATTGCCAGCGCTCTGCTGGAGCTTGGCGAAGCGGTGAAAGGAGAGCCTCTGGGCGATCATGAGTCTGCATTTTACCGCGAGGCGGCTCTTCGGGTTCTGAAGGCGTGCGACCAGAAGTTTGACCACTGGGATGCGCAGACAGATGGCATCGTATGGGGCGCCTCACTCCGCTATCACGACGACCGCATGGCCGGAGCCGCCATCATCTACGGCGATTACTTCCTGGCCGAGGCGATCCTGAAGCTCAAGGGCAGATACTTGAGCGTATGGTAAAGGAGTTCGTGATGAAACTTTCCGTATTCAACAGAGAGAAAAACCGGGAGTTGCTGTGCGCAGAAGGCGGTGAGCGGGTCCATCTGGTATACGATCCGGCATACCGCAGAGGCGACGAGATCCGGATGGAAGGACTTGAAGCGGACTTTTATGAGATCCGGCTGGAGGACACGCTGCCGCCGACGATGGTGTATTGCAGCGCAGAGAAAGCCGTATTTCCCATACCTTTTGGCGTCGACCGGGCGGGCTTTTCCCCTCGTTCCTTCACAGGCAGGCGACATTTCATCGAGGTGAGGAAGGCTGACGAGACCGGTCTGGGTACGCGGCGGAATCTGGCTTTCAACCCCCACGATCAAAGCGAAAACAAAGGGATCTATCCCCACATGATCACAAATGTCACGTATGCTGACACTCTGCGCAACCGCATCTTCCCCGACCGCGGTCTCTTCGCCCCGCGCAACGTGATCGACGGGATCCTGGCCAATGAGTCCCACCGTCTCTACCCGCACCAGAGCTGGGGGATCAATCGCAACAGCAGCGCCTGGCTCACCATCGATTTCGGAAGACCTGTGGATATCGACACGCTGCGCCTGGCGATCCGCTGTGAGTTCCCTCATGACACCTACTGGAAGCAGGCAACTGTGCGCTGCTCCGATGGCAGTGAAGAGTCCATACCGATCCGGAAGACTTCTCAGTGGCAGAGCTATCCCATCGTGAGAAAAGGCATCCGCTCTCTGACGCTGTGCAGCCTCATAAAGAGCGAAGAACCCTCTGCGTTCCCCGCGCTGAGTCTGATGGAAGTCTACGGTACAGAGCACAGCATTCAAAACAGGTAAGGGGGGACAAAGCGATGGAGCAGTATAAATTCGATGTCTGGAGAAAATGCTGGGAAGCGTATCTTCTCGGAGAACAAAAAAACCCGGAAGGGGCCTATGAGCAGCAGGTGATCGCCTCCGTCGACCGGATGGCAGCAAAGGAACTGGACTTTCGCGGTTATGAGGATGAGAGCGAATGCACGGTGTCCTCACCCATCTTCGGCCTGCGGGCAAAGGCGCTGGCCTATCGCACCCGCGGCAGCCGTTTCTACCGGGATCCGGATGTGCTGCGCGAAGTGAAAGACGGGCTGGAGGACTTCTACCGGACAGACTACAACATGGACCTGGCGCCGGAGCGCACCGAGAACTGGTGGCTGTTCGAGATTGGCGCGCCGCTGCGCATCCTGGATATTCTCGTTCTGCTGTATGATGACCTGAATGAGCCGGAGAAATGGATCCAGAAATTCACCGATGTGATCCTTCACTTTAAGGACGCGTACCTGCGTTCCTCCCACGGCAAGCCGGAGACCGGTGCCAATCTGATGTGGAAGTGCCACATCCTTCTCCTGAGCGGAATCCTGCGCCGTGAGCAGAAATGGATCGACTGGGCAAACAGCCAGATTCCGACTTTGCTCGGCTATTCTCACGCCATGCAGATTCCCGGCATGGGGAAGATATATGATGACGGCTTTTATCCCGACGGCTCCTTCATCCAGCACTACATATTTTCCTATACCGGCGGCTACGGAAAGCACTTCCTGTCCATCCTGGCAGGCGATCTGTTCGCCTTCCGCGGCCAGGATTGTCTTACGCTTCCGAGAGAAAACCTCGACTTTCTGTTCAGAATGGTCAGGGAAGCCTATCTCCCGCTGCTGTACAAGGGCCATATGATGGATCTGTGCCGCGGGAGAGAACCCAGCCGCTACTGGTGCCAGGACGACGCGGCCGGTGCACTGGTTCTGCGTGCGCTGCTGTATCTTACCGAGGTTCTGCCACAGGATCAGAGAAAGGAGCTGGAGGGATGGCTGAAGGAGCAGCTCGCTCTTCCGGAGACAAGGAAAAAGCTCTTTTATGACTTTCATCCCTCGGCGGAATACTTTGCGACGCCTTCCCTGGCCGATCGGCTGCGCGCTCTGGATGCGAGCAGCACGGCGATGGCCGCTCCGCTAACCGGTCACTACAATTTCGGCGTCATGTGCAAACCGGTGCATCGCACCGCGCGCTATGCCTTCGCCGTCTCCATGTACAGCAGGAACATCGCCTGCTACGAAAAGCTTATGAAAGAGAGTAATCGCTTCTGGCATGTGTCCGACGGCGCGACGTACCTGTACACCGGCTCCGGCAGCGGATACTGCGGCGACTACTACGCGGCGGCGGATATGCAGCGCCTGGCCGGCACCACCGTGGAGCGCAGCCCGCAGCGGGAAGACGATCCCTATTATTCCTGGTATCTCCCGGAAGCGCGGAATGTCTATGCGTTCGCGGGCGGCGCCACACTGGGGAACGCCGGAATCGCGGGGCAGCAGTACCGGGGGCAGGGCAAGGGAAAAGAGCGCACGCTGGATGTCCGAAAATCCTGGTTTATGTTTGAAAACGAGATTGTCTGCCTCGGCAGCGGCATCAGCTCCCCGACAGACAATCCCGTGGAGACGATCATCCTGAATGACAGACTGCTGCAAGAACAGGGAAAGGACGGCTTCTTCCTTCTCACCGGCGAAGGCGGGCTCCGCCTCACGGAAGGCAGAGAGATGACCGTATTGACCGACCGGCTATTTGTCAGCCAGGTTCCGGATAGAACCGGAAACGGATATCTTTTCCCGGGCGGCGCCCAGGTGCACATACTGCTGGCGCATCGCCGGGGAACCTGGAACAGCGCAAAGCTGAATCCCGGTCACATCAGCGAAAACACCTATCTGACTGTCTGGATTTCACACGGCTGTCAGCCGTCTCAGGCCGCCTACGCCTACGCAATCCTTCCCGCCTGCACGGAGCAGGAATGGCAGGAGGCTGCGGACAGGCCCAGCTTTACCATCCTTGAGAACTCTGTGAACGCGCATGCGGTAAAGAATCTGCGGGAAGGGCTGCTGGGCATCAACTTCTGGCAGGAGGCGCCCTGTGTCTGCGCCGGAGTCGAGTGCTCCACGCAGGCCAGCATCCTTCTTAGAGAAGAGAAAGCGACCGGAGAGACGACACTGGCGGTGGCGGATCCCACAAAGCAGGACCGGCAGATCACGCTCCGGATTCTGGCAGAACCAGAATATACTACGACCATCGATACCAGAAACAGCGACGGCGGCACAACAATCATCCACTTCCGGCAAAAGCCGGCTGCCCGCAACTAAAAAATGCATATATGAACAGCCCCGGCTTGAGGCATTTCTCTTTCATCTCGCACCTGAGCGCCGATGAATGGGCGCACGTAATATCAACAAAAAGGAGAAAACAAATATGGCTAAAAAAGAAAGAATCCCCAACCCTGACCGCTTCCCCGTCGGCCGGTTCTTCGCATGGAAGACCCGCGACATATCCCTCGGCGGCCAGGTTATCATTCTCGGTTATCTGAGCATCTACGCCAGCACGGTCCTCGGTATGCCGGTCGGGCTTGTCGGCGGACTGATGATGGCCAGCAAGATCATCGATGCGTTCACGGACCTTTTTGCCGGATTCATCATCGACAACACCCGGACCAGGCTCGGCCGCGCCCGCCCCTATGAACTCTGCATCATCGGAGGCTGGATCAGCACAATTCTGCTCTTCTCCTGCCCGCCTGAGTGGAGTATGGCGGTCAAATCCATCTGGCTTTTCTGCATGTATGCCGTGACCTGCTCCATCTTCCAGACCTTCCTGTACGCGGCGGCTCAGCCCTATACGGTACGTGCGTGGAAGAATCGTGACCAGATCATCAAGCTCTCCTCTTACGGCGGCATCGTCACCACCCTTGGCAGCGCTGTCGTCTCCGTTGGCTTTCCCCGTCTGATGGGCAGTCTTGCCACATCTGCGGGTGGCTGGAGATCCCTTGTCCTGATCTTTGCTGTCCCGCTTGCCCTGATCGGCATCCTTCGCTTTGTCTTTGTCAAAGAACAGTTTGACCCGGAAGGCGCACGTCCCGACGAAAAGACCTCCGTCCGGGAGATCTTCCAGATGCTAAAGCGCAATCTCTACGCCTGGGATGTTGGCATCATGGTGGGCATGCAGGGAGTGATACTGGGTATGGGCGCTGCCACCTACTATTTCACGTATATTGTGGGCGACATCCGGAAGTACGGTACCCTGCAGGCTTTCACCATCCTGATGCTCGCGCTGATGTTTATCTTCCCGAAGCTCATAAAGAAGATGAGCGTAGCGAGTCTCGTTATCCTGGGCTGTGCAATCGGCGCGGCCGGGTATCTGCTCAACTTCTTCGCCGGCGCCAGCATGGCCATGCTGATCGTCGCCTTTTTTGCCACCGGCTTCTCCCAGCTTCCGGTCTCGTACCTTCAGTCTCCCATGCTCATGGAGGTTTCGGCCTACAACGAGTACATCGGCCTGCCCCGCATGGACTCTTCCGCCTCTTCGGTC
>OCTW013373220.1_pt1 | contig 25860 bp, 17 predicted proteins | sample 1539671 | NCBI WGS metagenome assembly OCTW01 (sample SAMN02144230, study PRJEB22623) | gut metagenome | biome: sheep rumen | host: Ovis aries | place: New Zealand | reverse complement strand
GCCGCAAGCCCCTCGGCGCCGAAGAACTCGGCAACTTCGCCGACCTCTTCAACCAGAAATGGAAAGGATAAGCCCCTGAAACCACGGAGGTTATGCCGGCGGCCCGCTAGAAAGCTTCCTCGCTAGCGAACATCGGATAGTTATAAACTACTTCTCCTGTTTCCAGCGCTAAGTTACGAAAACTTCTTTACCACGTGAGGATCCGTACAAGTTTCTAGTTAGAATGCCAGACAGGCGTGAACATAGATGGGGCTGCCGATTCATCTCTCTTTCATCATTCGCAACAGCATCATTCCCTTAGCCGTCAGAAGGTACTTCTGGCGAGGGTGACGGGGTTTGTCGGGATAGAGAGCCTGCACAAAACCGGATTGGATCGCAGGGTTGAGAAAGAGAGTGACGAAGTTCATTCTGTCTTTCAATCCCAGAGCGGCAAGTTGCTCGGTTACAGACAATTCGCCCTCTCCGATGGCTGCGACCAAAGCCTCTTGATTTCTTGTTACCTCTCCCCAACTTGCTGGGTACTTGCTGGGTGCTTGCGGGGTGCTTGCGGGGGTATTAGCCGGGATGGCAAGGTTGGGCTGGACAGCCCACTCTTGCGTGGGATGAATGTGGAGGTATCGGTTCCGGAGGTCCCATTGCTCTCCGAGCAGCAGATTCTGGAAGAAACGCTCAAGATACACAGGAGAATAGTCAATTCCCTTTAAAGCATTTCTGTAGTTTGCCCTTACTAGCGCATTACGGAAATACCAGGAATGGTTGGCGAACAATTCATTATTGATTTGGAACCCAATGGATCGTAAATACTGAATGGTAAAGACAGCCGTTGTGCGTGTATTCCCTTCACAAAAGGCGTGCACCTGCCACAGTCCGGACACGAACTGCGTAATGTGCGCTACCATTTCGTCTTGCGTAAGCCCTTTGTAATTGAAGGAGCGTTCCTGTTCAACCTCATACTCCAGGGCACGGGACAAATCTTCCCAGTTCAGGTAACTGACAGATTCTCCCTCCAGGATCCATTCTTTCTTTGAGATGTCGTAATCCCGCAGTTTACCGGCGTGTTTGAACACACCCGTAAAGATCCTGCGGTGAAGCGAGACAATGCCGCCAGCACTGAAATCAAACGTGTTTGAAGACAGGATCTTGGTAATATTCGCCGAAACGGTATCTGCCTCCTGCTTCTCTTCGTCATCTGATTCCCGCTGCTTCTTGGACAGGTAATACGACTTGATAAGCTCCCGGGCTTCATCTATGGTGATGTCCCCTTCGATATTTTTACGGGCGGTTTGGTGGAGGTATTCAGAGGTATTGAGCCCATCTACAGCCTGCAGGCCGATGGCTACCCGCCAAGCTTCCGCCCTTTCTTTTTGGGCGGGTTCTCCCTGGCGGATATACTGATCGAAATCCAGATACTGCTGTTTATTTTCTTGCTTGCTCATAGTGCTAAACACGATCTCTCCTGCCAAACACCGACAGTACAACTACAAATATAGTTAAATAAATACTACCTTATTTCTTTGTCAAATGGGAATATGCTGCCGATGGAGTTCATAAAACTGTTTTCTTGAGGTAAATATACGAATATTTCCGCAAATAACAGGACTTTTATCGTTCTCCAAAATCTTTCTATCCAGATGTTGTCCTTTGCCCGGCCCCGGCCGTCCATACTGATCTTCATTTCAGGATGCTCTCTACACGCTTCTTTCCAATCCAGGCAGGTGAACTGACGCCCCTGATCCGAGTTTATAATCTCCGGTACTCCGTACTTCGCGATGGCGTTTTTGAGCACCTCTATGCAGTTTGACGCATCCAGCGTATTATGAAGGCTCCAGCCCACGATATTTGGACTAAAGAAGAAATAGCCAAAGCACACAACCATGACAGTCAAATACACAAGCAAGAACGGGATGAATAGATATACGCATCCTTTCAGCCAATGGGAAAAGGAACTATTATTCATTTGGAACAGGAATTTTAAAATTGCCTATTCCAACTCCTGAAAGAAGTAAAGCGAATCAGGGGCGCCGCGGAGGATGGAGCAGAGGTCCCGGAGGATAAGGTCGGGACGGACGGCACCGCTTTCCCAGAAATCATTGCCGCCGGCCGGAGTGGACCGGCGGTTGTTGTTGTACACCTTCCCCAGCAGGAGCAGGGGCGAATCTTTCAGCAGGGGCACCTGCGAACGAAGCTGGTCAAGCGTACGGCAATTCCCCACATCAAGCCAGAGGTCGGCCCCGGAAGACAGCTCCCATGCTTTCTCCAGCGAGATCACGGAAGATTCGCTCCGCCCCGGCTCGGCACCCAGCACCTCTCCGCCGGCATCCCGGACCAGTCGGGCCATATAATTCTCTCCGCCGGGAATGTACCAGCGGTCCGCATAAGGAATGTTCATCAGCACCTTGCGGGGCTCACCGGAACGGGTATCCGCCACCTCGTCGCGCAGCCGGTTATAGTTCCCGGCAATCATTGCATAGAGCGAATCAGCCTTGGCCCGACGATTGGTCAGAGCACCGAACAGTTTCAGATAGGAAGCCCGGGCCAAGGGCGATTGTTCCAAATGTTCATTCAGAATTAAAACCCTAATTCCGAGAGAATTGAGTTTGGTTATATAAGGTGGTACTGCAGATGATACCGTATAGGTCGTCACCAGGTCGGGATGCAGGGCAACCAGGCGTTCATAATCCGGGGCAGCTTCGTAACCGATATCAAACACCTCTCCCTTCTTATAGCGTTCCTGCAGCCGCGGCGAGCTGTGATACCCGATTCCGGACACCCCCACCACCACCGAATCGCAGCCCAGGGCATCCAGAAAGGCTACATGGGAGGAAGACATACACACTACCCGCTCAAGAGGCTTGTCGAACCACAGGGTATCGGCCGCCCCTGCCGGAGACAAGGTAATGGCATACTTATCATTCAATTGCAAAAAAGAAGGTGTATCATCCTTATTTTCAGCAGATTTAGCAGTTTTAACACAGGATACAACCAGTACGGCGGCATACAAAAGTATCCAAAGCGGATTTTTCCCCATCGTTTCCAATCTATTTGCACAAATTTACACGTTTTTATACCTTTGTCAAAATATCTTTTACAATGGTATTCGACAAGAAAGCACAGATGATGGATGCGGGTATGGTCCTCTTCCCTTCGGATGAACCATTTGGCCGTGTTTTGGGTATGGTAAAGACTGCCATGACACCCTATGGAAAGGTCTGGCGGAAGACCGATCTGGAAGGTTCCGTCCTTCCGGATTCCCTCCCCGAATTTGACCTCTTTCTGGACCGTTCCACCCCCTGGAGAAAGCGCTATATTTCCGCTTGGGTATCGGATGCCGGAGACGGCCGTTACGCCCTCACTTTCCGGGAGGGAAACCGGAGTACCGGACTGCGTGCCGCCACCTTTATCCTCCTCATTTTCGCCTGTGTTTTAGGAGCGGTCTGCATCCCCGGGATCGGTCTCCTTCGACCCGCCTTATGGGCGCTTGCCGGATGGGTCGCTTACCGCTGGATCGTCCCTGCCCGTAACAACCGGAAGGCTGTCGAGGAGCTGATGAGAAAATTTAAATAATTATCGAGAAACAATATTATTATTTTTGTTACACATACGAACAAAAATGTTTTATTAGTTTGCCCTCAATTAGTTACGTTCATACACGTTCTGCAGCGTGTTGACCGGCCAGATAGCCGGTACAGAAGGCCAAATGGAGGTTATAACCGCCCGTATCCGCATCCATATCCATCAATTCTCCACAGAAAAAGAGGTTCTCCCGCTTCTTGGAAGAAAGGGTTTTCGGATCGATTTCCGACATCGCGACACCCCCTGCCGTCACCACACAACGCTCGTATCCGACATAGCCGGCAATGTCCATTTTCCACCGCTGCAAAGCAATCGCCAGAGCGGCCAGGTCCACCTCGAAAAAGCGGCCGTTCCGTCCCTTTCTGGCGGGCAGTATTTCCGGGTGGCAGAAGAGGAATCCATCCACCAGATCCCAAGGCAGGAGCTTGCCCAAAAGGACCGTTAAAAGGTTCTTTTCAGACCGCCCGCGGCTCCGCTCGTCGGAGCGGATCGCCTTCCATAATTCCGTCAGGCGGGCAGACAATTCGGAAGCCTTTACTCCGGCCTTCAAATCCAGTTCGAGGGACACTTTTGACCCATTCCTAAGGGCCTTTACCGCCTTGCGGCTTACCTGGAAAACCACCGGGCCCTCAATCCCCCCGTCCGTAAACTCCACATCGCCAAACTCTTCTTCGGAAGTATTACCGTCAATAACAAGGCGTAATCCGCAATTTTTCAATTTGTTACCGTAAAGATATTTCCCCATCTTCTCCATCGGGACAGACCGGTCGATATGCTTGGGTCCATCCGTTCCGGCCGTTTGGGCATTTTTATATCCTTCCGGGACCAAAGCCGTCAGCGAAGGGAAGCGTTCTGTGAGGGTATGGCCAAGAGCCTCGGCCCAGGCATAGCCATCTCCGGTAGAACCGGTCGAAGGATAAGACAAGCCGCCGGTCGCCAGAATAAGAACACGAGCCGAATATTCTTTACCATTACTGCAAGTGACATGGTATAACTTCTTGTTTTCTTGATAAGTAATAGATTCTACAGCCGCGTCATTCACCAAGTTGGCGCCCACTTTCCCTGCCATTCGCACCAAGGTATCCACCACATCAGATGCCTGATAGGAAGCCGGAAAGGCCCGGTCGCCCCGTTCTACCACGGCGCGCAGGCCGTTGGCCGCGAACAACGAGATCAGGGCCTGGGGCGTCAGGTTATAGAATGCCGGCCGCAGGACATTGGGATTGGTACGGATGTGGCGGGAGAAGTCGTTCCAGGCCTTGACATTGGTAAAATTGCAGCGTCCTTTCCCGGTAATCATGATTTTCCGGCCCGGACGGGGCATTTTTTCCAATACCGTTACCTGGGCGGTCTTTCCCGCACGAAACAGGGCGCTCCCCGCCCCATAAGCAGCCATAAGCCCGGCGGCACCGCCGCCAATGATCAAGATATCCGAAATCATGGCGCAAAAATAAGAAAAAATTGCAGGATTTCAGGAAAATATTCCTATATTTGCAGTCCCGTTACACGAGAACGGTTCAGGCCACTTTAGCTCAGCGGTAGAGCAGCGCATTCGTAACGCGCAGGTCAACAGTTCAAATCTGTTAAGTGGCTCAAAAAAAAGGCAGCCAAACGGCTGCTTTTTTTTATTTGATTCCATATTTCTTTAGGATCCGGGCCACTTTGGGGCTCACCTGTCGGAGCATCCGGTCAATGCCCAGGTCATTGGGATGAATGCCGTCCACGGAACCATAGCCGTCGGTGCCGATCCACTCGTCCACTTCCAGGAAATAGAGGTTTTTATCCATTTTGGCGCGTCGCTTGGCCACTTCGGCAGCAGCAGCCTTCTTTTCCCGTTCGTAGGCACGCGTGGTCTCATTGAAATTGCCGCTGTCGCGCCGGAGGGTCTGGATAAAGATGAGCGGAATATCGGGATGCGCCTCCCGGATAATGTCCACGAAGGTATCGAACCGTGCACGGATATCCTCGGCCGACGGATTCGAAAAGGCGTCGAAAATAATGGCGTCCATGTCCATATCGGCCAGCACATGCGCGAAATCTTCCTGCAGTTTGCTGTTGCCGCTGAAACCCATATTCACACAGTACAGACCCAGTTCCCGGCACAGGCGGGCCGGCCACACGGCACCGGGACGCGACGCCGAGGCGCCGTGGGTGATGCTGGAGCCCTTCACCACAATCTTGTGCCGGAAGGGATTCGGCATCGGTTCGATGCGCGCACCTTCCTCAACCGAAAGTTCCATCTCGTCCAGATGGTCAAAGGTCGGCAGATACACGACGCACTCCTTCTCCCCTTCCGCCATATCGCGGACCAGCGTCGCTTCGTACTGATCGGCCAGGCGGCCCGGTCCCACAGAACCGGCAAAGACCCAGTGACCGTCCCGCTTGATATACAAGTCAAATCCGCAGGCCACCGTAGGCGTCATGTTGGTGTGGCTGCGGAAGCCGCCGATTTTCCAGCGGACGCCGATGCTGCGCGCATCGGTCTTGAAACACACCGCCAGGCCGGTGGACATTTCCGCCTGCTGGCCGCGCAACCCGTTCATGCCGTATGGCTTCGGGTCGAAGCGCTGGTACACGCCCCCCGTGGGAAGCGCCTTCCCAATCACATTCAATTCATACGCTTGCACATAGCGGCGTTCCTGAGCCGAAAGCGCCACGGTTGCCAGCAGGAAAACGCAAACGAGCACCGCCTTCGCGGCTTGAAAAATCTGTTTCATATCCCTATTTTTTAGCATAGACAAAGATAGCAAAAAATATAAGATTCGCTTTTTTATTCGTATCTTTGTAGCTATAGAATACAATAAGATAAAATATGATACGAAAATTGATCTGGATCGCGGCAGCGACGCTGCTCTCCCTCTCCCTCTCCCTCCCCCTCCACGCCCAGGGCGTGAAAAAGAACGATGCCGTCATCACCCCGGCGGCCGATGCAAGGGTAACCTGGATTGGACGCACACTGGTGCAGGACGGGACCGTTTCCTTCGACTGGAGCGGTGTTTACAGCCGCATCGCCTTCGAAGGTAACTACCTGGCCGTCAAGGCATCGGATAGCAAGAAAGACTACTTCAACCTCTGGATCGATAAGCAAATGGACACCGAACCGGACCAGATTATTACGCTCACCGGGAAGGATACCACCATTGTCCTCTTCCAGGGCGGAAGTCCGAAGGAAAAGCATACGGCGATCCTCCAGAAACGCACCGAAGGCGAACAGGGAACGGCCACCTTTTCCTGTTTCGAAACCCGGAAACCGCTCCTCCAGGCGGAGGGTGTACGGGAACGCGTCATTGAATTCATCGGCGATTCCTACACCTGCGGTTTCGGCAGCGAGAATTCCGTCAAGACAGACCCGTTCACGCCCGAAACGGAGAATGCCAACAAATCCTATGCTCCCATCGTGAGCCGCTATTTCGGAGCAGACTGCATCTGGATCTCCCATTCCGGTATGGGGATTGCCCGCAACTACAACGACAACGTCAAAGACTACTACATGCCCGAACGGTATCTACAGACCTTTGACACGCGCCGCGAGGCCGACTGGAAACCCGAAAACGGCCCCAAGCCTTCCCTGAGCGTCATCTACCTGTGCACCAACGACTTCTCCCGGAACCGCCAGCCTTCCATGGGCATGTTCCGCCGCAATTACATCCAGTTGATCAAAGAAATCAAGGGATTTTACGGAGAGAATCACCCGGTGCTGTGCGTCGCCGGAAAGAATGACCCCGAAATGATCGCCTACATCCAGACGGCCGTAGAAAACTGCGGTTTCCCGAATGTACACTGGATGGCCCTGGGAGCCCGGGTGCACAACCACGAAAGTGACCTGGGCGCCGCCAACCATCCCAATTACATGGGACACCAGAAAAAGGCCTATACCCTTATTCCGTACATTTCCACCATCATGGACTGGCCGCTTACCGGCGCTCCCGTCCGCTAAAACAAAGTAATCATGAAACTTCATCTCGGAAAAATCATCGGATGGACGGTTTCCATCCTGGTCATAGCCCTCGCCGCCTTCATTTATGTCCGCTTCTTCTATGTTTTCGGAGACGGCGTAAAGGCCGGAGAATTGAACCAGTTCGCCCTCAAGGGCTATGTTTTCAAGACCTATGAAGGCCGGCTCATCATGGCCGGATTCCGGGGCGGGAACCTGGGCGCTATCCAGTACAGCGCCGATGAAAAGAGCAACGTAGGCTCCTACGTGTTCGATTTCTCGGTCACCGACCCGAAAGTAGCCGACCAGCTGATGCGCTGCAGCGGAAAGCAAGTGGAACTGCACTACAAGCAGTATCTCGGCGCCCTCCCCTGGCGGGGCATGGACAAACACATCGTTGACCGGGTGATCAGCGTCCGCGAGCCGCAAAACAGTCTGGACTAATCCGTTATGAACCGAACGATTCGCCTGTCGCTGCTGCTGGCCGCGACACTCCTGTTCTTTTCCGCACGCTTTGCCCGCGCGCAAGAAGGCCGGCTCCTCACCATGGAGGAGGCCGTTTTCTCATCCAAAGTCTATCCCGCCGGCATCAGCCGCACCAAAGCCGACAGCCTGCTGGGCATCCCCTCGGCCGACGAACCTCGCGTGTACACCCGCAATAACGCGCTGTACTGGCGGGCCGATGACGGCAGCGAACGCACCATCGCAGCGAGCGAGACACCGGGGATCGTGTACGGCACCTCGGTGAGCCGCAACGAGTTCGGCATCACCGGAGGCATCTTTCCCTCGCCGGATGGCCGCAAAATCGCCTATTACCGCAAGGATGAGCGGGCCGTGACCCTCTTTCCCCTGCTGGACATCACCAGCCGCACCGGCACGCTGGTCCAGCTGCGGTATCCGATGAACGGGATGGCATCGGAACACATCACCCTGCATGTGTACGATACCGCCACCGGCAGCACCGTGCAGGTGCAGGTGGACGATTTCGATGCAGAACGATACCTGACCGGCATCACCTGGTCCCCCGAGGGAAAATACCTTTTCATCCAGGTACTTGACCGTGCGCAGAAGCACATGCACCTGAACATGTATCGCACCGACGACGGCCGCTTCATCCGCACCCTCCTGACCGAGGAAAACGACGCTTTCGTGGAACCGCAGAATCCGCTGTATTTCCTGAAAGACAGTTACCTGTTCCTCTACCGGACCGACAACCGCGACGGTTGGAAGAACCTCTATCTGTGCGATACGCTGGGCACCGTCCAACGACTCGTGCACACCGATGCCGACCTGGCCTACCTTGCCGACAACGGGAAAACCGTCTGGTACACCTCGGCCGAAGTATCCCCCATCGAGAACCACCTCTTTTGCGTATCGGTCAAACCCGCCCGCAAGGGAAGCCTGCCGGCGAAGGTGAGCGCTCCCCGGCAATTGACCCGCGAACGCGGCTGGCACACCATCCGGATGGCACCGGGCTGCGACCGGTATCTGGATTCCTGGAGCCGGTTCGACGTACCCCTTGAGATAGACCTCCGCCGGGCTTCGGACGGGAGTGTCGTCGAGCATGTCCTTTCCGCGGAAGACCCTCTGAAAGCATACCTTCCCTGCCAGGCGAAACTGGGAACGGTGAAAAGTGCCGATGGCCGCTACGACAACGCTTACCGCCTGTTCCTGCCCGCCGGATTCGACCCGCAGAAAAAGTATCCGCTCATTGTGTATGTCTATGGCGGTCCGCATTCCCAGATGGTCCGCGACACGTGGCTGGGCGGAATCCGGATGTGGGAAATGTACATGGCCCAGCGCGGCTATGTGGTTTATGTCCAGGACAACCGCGGCACCTCCAACCAGGGAGCCGCCTACGAAAAAGCCATTCACCGCCGGTGCGGTCAGGTGGAAATGGAAGACCAGATGGTGGGCATCCGCCAGCTGCTGGAGCAGCCCTGGGTAGATCCAGACCGCGTGGGCGTGCACGGCTGGAGTTACGGCGGTTTTATGACCATCTCGCTCATGACGCACTACCCCGACGTGTTCAAGGTGGGCGTGGCCGGCGGTCCGGTCATCGATTGGAAATGGTACGAAGTAATGTACGGTGAACGGTATATGGAGACCGAGGCGACCAATCCGGAAGGCTTTGCGCAGACGTCGCTCATCGGCCGTGCCAAAGACCTGAAAGGCAAACTGCTCATCTGCCAGGGTGCCATTGACGATACCGTGGTCTGGGAACACAGCCTGAGTTTTGTCCAGGCCTGCATAAAAGCGGGGAAACAGGTAGATTATTTCCCCTACCCTTGTGAAAAGCACAACGTACGCGGAAAAGACCGTATCCACCTGATGGACAAGGTGACGCTGTATTTCGAGGATTATTTGTAAAAGGAAGAGGTGCCTAGCGGAATCGGACCGCTGTACCAGGTTTTGCAGACCTGTGCCTAACCACTCGGCCAAGGCACCTTGGGAATGCAAAGATAGAAGGAAATTCTGAAAAAGCCAAAAATATTATGAAGAAGTTACGCATCCTGCTTGCCCTGTCCGGCATGGCCGCCCTGGCCCTGTCTTGCGGCCAGAGAGGAACCAAGGGAATCCCCGCTCCGGAAGCGGCGCAGTACATCAAAGCGCATACAGGCGGGATCGTCACCCCGCAGGCGACGCTCCGCATCGAACTGGTTTCCGAGATTCCCGCCGACCGGCAGGTTTCCGACGGCCTGTTCTCTTTCCGGCCCGACTTGAAAGGAACGGTCATCTGGGACACCCCCGCATCGGTGGAATTCGTTCCCGACCAGGATGCGCTGGTGCCCGGGAACACCTACGAGGCTACCTTCCATCTGGATAAGGTGACCGATGTGAAGGAAAAGGAACTCCGGAACTTTGTTTTCCGGTTTGCCGTCCAGGCCCCCGAAGAAACCGTTTCCCTGGCCGATGTGCCCACCGGAGGCGATTTCCGCCTGGCCGATGTGCGGGACGAAGACGACCGCCTGGTCCTTACCTTCACGGACACCCTGTCCCGGAACGCGGCCCTGGCCGGCATGATTGAGCTGGAAGGCGTAAACCGCAGCTACGTCAAACTGGAGGGGCGCCAGGCCCTGGTCTATTTCGACGGCCGGTCCGACAAGATGACGCTCCGGGTGGACCGCGGCGTCAAAGACCTCCGCGGACGTGCCCTGGGAGCGGTTTTTGAGCAAACCTTTGATGCCGTCAAGGCCAAACCCGCCGTCGAGATTCCGCTGAAAGGCAACATCCTCCCCGACCGTTCCCAGCTGCTGCTCCCCTTCCGCGCCGTGGCCCTGGATGCGGTAGATGTAAGCGTGATCCGGATTTATGAGAACAACCTGCTCATGTTCCTGCAGGACAACCAGCTCAACGGAAGCGACGGCCTGCGCCGCAGCGGCCGTCTGGTGTACCGGAGCCGCATTCCCCTGGGCGGAGACGCTGCCCGGGACCTGCAGCAGTGGAACGATTACAGCCTTGACCTGAGCCAGCTGTTCGACCGCGAGCCGGGCGCCCTGTACCGCATCCGGCTGAGTTTCCGGAAAGCGTATTCCCTCTACGGCAAAGAAGCCGTCAACCGCCAGGTTTCCCTGGTCCCGTCCGACGGAACGCCTTCTCCCGAGGAGCAAGCCGAATGGGATGAACCTACCGCATGGTATTGGGAGAATTGGATGGACTGGGACGAATACGACTGGCATGACCGGGAAGACCCCGAAAAGCCGTCCTATTATATGGATTCCGACCGGTTCCCGGCCGTGAACCTGATGACATCCGACATCGGTCTGCTGGCCTCGGCGACCGCGGACGGGAAGATTTCCCTGGTCGCCACCGACCTGCCGACCGCCAGTCCGCTGGGTGGGGCCCAGATAACGCTGTACGACTTCCAACTGCAGAAACTGGCTTCCGGCAAAACCGATTCCCAGGGTCTGCTCACCTTGAAACCCGAAGGCAAACCCTTTGTAGCCGTTGCGGCGAAGGGCAGCAGCAAAACCTACCTGAAACTCATCGAGGGCAGCCAGCGCTCCACCAGCCGCTTCGATGTGGGCGGGAAGGTGGTCGCCGATGGCATCAAGGCCTATCTATATGGCGAACGGGGGGTCTGGCGGCCCGGCGACACGCTCTTTGTGTCGATGATCCTGAACGATCGTGAAAAAATCATCCCGGACGGACATCCCGCCACGCTGGAACTGTTTACCCCCGAGGGACAGTTCCACTCGCGATTCGTCCAAACGGGCGAAAACGGCGTGTTTTGCTTCCGCATCCCCACCCGTCCCGACGATCCCACCGGTTTTTGGGACGCCCACGTAAAAGTGGGCGGCAGCAGTTTCCACAAATCGCTGCATCTCGAAACCATCAAGCCCAACCGGCTGAAAATTGCCACGCTCTTCCCCGAAGGAGTGCTCCACGCCGGCCAGCGATTGCCGGTAAACGTGAAGGCTTCCTGGCTTACGGGACCGGCCGCCGCCGGACTGGAGGCCAAGGCGGAGATGACCCTCCGCCCGGCCAAAACGGCCTTTAAGGGCCTGGAGGGCTATGTATTTGCTGCGCCGATGTCCGATTTCTCCGTCAGTACGCATACGCTCTACAAAACCACCCTGGATGCCAACGGCGAGGCTTCCGTCCAGGTTGACCTGCCTGCGGCCGAACAGGCGGCCGGCATGCTGAACGCCTTTGTGGTATCGTCCGTCATCGAACCGGGCGGCGATGAGAGTTTCACAACCGAGACCTATCCCTACTCCCCCTTCACCCATTATGCGGGCATCCGCTTCCCGGATAAGCCCGTAACCGGGAAAGACCTGCTGTTCCGCGTAACCAGCGTGGACGAACAGGGCCGCCGCTGTGCCGGCAGGACTCTTGGCTATACTGTCTTCAAGGTCAAATGGTCGTGGTGGTGGGAAAACCAGGGAGCCGGCCTGAGCGCCTACATCCAGGGCAACGGTACCCAAAAAGTAGCTGAAGGCGAACTGGTTACCCCTGCCGGTGCGGACGCCACCTTCACGTTCAAGGTCCTCAACAAAGACTGGGGCCGGTATCTGGTCGTGGTCTATGACAAGGAAAGCGGGCACGTGACCGGCGACACGGTATTGATTGACTGGCCCGACTGGGACGGCCGCGCCGACCGAAGCGACCCGGAGATGCTTTCCATGCTGACCTTCTCGCTCGACAAGGAAAACTGCCGATGCGGGGAGACGGTCACGGCCTACCTGCCCGCCACCGCCGGCGGGAAGGCCCTGGTATCGGTCGAAAACGCCCACAAGGTGGTTTCACGCCACTGGGTAAGCACATCGGCAGACCAAGATACGCCCGTGCAGATTCCGGTTACCTCCGACTTGGCTCCCGGCTTCTTTATCCACGTAACCCTGCTGCAGCCCTACGGCCAGCTTTCCAATGACCTGCCGCTGCGCCTGTACGGCATCCGCCGCGTGCGCGTAACCGATCCGCAGTCCCATCTGGAACCGGTCCTGTCCCTGCCCGACAAACTGCATCCGCAGGAAGCGTTTACCCTGCAGGTCAGCGAGAAAGAGGGCCGGCCCATGACCTATACCCTGGCCATCGTGGACGAGGGGCTGCTGGACCTGACGGCTTTCAAGACGCCCGACCCGTGGACCCAGATGAACGGTGACGAGGCCCTGGGGGTCAAGACCTGGGACATGTACGACGACGTCATCGGATCCCTGAACGGAGTACTGGCACCCCAGGCTGCCATCGGCGGCGACCAGGACAACCTCGTGGCCGCCCGCAAGGACAACCGCTTCAACCCGGTGGTCCGTTTCATCGGTCCGGTTTCCGTGGCCAAAGGAAAGAGCGTCAAGCACCGGATCACCCTGCCGATGTATGTGGGAAGCGTGCGCGTCATGGTGGTGGCCGCCGGCGAGGATGCCTGGGGATCGGCCTGGAAAACCGCCCCCGTCACCGCCCCGCTGATGATCCTCCCTTCCCTGCCGGCCCTGCTGCGCAGCGGAGACAAGGTCACCCTGCCCGTCAATGTCTTTGCCATGGAAGAGGGTGCGCGCGAAGTAAACCTGCGCATAAAGGCGGAAGGACCTGTCCGCATCCTGGACGAGGCATCCCAAACCCTCCGTTTCTCCCAACCGGGCGACCAGATGGCCCGGTTCCGGTTGGAAACCACCGGAGAGGGCACGGCCCATCTGACGGTAACGGCCGTAAGCGGATCGCGCAAGAGTACCGAAGAACTCGTGGTAACGGTTCAGGGAGATAAACGGGAAACCGTTGTGGTAGAGCGTCATACCCTGCCTGCCGGAGGGAAGCTTACCCTCTCGGGTGCGGGACAGCTGACCCTTTCCGCCTACCCGTCCTTCAACGCTTCCTCCCTGGCCCAAAAGATGCTGGACTATCCCTACGACTGCTCCGAGCAGCTGGCATCCAAAGGCTTCGCGCTCCTGCACCTGATGCCCCTGCTGGGCAAGGAAAAGGCCCGGGAGGCATCGACCGCCATTACCGATATCATTGCCAGGCTGTACGCCCGCCAGCAGACGGGCGGCGGCTTCGCATACTGGTCCAACGGTACCGTTGACACATGGGTCACGTCCATGGGCGGAGCCTTCCTCACGGAGGCGGCCGCCAAGGGATTCCCGGTGAATGCCGACGTTCTCTCCCGTTGGAAACGTGCCCAGAAGGGCTTCAGCAAAGCTTATCGCGTGGCGCCCGGCAAGCTCTTCCCGGACATGGACCAGGCCTACCGGCTCTATTCGCTGGCCCTGGCGGGCAATCCGGATTACGCCGCCATGAATCGCATGAAAGAGAATCCCGTGCATCCGCAGGCCCGCTGGATCCTGGCTTCGGCCTATGCCCTGGCCGGTAACCGGGAAGCCGCGGCCCAGCTGGTTTCCACGGCCGCCACGACCTTCGAAGCCTACCCGTCCAGCCATCCGACCTTTGGTTCGGTCCTGCGGGACAAGGCCCTGGCCCTGGAAGCCTGTGTCCTGGTAGAAGACTGGGGCACCGCCCTGCCGCTGGCGCAGGAGGTGGCGGAAGCCATCGACAAAGGCAGTTATTCTACTTCCGAGGCGGCTTTCGCCGCCATCGCCCTGGACCGCCTGCATGAGAAATTCCCGACGAAGGCGATTGAAGTACAAGCGCTTATCGACGGAAAAACGGAAGACTGGGTGTCGGCCGCCTCGGCCTTGACGCGAGATCTTGCCGGTCCCGCCAGCCTGACCAGCCGCGTGGACGGCCCCTTGCACATGACCCTCGTATCCCGGCGTCCGGTTCCTGCCGGCATGCAGGTTCCCGCCCGCAGCGAGGGCATCGGCCTGAACGTCCGGTTCACCGACGCCAAGGGACAAACCGTAGCCTTGGGTGAGATTTCCCAGGGAACCGAGTTCTACGCCCACGTGAGCGTAACAAACCCCAGCGCCCTGGACGACCGCTGCCACCTGGTCCTCTCCTTCCCGCTCGCATCGGGCTGGGAGGCCGTAAACGAACGCCTTCGCAGCGGTGCGGACAGCGCCGGCCACCTGGACATCCGGGACGACCGGGTGAACTGGTTCTTCGACCTGCCGAAGGGCGCGAAAAAGACCTTCTCCGTGAAACTGCGCGCGGCATTCGAAGGTTCCTACATCCTGCCTTCCACCACCTGCGAGGGCATGTATGACCCGGCGGTGGCCGCGAACACTGCATCGGCCCGAACGGCTGTTGTCCGATGAACGGACGGCGGATCCTGCTGCTGGCGGCGGGGGTCGTGGGACTGGCGTGGCTATGCTGCCTGCCCCGCGACCTCTTCCGCGGGCTTCCCTACTCCACGGTCGTTTGGGACCGCAGCGGCGTTCTCCTGGGCGCCCGGACGGCCGATGACGGCCAGTGGCGTTTCCCGCCCCGCAAGCAGGTTCCGTCCCGGTACGCCACCGCCCTTATCCAATTCGAAGACAGGCATTTCCGCTGGCATCCGGGAGTAGATCCCCTGGCCATCGGCCGGGCCGTGAAAGACAACCTCCGCAGCGGTCACGTGACCAGCGGCGGCAGCACCCTGACCATGCAGGTCATCCGCCTGTCCCGCCAACGCGAAAGGACGCTGTGGCAGAAAGCCATCGAGGCGGTTCTGGCCACCCGCCTGGAGTGCCGGTACTCCAAAAAACGCATCCTGGCCCTCTATGCTTCGCACGCCCCGTTCGGGGGCAACGTAGTGGGGCTGGACGCTGCCGCCTGGCGGTATTTCGGCGTCCCGCCGGAAGACCTTTCCTGGGCCGAAGCCGCCACCCTGGCCGTTCTGCCCAATGCCCCGGCCGCCATGCATCCGGGCAAAGGCCGCGAATCCCTGCTTGCCAAGCGCAACCGTCTGCTCAAGAGGTTGCTGGACCACGGAGACATTGATGAACAGACCTACCGGGACGCCTGTCTGGAGCCCTTGCCCGATGCACCCCATCCCCTCCCTTCACGGGCGTTCCACCTGGTGGAACGGGCCCATCGGATGCAGCGGGGGCAGGCCGTCCGCACCTCGCTGGATGCCGGCCTGCAAACCCAGGTGGAAGAGGTGGCGGGCCGATGGTCGGACCAGCTGGCCGCCCAGGGGGTGGCCGACCTCGCCGCCGTGGTAATAGACCTGCATTCCGGGTTGCCGGTCGCCTATGTGGGGAACGCGTCACCCTGGCGCAGCCGGCCGGGACGGGAGGTGGATATCGCCGCCAAACCGCGCAGCACCGGCAGCATCCTCAAGCCCTTCCTCTTTTGTGCCGCCTGGCAGGAAGGCCTGCTGTTGTCCGGGACGTTGATCCCCGATATTCCATTGAATATCAACGGATTCGCCCCGCAGAACTTTGACATGAAATACAGTGGGGCCGTGCCGGCCGGCGAAGCCCTGCAGCGATCCCTGAACGTTCCTTCCGTCTTTTTGCTGCGCGATTACGGCGTTCCCAAATTCCAGGCCCTCCTGCAGGAATGCGGGCTCACCACCCTCACCGCCGCTCCGGAGCACTACGGCCTCTCGCTCATCCTGGGCGGGGCGGAAGGGACCCTGGAAGAAATTACGCGGGCCTATGCCGGCCTGGCCCGTAGTTACGAAGGATGGGAGACCTTCCCGCTGCACGACCGGGTGGCCCTCTGGGAGACGTTCGAGGCCCTGAAAGAAGTCAACCGTCCGGAAGAACTGGACATCCACCTCCTTCCCTCCCTGCGTCTGGCAGCCTGGAAAACAGGCACCAGCTACGGTTTCCGGGACGCCTGGGCCGTCGGCCTCACCCCCGATTACGCCGTGGGCGTATGGGCGGGCAACGCCGACGGGCACGGGGTCAGCGCACTGACCGGAGCCCGCACCGCCGGACCGGTCCTGTTCGACCTGATCAACCTGCTTCCGCGCGGGAAAGACTGGTTCGATGCGCCGGACGGCGCGGGGGTATCGGCCCGTATCTGCCCCTTGTCCGGCCACCTGGCCGGCCCCCATTGTCCGGAGAGCGTGAGCCGCCCCGTTCCCGCGGCCGCCACCCACAGTCCCGTATGTCCTTATCACCGCCTTTCGGGCGGGGAAACCGTGTTTAAACTGCCTCCGGCCATGGAATGGTACTACCGCGAACGGCATCCGGAATATCGGACCGTTACGCTGAACGACACCCCGGTAATGGCATTTATCCACCCGTCCGAAGGCAGTGTCCTCCGCCTGCCGCGACAACTGGACGGTTCGGCAGGCAGCAGCGTCTTCCAGCTGGCCCACAGCGATCGCAACGCCACCGTGTACTGGCACATGGACGGCCATTACCTGGGCAAAACCACCTTCCTGCACCAGCTGGTCCTCACGCCCGGGCCCGGGAAACACGAACTGACGGCCGTGGACCAACAGGCCCGGACCGTCAGCGTGCATTTTTCAGTAGATCCCCTACTCCACGTACAGGAGTAAGCCTTTCAGGTATTCTCCTTCGGGATGATAGATGTTCACGGCATGGTCGGCCGGCTGGTTCAGGCGGTCCAGGATGCGCACGCTCCGGCGCGTCTGGGCAGCCGCCGAGAAAACAGCCAGGGCAAAAGCCTCCTTGTCCACCACCTGCGAGCAGCTGAACGTAAAGACCAGACCGCCCGGCGCTACCCGGGAAATAGCGGCCGCATTCAGGCGCTGATAGGCCCGCAGGGCATTGTTCAAAGCGCCGCGGTGCTTGGCGAATGCCGGCGGGTCCACGATCATCAGGTCGTATTTCCCTTCCGGTACTTTTCGCAGGAATTCAATGGCATCGGCACAGTAAGGGGTGTGCTGTTCCGGAGCAAACCCGTTCAGGGCCACATTCTTGTCCACCATGGACATGGCCTTGGCCGAACTGTCCACCGAATCCACATGGGCGGCACCGGCGGCCAGGGCATAGATGGAAAAGCCTCCCGTATAGCAGAACAGGTTCAGCACCTGGCGGCCGGCGGCATGTTTCGCCACCAGGGCGCGGTTTTCACGCTGATCCAGGAAGAAGCCGGTTTTCTGGCCTTCGGTCCAATCTACCAGGAAACGATTGCCGTTCTCCAGCACCTCGCGTTCGCCATCCCGGAAAGCTTCGGACCGATATAGATAGCCGTCCACCAGGTCCAGCCCCGCCTTGAAGGGCGCCGTTCCGGAACTCTTGTCGTAAACGGCCAGCAAGGCATCTCCGAACACCTTTTTAAGAGCGTCAGCAATCTGTTTCTTGCAGCGGAACATGCCCACGGAATGGGCCTGCAGGACCGCCACGCCCGCATACCAGTCAATGATAAGACCGGGCAGATTGTCCCCTTCGCCGTGTACAAGGCGGAAGCAGTTGGTCTGCCCGGAGCCGAACAGTCCCGCGGACCGGCGTACCTGCAGGGCTCGCGAAAGCATCACTTCCCAAAAATCAGGAGCCAGGACATCCGAATCGAAACTGAGCACCCGGACGGCGATGGACCCGATCTGGTAATGGCCACAGGCCAGGAAGCTGCCGTCTGCCGCATAAACGCCCACCAGGTCGCCTTCGGCCGGCTGGCCCACAATCTGGGCCACGGCGCCGGAAAACACCCAGGGGTGGAAACGGCGCAGCGATTCTTCCCTCCCCTTCCGCAAAATTATTTTCGTCATTTCCCGCTCTCCTTTTTCTGTAATTCCATATACATCTCCCGGCAGATCCAGGCATCGGTAGCCGCATAACGCTGCTGGGGCTCGGTCAGCTGCCGGGCTTCCCAATTGGACAGTTGCTGGGTCTTGGAGATTTTCACCCCCAGGATGATAGCCGCCATTTTCTTGACACTGATATCCTGGATTCCGTATTGATGGACCATCTTCTGCAGGTCCAGGAAGGAACGGGCCTCAAACTTATGGTATTTTTCCAGGCCCTGCACATCGTCCCGCACTGCGGCCCCCACCTTGATGATCTTTCCGTTGGCCAGGAGGTCCAGGAGGTTCGCAGGCATGCCGGTTTTCTTGATCCGGAACAGGAAAGCCCGTTCACCCGAAGAAAGTTGCAACAGCGATACCCCATGAGGCTTCTCGTCATTGGAAAAACACGGACGCGATTCCGTATCGAAGCCCAGCACTTTCTGGGAAGAAAGATAGGCTACCGCCTCGTCAAAAGACTTTCCCAGTTTATCCAATACCACGATTTCACCGGTAAAGGCGGCTTTCGGGAGCGCATTCAGTTCCTGGGGAGAAATACTACTGCTGTACATAATCCGAATTCGAACGTTGGGTGCGGAGCAGGACCAGACGGTCTTCCGGCTGGCCTGAGGAAAGCCGGATTTCATAGAACTCCGCAAGCGGATAGGCGATATCGTGGGTAAACAGGTTGCGCTGGCGCAGCACCCGGTAGCATTCCCCGGCCGTACAGGCAAGGGCGTCCACCACCTCGAAATCCGGGGCAAGCAGACGACCGTACTGCATCATCTCCTCGGTATCGGACCGGCGGATCCGGGCCAGCGTAGCGCGCAGGCTGTCCGAAGGAACCGTCCGTTCATCTACCAGCAGGGCATTGAGCGGCAAGGTGTTGCCGGCATCCCGATACATATCCAGGAATCGCAGCAATTCGGTTTCGGGGCTTTCCGCTGCAGGAGAAAGGACGGTTACCGCACAACCGTCCAGTTCTTCCGGGAAGACGCCGGAAACGGCCATCTGGCGGTCGGCCAGCACCCCTACGTTGCAAGGGTAGGCATGGGCCCGTTTCAGATGGGCACGCATGGCACCCGGAACGGAAATGACGGGAATATCGGCCCCGGCGGCATCGAAAAGGGCCTGCAGGTCATGAGAGCCGTAACGGGCCAGATAGGGAGAAGCCAGGACCAGCATCTTGGCTCGCTTTTTCGCGAGCAGGTTCTCGTGATCGAAAACGTTCCGGTTATACAGCGTATCCAAAGCCGCCAGCGACATCCGGACCGTTGCCTCCCGCAGTTGGACTTCGCGTCCCTCCTGCAGGCAGGCATCGTACGGGACAAAGGCGCTGTCCCGATAAGCCGCGAGCGTTTCGCCCGCGAAATCCGGCAGGCCGTCGGAGAGTAGCCTTCCGTCGATATTGTCGAAACTGTCCTGCAGCAAAAGGGTTCCCATCATCCAGCTCACGCGATCCGGCTCGCCGATGACGGCAATGCTTCCCCGGGAGTCCTCCGCATCATAAGCCGCCAGGGGCGACCAGGCGGACACCGTCGTGTCGGCAAGGAGACTTGTAACCAGGGGAACCGGGACGAAGGTCACCACAGGCCGCTGCTCACAGGAGAGAAAAGCGGCGCCCAGGCCCAAAATAAGCAAGAATTTTCTCATATCAGCCCATTTGTCAGATGCGGCCCGGATAGGCTTTCAAGCCCTCTTCCAGGATGTGCAGGGCCCGTTTGATCTTCGGGACCTCCAGCACATAGGCGATGCGAACGTGGTTGCGGCCGAAACCGGGCGTCTTGTAGAAGGAGGCGGCCGGGGTTACCATCACCGTCTCGCCGTCAATACGGAATTCCTCCAGCATCCAGCGGGCGAAGCGCTCGCCGTCATCAACCGGCATCTCGGCCACGGTGTAGAAGGCGCCCATCGGACGCGGGGAATACACGCCCGGAATCGCATTCAACCCGTCCACCATGGCGTCGCGACGGCGGATATACTCCTCGCGCACGGCGGCAAAATAGGAGTCCGGGGTGTCCAGGGCGCCGAGGGCGGCCAGCTGGCCATAGACCGGCGGGCACAGACGGGCCTGCGCATATTTCAACACGGCGGCCATCACCTCTTTGTTGTGCGAGGCGATGCAGCCCACGCGGCAGCCGCAGAGGTTGTACCGTTTGGACACGGAATCGACCAGGATCACGTTCTGTTCCAGTCCGGGGATGTTCATGGCCGAGAAATGCGGCTCATCGGTATAGCAGAACTCGCGGTACACCTCGTCGCTGATGAGGAAGAGGTCGTGCTTGCGGGCAATTTCGCCCAGGGCCAGCATCTGTTCCTTCGTGTACAGCGTTCCCGTCGGGTTTCCGGGATTGCTGATGAGGATGGCTTTCGTCCGCGGGGTAATCAGTTCTTCAAAACGGGCCATGTCCGGCACGCTGAAGCCCTCGCGGATATCGGTATGGACGGCCTTCAGGGTAATGCCGTTCATGAAGCAGAACGTATTGTAATTCGTGTAATACGGTTCCATGACGATCAGTTCGTCTCCCGCGTCGCAGGTTACCTGCAGGGCTACGTCCACTGCCTCGCTGCCCGCCACGGTCACCAGGATCTCGGGAACCGTAAGGTCGATGCCGATCTTCTTGTAGTATTTCTCCACCAGCCCCTGCCGCAGTTCGATCATTCCGGCCGAATTCGTGTAGGAAACGTGGTCGAGCGTGTTGTTGCGCACCGCCTCCAGGGCGCACTGCGGGGATTTGATATCGGGTTGGCCGACATTCAGGTGATACACCTTGGTGCCGTTTGCCTTGGCGGCATCGGCCAGCGGGACCAGTTTACGGATGGCGGAGGCCGGCATGGCCTGGGCTTTCGAAGAAATCTTTGCCATATTTACCAATTATTATCTTATAATTGGCAAAGATACGCAGAATTGCCCGGATTGTCAAGAGTCAGAACTGAATGGAATATTTCAGGCTGGGCATGATGGGGAGCAGGGATATCTGTTTCCACTTTCCGGTGTCGGGATCATAGGACAGCGAAAAGGGGTTGTGCCTGTTCAGAAGGTTGTACACCCCCACATGCAGGGTCTGTGGATGCCTCCGGCCGGTCAGTTCCAGGACGGCGCTCACGTCGCAGCGGACATAGGGCGGCATCCGGTAATTGTTGAAGGAGGTATAGAAATCCTGCTCAACGTATCCCGTAATGGGATCCGATATCCACCAGCTGCCTGCAGTGACCGTCTCCATGTGCCCGGACTGCCAGGTAAACTGGCCCGACACGTTCAGGTTCATCCGCTCGCGGGATAGCACGCGCACCGTGGCCGATGCATTCAGGATATGCGTCCGATCGTATTTTGCGGGGAAGGTGACTCCTTTATTCAGTTCCGGGAAATGGCGGTCCGTCCGGGACAGGGTGTAGGCGATGCGCCAGTTCAGCAACTCGCCCGTCTTTTCGTACAGGAACTCCAGGCCGCGCGAGGTACCGGAACCGGTGCGGATATTCTCCTCCCACCCGACGATGGCGGAATCGAACAACTTGGACGCATCCGAAAAATAGACCAGTCTGTCCATATCCTTGTAGTAGGCCCCGGCCGAGAAATGATGGATGCCGGCATCCCCGTACAGGCCGGCATAGACCTGCACGGCCGTTTCCGGCTTGAACTGCTCCGACGGGGGAATAATCATGTCCAGAGACCATCCCAGCGGGATTCCCTCCAGGCTGTGGTAGTACTGAATCAGGTAATCAGCCGTAACTTCCACGCCCAGGTGCCGGGACAGGCGCAGCCGTCCCAAGGCACTGGCTTCCGGAGCCAGGCCGGTAGCCGAGTTATAGTTCAGCCGGCCCGCGACGCGGAACATGTTCCGGTCCAGGCTGCCCTTGGACACCTGGCCGTGCAAGGTCCCGGTTGCATTCTTCCGGGTATTGTCCACCAGCGGTGAACTGGTCTTGGGGAATAGGCCCGTCGTCTCCAGCACACGGGCCGATCCCGGGTTGAACCAGGCCATCCGTCCCTTCAGGCCGAACTGCGTATGCCAGTCTTTCCCGAACGGAGTCTCCACCAGTGCGTGAACCATCCCTTCCTCCAGGAGGCTCCGAATCATCAGGTCATTCGAGGTGGTATTCATCTGTTTTTCCATTCCCTGCGAATTGCCGTAGTGGTTGTACGAAGCCGTCAATCTGAAACGGCCCTTTCCGAACCACGGGGCTTCATACTGCAGGATGCCGATGGCGTTATCCCACGACATCATGTCTTCCGAGCCGCTGTTCATCCGGAACTTGTAGTTGTCCCTGCTGTGGAAAAACGACGCCGACAGGCTTCGCTTCCCGTCGAAACGGTATTTCAATTTGGCGTAGAGATCGTAGATGGCCGCGTGTGCATCTGACAGGTCGATGGCCTCCCGGTCTATCATCCCGGAAATGGCTTTGTATTCGAACGGGGCCGGCGACACCCGGAACGATGCCATCAGCGACAGGCGGTCCTTCACGAGCGGGGTGCTCACGCAACCGCCTAGCATAAAGTTGCTTATATCGGCCTTGGCCGAGAAGGTGTCGAATGAGCCGTCCCGGGAGGACAGTTTGATGTGCGAGGCGCTGAGGTTCCCCTCCTCGGAGGTAAAACCACCAACCTGGAATTCCGCCACGGAAACGATGTCGGCGGGATAGGCCGTGGTGAGCCCGACCAGGTGCGGGGAGCCGTAGATGGTCACGCCGTCCAGGGTCTGTACGTTGCCGCCCATATTGCCACCACGAACGTAGTAACTGGACGACCCGTCCGAGCCTGTGGCCACGCCGGGCAGCGTCTGGATAAACTTTACGAAATCCGGATCACCCGTAGGCGATGCCAGTACATTCAGGTCTTTCTGAATCACCACGCGTTCGCTCAGCGTCTTTCGGCCCAGCAGCGACGCCCGCTTGATAGCCGCCGGCAACGTATCCGTCCGCACCGGTTCCTGGGCCCGGACATTCACGGAAAATCCGGCCAGAAGAAAAAGTATGGGAAGTATCCTGATATTCATATAATTACAATTACATCATAAAACCAATACGGCAGGTAACGATCCTTTGTGCACCAAAGATGCCCAACCCTCCCTGAATGTTGGACGGAGCCTCGTCCAAGGAGTAGAAAGAGGTGAATTCATCAGAATGGACCTGATTCTTGGCGATTGTCCGCAAATAGGCGTCATATTCCCCGGACAGGAAACGGATCCGGTACTTGTTTCCTGCCAAGGAAGGAAAGTCGGCACATAAGGTGAATAAGGTTTGCATTCCCCTTTCGTAATCATAGTTGGCCAGTTCTCCCGGGAAGGAACCCTGAAATCCCTCCGGTTGATATATTCGGACAAATCCTTTGTGAAGCGGCTCTGAAGCGCAATAGCTTGCATATTCCTGCCACCAATCTACTGATGGTTCGAATTCTTTCCACTTATCCACAAAAGGGAAATCTGCCCAAGTCCCACGGATTACATTAAAGCCATCCGCTCCCCGGTGGTCGGTCGTAATCCCCATCTGTCCGTCCGCATCATTATCGGCAGTAATCCAGGCAAAGACTTCCTTTTCATAGGGGACAAAACTCCCGACGGAGGTTTTTCTGGACAGGTAATACGCGGCATAAAGTCTCACCATATTCACATATCCGGCGATATTATCCCTTTTAGGAGGTAAGACACCGGTCAGGAAAATGTCTTCCGGGAAACGCGTTGAAGCAGAGATGGACTTCCCGTCTGCGGTTTTGACCATTAGTTGATACTCCCGTCCTGACGAGGGGACGAAATCGCATTCCCACCTTTCTCCATTCCACACGAAGTCGTAACGTTCCTCCCCCGATACCACTCGGACAGAGGCATCTGAAATCTTCTCGTACCCGGTTTCCGAAGGACGTCTGGCCCTGAATAAATCTACATACTGGGGCCCTGCGGATAATCCCGCTGCATTCATATCCGCTTCACCGGTCAGGACACAATTCACCACCACCGGCATCTCCTCCATCGGGTCAAGAACAATCTTCTCGATGCAGGAAACGGCGAATAAAGCGAAACAAATCAATAAAAGTATGGGAAGTATCCTGATATTCATTTTCAATCAAAGAGCAATGGGATAGAGATAACCAAAAAAGGAAGTACTCCGGCTTACTTCTGCCCCGAAAATGCCGAGCCCCCCTGCAATGTTGGAATAGACTGGCTCCATTGAATATAACTGAGCAAGTTCATCCTTATGTATCCACTTATCTGTAATCAGGTCCTTCAAAAACCGGTCATACTCCGGCGACACGAAACGTACGCGATATTTAAATATAACCGGCGTTCCGTCTTCATTTAATTCCGTAAGCTCCGGATCGCTACTCAAAATGAATAAATTACTTGGTTCGACTCCTAATCTACCACCATATAATAAACTTTCCGGTACGGAGCCGGTAAACGAGTCCCTTTGATGGATACGTAGAAACCCCTGATAAAGAGGAAGCTTTTCAATATATGTGTCATAATACACTTTAACTTGGTCGAAATACGGGTGCAAAATCAAATCCCAAGATTTCCCGGGAATGAGATTAAAGATATCAACATCAATATGGTCCGTGCTTAAACGGGCACCGCAGGTAATCCAGGCATATAATTCTCCCGAATATGGTTCAAACGTTGACACACCGATTGGACGAGCAAAATAAAATGTACGATATTGAATATAACCTTGACGGAGCATTGTAGGAGTAGGCTTTTCAAAATATGGAAACGGTACAAGCAAATAGTCATCCGGCACGGTCGTCTCTGCGGAAAGCTTTTTCCCGTCACGGGTCTCAATCTCCAGGAAATACCGGGTCTTGTAGGCTGGTACGAAGTCGCTGGTCCAGCGCTCCCCGTTCCATTGGAACGGATAGCTGTTCCCGGAAGCGTCCCGCACCACGACCTTCGCATCCGTGATGGGAACGTACGCCGTTTCGGAGGGCCTTTTGGCATAGTACAGGTCCAACTCCTGCGTCGTACGTTCCGTCATCAGGACACAATTCACCACCACCGGCATCTCCTCCATCGGGTCAAGGACAATCTTCTCGACGCAGGAAACGAGGAATATAGAAAGGCAAATTGTCAGGAGATAACTAGTTCTCATTCATCCTAAAATTATATACGATTTGGGGATAATAAGGGAAGGAATATTGCCCCCATCCTGTTGGCCATGCATTATCAGGGAAATGGAAGTACCCATTATCACCATCACCATCCCAGCCCCAATTCATTCTTAAATATTGGAGTAGTTATTGGAATACATACTGCACTGAAGAGGAAATTGATTTTTCTTTTTCGTAGAAGGTCACAGTGATCTTGTGTTCTTTTATGGCAGGAGTTTCAATGAAATAAAAACAAAT
>OCTW011616253.1_pt1 | contig 25865 bp, 8 predicted proteins | sample 1539671 | NCBI WGS metagenome assembly OCTW01 (sample SAMN02144230, study PRJEB22623) | gut metagenome | biome: sheep rumen | host: Ovis aries | place: New Zealand | reverse complement strand
CCCCGCCCGAGCCTTGGGAGGCCGAGGACTTAGTTCTGGAACTTCCAGTTGCCGTTCTCGTCGCGCACCAGGACGCCCTTCAGGCCGGTGGAGTCGGAGACGAAGCTCCAGTTTCCGTCCGCGTCGCGGACGAGCGTGCCTTCGCCGCGGGCGGCCTCGCTCCAGGCGTAGCGGCCGGCGGATCCGGATTCCACCCAGGTCCAGTAGGACCACGTCCCGTCGCCGTTGTCGACCATCTTGCCGTAATCGGCGAAGACCCTGATCCGGAAGAATCCGGTCGAGAAGTCGACGTCCTCGGCCTGGTCGGCGGGCAGCATGCGGGCCGTGCCCGGTTCGGACATATGGTCGTTCACGCCGTCGTAGCGGCTGTAGAGAACCGCGCCGTCCGTGTTGGCGACCTCGTGCTCCGCGACCGTCGTCCAAGCGTCCTCGTCGAGCGCGGCCTTGCGCTGGAGCTCGTACGTGAGGACCACGCCGGGCTTGAGGGCGGGATAGGCGATGTCGACGAACGGCACGCCCGCCTCGTCGAACGCGAGCGCGGGAACCGAATAGGGGATCGCCACGTCGGCGTCGAGCGGATCGGAGCCGGAGAGGAACTCCTCGAGGTCGCCGACGCCGTCGCCGTCCGTGTCCCGGAGGTGCGTGTCCGTCTTCGTAACGAGGATCTCCATCGCGTCCGTGAGTCCGTCGAGGTCGGTGTCGGGCGTGCGCGGATCGGAGTCGAGGACGCCGTCCGCGTACTCCTGCCACCAGAGCAGGCCGCCGGCGTCGGACACGTCGTAGCCGCTTGTGAGCAGGTTTCCGGACTTCCACCACTCCCACGAATCGGGCAGCAGGTCGTTGTCCGTGTCGCGGTCGTGCAGGACGATCATGAGTCCGGTCACGTTGTCATTCACCTCGATCGGAGCGGATCCGGAATCGATGTTCGGGCTCACGGTTCCGGTCCGGACCGCAACGCCCTGCGTCTCCCACGGATCGGCGAAACCGTTTCCGTTGGAGTCGAGGAACGCGAAGATCGCGTACTTGCCTCCCTCGAGGTTCGGAACGAGGAAGTCTCCCTTCGTCTCCCGGGTCTCCTGGTAGACCGGCGTGCCCGAAACGGAGACGCAGGTCGCGGCCTCGTCGGCGAGCTTGTAGGCCTGGAGGACGAGCGGAACGGGGAACCTCTTCTTCGCCAGCTCGGGCGTCCTTCCGGCCGGAAGGGCCTTCGTGAAACGAATCTCGATCTCGCCCGTCTCGTAGTCGATCGTGCCGGACCAGGCCGTGGTGTTGGTGCCGCCGGAGACGTAGAGGATGCCGTTGGCGGAGGAGTCGTTGAACACCTCGATCGAGTCTCCGTTGTCGTCCTTGACGCGGACGGACATCGAGCCGCGGGCGATGTCGTTCGTGTCGGCGACGGCACGCCAGACCGTATCGCGGTCCGGATCGACCGCGAACGGCTCGACGAGCGAACCGACCGCCTCGTCCTCCAGGATCCTGCCGTAGTAGCGGATGTTGCCGGAGACGTCGTAGAGCCCGCGCTTCTCGCCGGAGTTGACGAGCTGGAACCACTCGGTCACGGTCTGCGTCGTCTGCAGGCCGGGGATGCTCGTCTGCGGACGCTCGGTGATGGTGTACCGGTAGAGGCCGTCTCCGGGCAGCTCGATGAACGCCTTGCCGATGTCGGGCGTCCAGCCGGCGCCGGTCTGGAGGCCGTCCTCGAGCTGCGGGACGGCGGACCAGTAGCAGTCGTCCGTGCCGGGGCGGCCGTGGCGGATCGGGAAGGCGACGACCATGTTGGTGATCACCTGGATCTCATCGACCGGCTCGAAGCCGACCGTGAGCCCGGTCTCCGGGTCCTGGACGGCGTCGGCCTCCTTGTAGAGGTTGAAGATCACGCCGGCGTTGCTGTCGTCCATCTGCCACTCGATCTCGACGACGTTCCCGCGGACGGGCGTCTTCTGGGTCGGGTAGCGGGCGAGGAGCGGCTTGCGGACGTTTCCGACATGGGCGACGACGCGGAACGCGCCGCCCGTGAGGGACATGGAGGCCGCTCCGTCCCAGACCGAAACGGACCAGTTCACGACGACGTTGGAGTAGGACCCGAGGAAGAACCCGTAGTAGGGATCGTTCTTCGGGACCCAGGCACCGTCCTCGTCCTGCGTCCAGAGGTAGTAGTCGCGGTTGTCGGTCTTCTCGGGCACGCCTTCGGCGACGACGCCCTTCTTCTTGTTCACGTAGACCCACGGCGTGAGGAAGTCGCCTTCGTGGAGGAACGTGCGCGGCCCGTCGACGCGGACGCGGAGAGAATCCTTCTCGGGGATGTCGACCGTGCGGGTCACGACCGTGCTCGCGTCGATCTTCCAGATCCAGTTCGTGAGGATCGTGGAGTCGGGCGCCGCCAGGCTCGTGTAGGCGTTGCTCGCCGCGGCGTCGTAGCCGGTCTGCGTCGAGAGGCTTCCGTAGGTCTCGTACTCCCAGGCGTCCGGCAGCTTGTCGCCGTCCGTGTCGCGGTCGTGCAGGACGACATTGACGCCGACGACGGAGGCGCCGTTCGTGACGACGATCGGAACCGCCGCGCTCGGGATCACCACGGGGCTCGCGTTGCCGCCGTAGAAGCCGAAGCCCTGCGTCTCCCAGTCGTCCGCGATGCCGTTGCCGTTGGAGTCGACGAACGCGAAGACGGAGTAGGTGCCGGCCTTGAGCCCTTCGAGCCGGAACGCGCCGTTGGCGTTCTGGACCTCGTCGGCGACGAGCAGGCCGCCCACGGAGGCGGACGACGTGGCCGCATCGGAGACCAGGTAGGCCTGGACGTGCAGGTCGCTGGCCCACTCGGGGGGATTCGAGCCCGGAACCGTCGAGCGGCCGTAGTACCGGACGTCGCCCTCGATCGAGCCCGTGACGCGGGTGTTCTCCGCGTTGCGGATCTGGAACGTCTCGGTGAAGGTCTGGGGCGTGATGGCGCCGGAGTTCGGGCGCTCGGTCACCGTGTAGCGATACGTGCCGTCCGGCAGGGAGACGAAGCGCAGGCCGTCCTCCATCTGCGGGACCGCGGTGTAGTAGTAGCACTGCACCGTCGGATCCCAGTGCATGACCGGGAACGGAACGACCGTGTCGATCAGGACCTCGCCCGTGGCGGCGTTCTCGAGCTTGAACGCGACGCCCGCGTTGCGGTGGTCCATCTCCCATTCGAACTTCACGGTCGAGCCGTGGACGACGGTCTTCTGCGTCGGCCAGCGCGGCTTGATGGCGCTGCGCGAGCCGGGCGTTCCGGCGAAGACGGTGAAGGAACCGCCCGCGTTCGTCTCGGAATGGTAGCCGTCCGTCGCGATGACCTCCCACGTGAAGTCGGCGGCGTTGGCCTGGCCGAGGTCGAAGCCGTAGGTCGCGACGCGCTCGAGATCGCCCTCGTGCAGGAACGTGCGCGGCGCGTGGACCGCGAACTGCCACTCGGCGCCGCCCGTCGTCTCGGAGCCGCCGCCGGAAGTGGAGGTGGTCTTGGTCGTGCGGGAGCTGTAGGGCTTGAAGTTCGGGTCGAACACGGCGGTGCTCACCCAGTTCGTCGCGGCCGTGGCGGGGACGGTGACGACCGCCTTCGCCCTGTACTGCGCCAGCGTGCCGGAGAAGATCTCGGGGACGCCGTCGCCGTTCGTGTCGCGGTCGCGCAGAACGATGTGGACATCCTCCACCGGGACGGCGGTCCCGTCCTTCACCGCGATGCGGATCGGCTTGAACCACTCGGGAAGCTGGATCGGATCGGCGGAGCCGCCCATGAACGCCATGCCCTGCGTTTCGCCGACGTCGGGCAGGCCGTTTCCGTTCGCGTCCACGAAGCCGACGAGGCCGTAGGCGCCGGGCTCGAGGTTCGGGATGGTGAAGGCGCCGGCTCCGTTGCGCGTGACCCTCGCGGCGGGAACGCCGGAGACGTTCAGGCTGGACGAGGCGCGGTCGGAGACCTTGTAGGCGAGGATCACGACCTTGCCCGCGTCGAACACGCCCGCCGCGCTCGCGAGGCGGCCGTAGTAGTGGACGTTTCCGGAGATCGAGGCGACGCTGCGCGTCGTGTCCTGGCCCGTGGAGATCTGGAAGGAGCCGGTCGCCGTCTTGGCCGTGTAGCCGGAGAGGCGGAGGTTCTCCTTCACCTCCCACGTGTAGCTGCCCGCGCCGAGCGCCACGATCGAGCGCCCGTCCTTGAGCTGCGGGACGAAGGAATAGTAGTAGTCGTCGTCCGTGACCTTGTTGTGGCGGACGGGGAACGGCACGTAGAGGTTGTTCAGCCCCGTGACGGCGGTTCCGTCCTTCTTGATCGTGACGAACACGCCCTCGGTGCGCCAGTCCATCTTCCACTGCAGTTCGACGAGCGGATTGCGGAGCACGGCGCCGTCAACCGGGTAGATCGCGGACATCGACCGGCGGGCGGTGTCGTAGACCTCCCGCGAGTTGAGCCGGAACTCGCCGTTCGTGACGACGACCTCCGCGGTCACGTTGTCGTCGTCGCGGGCGACGACCGTGAAGTTGTAGACGCCGTTGGCCGTGGAGCCGAGGCTGAGGCCGCGGATGCCCGCCTCGATGTAGTCGCCCTCGTGGAGGAACGTGCGCGGGGCCTCGACGACGATGCCGTCCGCCGGGCCGGCGTCGACCGTGCCGCCCTTGCCGGTGATGAAGACGCGGTAGGACGTGACGGCGGGCAGGTTGGTCGGCGCGTCCCAGCGGATGCGCGGGAAGCCGAAGAGCTCGTCCGTGAGCGGAATCTCGGTCACGACCGAATCCCAGCCGGCAAGAGTCGCGTCGAAGAGCGAGAGGCCCATCGGTTCGCCCGGGGTCCACTGGTTGTCGTTGTCCAGATCCATCCAGCCGAGGAACCGGTTGTAGCCCTCGACCATGTGGTCGTGCGCCGTGTAGGCTCCGGTGTCCTCGGCGGCGTTGGCCGCCTGGAGGCCGCGGATCGTGAACGGGTAGTGCGTCGTGCTGGACGAGTACTCGATCGTGTAGCGGCTCTGGTAGTGCGGACTGGTGTCGTAGGAGGTTTCCTGTACCGTCTCGGAGATCTGGGTGACCGTTCCGTCGGCGTTCTGCTCGGAGCGGGAGCGGTCGACCTGGTAGTTGAACTGCGAGTAGATGAGGCCCGTCGCGTACTCGAGCAGGATGAACGCCTCGCCGTCGTCGACGAAGACGCCGAAGTTCTCGTTGTAGGGCTGGAGCTGGTAGGTGGTCTTCGTGGCCGTTCCGCCCTCCTCGGCGATGTAGTTCACCGTGAGGGAGGCCGAGCCGATGCGCTCGCCGCCGAAGCTGGACGTGCCGAAGTCCTTGCCGTCGATCTCGCCGCGGCCGAGGTCGGCGAAGTTGCCGAAGCCCTTGGCCTGGGTCGTGTAGAGACCGTCGTAGAGACCGCCCATGTAGATCGTCCTGGGATTGGACTCGACGATGTGCGTCCCCTGGCGCTTCTCGCTGTAGGAGAGAACCTTGAGCGTGGAGGAGCCGTTCGCCTCGCCGTCGTAGCGGAACGTGACGTCGAACTGAGGCCTCGGGTAGTCGTCCGGATCGGTCGGGTCGGTGTTGGCCATGTACTCGGCGTAGTTGGACCAGCCGTCGTCGTCCAGGTCGGAATCCGCGTCGAAGAGATGCGGATCGAGCGTGAAGGACATCTCCCACTGGGCGGGCATGCCGTCCCAGTCGTCGAGCAGTTCGCCGAACGTGGCCTTGCCGGCCGTGTCGAGGACTTTCCCGGAATCGACCTGGTCGAAGTCGATGCGGCCGTCGCCGTCCGTGTCGGCCTTGTTGAGATCGGTTCCGGCCTTGGCCTCCATCCAGGCGTCGAGACCGTCGCCGTCGAGGTCGCCGTAGATGCCGACGGTCGTCGTCGTCTCGGTCGTATTGGTCGTGATCGTGCCCGAGGTCGTCTTGCCCTGCATCAGGAACCGGACGATGTAGTCGGTCGGCACGAAGTTCGTCGGGACGAAGTCGTTCCACGACACGCGCGGGTAGTCCCAGAGCGAGTCGGTGAGCGGGATCTCGAAGGCGGTGGAGTCCCAGCCGACGAGCGTCGGGCTGTAGAGGGCGATGCCCATGGGCTCGCCCTGGTCGTAGGCCTGGTTTCCGTCGAGGTCCATCCAGCCGAGGAACCGGTTCGATCCCTCGACCATGTGGGTGTGGTTGCCCTCGGGGTTGCGGATGAGGTCCGTGAACGTCACCGGGAAGGAGTAGGTCTTCACGGTCGTGTGGACATCCGCGAGCTTTCCGACGTAGCTGCCGGTGGAGAGGACCTGGCCGGACTCGATTGAGATGAGGATCCAGCCCAGGTCGTCCTGCGTGAAGAGGCCCATGCCGGGGTTGATCTGCTGCATCGTGAAGGTGCGGACCTCCATCGCCCCGTCCGCGCCCTCGACATAGACGTCGATCGACGCGCTCTCGATGAGACCGTGGCGGAGCTTGTTCACCGCGAACGTGCCTTCGGCGCCGGCGTCGCTGTACTTGTCGAGCGTGACGGAGCCGTCGGATCCGAGGTACACGCCGTCGGTGAAGCCCTTGGTGGAGGTGTAGCGCCCGTCGTAGGAGCCGCCCCACGTGGAGCCCTGGGTCTTCTGCCCGTAGGAGTAGACCCCGAGGCAGTTCAGATCCGTTTCCTGGCCGTGGTAGTAGAACGTGGCGGCGAGCCGCGGGTGCGGATAGTCGCTCGCGACGGTCGGATCCGTGCCGGCCATGAACTCGGCGTAGTTGGACCAGCCGTCGTCGTCGGGGTCGCCCTTCGCGTCGTAGCGGTAGGGATCGAGGCCGTACTTGAGCTCCCAGACGGTCGGAATGCCGTCGCCGTCGTCGTAGAGCTCTCCGTAGGAGAAGCCGGACACGGGGTCGATCGAGTAGTAGTCGTTCGGGTCGCCCGCGACGGAGTTGGTCGCCGTGCCCGCGAGGACCTCCATCCAGTCCTCGAGGCCGTCGCTGTCCCAGTCGCCGGTTTTGCCGTAGTTCGAGTTGCCGCCGCCGACCGTCTCCGTTTCGGAGCCCGTCGACTGGCCGCGGACCCAGCTGAAGTCCACGAAGTACGTCATTTCGCCGATGCCCGGAACGTTCGTCGGGGCTTCCCACATGAGGCGCGGGTAGTCCCAGATCGAGTCGGTGAGCGGAATCGTCGTCTCGACGCTGTCCCAGCTCACCATCGTCGGCCGCGGCGTACCGAGGCCCATCGGCTCGCCGGGCGTCCACGCCTGGTTGCCGTCCACGTCGAGCCAGCCGAGGAACCGGTTGTAGCCCGAGACCATGTGGTCGTGGAGTCCGGTCGGGAGACGATACAGGCCCTTCACGGTGAACGGGAACGCGCGCCCGGCGACCGTGTACTGCGCGGAGACCGGGGCATACGCCACGCCCTCGGCGTACACGCGGCCCGTGGCGTAGCGCAGCAGGACCAGCGTGCCGGTGGCCTTGTCCTCGAAGACGAGGCCGTAGTCCGGATCCATTTCGTAGGGCTTGACCTGGTTCTCGATGAGCCCCGCATTGTACCAGCACCAGACCGTGACGTCCCCGGAGATGGGCGAGCTGGCGAGATCCGCGATCCAGCCGAACGTGTGGTCCACGCCGCCGACCCTCACGGTGAAGTCGCCGGCCTCGGTCCGGGCCGCCCAGCTCGAGGGGGAACCGAGGTACTGGGCCGGGATGCTCGCCTCGTAGCTCTGCGACCGGTACCGGCCGTCGAACCAGCCGCCCATGTTGCGGCCGGCCGTCTTCTCGCCGTAGGTCTCGATGTGGGGGATGCCGATGTTGCCCTCCGCGTCCGCGAAGTTGTTTCCGCTGTAGTGGAAGGTGGCGTTGAACTGGGGCTGGGGGAACAGATCGGCGCGGCTCGGATCCGTACCGGCCATGAACTCCTCCCCGTTCGTCCAGCCGTCGGAATCGGCGTCGGCCGTGGCGTCGTAGCGGTTCGGATCGAGGCCGTACTTCTCCTCCCAGACGTTGTCCATGCCGTCGCCGTCGTCGTACATTTCGCCGTAGGTGAGGCTCTGGCCGTCGGGGCGGGAGTAGTAGTCGGAGTAGCCGTCGCCATCGGTGTCGTAGCGGAACGGATCGGTGTGGGCCAGATACTCGGCCCAGTTGTCGAGGCCGTCGCCGTCCGCGTCGCCGTAGGCGCCGTGGGCGCCCGATCCGATCGTCGGGTCGAGACCGTGGACGATCTCCCACCAGTCGGGGAGGCCGTCGCCGTCGGTGTCGACGGCGTCGAGCTCCGTGCCGCGGCCCTTGCCGTCCCACATCGGGACGTCGATGTCGGCGACGGCGTCCAGGAGCGGCAGCATGTCGGAGAGGACGGGGATGCCGGTGTAGCGGCCGTAGCGGTCGAGCTTGCCGGCGAACTGGTTCGGGGCGGTCTCGTCGGCGATCGTGATCGCGGTCCGGTAGAACATCACGTAGGGGTTCATCGAGTTCCGGATGCGTTCGAGCGTGACGTCCGTGGAGCCGGTGGCGGGCAGGGCCGCGGGCACGGCGTCGTCCTGGCGGTGGGGGACGAATTCCAGCGGCCCGAGGGCATCGCTCATCCAGTCCATCGGCGCGCGGTAGCGGTAGGACGTGACGGTCCAGGTGGACGGATCCCAGTTCGGGAAGAGGCCCTTCATGTCGAGCGCCGGCGTCTGCGGCATGTGGGCGACGGTGTTCTCGATCCACGGGATGTAGCTGTAGTCCGTGTAGATGTTGGAGCGGTGCTCCGCGGCGTACCACCAGGGGATCAGGTGCGGGAACACGAGCGAGCGGTAGTGGTACCACATCGGCGCGGTCCAGAACGGGTTCGGGCGGTAGGCCGAGACGGTCTCGCTCTGCCAGCCGGCGGGGAACGGATCGGCGTCCGCGGTGAAGTACTCCATGAAGGAGGTGTCGCGGTCGCGCGCGGGCATCACGTCCGGCAGGTTGTCGAAGGAGTAGTGGTAGAGCAGCTTCTGCGGCCAGTCGGAGAGCTGCGTCGCGGCGACGAGGTTCGTGCCGACGCGGTCGCGCTGGGGATCCTGCTTGTCCCAGTCCTCGAGCTCCCAGGCGAGGCGCTTGCGGTTGACGGCCTCGATGTCGGCCTTCGTGTAGCGCTTCGTCATGTCGTTCTTGATCTGGGTCTGCGTGCGGCAGCGGTCCCAGACGCGGACCTCGTCCATCCAGCCGACGAAGTACTGCTCGGGGTCGAAGTCGGGCTCGTACTGGCCGGCGATGGAGGACATGCCGGCGTTCATCGTGCCCCACGGGTACGTCTCGTAGACGCCGCCGACGATGCCCCACGGGTTGCGGTCGTAGGCGCCGAGGACGATCGGCGCGGGGCTGTAGTCGTAGAGGTTGGCGCTCTCCCAGCGGCCCTCGAGGCCGACGGGGGACTGGTACTGGAAGCCGAGCAGGCCTCCCGTGCAGGGCTTGAGGGCGGCTCCGACCTCCGCGGCGCATTCGCCGTTGACGTAGAGCGCCAGCCGGTCGGAGACGGAGTCCATCACGACGGCGACGTGGGCCCACTTGTTCGGGACGAGGCGGCCGGCGGAGACGGCGGTGGCGGAGGCGACGGTCTCGCGGGCGTCGTTGTCGACGCGGGCGACGATGCGGCCGAGTTCGTCGAGCTGGACGAGGAACGTGTTGCGGACGTCCCAGTGCGTGGCGCCGGACGAATCGTCGATCGGCATGAGGACGGGGCGCTGGACGAGCGTCATGCGGCGGCCGGCGGCCGGCAGCTCCTGCGGGCGGACCCAGAACTCCACGGTGTAGCTCGTGAGAGAGAACTTGTCGTGGTAGTACGGGTTGCGCGTACGGGCGGCGGCATAGCCGTCGAAATAGAGGGCCTTGCGCTTGCGGGGGCTGTCCAGGTCGAGCGGGTCGGTGACGCCGTTGTTGTCGTCCTGCGTGAGCTCGATGCTGTCGGCGATGTTGTCGTTGTCGGTGTCGAAGCCCTCGCCGATCTCGAAGTCGAAGAGGTAGGTCGGACCGTCGCCGTCGGTGTCCATAAGGTCCTTGTCCCACCACCAGTAGGTCACGCCGAGTTCGCCGTCGACCTTGTAGTAGAGGTTCACGTAGGACTCGGCGTAGGACGGGTCGGTGAACCAGTAGGGGGACGGGTCGGTGTGGTGGAGAACGTCGTTGAGGAGGTAGTTGTAGCACTCCTCCTGGTTGGCGAGGCCGTCCTGGTCCGGATCGGCGAAGCGGTCGCCGGCGAGCCATGGGCGGGTCTTGTAGTCGTAGTGCGCGGCCTCCATCTCGTAGCCCAGAAGGTTGGCGAACGCGCGGGGCTCGCGGGAGATGGCGTAGCCGCCGGTCAGGACGCGGACATAGGCGGGATTGGGCTGCATGTACCAGTCGCGCGTGGAGCCGAGGCCGTCCGGGTGCTTGTCGGCGCGGTCGGCGTCCGGGAAGGAGCCGGCGCCGCCGATGGAGGGCGAGCCGCCATAGAGCGGGTTGAGGCCGTGGTAGACCTCCCAGTAGTCGTCCATGCCGTCATGGTCGGAGTCCGGATCGCGCGGCAGGCAGCTCGGGAACGGGTTTCCGGGCGGGGCGAAGGCCCAGAGGACGGGGACCTGGTCGTCGACGATCTGGACGTTGAGCGGCTCCCACGGTGCGGGATAGAGGCCGTAGGAGAACATGTAGTCGCGCAGCTCGTTCTCGGCGGACGGGTAGAGCGTGTAGAACTCGTCGATGCTGATGAACGCGGTGGACTTGAGCTCGCCGGTGACGGGGTCCTCGTCGAGCACGAAGCGGCCGTCGCGGTCGTGCGTGAGCGCGTAGATGCGCTGCATGTAGTTGGCGATGACGGAGACCTTGAACTGCGGGTCCGCCTCGGCCTTCTCGAGGTCGTGGAGCGTCGGGGAGTAGGTCTCGTCCCATCCCGCGGCGGTGTGGGAGACCTCGACGATGTTGGGCTCGCCGTCGATGAACTCGGGATCGCCGAGAACCTTGCTCACGTGCGTGATCTCGCGCTGCCAGCGCTTCTCGAGGCGGACCACGGTGGAGAGGATGTCGTTCACGCGCTTCGAGCTCGGCCGGCCGCGGAAGAAGTCGGAGGCGCGATAGGGCTGGAAGTGGACGGACTTGCCGTAGGGATAGGCGTCGACCGGCATCGGAACGGGCGGATCCATCAGGTCGCCGACATCGTAGAGGCGCATGACCGGCGTGCCGTCGACGACGATCGGGTCGATGCTGTAGTTGGCGGCGATGTAGCGGTCGGAGGCGATCTGGGCGGTCAGGTCGGAGTCCTTCATGGAGTAGGGCGCCTGTTTTTCGCCGAAGGGCACCCAGAGCTCCTGGTTGTCGGGGCTGTACCAGTAGTCGTAGCGCCAGCCGTAGACGGCGGTCGTGAGATACTCTTGGTAGTTCGGGAGGCCGTCGCCGTCGGGATCGCCGTAGGGACCGAACTCGCCCTGCAGATCGGCGCGGGCGGCGTTGGTGGTGTCGTAGAGGCCGCTGGCGTAGTTGAAGGCGTCGCCGAGGCGGTTGAGGCGGGTGTCGGCCGAGCAGGGGTTGAAGTTGAGGAGCGTCAGGCCGTCGCCGTTGTTGTCGCCGCCGGCCTCCTGGTACTCGGCCGGGTCGGGGATGCCGTCGCCGTCGGTGTCGCCGTGCCACGGGTCGGTCGGGTAGAGCTTGTTGGTCCAGGCCTCGGCGCGGGGCCGGTACCAGGAAGCCGGGTGGTAGTGGCCGGCCATCTGGTTCTCCTCGAGGTAGACGCCGTTGTCGATCTGGGCCTGGCGGGTGTTGAACATCGTCCAGTTCTCGAACTCGTCGAGCCAGCCGAGGCCGTCGCCCTTCTTGTCGTCCGGATCGGGGCGCAGGGGCGTGGGGCAGAACATCGGCAGGGCGTAGAACGGGGCCCAGACGTGGTCGATCAGGTCGATCGAGCCCGCGGGCTTGTAGCCGGCGTAGAGCGCCCAGCCGTCGGGGATATGATCCTCGTTGGAGTCGTCGTTGCGGGGGTTCAGGGACTTGATCGGCTGCATGCGGTTGTAGTCCCACCACATCGAGGGATAGACGGCCCCAACGAACATCGGGTAGTTGCCGCTGTCGTCCTTGCCGATCATCCACTTCTGGACGTAGAACTCCTCGCGGGAGGTGAAGGGGATGTTGAAGTTGCCGACGGGCGAGGAATGGGCGCCGGCGCCGGGGAGGAAGCCGAGGGAGGCCTGGCCGTTCCAGAACGTGTCGTTGAAGTAGTCGTAGAGGAAGGCGTCGCAGTGGCGGTAGCCGCCGGACGCGTACATGTAGTCGCAGTCGGGGTTCTCGGAGGCGTCGCGGGGATTGTGCGGATCGAGCTCGAAGAGGACCTCCCAGCCATCGGGCATGCCGTCGTTGTCGGTATCCCAGTGCATGGGGTTGGTGCCGAGGAAGTACTCCTCGTAGTTGGTGAGGCCGTCGCCGTCGAGGTCGGACGTGCAGTTCCACATCGCGGGCGAAAGCCCGAGGGCGTTGAGGATCGCGGCGAAATCGGGATATCCCTCCCACTTGTCGCCCCAGAGGCCGACGAGCGGATCCATCGGGTCGAACTGGGAGAGAAGCCAGCTCTTCGGGAAGAGGCCGTTCACGGTGCGGTAGGTCGCGGTGAGCGTGGCGTCTCGGGAGCCGATGACCGCCTGGATGTCGGCGGAGAAGTAGTCGTAGCCGGGGAGGAAGAACTGGCCGGTGAGGAAGTCGACGTAGGCGCCGGAAATCTCTCCGGGCTCCATGTCGCCGGTCATGGCGGAGGGATAGGTGCCCTCCTGGCCGTTGTAGGTGATGTGGGGGGTGCCGTACGCGTCGTAGTAGTCGGGGAACTGGCGCGGATCGAAGAAGAGCTTGGCGCGGCCGAGCGCGTCCACGTGTCCGTCGCGCGTGTAGACCTCGAGGCCGCCCATGTGGAAGACGACGGCGGGGGTGGGCTCCTCGGCGTCGGGGGACTCGTAGTAGGCGACGGACGCGACCGGGGTGTTGGTGAGGAAGTTGGGCGCGTTGGAGCGGGTGGTCGGGTCGAGGTTGGGGCTGCCGTAGTAGCATTCGTCGCGGATCAGCTCGGGTTCGAACGTCTGGTCGGGGTAGCGGACGAAGAGGCCTCCGTCGTATTCGGCCTCGTAGCCCTCCAGATCGCGGCGCAGGAGCGGGAGGCCGGTGGCCTTGAAGTCGGCGCCGCCGCCGGGAGCGAGGTTCGGGTAGAGCGTGAAGGTCGGATCGAACGCGCGCCAGTACTCGGGCTTGTTCTCGTAGAGGATCGTGGTCCAGAAGTAGTACTCCCAGCCGTCCTCCTTGATGTCTCCGTCGGAGTCCGCCACGGTCGGGTCGGTGGCCGGGCAGTTGCCGCGCAGCGCGAGGTTCGCGATCACCTGCTGCTCCGTTCCCGGCGTGCCGCCGGTAATGATGCCGGGATAGCCATAGGAGCGCCAGACCGGATGGTCCTTGTCCTCGGAGGCGGATTGGGGCAGGCCGCGGAACTCGAGAATGTTGGAAAAGAAGGGCTTCGTGGCGGTCGACTGCTTGCTGATCGCCTCGTAGGACGTGAGGCCGGAGATCGTGACGATGGATCCGCCGCCCTCGCCGACGATGTGCGTGCCGTAGTCGACGTAGTCGCCGGTGAGCGGATACTTGAACACGCGGACGAGGTTGACCATGCCGTCCGTCGGGTCGTAGTGCGGGTCGTCCGTCCAGACGTTCTCGATATCCTCGTACTCGCGGGTGGGGATGCGGTCGTTGTCGGGCGTGTCGTAGAGGTTGTTCCAGGTGCCGTCGCCGTCCCAGTGTGTGCCGGATGCGCCGTACTCGCCGGTGGCGCGCGTGACGGCAAGGTTCTCCCAGTTGGCGAAGGTGCGGTCGGCCTGTGACTTGTCGGCATCGAGGAAGTGGGACTCCCACGCATCGGAGAGGCCGTCCTGGTCGAAGTCGCCGAAGTCGTCGTAGGAGAAGTAGGGCCAGGACGCGAAGTAGCGGATCGTGGCACCGGCGCCGGCGCCGGGGACATTGATCTGGATGGCGGCCGTGCTGGGGTTGGGGATGTAGAGGTCGGCCTGGTCGGCGGCGAGGGCGGTGTCGGAGAAGTACCACCCGAAGGGATAGGCGCCGGCCTCGGGCTGGGCGCTCACGCGGATGGCTCCGGGCGTGAGGAACTTGTTGCCCTCGTAGCTGTGGGGGGCCGGGACGTCGTCAAACTGGTTGTCCGCCCTTCCGGCGCGATGGAACGTCGCGCCGGCTACGCCGCCGCGGGCCACGAGGGCCTGGATGGTGCATTCGTCCGTGAAGAGGATGTCGCCCGACTCGGCGAGCGTCACCTGCCAGAAGCCTTCGCGGGAAGTGTCCCGGCCGTCATCGACGTAGACGGAGACGATCGTCTCGTCGCTGTCGATCTGGAGATCGGCGCTCGACGTGGTGGCTCCGCCGAGCTGGGGGGTTCCGGTCGTCGTCATGACCTCGGCGCCGTTGACGAACCAGTGGAAGGTGAGCGTGTCGGCCGCAACGTCGCGCGCGCGGGCCGTAAACGTGTGGGTCGCCCCCTGAAGCGTGGTGGTCTTGGAGGGAGTCTCCTCCGTTCCAACCGGGGATTCGAGGCGCGGGGCGACGTTGGTGATGTTCACCGTGACCGTCGCGCCTTCGGTGTAGGCGGTATCGCCGGTGAAGGTGAGCAGAACGCCGGCCGGACCGTTGAGCGGGGAGAAGCCGAACGTGGCGGACGACGCGTTCTTGTAGACGGGAAACGGCGTGTTGAACGCGATGTTCGCGGCATCGGACGCCGTGACCGCGAACGCGACGTCCTGCGGAAGCTTGTAGCCGAAGTCGAGCAGGAGCTGGCCCGCGTTCTCCACGTCCGATTCGGGGATGGTCAGGGTCGAGACGGCCTGCCCGGCGCCATCCCGGAAGGTGATGTTGGTCGGCTCCGTGACGGTGATCTGGACCGTGGCGGTCGCGCCGCCGATCGAAAGCGTGACGGTCGTCGTCCCCGGCGCGGTGCCGCGGACCGCGAATTCTCCGTCATACACCGGAAGGCGCGTGCTACCGACCGTCTCGTACATGGGAATCGACGCCCCGGTCGAGAGCGTGCCGTCGGCCGCGACCTTGTACAAGGCCACGACGCCGGTCGGGGCGGCGCTCATACGGACGCTGGAGCCGTTGGCGCTGCCGTCCGCCCGCTCGACCTCGGAGGCATCGCACGTGAACGCGATGTTCTCCGTGTCTCCGGCGCCGATCGTGATGGCGCCGCTGTGGATCGTGATGGCGCGGGCCGGCGGGGCGGCCAGCGCGAGGCCGAGGGCCAGCGCGGCGAGCGGCAGGCGGGAGCGGAGAATGAAGGTGAGGAGGAACTGCTTCATGGCATTTCTTCTTTCTTCCGGTTTGGGAAAGGGTCTTTCGGTCTGAAAAATGACGTTATTCGGCGGCGGGCGCGGGCGCGGCGGCGGGCGCGGGCGCGGCGGCGGGCGCGGGCGCGGCGGCGGGCGCGGGCGCGGGCGCGGGAACGCCGGGGACGAGCGATCTGGGGAGCGCAATCCCCGGACCCGGCGCGCGGTTGGGGGGGAGCGGCGCCGCGGAACGAACCGGCATGTTCGTAAGGGCCTCCGGATCCGCCGGGGGCGGGGCGGGGCGCTCCTTTTCGTAGGCGGCGCGCTGGGCGGCCATGCGAAGCTGCATTGCGGTCGCGACCTCCCGGTTGAGGGAGGTCTGGGCGCTTTCAACGGCCTTCTGAAGCGCCGCGGCCTTCCCGACCATATTGGTCAGCGCCTCGTCCGCGCGGTAGATGGCCTCGAGCGCGTTGGTGGCGGCGGCGAACTCGGCCTCCAGCTCCCGAATGCGACCATGGAGCTTCCTGGCCTCCTCGTTCTCCGCGAGGATCGCCTCCTTGCGCTTTGCCGCCTCGTCGCGGAGACGGAGCAGGTCGCGCTCCGCCTCGTCGCGCGCGGAGCGGAACCCCGCCATCTTGCGGATATGCTCCTTCTCCGCCTCCGGGAGCGAATCGAAGCGCGAGCCGCCGGGCCGGCCGGCGCGACCGGGAAGCGGGGCCGCCTCGGGGGCGGCGGAGGTCGCCGCAGGAGCGGGCGCGGGGGTCGCGGCGGGCGCCTCGTCCGCGCGGGCCGCCGGGACGGAGGAGAGGACGAGGACCGCCAGCGCGGCGGCAGGGAGAATCGATGTGTGTTTCATGTCCGTGTTGCCAAGGGGTGTGACGAAAAAGGGAGAGGGTTCATTCGATTCTTCCGAATCAGGGCTGGACAACGCGGTAAAAGCGGATTTCTCCGTTGCCCGCGGGGTTGACGTTGATCTCGACGGAGGACTCGCCGGCAAGGAACTTGTCGCCGACCCTTTTGGACGTTCCGAGCTTCGTCCAGGGGCCGCCGAGGGACGTGGCGGACTCGAGCGAAACGGTGTCGGATGCGAGCGGCGTTCCGGAGACGAGGGTGACGACGAACGTCACGTCGTTGCCCGAAATGGCGGTGAAACGGGCCGCATAGACGGCATCGGACTCCTCGCCGCCGCCACCGCCGCCGCCGCCGCCGTTGCCATACGACCAGCGATCGGCCGTGAGGGCCGGCTCGGGCGGGGTCGGGAAGGAGATGATCGCGGCGCCGCCGTCCTTGTCCAGGACCGTGCAGACCGCGATGAACGGCGCCGTCCCGGGCTCGGTCGTCGAAACGAGGCCGTTTGCGTCGTAGCCGTAGGGGAGGACGACGGTCTGGCCGACGGCGACCTGCAGCTCGATCGTGTTCGTGACGAGCCCGGACGCCGCCGTCCCGGTCCCCGGCGAGGCCGTCGAGAACTGGGCGGCCTGGAAGGACGGGCCGTCGGACCAGCTATCCGAGGCCATGGCGGCCCACTCGTTGTTCGTGACGGCCCAGTCGAGGTGGTTCACGCCCCAGTTGACGTTGGTCGTCGCCCACCAGAGGTACCGCAGGTCCGCGTCCGCCGCGACGATGTCGCGCGCCTCGACGTGCATCCCCTGGACGTAGAGGATGGGGCCGCTGAGCCCCATGACGACGTAGCCGGAGAAGACGGCGTTGGTGATCACGGGAGGCACGTTAGCGACGGCGAGCGTCGCGTTGGTGGAGAATCCGTCGGCCGAGATCTCGAGCGTGTAGGCGGGCGTCACGGCGTACGTGTTCGTGACCGCGTAGGCGGCCTTCGGGCTTCCGTTCGTGACCTCGTTGCCGTACCGGTCGCGCCACGAGACGATCTGCCCGGTCGTGACGATGCCGTCGTTGGCCGTGAACGTGAGGATGCCCTCGGACGACCCGGCGGGGATCGTGACGGTGCCCTGCGCGGGCGCAACCTCGCCGTCGCCGCCCGAGATCGCGAGCGAGTAGGTCCGGGCCTTGCGCGAGGGGGCGACCCGGATGCGGATCTCGTTCTCGTAGTCGTCGTGCTCGCGGACGACGAAGCCGCGGACGCCGGTCGCGTTCGTGTGCGGGGCGTCTGTCCAGACGGTCCCGTTCGTGACGGCCAGGTCTCGGGCGATGAGCCCCGACCAGGCCTGGTCCACGGACTGCCAGGGGATGGCGAGCGCGAGGATTTCGGCCGAGTCCAGCGCGGAAAGGTCCGCAATGCCGCAGATTCGGACGCGGTGAGAGGAGAAGTCCGCCACGGCCATGGAGGTTGTGCCGTCCTGCCCCCAGACGCCCTTGGGACCTGCCAGCGGGTCCGCCGCCAGATCGCCGCGGCCGCCCGTCGCGAAGAGCGGGAACGCCGTTGTTTCGAGCCGGTAGTAGTTCGTGACGACGGACGTGTCGTTGGTGGCGACGTAGGCTTTGTACGCCGGGACATGGTAGTAGTTCGTGACAACGCCGGTTCCGTTCGTTGTGACGAAGGGCAGAATCTCCGGGTCGAACGGCAGCCCCGTCGCGGGGTCGATCTGGATCAGGGAGCCGAGATGCTCCGCCAAAACCCGGACGAGCCCGTTCGGCGAGGAGGGGACGAGCGGAATGTTCGTGCCGAGCCAGTTGGTCGCGGTCCAGGAGAGGGAGGCCGGATCGAAGGCCTGGACACGGCTGTTCGCCGCGTCCGCAACGAGGAGAAACGGTCCGTCGCCCCCGTCCGGATACCAGACGGCAACATCCGCCGGGTTGGACAGAAGTCCGAGGTCCGAGCCGGCGACGCCCGCGACGCCCGCCATAAACCCGTCACGGACGAGGCCCGTCCGGTCCGCGAGCGACATCCACGAGGCCGGCGACCCGCCGGGCGACGGGTAGCGGAAGACGACGGACATGCCCGGCACGGCTGCGTAGATGTCGCCCGTCTCCTTGTCCACGGCGATGCCCTTGATCGCCTGGTCGAGGTCCTCGACGGGGAAAAGCTTCGCCGGGGCGGAGGGGTCGGTCCCGAACACGAGAAAGGCGGAGCGCACCGACTGGAAGTCCTCCGCGACGATCGAGGCGACGAGCCCCGCGTCTCCGAGGAACGCGACGTCCGTCGCCGACGCCAGATAGCTGGAATTGGTGGTGATTCCGGTCGGCTTGAACACGTAGTTGGTCAGCGCGTAGTAGTTCGTCGTGACGGAAACCCAGTCGTTCGTCACGAGAAGCGTGTACTCGAACCCCGGGACGAAGAGGTCCATGTTGCGAACATCCCACCAGACCGGCTCGGTTTGGCCCGTCCGCGAATTGTCGTTCGTCTGGGTCACGGGCGGTTGGTTGGTTGAAACAACGTAGACCCAGTTGGTTGTGACGAAGCGGTCGAGCAGGTTCGTCGTGAAGGACACGAACCGGTTGGTCGTGACGGAGGAAACCGACCCATCGGAGTAGTAGTTCGTGGTGACGAGGACGTCCGGATAGCGGTAGACGCGGTCGACGACCTGCTTCCAGCCGTTCGTGGTCTCGTGGAACGCGTTCGCGTACTCCGCGGCGAGCGAGACGAGGACTTCCGCTAGGGCGCCGTCCCCGTCTGCCGTCTCGGCCACGTCGTAGACCTGAATCGACGGATTGTACTGGTTGAGGCCCTGGCTGATGTATTCGCCCGCGCTCAAAACGGCAAATCGGCCACCGTCCGGATCAAAGTCCATGCCGACCGGCTGCTTGAACGAAATGCCATTCCCGTTCGCATCGATGCCAACGAAGCGCTGAGGACGCGGAGAGGACGCCTGTATCTGCGTCTCCGTATAGGGCCGAAAGGCGGTTCCGTTCTTCGGGCGGAGCAGCTCGCTCCCCTCGCCGCCGCGCTGCCAGATGCGGACCCCCTTCAGGGACGTGTCCAGCTCGTAGACGCCCAGATCCGTCAGAAACGCCCGAAGGGGGGTCCGACCGCTAACGTTCTGCGAAAACGTGCCGGAATCGTTTTCGGTCAACACGGAGACTCCCGCGGAGGCGGCGGCCGGAAGCGACGTGGCGAGAACGGCGACGATACCGGCAAAGGCGCGAAGCCAAAGACGGAAAACGGTTCGGCGTGCTGCTTCGTATGTCATGGAAAGGGCTTCCGGGGGCGGGTGTACGGGTCTACCTGCGGGGCTGGTGGCTCCGCAAGGTCGGTATCGTACCAAAAAGCGCCCCAGCAGACAAGGAAAATTTTTGCGGGAACTTCTGACTTCCGCGGGGGCGCGGGCGAGGGCCCGTTTTCGGTCCGAAAGGACCTGTGGAGAGAACGGCGATGGCCTTATTGAGAAACCGCGGAGAGAAGATAGGGATTGACCCGCAGCTCCCTCGCGATGGTCGTGGCCGGCCCATGGCCGGGCAGGACGCGGGTCTCCGGCGGGAGCGAGGCGAGGCGACGGAGGGAGGCGGCCATCGCCGCGTCGTCGCCGCCCTCGAAGTCGGTCCGGCCGATGGAGCCGGCGAAGAGAGTGTCACCCGCGAAGAGGACGGCGGGGGCGCCGGAGGGATCGCCAAGAAGAAGACACACGCTGCCCGGCGAGTGCCCCGGCGTCGCCAGAATCTGGAAGACCAGCCCCCCGGCGCGGACTTCGGCGCCCTCCTCCAGGTCGGCGACGAGCGGGGCGGGCGGGGCGAGGACCGGTTCGTAGGGCTCGAAGGAATTGCGCGCCGTGAAGCACCAGTCGGCGTCCGCGGCGGCGACATGGACCGGCGCCGGCGCCGCGGCGAGCAGCGCGGGCAGAGCGGCGATGTGGTCGAGGTGCCCGTGCGTGAGCAGCACGGCGGCGAGCTCCGCCCCCGCGTCCCGCAGCGCCGCGAGGATCCGCGGGGCGTCCTCCCCGGGGTCGACGGCCGCCGCCTTCCCGGCCCCGTCGAACACCAGATAGGCGTTCTCCTGATACGCCCCCGTCACGATGCGTTGGATGTCCATGCCAGTGGATTCTAGGGATTCAGCGAAAGGACCGCGTCAAGAACGGAATGAACGGAAATGGAGGTCGTGCAGGCATAGGAGCGGCAGGGTTTGGTATAGCCGAACATCGAACAGGGCGAGCAGGGGAGCGGCTCGCGGAGAATGCGGCCGCAGGCGGGAGGTGGTCCCCATTTGAGCGGGTCGCTCGGTCCGAAGAGGACGACGGCGCGGGCGCCGACGGCCACGGCGAGGTGCTCGATGCCCGAATCGGGACCGACGAGGAGGCCGGAGCGCGCGAGGACGGCGGCGGTCGTGGCTAGGTCCAGCCGGCCGCAGAGGTCGAGGGCGCCGGAGGAGCGGGCGACCGTGGCGGCGGCCGCGCAGTCCTCCTTCGCGCCGACGAGGACGCACGGGAGCCCGGCGCGGTCGCGCAGGGCGGCTGCGAGCGCGGCGTAGCGGTCCTCGCCCCAGCGCTTGCACGGCACCGACCCGCCCGGATGCAGCGCGACAAAGCGCTCCGGGAGGCCGTCGGGCGCGGGCGGCAGGCGTTCGGCGGAGATCGAGCCCGCCCGCGATGGAAGAGAGACGGACGGAACGCCGAGCGCGGCGGCGAGGATGCGTCCGAACTGCGTGTCCTCGGCCCCTTGCAGGTCGTAGGGGACGGTGTGCGTGTAAAGGCCGAGACGGGCGGGGGCGACGTTGAAGCCCACGCGGAGCGGGGCTTGCGTCCGGGCGGCGAGAACGGCCGAGAAGCGATGGAATTGCTCCGTGTCGAGGACGGCGGCGTACCGGCCGCGGCGCAAGGCGCGGAGGGTCGAGAACGGGGCGGCGTCGGCGCGCAGAATGCGGTTCGCGAACCCGGAGAGCTCGAAGACGGGGGCATTGCGCGATTCGCAGAGCACATCGACCTTGGAACCGGGCACGGCCTCGCGCAGGGCGCGGAGCGCCGGCAGAAGCAGGACGGCGTCGCCGATCCCGCCGGGGCGAACGACAAGAACGCGACCGCCGGGGAAGTCGCGCAACGTGCGCGTCTCTGGCGCGCGCTGGGCGCCGGAGAAGGCGGCGCAAAGCACGGGACCGAGAGATGCATCCAGCGCTTTCAGAAGACCGGTGCGCATAGACATGGAAAAGCTACTCCCGATCGGACGGAGGACGAATGCCCGGAGGAACCTCTGTGCCTTCCTCGATTCGGCGCAGCAAGGCGAGCGCGAACGTTCCGACCCGTTGGAGGGATCTGGGCGAAATCTTGTCGAGCGTGTCCGAGGCCGTGTGCCAGTAGTCATGGCGACCGGGAGCGGATCCGTATTCGAAGTCGATGAAGTCGACGGCCGCGAACTCGTTCGGCGGCATCAGGAAGGGAACGTGGTCGTCGAGGATCGCGGTCGAGGCGAGAGAGACGGGCGGCGTTCCCGCCGTTTCGGAAGCGGCCTTCATCGCGGCCTTGGCGAGCCACGGGGTCACATTGCGCGGGATATCGATGGAAAGGCGTTCGTCGCCGATCATGTCGAAGACGAGAGCCGCGACAAGGGGTGTTCGGGCTCCCTTGCGGCGGCGGGCCGAATACTGCGCGGCCATTCGACGGGAACCATGGAGACCGTCTGTATCGGCGTAGGAGCCGACCGCCTCCTCTCCGTCGAGGAACGCGATCCGGACCGTGTCGGGCAACGTGGGGCGCGTCTCCGCCAAGTGCTCCGCGAGACCGAGCAGCAGACCAACGGAGGAGCCTCCATCGTTCGCGCCGATGAACCCGGGAATGCCGGACTTGGTATCATAGTGCCCGGCGAGGAGAACCGTCTGGCCGGACGAGCCCGGAAAATCCACATAGACGTTGCAGAACGCCTTGCGGCCATGGGACGTGTTTTCAATCCAGCAGTCGGCCTCGGGCTTCAGTCCCATGCGCCTAAGCTCCTGGGCGATCCAGCGCGAGGCGCGCGCCGCACCGGGCGTGCCGGCGTCGCGCGGGGAGGTCTTCACGAACTCCGAGACGTAGGCGAACATCCGGATGCCGGCGTCGTCCGGTAGCGCGGACCACCCGCGCGGCGGCACCGGGCGGCCGCACCCCGCGCAAAGCAAGGCGGCGACCGCGGCAGCGGTAATGGCAGTGTGGCGGAGTCCCATGCCGCGGAGTCTATCACACCCTGCCGTAGCCTCGCAACCGAATGATCAACAAAGTGTATATGGAAAGTATAAAGGGGTCTGTCCCCTTAAAAAGTTCTTGCAATGACGTTGCGAATATAGTAGATTGAGGCTCGTGCGAAGCGAAAACGACAAATTCAAGAACAGGAGCGCGGAATGAGGCGGCCAAGGGTCAAGGTGGATGGAGAAGGGTTCTACCACGTGGTAAGCCGGATCGGGGGAAAGCGGTTTCTCATCGACGAGACGGAGAAGGCGATCCTGCTGGGGATGATCCGCGGGGCGGCGGCGTTCTCGGGGGTGGAGCTCTATACGTTCGCGGTCATGAGCAACCACTTCCATCTGCTGGTTCGCATACCTCGAAAGAAGGAGGTTTCGAACAAGGAGCTGGAGCGGAGGATGCTCGCCTGGTACGGGCCCGGCAAATATGCCGCAATCCGTGAAAAATGGGAGAAATGGACGCAGAAGAAGCAGGTTTGGCGGGTCGAGGACGAGAAGGCCCGGATGCGCGCCCGGATGTACGATCTCTCCCAGTTCTGTAAGACGTTCAAGGAGGCCTATACGCAGGACTACAACAGGCGCCACGAGAACACCGGCACGATCTGGGAAGGCCGCTTCAAGAGCATCCTTCTCGAGGGCTCCTTCCGCGCGCTGATGACCGTGGCGGGATACGTCCACCTCAATCCCGTCCGCGCCGCGATGGTCGAGCGTCCGGAGGAGTCCCGCTGGACGGGCTACGGCGCCGGCTGCGGGGGCGACGAGCGGGCGCGGGAGGGGCTCGCGGGCTTGGTTTCGCGAGCCTACGGCGCCGCGTCGTTCACCTGGGAGGAGTGCCGGGAGGCCTGTGCCCGGACGATCGCCGGAAGCGTTCCGGAAATCGCGGCTCGCCCGGAGGGCTCGCCCCGCCGGAGCGGGGCTCTCCCCATAACAGCCGAACCCCTTGCCGTCGCCTCCCCGTCCGATGATGTCATCGAGACGGACGACCGGGGCCGTCCCGTCCGCGCCGGTTCGCTGCGGGCGCTGCTGCGGAGCCGCGTGGCGGGGTTCCTGCACGGCGGCGCGCTCGGCGACGACCGGTTCCTCCGCCGCGTGGCGGGGTGTTTGCCGCCGCGCGTCCGGCGCCATGCCGAAACGCTGCTCGACCGCTGCGCGTTTCTTGGTCTCCATTCGGCGGCCGGCGTCCGGGGCGCGTCGTAGGGATGAACGCCACGTTCGAGGCCGGCGTCTCGCTCGGCAGCAACCTCGGCGACCGCGCGGAGAACCTCCGCCGCGCCGTGCGCCTCCTCGCCGCGACGCCCGGCGTGCGCCTCCTGGCGCGTTCGGCCGTCTACGAGACGGAGCCCGTCGACGTCCCGCCCGAGTTCGCCGGCCAGGACTACCTCAACGCAGTCGCCGCGTTCGAGGTCTCGCTCCCGCTCGAGGCCTGGAGCGCCCGCTGCCACGCCGTCGAGGACGAGCTCGGCCGCGTCCGCACCGGCTACCACCACCCGCGCACCATCGACGTCGACCTGCTCTACTGCGGCGACGCCGTCCGCGACGAACCCCACCTGCACCTGCCGCACCCGCAGATCGCCTCGCGCCGCTTCGTCTGCGCCCCTCTCGCCGAAATCCGCCCAACCCTGCGCCTCCCGGGCCTCCCCGGCACCGTCTCCGAACTCCTCGCCGCGCTTCCCTCGCGCCCCGCCGTCCGCCGCGCGAACGAGCAATGGTAAACCTCTTGTGAACGCGTTTTCTCCAGACTTCGACGTCCTCGTCGTGGGCGGTGGGCACGCCGGGTGCGAAGCGGCGCGCGCCGCCGCGCGGCTCGGCGCGCGGACGCTCCTTGCGACGCTTCGGCTCGACAAGATCGCGGGAATGCCGTGCAATCCCTCGATCGGCGGAATCGCCAAGTCCCACCTCGTCTTCGAGATCGACGCCCTCGGCGGCGAAATGGCCCGCAACGCCGACTTCGCCGGGCTCCAGTTCCGCGTTCTCAACACACGACGCGGCCCCGCCGTCCGCGCCAATCGCGCCCAGTGCGACAAATACGTCTACTCCGACCGGATGCGGGCCGTCCTGGAGCGGACGCCAGGCCTGACGGTCCTCGAGGACGAGGTCCTCGCGCTCCTCCTCCGCGGCGACCGCGTCGCGGGCGCCGCGCTGGCGCGGTCCGGTGAAGTGTCCGCCCGGCGCGTCATCCTCACGGCCGGGACGTTCCTCCGCGGCACGATCCACATCGGGCACGAGAGGACGCCCGGCGGGGGCAACGGCCAGCCGCCTTCCAACCCGCTCGCCGACCAGCTCCGCGGAATGATGTTCCACGTGGAACGTCTCAAGACCGGCACCCCGCCACGGCTCGTCCCGGAGTCCGTCGACTACGACCGCTGCACGAGACAGGACGGCGAGAGAGATCCCGTGCCGTTCTTTTCGTGGGCGGCCGCGCACGGCGGGGTCGGGCCCGCCACCGCCCCTCTCGGAGGGGGGCAAGATGATCGTTTGTTCCACGTGGAACACCCCGCCTTCCCGCGCGGGGAGCTGCCCTGCTTCGTCACGCACACGACGGAGGAGACGTGCCGCATCGTACGCGAGCATCTTCCCGATTCCGCGCTCTACGGCGGGGACATCGTCGGGACGGGGCCGCGATATTGCCCGTCGTTCGAGGACAAGGTGGTGAAATTCGCGGACCGCACCACGCACCACGTGTTCCTCGAGCCCGAGTCGGCCGACCCGACCCGCAATCTCGTCTATCCGAACGGCCTTTCCTCGAGCCTGCCGCGCAACGTCCAGGAGGAGATGGTCCACAGCATCCCGGGGCTCGAGCGCGCCCGCTTCTCCGCCTACGCCTACGCGATCGAATACGACTTCTACGACCCGCGGGACCTGGACTTCTCGCTCGAGAGCAAGAGGCTGCACGGGCTCTACCTGGCCGGGCAGGTGAACGGCACGACGGGCTACGAGGAGGCGGCCGCGCAGGGGCTCCTCGCCGGCGTGAACGCCGCGCGGTCGCTCCGGGACGAGGAACCCGTCGTCTTCGGGCGCGACGAGGCGTATCTGGGCGTCCTCGTCGACGACCTCGTCACCAAGGGTACCGACGAGCCCTACCGGATGTTCACCTCGCGCGCCGAGCATCGGCTCCTGCTACGACAGGACGCCGCACGGTTCCGTCTGCTCGACCGCTCCCGGTCAATCGGGCTCGCCGACCCGGCCTTTCTTGGCCGAACCGCGGCCGATATTGACATTATCATGTTGGAAATTCAACGACTTAATACGGAACGAGAAGGCGGCGTCACTCTTTCCGCCCGGCTGTGCCAGGCCGGAGGCGGTTACCTTCGGCTGCCCGGCGCGCGCGCCGACCTTCCGCCGGACATCGTCCGGGAGATCGAACTGAGCATCCTCTACCGGGGCTACATCGAGATGGAGGAGCGCCGCGCGGCGCAGCTCCGGCGGCAGGAAGGGATGCGGATTCCCGACGGCTTCGACTACCACGGACTCGGCGCCCTGCGGTTCGAATCGCGGGAGAAGCTCTCCCGCGTCCGTCCGCGCAACCTCGGCCAGGCGGCGCGCGTTCCCGGCGTCACCCCGGCCGACATCGCCGTGCTGTCCGTGGCGATCGCGAGGCAGGCCGCGCG
>OCTW013428201.1_pt1 | contig 25886 bp, 17 predicted proteins | sample 1539671 | NCBI WGS metagenome assembly OCTW01 (sample SAMN02144230, study PRJEB22623) | gut metagenome | biome: sheep rumen | host: Ovis aries | place: New Zealand | reverse complement strand
GGTTTTGTATTCTGTTTGACGATGCATGCAAGCACCTTAGTTATATATACGCCTTTTCACTTCCGCCTGCGCCATGCAGTCGAATAATCAGAGTGGCAATATATAGGCTGAGGTTTCTCATGCTTTTTTCTTTTTACCTTATTTCGGCTGCAAAGGTATCAATAAAAACGCAAACCGACAAACAATTTGAAAGAAAAATTAGGTTTTTCATAACAAAACATCGTTTTTGCCCGCATTTTGATGATAATTTCCGCCTATTTCACTCGATATTCTTCAGATGAGGCAAGGTGATGTGGTATTTCACGGCGAGTATCCTGACGATGATAACGGTGAGGAAGGCCATGATGGCGGTGAACTCATACCTAAGGTCGAAGAGCGAAGTGCATACATGGAAGACAATGCCTCCCGCTATACAGGCCATGGCGTAGATTTCTTTTCTGAAGATGAGCGGCACCTCGTTGATAAGCACGTCGCGCATCACACCGCCCGCGGCACCAGTGATACACCCCATGATGATGGCCACCCAGAAAGGCTGTCCGCAGATGAGTGCCTTCTGAATGCCGGCAACAGTGAACAGGCCGAGACCGAGAGTGTCGAAGATGAACCATGTGTTGTTGAGCCTCACAAGGTGTTTTTTGAAGATAATGACAATAATGAGTGCCACGCCCGTACATAATATATATATTGGGTTTGTCATCCAGAACGGCGTAAGCCCAAGCATCATGTCACGCAGCGTTCCGCCACCGATGGCAGTAGACAGGCCCACCACATAGCCTCCAAACCAGTCGAACTGCTTGGCCGCAGCAAGTCTAATGCCGGAGATGGCAAAGGCCAGCGTTCCAACGAATTCTATAATCAACTGTATTGTGTCCACCGATGTATTTACTATTTGACGATTGACGGTTTATTTTAAATTTGACTATTCTATCCACAGAAGCACTTCCTCGTCCCCTTAGGGGTCAGGGTGTTACTGGTCTTTATACCTCTCTCCCCAGCATCTCACCATCTGCTGGTACAGCTTCTCTTCCGATGGCGTATGTTGAGCGTGCCAGAACCGGGCCTGTGTGATGTCGTCGGGCAGGAACTGCTGTTCAACAAAGTTGCCGGGATAGTCGTGCGCATACTTATATCCGTCAGCATAGCCGAGTTGCGCCATTAGCTGTGTGGGAGCATTGCGCAGGTGGAGCGGCACTGGAAGATTACCCGTTTTCTTAACCGTTTCCAGCGCCTTGGCGATGCCCATGTAGGCAGAATTGCTCTTGGGACTGGCAGCCAGATAAACGGCACACTCTGCCAAAGGTATGCGTGCCTCGGGCCATCCCGTCTTCTGGGCAGCGTCGAAAGCAGCGTTAGCCAGCAAAAGCGCATTGGGATTGGCCAGCCCTATGTCCTCAGCCGCACTGATGACCAGACGGCGGGCAATGAACAACGGGTCTTCGCCTCCTTCTATCATACGGGCCATCCAGTAGAGGGCGGCATCGGGATCGGAACCGCGGATGCTCTTGATAAACGCAGAGATGATGTCGTAGTGCATCTCGCCGTCCTTGTCGTAGGCCAGCGGGTTCTGCTGCAGTCGCTCCTCCACCACCTCATTGTTGATGACCACCTCATCCGAATCATCAGCCTCCACCACGAGTTCCAAGATGTTCAGCAGCTTACGCGCGTCGCCGCCACTATAACGAAGAATGGCGCTCGTTTCTTCGATGCGTATGTTTCGCTTGCTTAGTTCCGTATCCTCATGAACAGCTCGTTCAAGCAATTGAAGCAAGTCATTGGCTTCCAAAGACTTCAGAACATAGAGTTGACAACGGCTGAGCAGTGGTCTGATAACCTCAAACGACGGATTCTCTGTGGTAGCACCGATGAGCGTAATGATGCCCTTCTCCACTGCACCGAGCAGAGAGTCCTGCTGACTCTTGCTAAACCGATGTATCTCGTCGATGAAGAGAATGGGGTTGGCACTGTTGAAGAAACGACCGTTGCGGGCCTTCTCAATGACGTCGCGCACGTCTTTCACGCCACTTGTCACTGCACTCAGCGTGTAGAACGGACACTCCAGCTTGTTGGCGATAATCTGCGCCAACGTCGTCTTACCTACACCGGGAGGCCCCCATAGGATAAACGAGGCTATGTGTCCTGACTCAATCATTCGACGCAGCACCGCACCGGGACCGACAAGGTGACGCTGGCCGATGTATTCGTCGAGCGTCCGAGGTCTCATTCTTTCAGCTAATGGTTGTGGCATGTCTCTTCTTTCTTTTGGTGCACAAAGATAGACAATAAAAACTGAATAATGAAAACGAAAAAGAAAAAAAGTCCGCATGATGGAAAAAAAAACAGAGAAATGCTTGCAAATCAGATTAAATGTGTTAATTTTGCCCACGGAATCACATTCCGCACCATCATACGAACCCCAATAGAGCAAGATTACATATTATATATAATGAGAATAGCGCTTTTGCAGACAAACATCTCGTGGATGGACGAAGCGTCGAACATGATGGCTGCGGCCGCCATGATGGACAAGGCAGGCAACACCGACCTCTATGTACTTCCCGAAATGTGGTCTACGGGGTTCGTCACCGATGTAGAAGAGGCACGAAGGCTTTCGTCGGCGACCCACAACCAGAGCACGGCGCTCGCCTGGATGAAGGAACAGTCTCGAAACCGCAATGCTGCCGTCTGTGGAAGCCTGGCCGTCAGGAACGAAGAAGGCAAGATGGTCAACCGACACTACTTTGTGCAGCCCGACGGGAAAAGTGCGTTCTATGACAAGCGCCATCTGTTCAGAACGGGAGGTGAAGACAAAGCCTATAGACGTGGCACACGGCCATGTGTTGTATCCTTCAGAGGTGTGCGTTTCATGCTCTCCATCTGCTACGACCTGCGCTTTCCCGTGTGGCTGAGAAACACCAGCGCCTACGACGTGCTGATCTGCGTGGCCAACTGGCCCGAAAGCCGGCAGCATGTATGGGAAACACTCCTGAAGGCCCGCGCCATCGAGAACCAATGCTTTGTGGCCGGATGCAACAGGACGGGCGACGACACCGCCTGCCACTATGGCGGAAAAAGCATGGTGATAGACGCCAGGGGTAAAATAATTGCCGACGCTGGTTCCGCAGACAATGCTGTGGTGGCCTGCGACATCAACATGGAACAGCTGAGCAGTTTCAGAAACAAATTCCCCGTGCTCAATGACAGAGATGAGTTTGAAATCATTTGAAATCAACAATACTCAAGAAGAGAAACCAAAAAACAACAATAGAAAGATGAAAGAAACGAACAAGAAAGCAGTAAACCTGAAGAGCCTGAACAAGAGCAATGTCTGGGACATACAGGAGAACGACGTGTTCCGCCTGTGGGAAGCGGCCGAGAAAGACGCCGAATTGAAGGAAAACATGCGCCACTACGCAGAGATACTGCGCTCAGCTTTCGACATCGAAGAAGTGAAAGTCGACAAGCCCGAGGTTATCAAGAAGTACGAGGCACGTGGCTTCAAGGTCGGACAGGTGCGCGTCGATGAGAACACAAAGAAGAAATGGGCCGTGAAGAAACACCCCATCACACGTGTCACCGACCTCACCTACGAGAACATCCGCCACATTTCAGCTGCCAAGCTAATGGAAGTCATCGACCGCAATTTCGGCGGAGGATGGGACAGTCTCTCGCAGAGCATCCAGGACATCATCCAGAGCGGGTTCGACATCAGCACCACCACACTGCCCAAAGACCGCCTGCACAACCCTGGTGGCATGTATGAGAAGAAGGTTGCCGACGGCTTCGAAGTGCTCGAGATAGAGAAAGGACTGTGGGTGGAAGCCATCTTCGCAAAAGTAAAGCCCATAGTGGAAAGACCCAGAATGAAGCTGGGAATCGATGACGAAGAAGAAGTCGACAAGGACTACGAAGACGAGGATGTTGAAATCGAAGACCACTACAATGACGTCGATGAGGACGATGACTACGACGAAGACAAGCTGACCGAAGAGAGCTATCGCACTACCATCGACGAGAATCCTGAAGACCTCGACCTCGAGGCTGCCGAAGTGGCCGACGACGATGACTATTGATCTTCAAGAAGAAAGAAGAAAGAAAAAAGCAAACAATGCTTTTCGAGCCCTGTGACACCACCACAGGGCTTTTCTCGTAACCCCTGCGGGCTCGGTCAATCATCGCGTCTATGCCGAGAGCTGCATCAGCCAAGAAGAAATCATTCAGCGCAAAAGAGAAACCCGAGTCTGTCCGTGTTGGTCCGCGACAAGATAAAGGCCGACAAAGATAAAAAAAGACGGCAGAAAAAAGCAGTTTATTTGCCAACAAAACGTAGTTTATTTGGCATTCTTTTTACCACGGACTAGCACGGACTAAATCGGACTTTCCTTTTCGCTCTTCTCTTGGCCTTAAACATTGCATCGATGAGCTCTGGACTGTTAAATAGTCTTTTTAAACTTATAAAAAAGTATAATTCTTTAGTTGTAAAAGAAAGCCAGCATGCAGGTGTGAGGAATTTTGTTTACCTTTGCAGCCGCTTTTTGTGCGCACGCGCATATATAAGCAATGTATTCACATAAAGTCTAACTTTATTATTTACAATTTTTTTATTAATTATTTATGTCTAACTTTAAAAATGTAGAGCCGTTACAGGACTTCAACTGGGAAGAATTTGAGAATGGCTCAGCCGTAGGAACCAGCCGTGAAGAACTGACTAAGGCCTACGACGAAACGCTGAACAAAGTAAGCGAACATCAGGTGGTCGACGGTACTGTTATCAGCATCGACAAAAAAGAAGTCATCGTAAACATCGGCTACAAGAGCGACGGCATCATCCCCGCCAGCGAGTTCCGCTACAACCCCGACCTGAAGGTTGGCGACGTCGTGGAAGTTTACGTTGAGAACCAGGAAGACCGCAAAGGTCAGCTGCTCCTCTCTCACAAGAAGGCTCGTCTGAGCAAGAGCTGGGAGCGCGTCAACAACGCTCTGGACAACGAGGAGGTTATCCAGGGTTACATCAAGTGCCGCACGAAGGGCGGTATGATCGTAGACGTATTTGGCATCGAGGCATTCCTGCCCGGCAGCCAGATTGACGTTCACCCCATCCGCGACTACGACGTATTCGTAGGAAAGACCATGGAGTTCAAGGTAGTGAAAATCAACCAGGAATTCCGCAATGTCGTTGTCAGCCACAAGGCTCTCATCGAGGCTGAACTGGAAGCTCAGAAGAAGGAAATCATCTCTAAGCTTGAGAAAGGCCAGATTCTTGAGGGTACTGTCAAGAACATCACCAGCTACGGTGTGTTTGTTGACCTCGGTGGTGTTGACGGACTCATCCACATCACAGACCTTTCGTGGGGCCGCGTAAGCGATCCGCACGAGGTTGTGGCCCTCGACCAGAAGATCAATGTCGTGATTCTCGACTTCGACGACGAGAAGAAGCGCATTGCACTCGGTCTGAAGCAGCTCACTCCGCATCCATGGGATGCTCTCGACGCTAACCTGAAGGTGGGCGACCACGTGAAGGGTAAGGTAGTCGTTATTGCCGACTACGGAGCATTCGTGGAAATTGCACCGGGCGTAGAGGGACTCATCCACGTCAGCGAGATGTCATGGAGCCAGCACCTGCGCAGCGCTCAGGAGTTCATGCACGTCGGCGACGAGGTGGAGGCTGTTATCCTCACCCTCGACCGCGAGGAGCGCAAGATGTCGCTTGGCATCAAGCAGCTCAAGGAAGACCCATGGGAGAGCATCGAGACGAAGTATCCCGTTGGTTCGAAGCACACCGCTCGCGTACGCAACTTCACCAACTTCGGTATCTTCGTTGAGCTCGAGGAAGGTGTCGATGGTCTCATCCACATCAGCGACCTCTCCTGGACCAAGAAGGTGAAGCATCCGTCTGAGTTCACTCAGGTCGGTGCCGACATCGAGGTTGTGGTGCTCGAGATTGACAAGGAGAACCGTCGTCTTTCTCTCGGCCACAAGCAGCTCGAGGACAATCCTTGGGACACCTACGAGACGCTCTATACTCCCGGAAGCGTACACACCGGTAAGATTACTGAGCTCATGGACAAGGGTGCCGTGATTGCCCTGAACGAAGGTGGCGAAGGCTTTGCTACGCCTAAGCATCTGGTGAAGGAAGACGGCTCTCAGGCACAGCTCGGCGAGGAACTGCCCTTCAAGGTCATCGAGTTCGTGAAGGAAACCAAGCGTATCATCCTCTCTCACAGCCGCACCTTCGAAGAAGGTAAGGAAGAGACGAAGAAGGCTCCGCGCAAGCGTCCCGCCAAGAAGGAAGAGGCTCCCGCCATCAACAACGTGGCTGCAGGCACAACGCTTGGCGACATTGACGCTCTTGCCGAACTGAAGGCAAAGCTTGAAAAAGGAGAATAAATCCTCCACTTCAAACGTATAAACAAGGAATCCCGCTGTCACATCGACGGCGGGATTTTTTTATGCGGAGAGGCCCCCTTCTTTCCTTTCCTGTCGGATGCCATCCGACAAAACCGCCCTCTACTGCCCAGTAGGCACTCCCCTCGCCTTCTTGTGGGAAAAAGCGCGAGCCGGTGGTAGTTTTCGAATCTCCGCATGAAAGTCCATAACAAAAAACTGAACGAAAAATTTTGATAGTTTCCGTTTTTGCCTTACCTTTGCATCAATTTTACAGACAGTGCAACATAGCCTTCATTCGTAAGAGGGTGCACGTCGGGGAAAACAATGATTCATCAATCAAAATGAAAGTATTAAAATTCGGCGGAACATCGGTAGGTTCCGTGACAAGCATTCAGAGCTTGAAAAAAATTGTGGAGCGCGAAGCGCGCGAACAACAAGTAGTAGTAGTGGTGAGTGCCCTTGGTGGCGTCACCGACAAACTGATCCTTACGGCACGTAAGGCCCTGCAAGGCGATGAGTCTTACCGCAGCGACTTTGAACAGATGGTGGATCGCCACCACCAGATGATTGACACTACGGTGACTGACACACGCCGACGCGAAGATCTCTTCAACAAGGTTGACGCTTTGTTTGAGCAGTTGAAGAGCATCCTCTTCGGTGTCTTCCTTATTCACGACCTCAGCGAAAAGACACTCGACGCCATCGTTAGCTACGGCGAGCGGCTCAGTTCGAACATCGTGGCAACTATTATCAAAGGCGGACGAAGGATGAATGCCCGCGACTTCATTAGGACAGAGAGAAAGAACGGACGCCATGTGCTCGACGCCGACCTTACCCGCACGCTCGTTCGACAGGCGTTCGGTGCCGACGACGACCCCAAGGGTGAACGTAGGAACGCATGGAAGGTAGCGGTGGTGCCGGGATTCATCAGCCGAGACAAGGATACTGGCGAGACAACCAATCTTGGACGTGGGGGCAGTGACTACACGGCAGCAATCATCGCCGCGGCACTCGATGCTGAATCGCTCGAGATATGGACCGATGTCGACGGATTCATGACAGCAGACCCACGTGTCATCAAGACGGCTTATACCATCAACGAACTCTCATACATAGAGGCCATGGAGCTCTGCAATTTCGGCGCCAAGGTCATCTATCCCCCAACCATCTATCCAGTCTGCGTGAAGAACATACCCATTCGCGTGAAGAACACCTTCAACCCGAAACATCCGGGCACGCTCATCAAGCAGAAGATAGAGAACGACGACAAGCCCATCAAGGGCATATCGAGCATCAGCGGCACATCGCTCATCACCGTCTCTGGACTCTCCATGGTCGGTGTCATCGGTGTGAACCGCCGCATCTTCTCACGACTCGCAGACAACGGCATCTCGGTGTTCATCGTCTCGCAGGCATCGTCGGAGAACTCCACCAGTATCGGTGTCAGGGACGAAGACGCCAAGGAGGCCATCAACGTGCTCAATGAAGAGTTTGCCAAGGAGATTGACACCGGCGCCATGTTCCCCATGCATGCAGAGAGCGGACTTGCTACCATCGCTATCGTGGGCGAGAACATGAAGCACACACCAGGTATCGCCGGAAAACTGTTCGGCACACTCGGCCGCAGCGGTATCTCCGTGATTGCCTGTGCTCAGGGTGCCTCGGAAACGAACATCTCGTTTGTCATTGAGGGCCGCTACCTACGCAAGGCGCTAAACGTGCTCCACGACTCATTCTTCCTGTCCGAATACAACGTGCTCAACCTGTTTGTCTGTGGTGTGGGCACGGTGGGCAGCAAACTTCTGGAGCAGGTGAGAAGCCAGTATGAAGAGCTGAAGCAGAACCGACGTCTGAAGCTGAACGTGGTGGGCATCGCCAGTTCACGCAACGCCATCTTCAACCGCGACGGCATCGACCTTGACACCTATAAGAGTATACTGAAGGAGTCGGAGCCCAGCAACATCGAACGCCTCAGAGACGAGGTGCTCGGCATGAACATCTTCAACAGCGTGTTCGTGGACTGCACCGCCAGCAAGGAGGTTGCATCACTCTACCAGACCTTCATCGACCATAACATCAGCGTGATAGCAGCCAACAAGATTGCTGCATCTTCCGACTACGAGAGCTACGCACGTCTGAAGAAGACAGCGCTGGCACGTGGCGTGAAGTTCAGATTTGAGACCAATGTAGGCGCAGGACTGCCCATTATCGGTACTATCAACGACCTGTGCAATTCAGGTGACCGCATTCTCCGCATCGAGGCTGTACTCAGCGGAACGCTCAACTTCATCTTCAACACCCTTTCGGCTTCTGTTCCCTTCTCCCAGACGGTGAAGATGGCTAAGGAGCAGGGGTACAGTGAACCCGACCCACGCATCGACCTGAGCGGGAAAGACGTAGTGCGAAAGCTCGTCATCCTCACTCGCGAGGCAGGCTACCGCGTTGAGCAGGAGGATGTGGAGAAGAGGCTTTTCGTGCCCGACGAGTATTTCCAGGGAACTGCTGACGACTTCTGGAAAAAGCTTCCTCAGCTCGACGCAGACTTTGAAAGCCGCCGCCAGCAACTCGAAAAGGAAGGAAAACGGTGGCGCTTCGTGGCAACCATGGAACTTGGCAAGACCAGCGTGGCACTGAAGGAAATAGAGATGGGACATCCGTTCTACAATCTGGAGGGAAGCAACAACATTGTGCTGCTCACAACAGAACGTTACCGCGAATACCCCATGCTCATACAGGGATACGGTGCAGGTGCCAGCGTCACCGCCGCCGGCGTGTTTGCAAACATCATGAGTATAGCCAATATCTAAGCACTGTCATGAAACACATTATATTATTAGGCGACGGCATGGCCGACAAACCAGTAGAGCGCATAGGCGGTAAGACGCTGCTACAGCACGCTAAGACTCCATACATGGACCTTTTGGCCCGCAAAGGACGCACAGGCCGTCTGATTACCGTGCCCGAAGGATTTCCTCCAGGCAGCGAGGTGGCAAATACTGCCATTCTGGGCTATGACCTCAACGAAGTGTATGAGGGCCGTGGCCCCCTCGAGGCTGCAAGCATCGGATACGAGATGGCCGACGACGATCTGGCACTGCGCTGCAACATCATCACGCTGGAGGACGGACGCATTATCACACACAACGGCGGCAACCTGCAGACAGAGGACGGCGACAAGCTGATAGGCTATCTGAATGACACTCTCGGCTCCGACCGCGTCAGGTTCATCACCGGCATACAATACCGTCATCTGCTGGTCATTAAGGGAGGCAACAAGCACATCGTCTGCGCCCCACCCCACGACCATCCCAATGAGCCCTGGCAACCTTTGTTGGTGAAGGCAGAAGAGGGCTATGCTGAGACAGAACAGACAGGACGGCTGACGCCTCAGGAAACAGCCGATCTGATTAACGATCTCATCATACGCTCACAACAGCTGTTGCCACAGCATCCCTACAACAAGGAGCGCGCCAGTCAGGGCAAGCGACAGGCCAACAGCATCTGGCCTTGGAGCGGTGGCTACCGCCCGTCAATGAAGACCATCATGCAGCTTTGGCCGCAGGTACAATCGGGCAGTGTCATCTCGGCCGTCGATCTGATCAGAGGCATCGGCCATTATGCTGGGCTTGACATCGTGAAGGTGGATGGTGCTACGGGACTTTCCGACACCAACTACGAGGGAAAGGCACAGGCTGCCATCGACGCCTTGAAAACACAGGACTTCGTGTTCCTACACGTAGAAGCAAGCGATGAGGCAGGCCACGACGGCGACCTGGAACTGAAGATACGCACCATAGAGGATTTCGACAAACGCATTGTCCGCACTATCTACGAGGAAGTGAGCCAGTGGGACGAAGAAGTGTGCATAGCCATACTGCCCGACCACTTCACGCCCGTTGAAATGAGAATACACGTGGGCGACCCTGTGCCGTTCCTCATCTGGCATCGCAGCATCAAACCCGATGATGTGGACCGCTACGACGAGGTGAGTTGCGTTGGCGGCGCCTATGGCATGCTCAGGCTGCAAGAGTTCATGCAGACGTTTATGGCTCCACAGCCCACAACAACAGAATAAACAAGCACATCCACTTATATGAATTACTATAGCACAAACAAAAAAGCGCCCTTGGCATCGCTGGAAAAAGCGGTGGTCAAAGGTCTGGCAGAAGACAGGGGTCTCTACATGCCCGAGCGCATCAAGCCACTCCCCCAGTCTTTCTTTGATAGCATTCAGGATTTGTCATTTCATCAGATTGCCTATACTGTTGCCGACGCATTCTTTGGCGAGGACGTAGAGGCCGACAGCCTGCGCAGGATTGTGGAAGACACCCTGTCGTTCCCCTGTCCAGTGGTCAAGGTCACCGACCAGATATACAGTCTCGAACTCTTCCACGGACCTACGCTCGCCTTTAAGGATGTGGGCGCAAGGTTCATGGCACGCCTGCTTCAGTATTTCAACAAAGAGGAAAAAGTGAATGTCCTCGTGGCTACCTCTGGCGACACAGGCTCGGCCGTGGCCAACGGTTTCCTTGGCGTTGAGGGCATCCATGTCTACGTTCTCTACCCCAAGGGAAAGGTGAGCCCCATACAGGAGTGTCAGTTCACGACGCTGGGACAAAACATCACCGCCATCGAGGTGGACGGTGTGTTCGACGATTGTCAGGCATTGGTCAAGAATGCCTTCATGGATGATGAACTGAATGCCCACATGCGCCTCACCTCTGCCAACAGCATCAATGTGGCGCGTTTCCTTCCGCAGTCGTTCTATTATTTCCAGGCGTTCGCACAGATGAAGAAGCTCGGCAAGGCCGACGACCTCGTGATGTGCGTGCCAAGCGGCAACTTCGGCAACATCTGCTCGGCATTGTTCGGCCATGCGATGGGATTGCCCTTCAAGCGGTTCATTGCCGCCAACAACGCCAACGACATCTTCTACAACTACCTGCGCACTGGCGTTTACGAGCCCAAGCCTTCTGTTCAGACGCTTGCCAATGCCATGGACGTAGGCGACCCCAGCAACTTCGCACGTATCTATGAACTATACGGAAAGAGCCACAGCCGCATCACGCAGCTCATCAGCGGTGCCACCTACAGCGACGAGCAGATTGCCAAGACCATGCAGGAATGCTACGGACAGACAGGCTATACGCTCGACCCGCATGGCGCATGCGGCTATCAGGCACTAGAAGACCTTCTGCAAGAAGGTGAGACGGGGGTGTTCTGCGAAACAGCCCATCCTGCGAAGTTCAAGGAAAAGGTGGACCGCATACTGGGAATAGACACGCCCATCCCTGCACGTCTTGCTGAATTTATGAAGGGAACAAAACAGAGTATTCCCATGTCGAAAGAATTCAGCGATTTCAAGAAATACCTGATGGAACAGTAGCACAACAACCATTCAACACAAATAGAGATGCCATCCGGCCACATTACAAAGGGCACCGATGGCATCTCTATTTTTCTTTGCAACTTCAAAGCGAGCCATTCTCGGCATAGCTGCGGTCAAGGATTCTCCGTCCTTTTTCGGTGCAGATGCCTCTCAGCTGAACATTGACAAACGTTTCGAAGATGTCTTTCAGTGGGAACTGCTCGTACATACGTGTGTTCATGATGTAGCTGAGCTGTGCGTCGGTGAGGAGCGAGAAAATGTCGTAGCTGACGTCTTTTCTGAAAAAGCCGCTCTCCACCCCCTTAAGGAAGAACGCCATGGACTGCTGCCGGTTCTCCTCGAACGTAGCCGTGAGGTATTCCTTGACGGGTTTATAGCGGCTGAGCTCGGAATAAAAGAGTGGCGAGACTACGCCCAGTTCGTGGATTTTCTGACGGAGCACCATGACGACGAGCTGCATCACATTCTCAGCCTTCAGTGAAAACTCATTGAGTTCTTTTTTTCGCCTCTCGTGCTCGCGGATGATGACCTCCAGCAATAGTTGTTCCTTATTGGCGTACTCCTCATATAGAGTGCGCTTGGAGATGGCGAGCGACTGGGCGATGTCATCCATCCTGACGCTCTTGATGCCTTTCTCCTTGAAAAGACTCATGGCCTTTTCAAGAATCTTCAGGCGCAAGTCGGGACGTGAGGTAGTAGATTCGTTCTTCTGCATCGTAATCTTGTTTTCTTTTCGCCCTGCTGCTTCTACTCTTCTAGTAAGGGTGAGGCCAGGAAGACGAGGTGATGAATCATCAATGATGGGTGTGATTCTTGTGCAAAGATAGAAAAAATATTCAGAAAAGAATACATGCAGGCAACGATTTTTAGCTTTTACACCATTCTTTGCGTTAATGTTCTGAAAAAATAGCGGTTTTTTAAATGATTTTAGTAACTTTGCCGATAAATCGGCGAGGTTCCTTCGTACGGGTTACAAAAAGAAACCGCTCTTTTGACTTTCACCCTACTTTTCACCACCTTGTCATAGACAGTAAAAAGATTGTATTTTCTAAGACTTATTAATAACACATTATGGTAAAGATTTCGAAAGAAGCTGCCCTGCAGTATCATGAAAGTGGCAGGCCGGGCAAAATCGAAGTGAAGCCCACCAAGGCTTATCGTACACAAACAGACCTCAGTCTGGCCTATTCGCCAGGCGTGGCCTTTCCTTGTCTGGAGATACAGGAAAACCCAGACGATGCATATCGCTATACCGACAAGGGCAACCTCGTGGCGGTCATTTCCAATGGCACGGCTGTGCTGGGACTTGGAGACATCGGGGCAATGAGCGGAAAGCCTGTCATGGAAGGTAAAGGACTGCTGTTCAAGATCTACGGTGGTATCGACGTCTTTGATATTGAGGTGGACGAAAAAGACCCGGAGAAGTTCTGCGAGGCCGTTGAGAAGATTGCGCCTACATTCGGCGGCATCAACCTCGAGGACATCAAGGCACCTGAGTGCTTCTATATTGAAGAGAGGCTGAAGCGCACGCTCGACATTCCTGTCATGCACGACGACCAGCACGGCACCGCCATCATTTCAGCCGCCGGTCTGAAGAACGCTCTCGAAGTGAACGGCAAGGACATCAGCAAAGTAAGAATCGTCGTGAACGGTGCCGGTGCAGCTGCCATCTCGTGTACAAAGCTATACATGGCGCTCGGTGCTCAGAAAGAGAACATTCTGATGCTCGACTCGAAAGGTGTCATCACCAGCGACAGACCCAACCTTACAGAGCAGAAGGCCTTCTTCGCGACCGACCGTCGCGATGTGCACACGTTGGAAGAAGCCATGCGAGGAGCCGACGTATTTGTCGGGCTGTCCAAGGGTAACGTGCTCACGCAGGACATGGTGCGCTCCATGGCGAAAGACCCCATCGTGTTTGCTCTTGCGAACCCCGTGCCAGAGATTTCCTACGAAGATGCCATGGCCAGCCGCGACGACGTGCTGATGGCAACGGGACGTTCCGACTATCCCAACCAGATTAATAATGTGATAGGCTTCCCCTATATCTTCCGCGGTGCACTCGATGTACATGCCACCGCTATCAACGAGGAAATGAAAATGGCGGCCGTACATGCCATTGCCGACCTGGCCAAACAGCCTGTTCCCGACGTGGTGAACGATGTATACAAGGTGAACAACCTGACATTTGGCCGCAACTATTTCATTCCGAAGCCTGTGGACCCACGACTCATCACGGAAGTGTCTGCAGCTGTGGCCAAGGCTGCCATCGACAGCGGCGTAGCAAGAAAGGACATTGCCGACTGGGATGAATACAAGAACTCGCTGTCGGTATTGCTCGGACAGGAAACGAAACTCACACAAAAACTCTATGCCACGGCTGCAGCCCATCCGCAGCGCGTGGTCTTCGCCGAAGCCATACACCCCACCATGCTGAAAGCTGCCGTGCAAGCCAAGGCAGAAGGAATCTGCCATCCAATTCTGCTCGGCAATGACGAGGTGATTGCCAAACTTGCCAAGAAACTCGAGCTCAACCTTGAAGGCATTGAGATTGTGAACCTGAGACATCCGTGTGAACAGGAACGCCGCGAACGATATGCTCGCATTCTGACCGAGAAGCGGCAACGCGACGGCTACACCTATCAGGAGGCCAACGACAAGATGTTTGAGCGCAACTACTTTGGCATGATGATGGTGGAGACAGGAGAAGCCGATGCCTTCATCACAGGTCTTTACACAAAGTACTCTAACACCATCAAGGTGGCAAAGGAGGTGATTGGCATACGCCCGGAGTACCAGCATTTCGGCACGATGCACATCATCAACTCTCCGCGTGGCACGTTCTACATCGCCGACACACTGGTAAATGCCAACCCCGACACGGAAGTGCTGGTAGACATTGCCAAGCTCTCGGCCACGGCTGTGAGGTTCTTCAACGAAAAGCCCTGCATTGCCATGGTGAGCCACTCCAACTTCGGTTCCGACACCAGCGAGGGCTCGAAAAAGGTTAAACGCGCCGTGGAGAAGATGCAGGAACTATATCCCGACCTGGCCATCGACGGTGAGATACAGTTGGGCTTCGCTCTCGACCGCGAACAGCGCGACGAACAGTATCCGTTTACGCGTCTGCTCGGAAAGGACGTGAACACGCTCGTCTTCCCCAACCTCACCAGCGCACGTTCGTCATACAAGATGCTGCAGGCTCTCGATGCCGACGTGGAAATCATCGGCCCTATACAGATGGGACTGAACAAGCCTGTGCACTTCACCGACTTCGGCTCCTCTGTACGCGACGTGGTAAATATCACGGCAGTAGCCGTCATCGATGCCTACGTGGACAAAATCAAAAGCCGCATCAATAGCCGATGAGGCAACATAAGGGTGTTACAGAAGCTCTAACAAAGTATCTGTAACACCCACTATACCAAAGACATCTATTAATTTCAAAACAAACATTTCAACATGAAGAAGTCACTCTTAACAGCGACCTTTTCGCTGGCCTTTGCTTCCATGGCAATGGCACAAGATGCCACGGTAACCATACGCAATGCCGAGGGCACACAGAAAATCCACAAAGAGATTTATGGACAGTTTGCAGAACACCTAGGCACCTGCATCTATGGTGGTCTTTGGGTTGGCGAGAACTCTCCCATCCCCAACACCAACGGCTATCGCAACGACGTACTGAATGCCTTGAAGGAACTGAAAGTGCCTGTATTGCGCTGGCCCGGCGGATGCTTTGCCGACGAATACCATTGGAGAGACGGTATCGGCCCCAAGAGCCAGCGTCCCAAGATGCAGAACAACAACTGGGGCGGAACAATTGAGGACAACTCTTTTGGTACGCACGAGTTCCTGAACCTCTGCGAGATGATAGGCTGCGAGCCTTACATCAGTGGAAATGTCGGTTCTGGCACAGTAGAGGAACTTGCAAAATGGGTAGAATACATGACCAGCGACGGCGACACGCCCATGGCCAAACTGCGCCGTCAGAACGGCCGCGACAAGGCATGGAAGGTGAAATTCCTTGGCGTGGGCAACGAGTCGTGGGGATGTGGTGGCGAAATGCGTCCCGAATACTATTCCGACCTGTTCCGTCGCTATGCCGTCTATTGTCGCAACTACGATGGCAATCAGCTCTACAAGATTGCATCGGGAGCCAGCGACTACGACTACAACTGGACAAAGGTGCTGATGGAGAATGTGGGCAACCGCATGAATGGCGTTTCCCTGCACTACTATACTGTTTCTGGATGGAATGGCTCAAAAGGCTCAGCAACGAAGTTCGACAACGACCAGTACTACTGGTGTCTTGGCAAATGCCTTGAGATTGAGGATGTCATCAAAAAGCACTGCGCCATTATGGACGAGAAAGACCCGAACAAGCGGATTGGTCTGCTTGTTGACGAATGGGGAACATGGTGGGACGAAGAGCCTGGAACCATCAACGGACACCTGTATCAGCAAAACGCCCTGCGCGACGCCTTTGTTGCTGCCCTCTCGCTCAATGTTTTCCACAAGTACACCGACCGCGTGCGCATGGCCAACATCGCTCAGGTGGTGAATGTGCTGCAGTCCATGATTCTGACTGACACCAAGGGACAAGGCCACATGGTGCTCACACCTACCTACCACGTGTTTGAGATGTACAAGCCTTTCCAAGAAGCCACTTATCTGCCTATCGACATCACATGCGAGAAGATGAACGTTCGCCACGACATGAACAAGGCCATGGACGAATCGGCAGAGAACGGCTACCGCACATTGCCGCTCATCAGCGCATCAGCTGCTAAGACAACTTCTGGCTCGGTTGTCATCGCACTGTCGAATGTCAGCCTCGACAAGAAAAAGGAGATTGAGGTCAACCTCGGTGGCATGAAGCTGAAGAACGTGAAGGGACGCATTCTGACAAGCAAGGGCGTGGCCGACTACAACGACTTCGAGCATCCCGACCGTGTGGCACCTGTTGAATTCAAAGATGCCAAGCTGAAGAAAGATAAGCTGACCGTGAAGATGCCGGCAAAGAGCATCATCGTTCTTGAACTGAACTAACGAAAGACCTTCATATACCAAACAAAGCGGAGCCCAAACGGACTCCGCTTATATTATTTACTAAAGTTTCCCACCCCCAAATAATCGGGAAAAAATAACAGTTTCTCAAATAATTGTTGTACATTTGTAGTGGCAAAACTATTAAATACCAACGAATTAAAGAGAAACTGTTATGTTTGCAAAATTAGTGGATTTTTCTGAATTATCAAAACTTCTGAGTGTTAAAAGTAAGGTGAGTGCTGATTTGCTATCCCTATTCGGTCGTTTTGGCCTCGGAAACATGCTTCGAAGGTTGTCTTTGGAGAAGCATGATGGCATATCGGCGGTCCAGTTGATACTGTCACTGTGCCTGTTCAGGCTCAACGGCGAGAGTGTTCATTCCATATACAAGAAGAACTTCTATGAACTGCTTGACACAGGCAAGAACTGTTACTACAGGATGCTGACACGCCCGTCCATGGACTGGCGCAGGCTGCTGAACCACATGCTGCTTCGTTTCATCTGCATACTCCGACACGAGGGTGTGTGGAAGGATAGCGAGAACAGCTGCCTCATCATTGACGACACGACGTTGGAAAAGACCGGCTATACCATGGAAAGAGTCAGCAGGGTCTTCGACCATGTGCAGGGCAAGTGCGTGCTCGGTTTCAAACTTCTTCTGTGTGTTTTCTTCGATGGAAAGAGCACTATGCCGTTTGATTTCTCCATCCACAGGGAAAAGGGCAAGAAGAAGGATTTCGGGCTGACCAGGAAGCAGCGGAGCCGCCAGTTTTCCAAGCAGCGCACCGCAGGCGCACCGGACAGCGTCCGCCTGCAGGAGTGCGACAAGTCAAAGATGGACGTCGCCATTGAGATGGTAGGCAGGGCATGGGAAATCGGTCTGAGAGCCAAGTATGTCCTATGCGACAGTTGGTTCACCTGCGAGCGGCTTGTCAGCGAGGTGAGGAGCATCGGCAGCGGCGCAATGCATTTCGTGGGGCTTGCAAAGATGGGCAACACCAAGTATCTCGTCCATGGCAAGATGCGGACGGCGGCGGAACTCGTCGCATTGTATGAACGGACAATGACTCACAGCTGCAGGAAGTACAAATGCCTGTACATCTGTCTGAACGGAAGCATGGGAGCACAACCCGTGCGCATCTTCCTCATCAGGTACGGCAGGAACAAGGACTGGAACATACTGATCACCTCCGACTTGAGAATGTCATTCGTCAAGGCATTCGAGACCTACCAGATAAGGTGGTGTATTGAAGTCGTCAACAAAGAGACACGCCAGCACCTCGGCTTGGGCGGGTACCAAGGACGGGACTTTGACGGGCTTGTGGCCGACTGCACCTTGTGCTACATGACATACATGGTGATGGCACTGGAGAAGAGATTTGCCGATTATGAGACAATGGGAGAGCTGTTTGAAGGATTGAAAGAAGAACTGATGGCATTGACCCTGTGGGTCAGAATCCTCGCCTGTATGGAACGGCTCTTGGAGGTCCTTGCCGACAAAGTCGGATTGTCCGTGCAACAACTCATGGCCGACATTCTTTCAGACAGTGAACTTGCGTTGGATTATGTCGCCATGGCTGAAGCATTGGAAAGAAGAAGAGCCAACACGGCATGAAACATTTTTTAAGCTATTGTTAAAACTGGGTGTAGATAAGGCTTTCAAGCCATAACAACCCTCAAAAAGTGCCTAAAACAGGGGGTGGGAAACTTTAGTTATTTATTCAAGTTTTGCATTCACTCAATTCTGAACTCCTGAACTCCATCAACTTGCGAAAGTTGAGTTGTATATATATCTGCAATTCACCTCACAGGTCTATTATCCCGATGAAATGGACAAATATTGTCGTACAGTACACCTTTTTTTAATCAAGCTATTTCTTCTTTTTCTTCAGCTCCAGCTTCGGGATTTTGATTTGCATGCCTTCCTTCACCTCTGCCACGTTGTTGTGACACTGTATGTAACATGCCATTTCCGAACCAAGATACGTTCTGGAAATGCTCTTCATGGTCTGACCTTTCTTCACTGTAATGGTCTGCGCAGTTCCCACGATGTTATAGGCGCCATGTGCCATGATGGTTCGTGCATTCTGCAACACCTGAGAGGCATCTTTCTGCGAGAGTGGAGCTTCAGAGGGTGTGCTTTGCTGCTGTTGAGTCGCCTGTTGTTTCTTTTCTTCCTCGGCTCGTTTCTCTTCAGCTATAACCTTGGCGCGAGCAGCGCGAATCGATTCGTTGCGGGCTTCATTCATACGCGTCACGCTGTCTACCTTTGCCTTGATGAGCGCATCTTTGGCTTTAAGGATAGAGTCGTTGATCTGGGCAGAGTCTACCATAATGCTATCGTGAACGGTACCCTCAATCATCTCTGTTGCTCCAATGGGTATTTCACGTTTCGACGTAAACTTGTTGCCCAACAGATAGCCTACTCCGAATGCAAGTGCGGCCACAACGACAAAGGCCAGCAACTTGCCCCAAATACTTGAATTGTCTTCCATGTCTGTATCTTCTTGATTATCAGTTTCTGATTCTTCCTCCGTTTCCTCCCTTTCTTTATCACCATTCTCAGCGCTGAGCAAAGCCGCCTTAGCAACAGCCGTTGCTTCTTCCTCCTCATTTCCTGTTTGTTCTTGCGAGGGTTCCTCTTTATGCACGTCGTCTGTGTCCTCTTCCATCACAGGTTCTTCCACAGGTTCCTCTACAGCTACATCCTCTTGAATGGGTTCATTAGCAGTTTCTACTTCCAGAGGTTCCTCAGCAACAGGTTCCTCAGCAACAGGTTCTTCTGTAACGACTTCCTCTGCTACAGTCTCATCTACTTCTGGTATAACCTGTTCAATAGTTGTTTCTACTGTTGTTTGGTCAGTTTCTTCTACAGGCTCCTCTACAGGTTCTGTCATGACAGGAGCTATGACGGGCTGTTCTTCAGGAACGATTGTGACGCTCTCGGTAGATGGAATTGGTTCCACACTTTGGGACTCTGTTTCTGAATAGGCGGCATCGATATCAGAGAAGTCTACGCCGTCGTTCAGCGCAACGGTCTCAAACTGTGAGAACGGCTTGTTCACCAGTTCTTTCATCACGGCATCAGGAGTGAAGGTTATTTTCTCGCGACCTTCAATCATGAACCGTTCTCCTGTCTTGATATTGACGCTTTCGCGGTCTTTCACTTCAATCACCTTGAAGGTTCCCAGACCTTTTACCTTCACCTGTTTGTCATAATGTATGCCATCGCTCACCACGTCGAAGAACGTCTGGATGAAACGCTCTGCCTGCTTCTGTGTGATGCCAAACTTGCCGACCAGGGCTTTGGCCAGTTCTTTTCTGTCGTTTTGCTTAGGCATTGTCCTGTCCTCCTTCTTTCAGTGTTTTCTTGATCGATGCTATTGGCTTGAAGCCAAGCACCAGCTTTGGCGGTACGAGCATGCGCTGCCGGGTAGCCGGGTTAACCACGATGCGCTCCATACGCTTTTTCACCTCAAAGGTTCCGAAGTTCTGAATCGTGACAGGTTCGCCCTCCTGAAACCGTTCGTTCATGGCATCAATCACGCTGAAAACCATCTTCTGGGTTTCATCTTGCGTGTAGTTCATCCTTGACGCCAGCTCCTGTATGAAGTTCTTGTTGTTCATATCGTTGTTCCGTATAAGTCAAACTCGGTGGAATCGGTTACTTTCACGTTATAGAAGTGCCCGTTCCTCAGTTGCCGTTCACCAGCAGGCATCAGCACCTCTGGGTCTACTTCTGGTGAGCAGTACTCTGTTCTGCCCACATAGTAGTTTCCTTCCTTTCGGTCTATGATCACGCGTATCGTCTGCCCCACTTTCGCAGCTTCTATCTCCGTGCTGATTTCCTGCTGCAACTGCATCAGCTGGTCAAGACGTCGTTGTTTCACATCCATGGGCACATTGTCCTCATAGTGTTCAGCGCTGTATGTTCCGTCCTCTTCAGAATAGGCAAAGGCTCCCATGCGCTCAAAGCGTGCCCATCGTGTGAATTCCATAAGCTGCTCAAAGTCTTCTTCCGTCTCACCCGGGAATCCAACCATCAATGTTGTGCGAAGATGTATTCCAGGCACTTCTTCTCTAATCCTTCTGATCAGCTCATAGGTCTCTTCTTTTGTCACGTTCCGACGCATGTCTGTAAGGATATGGTCTGAGATATGCTGCAAGGCAATGTCGAGATATTTACATACATTGGCCCTTTCGCGCATAACGGTCAGCAGTTCATAAGGGAAATGCGTGGGATAGGCGTAATGCAGACGAATCCACTCAACGCCGGGTATATCCGACATGGCTGCAATGAGTTCGGGCAGCTGCTGCTTGCCGTTGATGTCAACACCATAATAGGTCAGTTCCTGGGCTATCACCTGAAACTCCTTCACTCCTTGTGCCACGAGTTCTCTTACCTCGTTGAGAATCTCTTCTTGCGGGCGACTGCGATGTCTGCCAGTGATGACGGGTATGGCACAATAGGCGCAATGGCGGTCGCATCCTTCGCTGATTTTCAGATAGGCATAATGGCGCGGAGTGGTGAGATGGCGCGAGGGCATACAGTCACGGTCTTCGTTCAGGCTCAGGTCTTTCAACACCTTCATATAGTCGAACTTCCCGTAGAAACGGTCCACTTCCGGAAGTTCTGCAATGAGTTCATCCTTATAACGCTGCGAAAGGCACCCCATCACAAACAGCTGCTTGAGTTTGCCCTGTCTTTTTCTCTCGGCAAACTCCAGGATCGTGTTGATGCTCTCCTCCTTGGCATCGCCAATGAAGCCACAGGTGTTGATGACGGCAATCTCTCCCTGAGGATTCTTGCTGTCATGTACACAATGCAATCCATTGGCTTCGAATTGGCGCATCAGCAATTCGCTGTCCACGAGATTCTTTGAGCACCCAAGAGTAATAATGTCAACTGTTCCTTTTTTCACGAATCATTCTCCAACATATACCGTCTTCCATCATTCTACGTTTTCGGTATCGTTTCTTGTTTCTATTGTTCCTTAAAACCGTTCATTGAGCCCACTTCAAAAATGCCTTTCTGGCCTGTCGCCCCTCCGAGGCTTTATTGTAACTCCTTGATTATCAAGAAAGTGCTCTACCCCTACCTGTGGTCTTTTCGTCCCTTTGGGCCTTTCACCTCTCCTTCACTGTTCAGTGAGGGATGGGGAGAGTCTGGTGGGTCTCCTCTTCCCTTTGTGACTTTCACCACTCCCTCCCTAAACAGGGAGGGCTGGGGAGGGGCTTTGTGGGTCTGGGCTTATGAAAGCAGAATCGTTCATCAGGCTTTAAACAACGAGTCTACAAACTCTCTCTTGTTAAAGAGTTGCAGATCTTCCATACCTTCGCCGAGACCGATGTATTTCACTGGAACCTTCAGCTGGTCAGAGATGCCAATCACCACGCCGCCTTTGGCCGTACCGTCAAGTTTTGTGATGGCAAGGCTCGTTATCTGCGTGACAGCAGCAAACTGCTTGGCCTGCTCAAAGGCATTCTGGCCTGTGGAGCCATCCAGCACGAGCATCACCTCATCGGGAGCATCGGGCAGCACCTTCTTCATCACATCCTTGATTTTCTTCAGCTCGTTCATCAGCCCCACCTTGTTATGAAGCCTTCCTGCTGTGTCGATGAGGACCACATCTGCCTGATTGGCCTTTGCTGAGCTAAGCGTATCAAACGCCACGCTTGCCGGGTCGCTTCCCATCTGTTGCTTCACAACGGGCACGCCCACGCGCTCTCCCCAGATGCACAACTGCTCCACAGCAGCGGCACGGAAGGTGTCGGCAGCGCCCAGATAGACCTTCTTGCCTGCTTGTTTGAACTGCCAGGCGAGTTTGCCAATGGTCGTGGTCTTCCCCACTCCATTCACGCCAACCACCAGGATGACATACGGCTTGTGGTCAGAGGGCAGGTCCCAGTTCTCGTTGTCTTCTGAATGGTTCTCAGACAAAAGAGAGGCAATCTCGTCGCGAAGAATTCCGTTTAGTTCCGACGTGGACACATACTTGTCACGCGCCACTCTCTCTTCAATGCGATGGATGATTTTCAACGTGGTGTCGACGCCCACATCACTGGTAATCAGCACCTCTTCCAAATCATCAAGCACATCGTCGTCTACCGTAGACTTGCCGGCCACAGCACGTGCCAGCTTTGAGAAGACACTCTGCTTCGTCTTTTCAAGACCAGAGTCTAATGTCTCCTTTTTCTTCTTGTTGAATAATCCAAAAATACCCATATTGCAATATTTCGCCACAAAATTACAAAAAAAAATTCATACGCGCACCATTTCATCCCACATTTCTTTTCTGAGTCCTCTTTATTCAACTTTCGCATTCAGTTTTAGAGGTGAGTTGTGAGAGGTGAGAGGTAAGAGAAAAGAGTGCAAGCCGAGAATAGAATCAAAAAAAAATGAAGCGGACAAATGTATTCTCTTACATCTCACCTCTCACCTCTTACCTCTCACCTCTAATAGCTTTTTCAGACCACTAAATGGCATCAAAAAACAGGAATTCAATATAATCGTCCGCCCTAAAAGAACAAAAGCACTTGTTTTCTTTTTTCTTAATCAGATTTTTTGTACCTTTGCCAGCGGATAAATCAAATTAAAGCTACAAAACATGAAAAAAATAATGTTCATTTTTGCCTTCTTGCTGACCATGATGCAGGGGGCATGGGCTACGGCCTACAACTATTACATTGCGGAAAAGAATGGTTCCACACTTACCTTCAAGGGGTCGAATACGGCACCCAACGGAACAAACCAGTGGTTGATATCACAGTCCCCTACCGAGTCATGGAATGTCGATGAAATCCGCTATGAATATACAAAAGTGGAGTTCGAGCCTTCGTTTGCCGAGGCGCGGCCGACGAGTACTTCGATGTGGTTCTCTGGGATGAACAATCTCGAAAGTATTAAAGGCATTATCTACCTGAACACAAGCGAAGTGGAGTACATGAGTGGCATGTTCTTAAATTGCATGAAACTGAAAGAACTCAATCTGGCGTACTTTGATACGCATCAAGTGACTTCGATGTTGTGGATGTTTTTTGGTTGTAGCTTATTGGAAAGGATCTACGTAGGCGAAGGCTGGAACACTGATAATGTTGACCGTGAGAATGATGGCTTGATGCTGTTTGTGGGTTGTAATAGCCTTGTGGGCGAAACCGGTGCAACGGTTGACCAGGGAAGTGCGGAAACTGTTTCCGTGAAATACGCTTACGTCGGCGAAGGTGGCTACCTCACCTCCGAGGAAGTCTATTGGGACACGCATGTGTCAGAGGGATTCCGTGAAGATGGCGACAACACCTACATCATTCAAAACCGTGGCGAGATGTTGTTCCTTGCACAGGAGGTGAATGCCGGCACCACATACCAGGGCAAGACCTTCTTGCTGACCAAGGACTTGACTTATCGCCCAACGAGCATCTATACAACTATCGGCATTACCGATAAGTACTACTTCTCAGGCACCTTCGACGGACAGGGACACACCATCAGCGGCATCTCGCTCGAAGGTGACGGCCGTCAGGCACTCTTCGGCACTATCGTTGAAGCCACCATCAGGAACCTCACACTCGAAAACAGCACCATCATCAACACGAACAATAGTATTGCCGCTGGTATCGTGGGAAGAGTCAAGGACGGCGGATCTATCGACGGAACTATCATCGAGAACTGCCACGTGAAGAGCGACGTCACCATCAAGGGTGATGGCTACGCTGGCGGCATCGTCGGCACCTTGAATACAGGTTTTGTCACGATTTCCGACTGCACCTCTGCAGCCACGATTGCCGCAGGTGAGGGCTATAGCAGCGGTGGCATCGCCGGATTCCTGGGATTCGAAGGAACACAGGGCAGTGCTGACGTGACGATCATGAACTGTCTCTACTATGGCGAGTCGGTGACAGGCACCGAAAAACATACGGGAGCCATTGCCGGTTCATTCGTTGAAGGCAGGAGCTCTTCCTTCACCTTCAGCAACAATTTCTATTGCTATCCCGACGCCTCCATCCAAGCCTTCGGAAGGAAAGGTGTCCGTAGTGGAACGATGTCCTATACCTACAACTTTGACATTGCCGACAACCACGGCGCAGTTCGCACACGTCTCGTCGAAGATGAGCAAGACATCGAGGACATGGGCATGATGAATGAACCTGTCTTCACCGACGGCGTGGTTGTCTACGAAAGAGGCGTCAAGTACGACGGCAAAAACTACAGCCATGTCCTCGCCCTCGACCGCAACGCCGACAACAGTCAGCTGTTAGATGCCTTCAACGGGATGACCTTCGACGTTTTGCTGCGCAACAACATAATATGGCATGATGGATGGTGGCACGCCCTTTGTCTGCCGTTTACGCTCGGCAAGCTGCAAAACACGCCGCTCGAAGGTGCCGACATCAGGACAATCGACACATCTTCGTTTGACAGCGATGCTCGTTTGCTGACCATCGATTTCGGCACGACCAATCTGAAGAGCGTCGCATCTAGTCTGCCCTACGTCGTTCGCTGGACGACATCAGAGCCGTATGGTCTTAACGAACCGGTGTTCAACGATGTCACCATCGACAACGGCGCGGCTGTAGGCATTGAGACTCCCGCCGTAACATTCCAGGGCACTCTTAGTCCCTTCCAATATACCGCCGGTGACAAGTCGCTGCTCTTCATGTACACCAACAACACGCTCTACTATCCCACCGAGGACGAAACGCCCTTTGCCGGCTTCTCTGCCTACTTCCAGTTGGCTGACGGCTTGCTGGCCGGAAGGAATGTCATCGACTACGTCATCAACATCGGCGACGATACCATTAACGGTTCCTTCGAAGAGGACAACATGGCAACAGGCATTGGCCTCGCCTCATCTTCAAAGGACGAAGGAAATGGTAACTGGTACGACCTTCAGGGACGCAGGCTCAGTGGAAAGCCCACGAAGAGTGGCGTCTACATCAACAACGGCGTCAAGGTCGTGATGAAATAAAGTATGAGGTGAGAACCCACCCCTTACCCTCCCAAAGGGAGGGAGTAGTGAGAAGTGAGAAATTAGAGGTGAGAACCCACCCCTTACCCTCCCAA
>OCTW013417833.1_pt1 | contig 25913 bp, 19 predicted proteins | sample 1539671 | NCBI WGS metagenome assembly OCTW01 (sample SAMN02144230, study PRJEB22623) | gut metagenome | biome: sheep rumen | host: Ovis aries | place: New Zealand | reverse complement strand
TGTAAGTTGAAGAGGGAGTGTAGCGGGCTACACGACTGATGAGACTTACAGAATGGAACAAAAAGAGCCGGAAAAATGACAAAAGGTGAACAACCCCCTGCAATCTCAAACTTAACCGTGGGAATTAATAGAACCCACCTTAATCGTTAAGCCGACCTAATAACACGAAAAGCAGCAGAGAATTTTAACGCCACTTTTTTTGAATTTATCTGCCATTTAAACTCATAAAATCTGCCAGTTTTTTGCAGCAAATATGATGAAGTGCCTTTCAACCGTTATCAAATACAGATTATTCAACGCTCAATACCTAAGAGCTGGATGTGAGAAACTTATGCTTTAGTGAAATTTGTAGGTAGAGAATTGAAGCATTGAAATATTTAGTATTCGAGAAAGAATGTCGTTGACAAGAAATAAGAAAAGTCAGTTTTTAATTATTTTAACTACGCGTGCGTATACAACTTTCAGGAATTTTTTGTAACTTTGCACCGCTTTTTATAGAATAAATGTATTATAGCCTGAAAATCAGGCACTTACGTAAGGATATAAGGTATTTAGGATGAGACAGCTTAAAATTCAGAAAAGCATCACTAACCGCAGTAGTGAGGCTCTGGACAAGTATCTGGTTGAAATTGGTAGAGCACCGCTTATTTCCATTGACGAGGAAATAGAACTGGCGCAGAAAATCCGTAAAGGGGGTCCCGAAGGCGAAAAAGCCAAGGACAAACTCGTTACGGCTAACCTGCGTTTTGTGGTCAGTGTTGCCAAGCAATACCAGCACCAGGGTCTTACGCTCACCGACTTGATTGACGAAGGAAACATCGGACTCATCAAGGCTGCTCAGAAGTTTGACGAAACACGCGGATTCAAATTCATCAGCTATGCTGTGTGGTGGATTCGCCAGAGCATCCTTCAGGCCATTGCAGAGCAGAGCCGAATTGTGCGTCTGCCGCTCAATCAGGTGGGGTCGCTCAATAAGATTAACCATGAAATCAACCGTTTTGAACAGGAGAACCAGCGCCATCCTTCGGTCAGCGAGCTTTCTGAAGTGACTCATCTCGATGAAGAGAAAATTGGTCAGAGCCTTGCTGCCGACGGCCATCATGTTTCTATCGATGCTCCTTTCCAGGACGGCGAAGACAACTGCATGCTCGATGTGATGCCCAGTGGCGACGACTCGCGCACCGATAGACAAGTGGACCACGAAAGCATGGCACAGGAGTTGAACTCGGTGCTGAGCAAGGTGCTTAAAGACCGAGAGATTATCATCATCCGTGCTTGCTTCGGCATCGGTCAGCCAGAGAAAGGTCTCGAGGAAATCGGCGACCAGCTCGGACTTACTCGTGAACGTGTTCGCCAGATTCGCGAAAAGAGCATTGCCAAGTTGCGCGATAGCGGCAACGCAAAGATCTTGATGAAGTATCTCGGTTAGACATCCTCTGAGCTCCTTTCATGAGGAAAGAGAAATAAAACGCCTGACGCACACCAAACGTCAGGCGTTTTTGTTCAACAAACCGACCTTCCTCTTCTCATTTAGCAAATTTCTTCACTCTTCACTTTTCACTCTTCACTTTTTTTTGTACCTTTGCATCATGATTGAGATAAAAGTAAAAGACGAAGCACTGATGAATGCTGCATCCCAAGGTATGGACGAGTTCATACAAGTATTTGTAGATGCCATTCGTCAGGCTATCGGAGGTACGTTGAACGGCGACAATATAGGTCTTTTGAACAGCGAACAGGTGACGCTGCTCGGTTATGCCATGCTCAGAGAAGAAGTGATGGACGGTGGCTTTGTGCAGCTCATTCACAATGGCTACGGACCTTTCTTCTTCAGAAATCCCTTTGCCTATGCCATCAAGCAATGGGGGCTTGCCGACTTGTCGAAACTCATCTATAAAGCCAAGAAACTATATACGAAAAAAGGCAATGAGATAGAAAAGGACTGCACCGACGAGGCTTTCATGGCTCTTTTCGAGCAGTTCCCCGAGTTTGATGCGCTCGACGATATCTTTGTGGAGAATGAAGAGGAATGGACGGAATGCGTAGCGCAGTACGTCGATGAACACATTGAGAATTTCGCTACCATTGAAAAGTAAGAGGTCTATGAACAAGGAACAACAGGAAATACGCAAGAAAAGTCCCATACAGATAAAGAACAAGAAAGCTCAGTTTGAATACATCTTCGTCGATACCTACACGGCAGGGATTGTTCTGACGGGTACCGAAATCAAGAGCATACGACTTGGAAAAGCTTCGTTGGTGGATACCTATTGCATGATTCACAACGGCGAGATATGGGTGAAGGGCATGAGCATCAGTCCCTATTTTTATGGGTCGTTTGGCAATCATGCCATGAAACGCGACCGCAAACTGCTGCTGAACAGGCGCGAAATATGGAAGTTGCAAGAGGCTACAAAACAACCTGGCTACACCATCGTGCCGATTCTCGTATTCATCGATCCCAACGGTAGGGCTAAAATGGACATCGCTCTTTGCAGGGGTAAGAAGCAGTTCGACAAACGAGCCACCCTCAAAGAGAAGGAGGACCGCAGGGAAATGGACCGCGCATTCAAGGCCGCACGAGAGAGATTCTGATTTAAACTGACGGCAAGTGTCTGTTGTCCTTTTAGACTCTTTCATCCCTCAAATTGTTTGAAACCTTCATCTTTCATCCATCATCATTCATCCAAACCCTATCACTCAAATGAAGGTAGAAGAGATTGTTAAAGATAGAATACTGATTCTGGACGGTGCCATGGGCACGATGATTCAGAAATATGGGCTGACGGAAGAAGATTTCCGTGGCACTTTGCTTGGCGATGTGAAGGGACAGCTGCAGGGGAACAATGACCTGCTCAATCTGACACGGCCCGACGTCATCAGCGACATCCACAGGAAGTATTTGGAGGCTGGTGCCGATTTGATAACAACCAACACCTTCAGTAGTCAGCGTATCAGTCAGGCCGACTATTGCACCGAAGGCTATTCGCGACAGATGGCGCTCGAGGGCGCTAGGATAGCCCGTCGGATGGCCGATGAATACACGACAGAGGACAAGCCAAGATTCGTATGTGGAAGTGTGGGACCAACCAACAAAACCTGTTCGATGAGCAGCGACGTGAGCAATCCCGCAGAAAGGGAAGTCAACTACGACCAGCTCTACGACGCCTATAAAGAAGAGGTTGATGCACTCGTCGAGGGTGGGGTGGACACCATACTGATTGAAACCGTTTTCGACACGCTCAATGCAAAGGCGGCTCTCCACGCATCGATGGATGTGATGGAAGAGCGCAAGAAAGCACTGCCTCTCATGGTGTCGATGACCATCAGCGACCTAGCTGGTCGCACGCTGAGCGGGCAGACCATAGAGGCTTTTCTGGCAAGCATTTCTTCCTATCCTGTTTTCTCGTTTGGACTCAACTGCTCGTTTGGTGCCCGCCAGATGAAGCCTTATCTGCGTGAGGTCGCAAAACTATCGCCCTATTATGTGAGTGCCTATCCAAATGCAGGACTTCCTAACTCGATGGGTTTGTATGATGAGACGGCCGATAGCATGTCGCCTGAGATAGCGTCGTTGATTGACGAGGGACTGGTGAACATTATTGGAGGATGCTGTGGTACCGATGAGACTTTCATTGCACGATTCGCCTCTCTGGCCAAAGGAAAAACACCCCACCAGCCTGTAGAAAGAAAAGGAGATATGCTGCTCAGTGGCCTTGATGTGCTCAAGATACCATCGAGTGGGGAAGAAGTCAACGGAAAAAGACCTACATTCACCAATGTAGGTGAGCGTTGCAATGTGGCAGGCAGCAGGAAGTTCCTTAGACTTATCAAGGAGAAAAACTACGATGAAGCACTTGCCATAGCACGCAAGCAAGTGGAGAGCGGAGCCATGGTGATAGATATTAACATGGACGACGGACTACTTCAATCGCGCGATGAAATGGTGCATTTTCTCAATCTTCTCTCGTCAGATCCCGATGTCGCTCGTGTGCCTGTGATGATTGACAGCTCCGACTGGGAAGTGGTGAGGGCAGGCCTGAAATGTCTTCAAGGCAAAAGCATTGTCAACTCCATTTCTTTGAAAGAAGGCGAAGAGGTTTTCCTCAGTCATGCAAGAGAGGTGAAACAGATGGGAGCTGCCGTGGTGGTGATGTGCTTTGATGAACAAGGACAGGCAACGTCGTTTGAACGTAGAATAGAGATTGCAGAAAGAGCTTACAACCTGCTGACGCGGCAAGTGGGTTTTCGAGCAGAAGACATTATCTTCGACCCGAACATACTCGCCATTGCAACTGGCATAGAAGAACACGACAACTATGCGCTCGACTTCATCAAAGCTACAAGGTGGATACGTAGGAACCTCACAGGAGCGCATGTAAGTGGTGGTGTCAGCAACCTCAGTTTTTCCTTCCGAGGCAACAACTATATTCGAGAGGCCATGCATGCGGTGTTTCTCTATCATGCCATTCAACAAGGAATGGACTTTGGTATTGTAAATCCCTCATCATCGGTTACTTACAATGATATTCCTGACGAATTGCTCGAAGCTATAGAAGACGTTGTCCTCAACCGTCGGAAAGGAGCTTCTGAACACCTGATAGAACTGGCTAATCAGATAAAAGAACAACAGGAACGCGAAAAAAACGGCCTGCCTATTACAACCGCTACAAGTGCTCAGAATGAAAGTGGTCAGATGGAATGGAGGAAACAACCAGTGGAGGAGAGACTGAAGCATGCTCTGGTAAAAGGCATTCCAGACTATCTGAACGAAGACCTTCAGGAAGCTCTTGCAAAGACTCCGGAAGCAGTAAGCATCATTGAAGGCCCGCTGATGGATGGCATGAATATGGTGGGACAGCTGTTTGGAGAAGGGAAGATGTTCCTACCACAAGTAGTGAAGACGGCACGAACGATGAAACAGGCTGTCGGCATCCTTCAGCCCTACATAGAAGCCCAGCGCAAAGAAGGTAGCAAGAAAGCTGGAAAGGTACTACTGGCAACGGTGAAGGGAGACGTACATGACATTGGAAAGAACATCGTGGCCGTGGTCATGGCTTGTAATAACTACGAGGTGATAGACATGGGCGTGATGGTTCCTGCTGAGCAGATTGTGAAGAAGGCCATTGAGGAAAAGGTGGACATGATCGGTCTCAGCGGGCTTATTACTCCAAGTCTGGAGGAAATGGTCAACGTCGCCCACGAGATGGAACGTGCTGGTTTGCATATTCCTATTATGATAGGTGGGGCCACCACAAGTGAACTACATGTGGCGCTGAAGATAGCCCCCGTCTATGGTGGGCCCGTAGTGTGGCTGAAGGACGCGTCGCAGAATGCCTTGCTGGCTGCACGTTTTATGAACAAAAAAGAAGAGCCGAGGCTTGAGAAAGAACTCAATGAGCAGTACGAACGTCTGCGCCATGCTTATCGTGAAGAGCAGGAAAAAGTGATGGACATTGAAGAAGCCAGGCGCAACAAACTGAATCTTTTCGACTGAAAATGAAAATACAGAACTCGCTTCAACCCGATGAAATCGTAGTTTTCTGAAAAAAGATAATAATTTGACCTAAAGAGTAAGAAGAATGTTCAAGAAAAGAAAACGATGGAAGATGCTGAAAAACCAGCCTCTCACAGAACTCGACAAGAAAGTGATGTACTGGGAGAGCAAGGGCAAGGAAGTACCTACGCGTGAGCTGGTGCTTTCGCAAGAGCAGATAGAAGGTATCAGAAGAAGTGGCGTGGTGAACACTGGTGTCTTGGATGAGGTGGCCCGACAAATACATGCGGGTATGAACACCCTTGAAATCGATAAGATTTGCATGGACTATTGTGCTCAGCACGGTGCCACACCAGCCTGTCTGGGTTATGAAGGCTTTCCCAAGAGCGTCTGCACAAGCATCAATGAGGTGGTGTGCCATGGTATTCCCAAGGAAGAAGACGTGCTGGAAGAAGGCGACATTATCAACGTTGATTTCACCACCATTCTCGACGGCTATTATTCTGATGCGTCGCGCATGTTCATCATTGGTAAGACTTCGCCTGAGAAAGAACAGCTTGTCAGAGTAGCCAAGGAATGTCTGGAAGTGGGAATGGAGGCTGCCAAGCCCTATTGTTTTGTTGGAGATATCGGCAATGCCATTCAGAAATATGCCCACAAATATCATTATGGTGTTGTGAGAGACCTGTGTGGTCATGGAGTGGGACTGAAATTCCATGAAGAACCCGACGTTGCCCATTTTGGCAGAAAAGGCACCGGCATGCTGTTGGTACCGGGAATGGTTTTTACAATCGAACCAATGATTAACATGGGCACATGGGAAGTGTTCATTGATGCTGACGACCCTTACGGATGGGAAGTGATCTCAGCCGATGAACTGCCCAGTGCACAATGGGAACATACCTTCGTAATGACAGAACACGGCGTGGAGATTCTGAGCCATTAAAACGAAGTAAGAGATGAACGACATATACATTTTAGGAATAGAGAGCAGTTGCGATGACACGTCGGCAGCTGTTTTGAAGAATGGTGTCCTCCTGAGTAATGTAACGGCGTCACAAGCCGTTCATGAAGCCTATGGTGGAGTAGTGCCAGAACTGGCATCGAGAGCCCATCAGCAAAACGTGGTACCCGTGGTTGATCAAGCCCTCCAACGAGCAGGGATCCACCGTGAACAATTGTCGGCCATTGCCTTCACCCGTGGCCCTGGACTCATGGGGTCGCTGCTCGTAGGAGTAAGTTTTGCCAAGGGAATGGCAAGGAGCCTCGGCATACCGATGATTGACGTCAACCATTTGCAAGGTCACGTAATGGCCCATTTCATCAAGGAATCGGAAGACGATAACCATCAGCCACCTCTTCCTTTTTTGTGTCTGTTGGTAAGTGGTGGAAATAGCCAGATCGTAAAGGTGAATGCCTATAACGACATGGAAGTGATAGGACAGACCATAGACGATGCTGCCGGTGAGGCCATTGACAAATGCTCAAAGGTGATGGGGTTGGGTTATCCAGGAGGACCCATCATAGACCGGCTTGCACGCAAAGGCAACCCTCATGCCTATCAGTTCTCTGAACCCCACATACCTGGGCTTAACTACAGCTTCAGTGGCTTGAAGACTTCGTTTCTCTACAACATGAGAGACTGGGTGAAAGAAGATCCTGACTTTGTGGAGCATCACAAAGAAGACCTTGCAGCATCGCTCGAATACACCATTGTGGACATTCTCATGAAAAAGCTGAGACTTGCCGCCAAGCAGACAGGAATTAAGCATGTGGCAGTGGCAGGAGGTGTGAGTGCAAATAATGGATTGAGAAATGCCTTCGCAGAACATGCGCGTAAGTATGGATGGACCATCTATATTCCGAAGTTCAGCTTCACTACGGACAATGCAGCGATGATTGCTATCGTGGGACACTACAAGTATCTGGACAAGGACTTCTGTGCCATAGACGCACCTGCATTTGCCAAGACGACATTTGGTGCTCCAAGTGAAGAAAAAGATAAATGATAAAGAGACTTGTGAATATGTGGAGCAGAACACTCCACTTCAATTAATACATACAACAATCAGTAAAAACAGAAATAAAATAAGTATGGAACTCGAAAACAAAGTGTTAAGCCGCGAGATCAGCTCTTTGCTTTATGAGAAGGGAAAAACCCTTGGAACAGCTGAGAGCTGCACCGGTGGACGAATAGCCGAAGCCATTATCACCACGCCAGGAGCTTCCAACTACTTCAAGGGAAGTATTGTAAGCTATGTGAATGAAATCAAGGAAAAGCTGCTTGGCGTAGACCACAAAGTACTTGAAGAACAGACAGCTGTTTGTGAGGAGGTTGCCCGCCAGATGGTGAAAGGAGCCTGCAAGACGCTCAACGTAGACTATGCCATCTCTGTAACAGGAATAGCAGGGCCAGGTGGTGGAACACGCGAAATACCCGTCGGAACAATTTGGATAGGGTGTGGTTCGCCCGATGAAATCGTTACTTTCAAGCTGGAAGAAGACAATGGCCGCGACCAGAATCTGGCGATGGCTACCATGCGTGCGTTACAGCTGTTTCGCGAGTTCCTCAGCACTCATATCGTGCAAGAGGAAATGACTGGTGAAAGAGAAAATCCGATAGGGGTTTAATGATATCGTAAATAAACGAGATAGAAGGCAGGCTGTAAGAACTCCAATAAGTGTTACTGCTTGCTTTTTTTGATGTTTGCCTTTTCAAGACCATAGTGCTGCCTCTTGTCGAGATAAAGCAGAAGAATAGCTGTTACTACGGCAAGAACACCGAAGAGCGCAAAGACAAGCATGGTTGGTGTGACCGTTGAAGAAGGCTGTTGAGCTTCATCAATCATGTTTCCTACAAACATGGGAACCAGCATCAATCCGAGGTTCTGAATGTAATAGATAATGGAGTAGGCAGTACCAAGTTGTGACAATGGTACAATCTTTGGCACGCTTGGCCACAACGCACTGGGTACAAGTGAGAAAGCGATGCCGTGGAGAAACATGATGATGGCCGCAAGCCACGGTGTCGTAGCAATGGGCAAGGCCATGAGCAGGTGGCAAACGGCGACAAGCGAACACCCCGCAATCATAAGTGTTGCACCACGACCCATACGATCGTAGATGGAACCGAAAAGAGGGGTGAGAACAATTGTTCCATAAGGAAGAATAGATACAATCCAACCTGCCGTTGTCTCAGTAATTCCATACTTGCTGACAAGAACATCGGTGGCGAACTTCAAAAACGGACGGACACTACTATAGAAGAACACACAGAGAAAGGCAATGAGCCAGAAGCCTGGATTGCGAAGAATGAGAACAACACCTTTCAGCACGATGGATAGTGGTTGAGAGTCTTTTGGTATAGATGCCTTGGATGCAATGTGTTTTTTGTCAAAGCGACGGTCCATGAATACATAAGTGATGAACAACACAAAACCGAAGAGAAGAAAAACTGTACCAACAAACAACGGAGCAGAAAGGCCGAAAGTAGTAGCGATGAGCGGCGAGAAACTAATGGCGGAGGCCGTTCCGAGCCGTGCCATAGCCACTTGAACGCCCATGGCGGATGCCAGTTCATGACCTGTGAACCATTTTGTGACAATCTTTGAAACGGTGATGCCTGTTATGTCACAACCTACACCAAACAGCCCGAAGCCAAGTGCCGAGACAAGCACTTGCAACTTTATGTCAGAAGGAATGAGGCCGAAGAGCGTAAAAACAAGATGAACCTGTGTGGAGGGAGAGATGGAGGCGATGGCGTGATAGTTGACGAAAGCGCCAACAAGCATCATACCCGTCGCGAGTAATCCAGTGAAACGAATGCCAGCCTTGTCGAGGATGATACCGCCGAAAAAGAGCATCAAAAGAAAAATGTTGAAGATGCTATAGCTGCCGGCGTAGAAGCCATACTCAGCCGAAGTCCACCCCATTCCTCCTTCTGAGACGGGAGTCCTCAGCGTCGTTGAAAGCGGTGAGGCGATGTCCCAGAACACGTAGCCCATCATCATGACAATGGCTACGAGGAATAGGGTGGACCAGCGGAGTTTCATTTATTTGATGTTCGGCTCTTCAAGTCCGAGACCTTTCTTCTTGTCTACGACCTTGAGCAGAAGACCCAACAGAAGAGCTGCTACGCCAAGACTTGCGAGCATGACAAGTGGCCATGTGTAGTCGTAGCTGACAGCTGCCTGTTCAGCCGTGATGGTATGGTTGGCCAATCCGTTGACGATGTCGGGATTGGTCTTGTCGAGCACCTTTCCTATGAGCAATGGGAACAGCCAGAGACCAATGTTCTGAATCCAGAAGATAAGCGCATAAGCAGAACCGATGGTTTTCGGCTCTACAAGCTTAGGAACACTTGGCCAAAGAGATGCAGGCACTAAAGAGAACGATGCACCCAGCACAAGGATGGTGATATAGGCAATGATGATACCACCAATGGTGTTGCCTCTGAAAGCTGGCAGAACAAAAGCAAACGTCAGATGGCAAGCAATGAGAAGCAGTGAGCCGAGTACGAGCATTGATGCGGCCTTTCCCTTATGGTCGACATAGCTACCAAGAATCGGGGTGATAAGCACGGCGAGCAGTGGGAACACGGCAAAGATGCTCTCGGCGGACTGGCGCATGTAGCCCATATAACAGTATGTGATAAGTGCTAATATGGAAATGCCAAGTAGCATAGACTTGATGTTTGCCTTCTTCTGGAAATTGCTGGCAAAACCTGCGGCTGCGACAATAAGCATGATAACATACTGAACGATTGTTACAGAGGGACTTGCCCAGAACGAGTCGGAAGCAGGAGCCGTCAGCGTAAGGTTGCACTGAAGCATGTTGACGGCATACTTCTGGAAGGGGAAGATGGCTGAATAGTAGAGTACGCAAAGCAAGGCCACGAGCCAGAAACCACTATCAGTGAGAATCTTACCGATGTCTGAAACCTTGAAGGGGTCGTCTTTCTCCTCAGCCTCGCCTGTCTGAGCATCGAGTTTCTTATCCATGAAGAAATAGACGATAAACATCATCAAGGCAATGCACATGAGCACGACACCGAAGGCGACTGACCTTGTGACGCTGATATTGCCGCCGAGTTTTGCGAAGAAGGGAGAGAAAATCATGCAGGTGGCAACACCCAGACGAGCCAATGCCATTTCACTTCCCATGGCCAAAGCCATTTCGCGGCCCTTAAACCATTTCACAATCCCTCGAGAAACCGTGATGCCGGCCATTTCGCAACCACATCCGAAGATCATGAAACCACATGCGGCAAATTTGGCAGAAGCAGGCATGCCTTCATAGAAGGGGCTTACGCCAAGTTCGTCGAAACCTGGTATGTAGTTAAGGTTATTGGTGAACCATGTCTCGAGGCCACTTCCTATGAACGACTCACTGACGGCATACCATTTGATGATAGCGCCAATGAGCATGACGGCACCCGAGAGCACAGCCGTGAAACGCACGCCCATCTTATCGAGGATGATGCCTGCAAAGATGAGGAAGAAGACAAAGACATTGAGGAAGACCTCGGAGCCTTGCATGGTGCCAAAGGCCGTTGAATCCCATCCGCGCTCTGAAAGCATCAGGTCCTTGATGGGGGAGAGAATGTCCATAAAGATGTATGAACAGAACATGGCGAGGGCCAGCAAGAGAAGAGCCGTCCATCGCATAGCCGCTGAATCGCGCAGCGTTTTTTGAATTGCTTGTGACATGTTGATTGTTTGTTATTTCGTTATAACGTTATTATGACATTTTTCTTTGTCATTATTTAGAAGGTTTCAGCCACCTGTCAAGCCAATTGAAATAGGTGCGCTGCCAAAGAACACCATTCTGGGGTTTCAGCACCCAATGGTTTTCGTCGGGGAAGATGAGCAGCTGGGCCTCGATGCCCTTCATTCGTGCGGCATTGAAAGCAGACATGCCTTGTGTGGCATTGATGCGATAGTCTTTCTCTCCGTGAATGCACAGGATGGGTGTGTCCCACTTATCGACAAACAGATGAGGAGAATTCTTGTAGGTCTTGTCGGCATTGGCCGAACGGTCTTTATTCCAGTAGGCATCTTCATACTCCCAGTTGGAGAACCAGTTTTCTTCCGTCTCGGTGTACATGGCTTCGAGATTGAAGGCACCGTCGTGAGCGATGAAGCACTTGAAGCGTTTGTCGTGATGGCCTGCCAGATAGTAGACCGAGAAACCTCCGAACGAAGCGCCAACAGCTCCAAGACGATCCTTGTCGACGAAAGGCAGGTTGGTGGCGGCATCGTCGATGGCCGTCAGATAGTCGTCCATGCACTGTCCTGTCCAGTCGCCAGAGATTTCCTCGCACCACTCAGAGCCAAAGCCGGGAAGACCATGGCGGTTGGGCGCAATGATGACATAGCCATGAGCGGCCATGATCATGAAGTTCCAGCGATAGCTCCAGAACTGGCTGACGGGGCTTTGCGGGCCACCTTCACAGAAGAGCAGGGTGGGGTACTTCTTGTTTTCATCGAAGTGTGGCGGCAGAATAATCCAGTAGAGCATTTCCTTTCCATCGGTAGTCTTTACCCATCGTTGCTGAATCTTTGCCTTGGCCAGCTGGTCGAGAATGTGCTTGTTCTCTATGGTAATCTGGCTGACGGTAGTCTTTTCGGGCTTCTTGAAGTTGGGCGTGACGACATAGAGGTCAGCAGGTGCATTGTAGCTATGGCGCTCGGCCACAATCTGCTTCTTGTTGTTCAACATCTGAAGGCTTCCGAAGTCGGCCCAGTCGTTGGTGAGTTGCTTTACTTCGCCCTTCCAGTTGATGGCGTAGAGGTTCTCGGTAGCGTGCCAGACACCGATGAAGTAGATGAATGCGTCTTTGTTGTCGCTCCACACGAAATCGTCGACATTAGAGTCGAAGCTCTCTGTGAGATACTTTTTCTCGCCGGTCTGCAGGTCGTAGCAACACAGGCGCTGACGGTCGCTCTCATAACCATCGCGAGCCATGGAGAGCCAGGCTACGTATTTGCCATCAGGCGAGAACTTGGGGTTCTGGTCGTAGCCCGGGTTGTTCTTCAAATTGTCGGGAGCATTCACCGCCTGCGCCTTCAAGGTCTTGGTGGGGTCTATCTCTGGGTCCTTGTAACCTTCGGGCTTACATAAGTTTTTAGATGTACGCGTTCCTATATTATATAAGAAGATGTCGGAATCAGTTGAGATGGAATACAGAACACCTGTCTTTTTTCGACAAGTATATGCGATGGATTTCGAGTCAACGCTCCAATCGAGTTGCTCTATGCCACCGAATGGTTCCATGGGGCACTCGTAAGGTTCTCCTTCCAGGATATCAACACCACCTGTTATTCCGTCGGCCGTCACGTCAGCCACAAAAGGATGCTGAATGCTTTCCACATAGTGGTCCCAATGACGATACATCAGGTCGGTGACGAGTCTTCCAGTTGCCTTTGGCAGGTCTTCAGGGTTTTCGGCGATGCTTCCATGATAGGGCAGGCTTTTGATGAGAATGACCTTCTGACCATTGGGGGAGAACTTGTAGCCTTCCACACTACCATCGGTGTTTGAAAGCTGTTTTCTTCCGGTTCCATCGGCGTTCATCGCCCATATCTCACCGCCGCTCAGAAATGCTATGCGGCCATCGTTGAGCCACGACGGGTCGGTTTCGTTCTTTGCCGACTTGGTGAGAAGTGTCTGACCAGTTCCATCGGCATTCATGATGTAGAGCACATGATGGCTCTTGTTTTCCTTTACGCTGTAATATCCCACTTGATACACGATTTTCTGGCCGTTGGCCGATGGTGCATAGGCACTGATTCGTCCCATTGCCCAAAGGGCCTCGGGTGTCATCAGGTCGCTGCTCAGTTGGATGTTGCTTTTTCCTATGGGGCGTCCCATGTCCTGTTGTGCTTTAATGGTCCCGCTTGCTTGTAAGACAAGTGCGGAGATAATGATGGTTGCTATTCTTTTCATCGGTCAATAAATGTTAAGGTTATTTCTTCTTGACGGGGTCACATGTGAGCCCGCATCCGAGTTTCTTGAATATCTTGCGGTCAACTTCGCTAAGCATGACCGTACTATGCACCTGGCAGCCTCTGAGCAGAGGTAGTTGTTCCAGTGCTCTGCGGCAGTTGTCGTCGTGTTGAGAGAGCACGGAAATGGCCACCAGCACCTCGTCGGTGTGCAAACGTGGGTTCTTTCCTCCGAGATACTCGATTTTGGTCTTCTGTATCGGTTCAATCATGCTTTGCGGAATGAGCTTCACATCGTGGTCGATGCCTGCCAGCTCTTTGGTTACGTTGAGCAACAATGCGGCGCTACATCCGAGCAGCGGACTCGATTTCGCGGTGATGATCTTTCCGTCGGCCAGTTCCATGGCAGCCGATGTGTGGCCCGTCTGTTGCTTGCGTTCGTTGGCAGCCACGGTGACACGTCGTGTAGCGGTGGTAATCTTGGCTTGGTTGAACAAAAGAAGAATCTTGTTCACCTCATTCTCGTTATCGGCACCGTCTACCAGCTTGTTGGTGGCGGTATAGTAACGGCGGATGATTTCATCGCGCGATGCCTGACAACACACCTCATCGTCAGAGATGCAGAACCCCACCATGTTCACTCCCATGTCGGTGGGCGACTTGTAGGGATTGTCGCCGTAGATGCCCTCGAAGAGTGCATTCAAGACGGGGAAAATCTCAATGTCTCGGTTGTAGTTGACGGCAATCTTGTCGTAAGCCTCCAGATGGAACGGGTCAATCATGTTCACGTCGTCGAGGTCGGCCGTGGCTGCCTCGTATGCGATGTTGACGGGATGCTTCAACGGCAGGTTCCATACGGGGAAGGTCTCAAACTTTGCGTAGCCGGCACGTATGCCACGCTTGTTCTCATTGTAGAGCTGACTAAGGCATGTAGCCATCTTTCCGCTACCAGGTCCGGGAGCCGTGACGATGACTAGTTCGCGCGTGGTCTCCACATAGTCGTTTTTGCCGAATCCTTCATCGCTCGCAATGAGTTCCACATTATGTGGGTAGCCGTCGATGGGGTAGTGGATATATGACTTGATGCCCATGCGCTCCAGACGATGGCGGAACTGGTCGGCAGTACGCTGGCCATTGTAGTGGGTAATCACCACTGAGCCAACCATGAAGTCGCGCTTCATGAACTCATCGCGCAAACGGAGCACGTCTTCATCGTAGGTAATGCCAAGGTCGGCACGAATCTTGTTTCTCTCAATGTCCTCGGCACTGACCACGATAATGATCTCTATGCTTTCTTTCAGCTGGCCTAGCATTCGAAGCTTGCTGTCGGGCTTGAACCCGGGAAGCACCCTCGATGCATGGTGGTCGTCGAAAAGCTTTCCGCCCATCTCCATGTAGAGTTTTCCGTCGAACTGGGCAATGCGCTCCTTGATGTGCTCAGACTGAATCTTCAGATACTTGTCGTTGTCGAAACCTATTTTCATCATTGTGCTTGTGTGAGTTATTTATTTGTTCTGCTGGTTCATCCGCTGCCTCTGCAATTCCTCCACCTGCTTTTGCATGGCCTCGATGCGTGCGGCCATACCACCGCTCTTCTTCGGGTTCTTCTGGTTCTCCTTATAGCGAGCTTCCAGAATGGCCAGCAACTTCTCGTCGTTGGTGGTCTTGCGGAGCACCCACATGATGGCGGCGCTGAAGAAGAGAGATATGAAGTAGTAGAAGTTAAGGCCGGAGGAATACTCGTTGAACATGAAGAAGAACATGACCGGCATGAGGAACATCATCCATTGCATCATCTTCATCTGCTCTGCCTGCTGACCCACCATCTGGTCTTTCTGCTGGCGCATGGTCATCACCGAGTAGAGCACGTTGGCCACGCAGAAGAGGATACATGTGAGCGACAGGTGGTCACCGATGAGCCAGATGTCCTTGCCCCATTCCAGAATTGGGTCGTAGGTGCTCAGGTCGTTCATCCACAAGAAGCTCTCGCCACGCAGCTGAATGGCGTTAGGAACATAGTTGAACATGGCAATCCAGATGGGCATCTGGATGAGCATGGGCAGACAGCCGCTGAGCGGGCTGACGCCGTATTTGGCATACATCGACATCATGGCCTGCTGCTTCTGCATCTGGTCCTCGGGCTTGTCGTATTGCTTGGTGGCCTCGTCGAGTTTGGGCTTCAGCACGCGCATCTTGGCCGAGCTCATGTAGCTCTTCTTCACCAACGGGAAGGTGATGAACTTCAGCAGCATGGTGATGAGAATGAGCACGATGCCCATGTTGAGTCCGAGCTTGGTGAGCCAGTCGAACACATAGAGGGTGAACCATCGGTTGATGATGCGTATGAGCGGCCATCCCAGGTAGACCAGCCTCTCCAGCTGGAGGTCTTTGCCCAGTGTGCTCTGCTTCTCGATGTCCTGAAGCAGGCGGAAGTCGTTGGGGCCGTAGTAGAACTCAAACTCCGACGGGCGCTGACCCGAGGGGTCGAAGGCCGTCTTCAGCTTGGCTCCATATTGTTTCAGTATCTGGCTTTCTTTCTGCTGAGGAAGCGATGTCATCAGCGCGTTGGGCGCAAAGTCGTCTCTGGCCATGAATACCGCCGAGAAGTACTGGTTCTTGAAGGCAACCCAGTCGATGGCTTCTTCCACGGGCTCGTCACGCTTGTCCTTCATCTCGTTCAGGTAATCGGTTCCTCCGTCGGTGAAATGGTAGGTGAGTGCCGAGCGTTGGTTCTCAAACGAGAATCCTTTTTCCTGCTGGCGACATGCTTCTGTCCATTCCACGTCCATCGTCTGGTAGTTGGGTGCGAACAAGCCGGCCATGCCTTCCGCACGGAGCGACATGTGCATCAGATAGTCTTTAACCAGCTTGTAGGTCATGACCAGCTGCTTGCCTTCGCCAGCCGACGCGGTCATGGTAACAGTACTGTCGGTGACATTCGATGGCGTGAAGAACAAATCGGTAGTGATGATGTTCTCTGTCTTTCCGGCCATCATGAACTTCAGCTGATGCTGTTTCTCATCGAAGAGGGTGACGTCTTTGTTTCCATTGCGGTCCTTGAAACCCTTCACCACGGCTTTCTCCACAGTGCCGCCTTTGGTGTTCAGCGTAATCTCCACCTTCTCGTTCTTCAGCACCACCTTGCTGGCAGTGCCTTTCAGGGCATTGTGAAAAAGGGCGGTGGTGTCCTGCTGAGCCTCCTCGAGGGCTTTCTTCCGCTTGTTCTCGCTGGCCAGTGCAGCCATTTTCTGCTGCTCTTCGGCCTTCTTCTGGGCAACCTGATTCAACGAGTCCTGCACCCGCATGGCCTCTTGCTCCTCGGCAGATGGCTGTTGCCACCAGCTGAAGCCTATCAGTACGGCAGCAATCAGGATAAATCCTGTAATCGTGTTCTTATCCATATCTGTTTTTTAATCCTTATTCTAATCTTTCAACCTTACTTAAATAGTGGTTTTCTTTCGAAAAACAAAATATTGTGCAAAGGTACAAAGAATTTTTGTAATCGCCAAACAATATTTTCGAGCAAACGAAAAATACCATTAAAAAATGAGGCCTTAGAAAAAGAATGGCAAATAAAGTCACTTTTTCTGCCAACAAAAAGTAGTTTTCTTGGCGTTTTTTTTGCAAAATACTGACGCGGACTCCACCGGAACCTTCCGCTTTTTTCTAAGCCATTACTTCTTGTTATTTAAGTCGGATGCTATCCGACAATTATACCAATAACTTGAATTATTTGAACAAAAAACTGAATTTGTTTTGTCGTTTCAGTGCTTCTTTGTACCTTTGCATTTAAATTTGCATAAACATAGAGAATATATGTATAGAACGAACACTTGTGGAGAACTCAGACTCCAGGACAAAGGCCGCGAAGTGACGTTGGCCGGGTGGGTGCAGCGCACCAGAAAAATGGGCGGCATGACGTTTGTCGACGTTCGCGACCGCTATGGCATTACCCAGATTGTTTTCGACGAAGGACAAAATGCAGAGCTCTGTGCCAGGGCCAACAAGCTGGGACGAGAATTCTGCGTCCAGATAAAGGGCTTGGTGAGTGAGCGTCAGGCCAAGAACGCCAAGATGCCTACGGGCGACATCGAGATCATGGCCCGTGAGCTCAACGTGCTCAGCGAAAGCCTCACACCTCCTTTCACCATTGAAGACAAGACCGACGGAGGCGACGACCTGCGCATGAAATACCGCTATCTCGACCTTCGTCGCGCCGTTGTGCGTAAGAATCTGGAGCTGCGCCACCGCATGACCATCCTCATTCGTAACTTCCTCGATGCCAGAGACTTCATTGAAGTAGAAACCCCAATATTGATTGGTTCAACTCCCGAGGGCGCACGCGACTTTGTTGTGCCTTCGCGCATGAATCCTGGTCAGTTCTATGCCTTGCCTCAGAGTCCTCAGACCCTTAAGCAGCTGCTCATGGTGAGCGGATTCGACCGCTACTTCCAGATAGCCAAGTGCTTCCGTGACGAAGACCTGCGTGCCGACCGTCAGCCCGAGTTCACTCAGATAGATTGCGAAATGTCGTTCGTAGATCAAGACGACGTGACCGATCTCTTTGAAGACATGGCCCGTCATCTGTTCAAGGAGGTGCGTGGCATTGAATTGCCCGCCAAGTTGCGCAAGATGACCTGGCACGAAGCCATGAAGAAATATGGCTCCGATAAACCCGACCTGCGTTTCGGCATGGAGTTCGTAGAGCTGATGGACGTGCTGAAGAAAGGCACCTTCGCCGTGTTTGACGATGCAGCCTACATTGGTGGCATCTGCGTGCCGGGATGCGCTTCATACACCCGCAAGCAGCTCGACCAGCTTACCGACTTCGTGAAGAGCCAGCAGGTGGGAGCCAAGGGACTTGTCTACGTGAAATACAATGAAGACGGCACCGTGAAGAGTTCGGTAGACAAGTTCTACGGACCCGAGGTGTGGGCCGAACTGAAGGAGAAGATGGGAGCCAAAGACGGTGACCTTGTGCTCATCCTCAGCGGCGACCAGCCCAACAAAACACGCATCCAGCTGTGTGCCCTTCGTCTGGAAATGGGTGAGCGTCTGGGCTTGCGCGACAAGAATCGCTTTGAATGCCTGTGGATTGTCGACTTCCCGCTCTTTGAGTGGAGCGATGAAGAGCAGCGACTCATGGCCACACACCATCCGTTCACGATGCCCAATCCCGACGACATTCCTTTGCTCGATGAACACCCCGAACAGGTGCGCGCCAAAGCCTACGACTTCGTGTGCAACGGTGTGGAGCTGGGCGGCGGCTCTCTTCGTATTCATGACGGCAAGCTTCAGGCTAAGATGTTCGACATTCTTGGCTTCACACCCGAGCGCGCCATGGCACAGTTTGGTTTCCTCATCAACGCATTCAAATACGGTGCACCGCCTCACGCAGGACTTGCATTCGGTCTCGACCGTTTTGTCAGCATCATGGCAGGACTCGACAGCATTCGCGACTGCATCGCCTTCCCGAAGAACAATTCTGGCCGCGACGTCATGCTCGACGCTCCAGGCGAGCTCGACCCCGCACAGCTTGATGAATTGCAGCTGAAGCTCGACCTTAAGTCCTAAACACTTCATTATTGTTCCTTCCCGAAGTTGCCATTAATAGCCTCAGACAGCCCGTTTGCGTGCACACGCACTTTGACTTATGTCAAGAAATACGCATAAAATATTGATTTTCAGTCTTTCGCGTGTAACCGTTTGCTGCAAAAATAGTACTTTTGCATCGTAAAAATAAACAAACAAGGTTGAAAAAGGTTCAATCAGGATTAAAATTCAATTCAAAATGGCAGAAAAGAAAGCAACAAAGGCAGCTACAACAACGAAGAAGGCTGCCGCTGAGAAGAAGGAAACAGTGAAGAAGACTGCTACAAAGAAGGCAGCCATCGTGGTCAACGCAGAGAACGCAGGTTTCAAGGCTGGTGATGTTTACAATGCACTCGCCGCTGCTAACACTGCACTGAGCGTAGCTGAAATCGCCAAGGCCGCCAAGATCAGCAATGAGGAAGTAATCCTCGGCGCCGGATGGTTGCTCAAGGAAGGCAAGATCAAGGACGCTGAAGGCAAGATTGTTTTGGCTTAATCTTTAATAGGTAGTAGGTACTTGATGGTCGGCGAAATGACCAAATGCGATTTTGAGTCTTACGCGAACAAGAAGTACCTTTGAAACAATAGGGAAGGGCTGGATGCTAATGCACTCCGGCCTTTTCTTTTTTATTCTGGTAATGAGTGATGACGGCTTGTAGAACTGACAAACGCGAAACGAATAAACCATAGAATTCATATTGAACTACGACGAAAAGATACTGCGCTTCCTTGCTGAAGCAGGCAACAATGGTTTGAGCGTCATGAAGATATCAAGGCATGTGTTCAACGACTCAAACAGTTTCTTCGAAACAATTGATTTCGAGGATGTTCACCGTTATGTGCAGAACTTTTTGTTGAAGAACTCTCGCAATACCGATTCACTCATTGAGAACGTTGGCAAAAGGGGTATCTACAGGTTGAATCCAAGGTCGGCTGAATCGCAGCAACTCAAGTTGAAGTTCTCCGACGACGAAAAAGAAGAGGAGAAGCCCACCAACAACGTAGACCTCTCCTTGTCTCTCTTCTAGCTTCTAATTTATGGAGTTTTAGGAGTTATAGGAATCAGACGATACTTCAACAAGCAGGTAATCCCATTTCTCACACCCCTTGCCTCTTACCTCTCACCTCTTACCTCTCACCTCTTACTTCTCTATTGTATAGCCCCTCTTGGTCCTATGTTCTTCTCGGGCAAAGGATTGTCGTCAATCAGGACTTCGATGCTCGGTCCCTGGTTGTAGTCTTCAAGTTCGCCGATTTCTCCTGTGTGGTGTACTTCGCAGTTATAGAACTCTACCTCTGTCTGAAGATTGAAGAGCAGTCCCTTGTTCTGCGCAAAACGGCAATCGTCGAAATGAATCTGTCGGCAATTCTCATAGACGTTCAACAATCCAAACTCGCGATTGCGGTAGAAGTCGCAATTGATGAAAATAGCGTCTTGAATGTCTCTGAGAACCATGATCCCATACGAGCAGTCGCGGATGATGCTACGGAAAACGCGAAGCACCTGTGAAGTCTCGGCCTCGATGCCATAGGTGCCACAACCGTACATGTCGCAGCTCTCGATGGTTACGATGTCGCAACCGATAAGTCCCACGACTCCTCCCATACAATAGCCTTCCTCGGTGTGTCCCAGTGTGAGGCACTCAATGCTGATGTTACGGCAATTGATGAAACTAAGGACGAATGCGTAGCGAGGCTCCACCACTATCTGACAATCGCGCTCGCCACGGATGGTAAGGTCGTGGAATTCGGTAAGCGTGAGCTGTCTTCCATCGAAAATTGCCTCGCTGATGATCATCGACGAAGCTTTCTTAGGCCTATTCGCGGCATCTTCCAGGAAAGCACGTCCTGGCTGAACGAACAAACTCTTGTCTTCGAGCACCTTCGAGAGGTTCAGATGGGTTCCTTCGCGAAGGATAATGGTGCGCTCATTGCCGAGGGCGTTGATGAAGTCCTTTTCATTACTCACCACCAGTTCAAGTCTCCCAGAAGTGCCCTGAGCATTCATCACGTTTGATAAGGGAAGCAAGGCCAGCATGGCCAGCAACCACTGATAAAGATTCTTTTGTGTCATAAGTCTTTGCTTTAAGTTAGAAATTTGTTTGGGCAAAGATAGTGTTTTTTTTGCAATTCTCAAAGATGTGTGGCGATATTCTTGATGAAATCGGCATTTTTTTAACAATACACCCTCACATTTCATTTTCTGACGGCCTATTTGTCTAAAATTATGCTAAAAGACTTGCAAATCAAAAAAAATATTGTAATTTTGCCCCGAGAACGGTTAAACGAAAAGGACCGTCATTCATCTGAATAGAAAAATCGAAGTTATATTTTGTTTAATTTAAAAACACTTAAGTATGAAGAAAACAAAGTTTATGGCACTCATTATGAGTGTAGCATTGGTTTTCGGTAGTTGTTCTACCAAGACTGGTACGGGCGCTCTGCTCGGCACAGGTGCAGGTGCAATCCTTGGTGCAGTGGTTGGCAAGCTCGCCGGCAATACAGCCGTTGGCGCTGCTGTTGGTGGTGCTGTAGGTGCAACCGCAGGTACGCTCATTGGCAAGCACATGGATAAGGTGAAGGCTCAGGCCGAGGCCGAGCTGGCTAACGCTACTGTTCAGACCGTTACCGACGCCAATGGTCTGCAGGCCGTGAAGGTGACTTTCGACTCTGGTCTTCTGTTCCAGACTGGCAAGTATGCTCTCAACAATGCTTCTAAGGGCGAGCTCAGCAACTTTGCTAACCTGCTGAAGCGCAACACCGACTGCTCGGTGGCTATCATCGGCCATACCGATAGCACTGGTAGCGATGCCGTGAACAACCCGCTGTCGCAGAACCGTGCTCAGAGCGTGTCGAGCTATCTGATGAACTGTGGTGTGTCCAACGCTCAGATTAAGAGCGTGCAGGGCATGGGCAGCACAAGCCCCGTTGCCGACAACGCTACAGCTGCCGGCCGTCAGCAGAACCGTCGTGTTGAGGTTTACATGTATGCAAGCGAGGCAATGATCAACGCTGCTAACAACGGTACTCTTCAGTAAGCATTAGCCCAACAGAGTGAAGTTTATTCTGAAATTATTTAAATGGATGGTGGTGGCATTCTTTGTCTCCACCATTCTTTCTGTTGTCGTCTATCGGTTCGTTCCCGTTTTCATTACACCGCTGATGGTCATCCGTAGCGTCGAGCAGGTGAAGGAGGGCAAGGAACTGAAGATGAAACACCATTGGGTATCGCTCGACAAGATGTCGTCGAGCATGCCTGTGGCCGTCATGGCCAGCGAAGACCAGCGCTTTCTCAAGCATCATGGCTTCGACCTCGACGCCATTGAGCAGGCCGCAAAACTCAACAAGACAAGAAACCGCAAGCTCGGCGCCAGCACCATCAGTCAGCAAACAGCCAAGAACGTTTTCCTCTGGCCTGGGCGCACATGGCTGAGGAAAGGACTTGAAGCCTATTTCACCGTGCTCATTGAGCTCATCTGGAGCAAGCAACGCATCATGGAGGTCTATCTGAACAGCATTGAGATGGGCGATGGTATCTATGGCGTTGAAGCCGTAGCCGAGGAACATTTCGGGTGTAAGGCCAGCGAGCTTTCAAGGGCCAATTGTGCTCTCATTGCCGCAACCTTACCCAATCCGCGAAAGTTTTCGTCGAAAAACCCTTCCGACTATACCGTCAGGCGGAAGTTTGCCATTATGAAACAAATGAAATACATACCAATCCTGCCAAAGGAAGGGCAAGACGTTGACCCTTCGACCGTTGACGGCGGCATCTACAGGAACTGACCGAAAAAGGATTGGTAAATGAAAAGGAATGAGAAGGAGACAATAGCATTATGATTGACTTGAAGAAAGACCTGAATGAAAGCCAGCGTCTGGCCGTGGAGTATATTGACGGACCATCGCTGGTGATAGCCGGTGCGGGTTCCGGCAAGACGCGTGTGCTTACCTACAAGATTGCCTATCTGCTTCAGATGGGCATGAAACCGTGGAACATCCTGGCACTTACATTCACCAACAAGGCTGCACGCGAGATGAAGTCAAGAATAGCCACCCTTGTTGGTCAGGAGCAGGCGCGCTATCTTCAGATGGGCACCTTCCATAGCATTTTCTCAAGAATACTCAGGGTGGAAGCCGCCCACATTGGCTACACCTCCAACTATACCATCTACGACGAGACCGACAGCCGTTCGCTCATCAGAAGCATCGTCAAAGAGATGAAGCTCGACGACAAGGTGTATAAGCCGGCCACCGTGCACAACCGCATCAGCATGGCCAAGAACCACCTGATCACGTCGGACCTCTATGCCATTGACAAGGCCGCACTCCAGCGCGACCAGGAGACACGCATGCCTGCCGTGAGCCAGATATATAATATGTACACGTCGAGGCTCAGGCAAGCCAACGCCATGGATTTCGACGATTTGCTGATACTCACCCATCTGTTGTTCCAAAACAACGAGGACATCCGAAGGAAATATGCTCAGCGATTCCAATATGTGCTGGTCGACGAGTATCAGGACACGAACTCCGTTCAGCAGAAAATCGTCTGGCAACTCACGAGCGAGTCGCGTCGCGTCTGTGTGGTGGGCGATGATGCCCAGAGCATCTATGGTTTCCGCGGCGCCAACATCGACAACATTCTCGACTTCCAGCAACTCTATGACGATGCCCGTCTGTTCAAGCTCGAGCAAAACTATCGTAGCACACAACGCATCGTTCAGGCCGCCAACAGCCTTATCAAGAAGAACGAACGCCAGATACCCAAGAACGTGTTCAGCCAGAATAACGAGGGCGACTTGCTCCAGCTCAAACATGCCTATAGCGACAAGGAGGAAGCCACCATCGTGTGCAAGGACATACAGCGCATACGGCGCCAGGAGAAATGCGAATATAGCGATTTTGCCATTCTCTACCGCACCAATGCCCAGAGCCGCAGCTTTGAGGAGGAGATGCACAAGGAGGGCATTCCCTATCGCATCTATGGCGGAATGAGCTTCTACCAGCGCAAGGAAATCAAAGATGTCATTGCCTATTTCCGCCTTGTGGTCAACCACGACGACGAGGAAGCCCTGAAGCGAATCATCAACTATCCTGCCAGGGGAATAGGCGACACCACCGTTGGAAGAATCATGACCTCAGCAACACACCACGGCGTCAGCCTGTGGGAGGTGGTGTGCAATCCTGGCACCTATGGCCTTCAGGCCAACAAGGGCACACTTACCAAGCTGGAGGCTTTCCGTCAGCTCATCGACGGTTTCTCGGAAAAAACGGAGACGCTCAATGCCTACGACCTCAGCGAGTGCGTCATCAGGGAGAGCGGCATCAGTCAGGACCTGTACAGTGAGACCACCCAGGAGGCCATTTCTCGTCAGGAGAACCTTGAGGAGTTTCTTTCGGGTGTGCAGGAGTTCGTGGAGACACGCAAAGAGGAAGGCCGTGAGCAAGAGACGCGTTTGGTAGACTATCTGCAAGAGGTGTCGCTCCTGACCGACCTCGACAGCGATGACGGGAAAGACATACCGCGTGTGGTGCTGATGACCATTCATAGTGCCAAAGGCCTTGAGTTCCCCACGGTCTTCGTCGTTGGTCTCGAAGAGAACATCTTCCCGAGCCCTCTGAGCATGGGCAGCAAGCGCGAGCTGGAAGAAGAGCGCCGTCTGCTCTACGTGGCCATCACGCGTGCCGAGCGCCATTGCATCCTCACATGTGCGAAAAACCGCTGGCGATACGGCAAGATGGACTACGACACCCCCAGCCGTTTCATCTACGACATCGACCCACAACTGCTCAAGGTGGATAACAGCATGGAGCAGGAGGGTGGGGGATTCTTCAATCCTCACACCGGCAACCGCTCTTCGTCTTACCAGAACTCACGTCCCGTGGCCACTCAGTTTCGCGCCGACCCCAAGCCGCGAGCCGTGCCTCATCGAGTGGAGAACCCCGCCGACCCCTTCTCGCCCAGCTTCCGTCGTACGCTGTCTGCCGCCAGAGGCAATCTCAGGCGCGTGTCCGACGTCGTCTCTCCAAATGCTGACAAGTCCCCGTCGTCAGCCTCAGGCAAGCCTTCGCTCCAGGAGGGCAACGTCATTGAGCATGAACGCTTTGGCGTAGGTCGTGTGCTCAAGGTGGAGGGCAGCGGCGAGAACACCAAGGCCACCGTAGAGTTCCAGCACACCGGCACCAAGCAGCTCTTGCTGAAGTTCGCACGATTCAAGGTGATAAGTTAAAAGTGAGAGGTGAGAGGTAAGAGGTAAGAGGTGAGAGGTGAGAGGATACTTCTTCCGCTACCTCTCTCACTTATCACTTATCACTTATCACTTATCACTTCTCACCTCTATATAGTGAGCCCCATCACGATAACGTTTGCGTATGATTATCAAGGTTCGTTTAATCGGTTATTGTAAATATTTCGTACATTTGCACCGAATTATCAAACAAACTATCAAATCCATAAAAATGAAAAGGAAAAGACTATTTACCATCTTGTTGTCGTCAGCCCTCAGCCTGTGTGCAATGGCCGATGGCGGACAGCAGATAACAATCAATGGAAACCCCATCGACCGCACCGCTGTCAGCCTCACGTTCGAAGGCAGTCAGCTGACGCTCCATTTCTCCGATGGCACCACTGCCACCACCGACATGTCGCTTGTGAACATCATCTTCCCCGATGGTGTCTCAACGGTCATTGACTCCCCCCAGACCTTCGTGCTTGGCGCCGTGGTCGAAGGAAACCTGCTCCATGTGGCCCAGCTCGACGAGAACGTGGCCTTGTCAGTGTTCAATTCCAATGGCCAGGAGGTGGCACGCACTGTGTCGAAAGGACATGAGGTCACCATCGACATGAGCCATCAGCCTGCTGGCGTCTATCTGTTGCGTGC
>OCTW011548531.1_pt1 | contig 25914 bp, 26 predicted proteins | sample 1539671 | NCBI WGS metagenome assembly OCTW01 (sample SAMN02144230, study PRJEB22623) | gut metagenome | biome: sheep rumen | host: Ovis aries | place: New Zealand | reverse complement strand
TTAACAACGACTTAACCGAGAATGAAAAGAGGGTGTTGTTAGAGCTTATAAATAACCCAAGCATTCCATACGACACATTAGTAGTGGAACCAGAACATATAAAACACTGTTAATAACAACGCGCATTCAAGCGACGCTGTGAAGCTATTCTAATCGTCTATTGAATTGTTAGATTGACTCGCTGCTACTAGTAGTGGCTTCTAAGTTTTCGACAAACCGGTTCAAAGAAGCGGCTAACGATGAATCGACGGAGAAGAAGAAAGAATGCGGGGACCCAAGCGATTGTTTGCGGTAGATTTCTAAATACCCATTCTCAAATACCGTCATCCTCGCGATGTTTGGTCCACTTGTTGCCGACATGCGATACTCATATACAAAATAGGTATCCGATTTTTGCTCAATTTGATTGATGGCCTGATATTGCTTAATGGCTTTCATTTCGTTGAGCAGGGTGGAATCGCAGTCCCAGAGAACGTCGCTGTCCGCTCTTTTGGAGGAATAAAACATCGCTCCACAACCCCAATTTTCCGCTTGCCTAAAAAACAAATCAGGTGTTTTGTAGTCGCCTTCATCGGTTTTGAAGGAAAAAGTGCATGAAGCACATAACAAGGCGGAGACTAAAATGGCAGACACCCTTTTTCTCATGCCTAAATTGTATTCTCCTGATAAGTGTTGGCAACGATTAAAAATGGCGGCTGACTCGTTTACAGAGCTAATTTCTTTTCTATAATTACGGCAAAATGAATATCAAACTTGTACGTTTATCAAAACAATATCAGCCTCAATTAGAAGAGATGCTAGAGGAGTGGATTGCCTTTCATGACTCCAATCATAGTCCCTACTCGATCTTTAAAAATGACTACCATGATTTCGACAATTATCTTGCGAAACTTGATGTTAAAGACATAAGAGGCGGCCTTGTCCCTGACTCGACATTTTTCGCCTTGGATATGGACCGGAATATCTTTGTCGGCGCGATCAATATCCGTCATTGCTTGAATGAAAAACTGCTTAAAACCGGCGGGCATATCGGAGACGGCGTCCGACCAAGTGAGCGGGGAAAAGGCGTTGCAACGGAAATGATTCGCTTAGGCTTAATCGAATGTAAGAAGCTTGGTATCGACCGCGTGTTAATCACTTGCGATAAACGCAACATCGGCTCCATGAAGTCCATTGTCCGTAATGGCGGCGTTTTAGAAAACGAAGTCGAAGAAGACGGCGAGATCGTTCAACGTTACTGGATCGATAATCAATAGAGCGATCACTTAGAATGCGTTATGATGTTTGCATGGACTACATCAAAAGCATTCGGCCAAAGTTAGGCCATCAAAAAATCATCCTCAATTGCGCAGGCGTCTTAATCATCAAAGACGGCAAGGTTCTGTTGCAACGAAGGCAAGACAATCATAAATGGGGCTTTCCTGGCGGACTTTTGGAATTGCATGAGACCTATGAAGAGGCAGCTCTCCGCGAAGTGAAAGAAGAAACGGGCTTGACCGTTAAACTAGAATCGTTTCTCGGCATCTATCATAACCATCATATGGTGTGGTCCAATAGGGACGAGGCTCATACGATTGGAGCCTTTTATACCGCGAGTATTGTTTCGGGCGAACCTCGCGTCGATGAAGAGTCTTTGGAACTGAAATATTTCGGTTTCGATGAGCTGCCCGATTTGTTTGCAGAAGACATGGTAGAGGCGGTAAAAGCATACCTTCGCGGCGTTCGGCTACCTTTATTAAACGAAAACCGTTCTCGATAAAACAGACGGGTTTTGAAAGGTATTTTCGTTTTCACAAAAATGCTTTCTTGTTGTTTTTGAACGAATAATTGTTTTTTCAACTTTCCATGATATTATCATGGGAAAATTATGAATTTGAGTTATGACGTCTCATATTCGGTCGCCGGATTGTTTATCTGCGTGATTTTGTTGGTCATTGTCAGCCTTCATTATTCTTCGACCAATTTGATCAACAAGCGTTACAAATGGTTTTTGATTTCATCGATTATCACCATCGCGCTAGACCTTGGTACGGTCGTTACCAATGACTACGCCTCTTTGTTCCCCAATTGGCTCAACATGACGCTTAATGGGCTTTACTTTTTAAGCGCCACAACGGTCGCGGTTCTATTCTTGTATTATTGCATCTCGGTCGCCCTTGTTAATTCGTCGCCGAAAACCAGATCCATCTTCTATATGGTGAATCTTGGTGTTCTTGGCGTGTTCCTTATCACCTTAATCATCAATTCCTTTACCGGGTTCTATTTCTTCTTCGATGCCCAATCCGTTTATTCCCATGGTCCCGCTTATTTCGCGGTGAATTCTGCCTCTATTCTCTTCGTCGTGGAATCGATGATCTTATTCATCATCAAGAATAAGTTCTTCAAGAAGGCGCAGATCGTATCAATCGTTTTGTTCTACACGTTCTTCTTTGCCGCTTTTATCTTGCAGCTTACTACTTTCCCCAAGATCCTATTAACGGATTTCGGCATCGCTTTAGGCGTGTTGATGCTTTTCTTCACCATCGAAACACCGGACTACGTGAAATTGGTGATGACGTTAAACGAACTAAACGAGCTGAAAGCGTCGCTAGAGATTCAAGTCGAAAACCGTACCCAGGAATTGAATGAAGAAAAGGAATCCTACGAGGAACTTACGTTAGAGACGCTTTCCTCTTTGGCTAACGTCATCGACGCGAAAGACCATTATACGAACGGACATTCCAAACGTGTCGCGGCTTATGCAAAAGGCATTGCCGAGACGATGGGATTATCCCCAATGGAATGCGAGCAAATCTATTTCGCCGGATTGATCCACGATGTTGGTAAGATTGGCATTAACGAAGCCATCTTAACCAAGCCTGGCAAATTGGATGAATCAGAATATCGCACCATCCAGTCCCATAGTGCCCTTGGCGGGGACATCTTAAAGGGTATCCGCGAATTCCCGTTGTTCGAGCAGGTTGCCCGTAGCCATCATGAACGCGTGGATGGAAAGGGTTATCCTGATAAGCTTGTTGGGGATAACATCCCATTTCCAGCCCGCATCGTTGCCGTCGCTGACGCCTTTGACGCGATGACCAGCGACCGTAGCTACAGGAAAGCGCTGAGTATCCAAGTCGCCATCTCCGAACTCAATAGATGCAAAGGCACGCAATTTGACGCTCAAGTTGTGGAAGCCTTCCTTAAGCTCAATGATCGCTTTGGTGGGGACATCGTTGCCCACGTCGATGAATTAGCCGCAGATGTGAAAACCACGCATCTTAAGGTATGAGCGCTTTGACCTAGCGCATTACCTGGAGTACAATTTGGGCCGCCACTAGGACAAGATGTGCCCATAGCTCAGCTGGATAGAGCGTAACCCTCCGAAGGTTAAGGTCAGGCGTTCGAATCGCCTTGGGCACGCCAAAAACGCATTGAAGATGGTAGCAATATCATCTTTTTTGTTTTCTATGCTATGCGGAGAAGCGCCCGATCGATCCTCGACTGAAACCCATTCGTCGCGTTAAGCTGGCGGCGAATACTTCATGCTACCGGTTCTAACAAAATCGAAAAATTTACAGCAAAACCCTTTTATTTTTGGGAATGATTGGTTTTCAAATATTTCTTTAGATAATAAATTGTTGGAACCATCATGCTTAAGGCGCCGACGAGCCATGCGAACCAATCTCCTGAGGCAACGATGAAATAGGCCGCTTGAGGCGAAGCACTGTTGAATGACCCAAATATCCAATAGGGGAGAAGCGAGCAAGCCAAGATTCTAGCAAATAGTTCGCTGACGCCGCCGATAAAGGGGAACAGAGGTTTTTCTAATCCTTGCAAGACACCGCGGAAGATGAAAAGGAACATTAGGAAAAGCAGGGTCGGAATGGAAAGGAACAAATAAACATTCCCATAATAGATGGATTGCTCGGTTACCTTTTCTGATGATAAGAAAAGATATTGATAGAATCCGTTGATAAGCAAGGGCAATCCAATCGCGTTCATTAAAAGTGTTAAGACAAGCCCGATGACGATCGCGCTTTTGATCCCCGTTTTGATACGGTCGAAACGCCCAGCCCCGTAGTTTTGGGATACATAAGAAATCATAGCGGTGCCAAGCGCCCCAAAAGGCGCGAGCAACAAATTGATTAATTTACATGCCGTCCCATATCCCAATTGAGCTGGAAGGCCTGGCACGGCGGATTGATCAGGGTTGATATCAAAGCGAATGACCCCACTGGTCATCGCGATGATGCCAAATCCAAGAACGCTATATTGGAAGCCCAATGGGATGCCGTTTTTCAAGTGGTCACCGATGGAACGTAGTGTGGGTTTTGCGTTTTTGAAGTCAAAACGGAATTCCTCGTATTTCCTTGCCCCATAAATAAGGGATAGCGCACAGGCAACACCTTCTGATAGAACTGTGGCTATCGCACTTCCTGCCACGCCCCAATGGAACGCTCTGATGAAAAGAACATCCAAGCCAATGTTCAAAAGAACCCCAAAGGCCAAGAAGACAAACGGCATGAAGGAATCCCCTTTAGCGCGAAGATTTGCCATTGACATGTTGTAGAAAACAACAAGCAAGCTTCCGCTGAAAAGATAGGTCATATAAATGACCGCTTCATCAAATTCCATTTGCATGGAAGGGTCACCTGAGCCGTTATAAATATGAAGCAACTGCAGGAATGCCGGGATCAATGCGATGCCTGCGATGGTTAAGAAGATGGAGACAAAAACGCATAAAATGCATTGAGTGAGAAAACTTCGTTTTGCTTCATTCAGGTTCTTTGCCCCGACATATTTAGAAAGAATAACGGAAAAACCAGACGTTGCACCCATGCCAAAATTCAAAACGAGGTAATGAACGGAAGCGGATGCGTTGATAGCGGCCACGGATTCTCCGGCTAGTGACTGTCCCACAATCGCAGCGTCAGTCAAGGTATACAGTTGCTGAAAAATCGTGGAAAGAAGGATTGGGATAAGAAAAACAAGAATCCCCTTGGTCGGATTTCCTGATGTAAGGTCTTGCTTGCCAAATAGGGACTTCAGTTTCGTCAACATAATCAACCTGCAGGATTATATCCTGTCCTTTCCATTTTTAAAGCGATTAACTACAATGAAGTGAGAAAAGGAGAAATAAATTCATGATTGTCACCATCGATCGCGAATTCGGAAGTGGGGGACGCGAGTTAGGACGCCGCCTAGCAGAAGCTTTGGGCATTGCCTATTACGATAAGGAAATCTTAGAAGAAATCGCCAAGAAATCTTCTTACTGTTTGGAATACATTGAATCCGTCTCCGAATCTAAGCCGATGTCTTTGTTGCCGATTCATTATGGGCAAACATTATCGTTTGGCATCGACCTTACCATGCAGCAAAACATGGATATCTTGGAGATGCAAAATACAACCATCCGTGATTTAGCAAGTCGCTCCTCCTGCGTCATCATGGGAAGAGCCTCGGGGTATCTGCTTCGTGACATGAATCCATTCCGTATCTTTGTTTACGCAGATAATGACTTTAAGGTTAAACGTTTCCGTAAGTACGGGGACGAAAACGAATCGGATAGAAGCATCCTCAAGAAGCTTTCCGACGTAGATAAACGCCGCCGCAAATACCATGAATTTGTCACCGGTTTGAAGTGGGGCACCCCGATCAATTACGATTTGATGGTCAACACTTCGTCCGCCGATTTAAAGGCGCTTGCTACTGCCATTGCAGAATACATCCGCAGCGTTTTCAAGAAAAACCAAGGCTGATTTGCAAGGGTTTTCGCGAATTCTAGTTCTTTAAAACCGCGCCCATAAAATTCCTAATGCAATTTCTCTGTGTTAAGAGTATTATATGCAAGCCGAAATCATCGGCCTGGCCTCCTGGTGGAATGGTAGACGCGGTGGACTCAAAATCCACTCTGTGATGAGCAGGTGTCGGTTCGAGTCCGACGGAGGCCACCAATAGATAACAAAGAACAGGGCTTCGGGCCCTGTTTTGCTTTCTCTAGATAGAGATTAAAGTGGCAAATCCTTTTTGACGAATTTCCTGCCTCCAAGGAAGGCGAAAACAACGCCGATTGCAATGAGGATGCCAAGCTTCCAGATCCAATCGAAGCTCATAGTGGCATCAAGACCGGCGACCGCTTTAGAGAAGGCAGACATTGATGAGGTGTCGACCAAGGTGAATAACGAGGCGTAGTTGAATGCTTCCATGGCTTTGACACCGACGCCAACGGCGACGAAGACTTCGTTGCCGAACAAACCGAGAATGGTGCAAAGGAAGGAGAGAACGCAAACACCGCCGCCAACCGCGATGGAGTTGCTGGATTTGTTGAAGAATCCGCTGGCACCGAAGCAAATGCCCATAAGACCGAACATTGCAAGGAATGAGCCAACGCAATATAAGACGGTGGTTGTGGCGTTATAAGTAGAAGACGTTCCTTCTTCGGCCTTCGCTGCATTGATGAAGAAGGCGATTGCTTCTGAACTAATGGCAGCGGCGGAGATGAGAAGGTACATGGCGAAGACGCTGGCGAGCAAGAACACATATTGCGTGCGAACAACGGTCTTGCGGTTGGTTGGGGTAGAGAGGATATAGGCCATAGAACCGTCACTTACTTGAGCGGCGATCAAACGGTTGGATGCGATCATGACATAAATCATCGGAAGCAAGACGCCGGTGACCTTATAGATCAGTTCGTTGAGAATGGAGTTCAAGTCAATCTGAGACATGATTTGAATTCTCGTCATGTTGAAGCCCATCTTCTCAAGCAAGCCAAGGATGGATAACCATTGAAGGTTTTCATCTTTGACGTAGGTGGTAACCGCATCCATATCGATGTTGGTAAAGATACTCTTGGAACCAACGGCAATGTTGATGACGATGAAAATCAACATTGATCCTGCAGTTAAAGAAATCCATAATGGCAACAACGATTTCAGGGACTGCTTCATTAACGGTCCTGAAATAAATGGAGATTTGCGGGCTTTTTCTGGTTTTGCGACCGCGGTGTTCTCATTGCTCATTGTCTTTTCCTCCCATATCTTTCATGAAGAATTCTTCTAATGTGTGTTTCTTTTCGGTGATGCATTGAATCGCTTTTCCCGATAAGGTTTCGACCAATTCGTTGGTCACTTTTAGGTCAGCACGTATCGTGATGGTTCTTTCGAAATCGTCCTTTTCAAGAATTTCGACACCTTCCGGGAAGGATATCGATTTGTAATCCTCTTCATTAACGAATCCGATCACGAAATCCTTGAACGGCGTATTTCTCATCTTCTCCATGTCGACCACATCGACCAAATGGCCATCTTTGATGAAACCGACATAATCGCATGTTTCTTCAAGTTCATCGAACATATGGTTGCTCATGATGATGGTGGCGCCGCGGGCTTTTTCCTCTTTGATCATGGTGACGAAGGCGTCCCTCATCAAAGGATCCAAACCCGTTGTAGGTTCATCTAAGATGATGATTTCAGGGGAATGCATCAAAGCCGCGACAATCGCGGTTTTCTGCTTCATACCCTTACTCATGCGTTTTAAGTTCGCGGTGGGGTCAAGCTGGAGCGCGTTGATGATGCGCTCGGCCTTGCTCATGTCTTTTAATCCGAGAATCTCAGCTTGAATCTTTAAGAAATCTGTGCCGCTTTCAACTGCTGGGAAGGCGATTTCGCCAGGAAGATAACCGATATGTTTCTTGATTTCCTCGGAATCCTTCCAAGCATCCATTCCTAAAACGGTGACGCTTCCTTTATCGGGACGAATAAAGCCCATGATGTGGCGAAGCGTGGTTGTTTTGCCTGCTCCGTTGGTGCCGCAGTAGCCGAAAACGCAGCCTCTATAAACGTCGAAGCTGATATCGAAAATGCCTCTTCCGCGGCCATAGTCTTTGGTGAGACCTTTGATGGAGATGACAACTTCTTTATTTTGCTCCATTTTGGCCTCCTTCCTGCAAACCAGATTTGCTGTTTCCTTTCACGCCTTCTAAACCGCCGAAATCGCGTTCTTCTTTATAGAAGGACATGAAGTAGTCTTGCAAAGTGAATGGCTTTTCTTCGAACGATAGGATTCGAACGTTCTTTAGCGTAGCCAAGAACGCATTGTGTTCGGTATGTGGGAAACGGATGGAAGCAGTGAGCGCAGCATCGTTTGTCTCAACCACTTCGAACTTGTTGTGATTGGCCAAATAATCATCCATTCCTTCTTTGCTTGGGAAGCGGAGAATGAATGTTTTATCTTGAGTGCTTTTAAGCTCTTTTGCATCAAAAGTCGATACATGGTGCCCGTCTTTTATGATGGAGATCGTATCGCAGGTGGCGTCGACCTCGGAGAAAATATGGGAGGAAAGCAAGATGGTCTTCCCACGCTTCTTCTCTTCGATGATGAAGCGAATGAAAACCTTCTGCATGATGGGGTCAAGGCCTGAGGTAGGCTCATCGAGCACCAAAACTTCAGGGTCGTTCATGAAGGCGGTGACGACGGCGAGCTTGCGCTTTTCGCCAAGCGACATCTGCTTGATGGACATGTTGGGGTCGAGCTTGAAAAGGCTGAGCAAATAATCCAAACGCTCTTTGTTGGCTTCGCCTCTCATCCCTTGCATCATTTTGATGAAACCCCAGCCATTTAAACCGGCTGGAATTGCAGGTTCGCCAGGAAGATAGCCGACATCTGCAAGGATTTTTTCAGTATTGCCAAAAGAATCGATGCCCATAACCTTGACGGTTCCGATCGTTGGTTTTGCAAAGCCCATGATATGGCGGATGGTGGTGGACTTGCCGGCGCCGTTTGGGCCAAGGTATCCGTAGCATTCGCCTCTATGGACATCAATATGGATATCGAAAACGCCTCGGCCAAAGCCATAGTCTTTGGTCAAACCGTTTACTGAGATAATGACTTCTCTTGAATCCATAGTTTACACCTTCGTTAATCCGAGTTTCACGCGGTGGAAAACCCTGAACTCAGGAACGAGGCAACCCTTGTGGTCGGTGGCGAATTGATCTTTGATAGATGTAATATCAGCTTTGGTCGGCTCGGTGCCTCTTCCATGAGGTGTGGAATCAAAAACTTGGATGGGGTCATCTGCTAAAACATTGATGCGAATATCAACGCCATACCAGTAAAGTTGCAGCAAAGCATCTTCCAGGGAAACAGGGATGAAGAAATTTACCACGTCCCCAGAATAAGAAGCATCCAACAAACCTTGAATCAAAGCAGAGTTGTTGAGGTCTTTCAAATCTTGATCATCCAACGTGATGTCTTCTCCGGTAATTTCATGGTAGAAGGCTTTCACTTTGTCGACGATATAGACGAAATCGAGGCCGATCTTCATTTCTTTGCCAAGGAGTTTTTTGTTCTCGGTGTTGGTGACGGAATAATAACCAGGCAAGACCTTTTTGCCGGTGCCGTCATCCAAAATCGTAAGAAGGTTGGTAAAGACGCCTTCGTCTTCTTGGGATCCGGTTTTGATGCTGATCGACAGCTCGAATTGTTTCATGCCGGGCTCAGTTGGATAGGCATCGTCTTTCAAGTTCAAAAACGCGCCGAAATGCGTTCCAGCTTCTTTGCCAAGCTGAAAGCCATAAACACCCGCATAGGATTGGTTCCCGCATCCGATAAGGAGGGGCATCACCGATAAAAGCAAGCCTAGTTTGTTTTTTCTCATAATGGGCTCCAAAAATATATTCATGATCAAAAGATCATTTTCGACAAAGGAATTTTAAAGAAAGGACTATTAACGTCAATCAATTTATGCAAGGTGAGGAAAAATCATTCTTTTGGCAGAGGAATCGTCTTCCCGTTTGCTAGAACAAGTGAATCGTTAGGGACGTTTTGGTTTAGTTTGCATTTCGGTGCGATGATGCTATTTTCGCCCACGGAAACGCCGTTTTGAACCTCGATGGTGGTGTACACGATCGGGACAGAAAGGCCTAAGCCTTTATGGAATCCGAAACCGCGTTTTGCAACGTCTAATGGATGATTGGAGGCAAATAGCACGCAGTTACTCCCGATGTTTACATCGTTTCCTAGGCGAACGAGCCCGCCCAAGCTGACATTATCCCCGATGACGACGTTGTCACCCAAAGCGACGATGCCGATCAAATCCATGAAGAAATTCTTCCCGATGACGATGTTCTTTCCGTGAATTGGGAAAAGCTCATCGATGATTTCTTCTCGCTCTTTTGGAGTCAAAGTTGGATCATCGAGCCGACGGCATAAGGCATGGGTTCTTAGGTAAAGGAACCCTAGAGAAATGGAGGCGGTAGAAAAGCCTTTTCCCCGCAGAACCTTGCTATATAGTCCTCCAGGAGCCACGCATTTTTTGGTTTTCATGACCGCTCTTGCGGTTTCGATTTCCTCGTCGGAAAGGACTTTTTCTTCGGGAATAGAAAACATCTCGCCTTTCTCGATGGGGCGTTTCACTTTGGCAGGACGGCCTAAGGCTAGAACGCCAGATGGGATGTCTTCATTGACGAATCCGCCGGCTCCGACGACGCTATTCTCGCCAACGTTGATGCCAGGAAGATAGGTGACGCCTCCGCCAAACCATACCCCAGCCCCGATGATGGCGGTTTTTCTTTCGCCCGGAGTTTCTTGGATGCGTACGTTTGGACCAAACTGCGCGTTATGGCCGATATAAACGTCGGTGTTGTATCCGAATTTCGCATTGACGTTGAGGAAGACACTGTTTTCAATGCGGACATTTCCAATGACAAGTTGAAGTCCTCGACGGATATAGGAGATGCCAGGGCAACGAGGGAAAAGACGCTTTAACAGATAGTTCTTTCTCCCGTTTTCTTTGCTCTTGTTGGCAGGGTTTGTCGCCAGCATATTCCATTCGTTGCATAGCTGCTCTGAAACAGCGAAAAGCCGCTTGACGCCGAGACTTTCAAAATCCCCTTTGCCTTGATAATAAAGCGAAATATCATCTAACTCTCTCGCATTAAAATCAAAATACTTCATCAAATGTTCCATTTTGATGGCGAGCTCTTCTTGCTTTCTTTTCTCAGTCCATTCCATAACGTGACCTTTATGTATTGAGGTGTCCTAACAAGGACGCCTCGTTTGATAAACATATTATAATCGACGGAGCAATTCATCAACGAGTACATCGAATCCGTCTCAAAGATTTCGCAAAGCCGTAGCAAAATCGGCTCTGTTTCGCTTTTTAGAGAACTTCAAAGGAAATTCGGCGTCGATGACAAACTCAAATTCGGCGACAAGAACTCAATCGACAAAAAGTCGAGGACAATCACGCTTGACGAAAGCATAACTTCGGTCACGGTAGGAATGCGGTTAAGGCAGTACACTTTTTGGTGTGGGTGTTATCATAACTTACGCATGAAAACCTACTTTGCATGTTCTGATATCCACGGATTCTATGATGAATTCATCGCGTCACTTTCTAAGGTGGATTTTCAGATGGAGAACCCCGACCATATTCTCATTGTCTGCGGGGATATCTTTGACCGTGGGGAAAAGCCGCTTGAAGTGCTCCGATTCTTTAAAGAATTGCCAAGAGAGCGTCGGTATTTAGTGCGTGGCAATCACGAGTTGCTTCTAAGGTCTTTGATTCATCGTAAGCGCCCTTTGGAATTCGATTATCCGAATGGGACGTTCCAAACATTGCTTCAAATGTCGCCAGAGTATTATTCGGTTCTTTCGGCGTGGCTAGAGGAACACCCTAAGCCGCAGTCGCTGATTGGGTCGATCGAGTGGGAAATTGAATATGCGGCCTTCGAAGAGAAAAGCGGGGCGAATATCTATGATAGCCAAACCGCCAAGGACTTCTTGGATTGGCTTGCTAGCGACGAATGGGTTAATTACCTTGAATTAGGTCGTTATGTCTTTGTTCATTCCGCCGTTCCTAAGATGGATATTTATGATCAATCATGGAGAGAGCGATCAAACAAGCAATGGGAAGAAGCGATGTGGAAGAACCCTTGGAAGTTCTACCGCGATGGCTATTGGAAATTAGAAGAGCAGCAAGGAAAAGTGCTTGTCTGCGGCCATTGGCACACCAGCGATTTCTATAACAATCTGCTCTATCTGCACGAAAAAGAAAAACGGTTGGATATCCATAAATCCAACCCGATTTTCCAGTCTGATTTGTGCCCAGGACTTATTGGACTTGATGCCTGCACGGCCTTGACACATACGGTCAATGTGCTGGTATTAAATGAAAAAGAGCTAGGATTTGAATAGTTTTCCAGCTTTTTCAAGCCCTTCGAATTGATGTTGGCGAAGCACTTCGTAGGTTGCGATGGCAACTGCGTTCGATAAGTTTAAGGATCGCAATCCTTCTCTCATCGGCATACGAAGGCAGTGGTCGTGGTGTTGCTTCAATAAGGATTCCGGGATGCCTTTGGTTTCCTTGCCAAACATCAAATACACCTCTTCTTCGAAAGCCGGCTCACAATAAACGCGATCGGCTTTCTTGGAGAAATAATAGACAATCGCCCCTGGGTTCTTCTTGTAAAACTCTTCCACGTTTTCATAGACGTGGAGATCAAGAAGATCCCAGTAATCTAGCCCGGCTCGTTTCATATATTTGTCATCTAAAGAAAAGCCAAGTGGCTTGATTAAATGAAGGCTTGCCCCGACTGCGGCGCAGGTGCGAGCGATGTTGCCTGTGTTCTGTGGAATCTCAGGCTCGTGTAAGACAATGTGAAGGTGTGACATATGCCTCGAAATGATACAGGATTTTCTCCGCCGATGGGGTAGTTCGTTTGTTTTTCTTTGATTTTCCCATTTTCAGGGATTAGATTAATCAAGAGGAAATACATATGAGTTCAGTTGTTTTGGACGATAGACAAAAGAAGATCGTTGCCTTGGTCAAAAAGCATGGCTTTGTTTCTATTGAAGATTTGGCCGAGTGGCTTTCGATTACAAAAGGCGTGGTTCGTCGTGAACTAGCGATCATCGAAAAGGCGGGCGAGATTGTCCGGATGCGCGGTGGCGCAGCGCTTCCTACCGATGACGTAGGTGACCTTGGCGCGTCAGAAAGAAGGCAGATCAACGGCGATGCAAAACTTGCGATGGCCAAAGCCGCTGGCAAGCACATCATCGACGAAGGAACCTATTTCCTTGATAGCTCAACGACCGTCGAAGCCTTGATTCCTTATTTAAAGAAGAGGAAGGCTATCACCGTTGTTACCAATTCCGTTTATGCCGCTGGAATGTTGGCTGAGGCTGGCATCAAGACTTATTTGGCTGGTGGACTCGTCAATGGCGACATTACCGCGACTGTCGGTTACGATGCGATTGATTATCTAGAAGGATTCTATTGCGATACTTTTATTTTCTCTTGCCGCGGAATTAGTTTAGATGGGCCTGGCGAGAGCAATGCTGAGACGCAGCGCATCAAGAGAATGATGCTTGAACATTCCTCCAACCATATCTTGGTGGTGGATTCCGCGAAGTTTGGCATCTCCATGCTTACGACCATCTGCGAACTCGATGAAATCGATGTGGTGATCACCAACGAAAAACCGGCGGATGCTTATCGCAAAGCATTTGAAGCCGCTGGTATTGAATTGGTTGTTGCAAAATAAAACGATTCCTAAGATGAATGGCTCTGCTTCGTGCAGGGCTTTTCTTTCGGTGCATTATTTTGGATATATGGAAGAATAAGTGAAAGAATAATGGAAAGGAGTTATTCATGAATCGAATCATCAAAGAAAGAAGAGCTTGCAGGAAGTTTGATTTCACAAGAGAAGTTGAAGCGGCGAAAATCGAGGAAATCGTTCAGGCTGGATTGGTCTCCCCAACTGGCATGAACACCCAGAACGTTCTCTTTTTCGTGATTGAGAATAAAAGGAAACGCGATGAGTATGCAAAGATGAACGCGGCGGTCGCTGGATGGAACATGGATCCGTTCTATGGCGCCCCTGTTGTCATCGTCGTCGCGAGCAAGAAAACGAGCTTTGCAGAACTAGATGGTTCGGCGGCCATTATGTCTATGCTTCTAGAAGCCACCAACCAAGGGCTTGGGACTTGCTGGATTCACCGCGCGAAAGAGGTTCTTGCAACTGAAGAGGGAAGAGCGCTCTTCGCTGAGACCGGATTAGATTTCAATGACTATGTTGGAATCGGTAATATCGCACTTGGCTATCCACTAGAAGCGACGAAGACCACGAAAGAAATCAAACCTGGACGTGTCTTCTACCTTAAATAAAGCTGGCGCACTCTAATGGTGCGTTTTCTTTACACAAAAAAGAGGTTCCATGAGATAATTCGAGCCATGGAAAAGCAGAGGGTTTATTTTGTTATCGACGCCCGAAGTTTTTATGCTTCGGTAGAATGCGTTGACCGCAACTTAGACCCAATGACAACCAAACTCGTGGTCGCTGACGCTACGAGAACAGATAAAACCATCTGCCTTGCAGTGTCTCCTGCCTTAAAAGCCTTAGGCGTTAAGAACCGCTGCCGGCTCTTCCAAGTACCGAAGGAATATGATTTCATCGTCGCCAAACCAAGGATGAAGCGTTATGTTGAAGTCGCGGCCTCAATCTACAAGATTTATCTCCAGTATCTTTCCAAAGAAGATATGCATGTCTATTCGATTGATGAGATTATTCTCGATGTTACCGACTACCTCTCTCTTTATAAAATCCGGGCGAAAGCATTCGCGATTCAGTTGATGGATGAGGTTAAGAAAAAACTTGGTATTCCAATGACCTGCGGCATCGGAACGAATATGTATTTAGCCAAAGTCGCATCGGGGATTACCGCCAAACATTCTAATGATGGAATTGGCTGGTTAGATGAAGAAAAATTCATAAAAACGCTGCAAAACCACACTCCTTTGACAGATTTTTGGCAAATTAGCCGCGGCATTTCCGCTCGCTTAGAAAAGCTTGGAATCTTTGATATGGAAGGTATCGCTAAGACCAACGAAGACCTTTTGTATAAAGAATTTGGGGTCAATGCCGAGCTTATCATTGACCACGCTCGCGGAAAAGAGCCGGTCACGATGAAAGACATCAAATCCTATAAGGGACAGACGCATTCATTCTCCTCCGGCCAGATTTTGCCGAATGGTTATTCTCATAAAGACGCAAAGCTTGTCATTAAGGAAATGACGGACTCATTATGCTTAGAAATGGCAAGGCAAGGCCTCGTGTCCAATACTGCGGCAGTGGATATCAATTACGACGATGATACGCATGACCGCGTTCACTTCTTGGTTCGGATTGGCTCAATGACCAATCTTTCGTCTTATTTCATGACCCCGATCGCCGAAGCCTTTGACCGTAAGGTCGATTGGACAAGAAAGATACGTCGAATCAACTTGGGCTTCATGGATGTCTGCAACGAAGATTATGAGCAATACGACCTCTTCTCCGATATGGATGAGGTCGATAAAGAGAAGTCCGTTCGCGACGTTTTGCTCCAAATCCATGAGATGTATGGGAAGAATGCGGTGCTCCGCGGCATGGATTTCAAATCTGCGGCGACAAGAAGAGAACGCAACACCATGATTGGCGGGCACGCAGGAGGAGAGGACGATGCGTGAGAAAATGAGCATGAACAATCGGGCGAGACAGTTCTTGCCTTTTGATGCGATGAAGGGTCTTCAAGAAGCGCTTCGTGCGGCGGAATTCGAAAATGAAAGCGTCTCGCACCATCGCCTTTCGGAAGATGAAGCGGGACGCATCGGCGCTGTTTTAGCCCAGCTGAATGAGAAGAGGCAAGTCCATGTCCGTTATTTTGAGCAGGGGCATTACTTCGAACTAGATGGAGAGGCGAAGCTAGATCCTTATGAGTCGCTCTTAGTTTTTGAAGAGAAGAGCATACCCATTTTTGATATCTATCAGCTAAACCTGATTTGATTATTTCTTCATCATCAACGCGTTGAGGTTTTCAACAAACGCGCGCTTATCCGAAATATCAAAGCCTTCAAGCAGCAACGCTTCATCATAAAGAAGCGAAGCATATTTTTGGGCTTCCTCATCGCTAGAATCCGCGATGGTTTGGAACAATGGGTGGTTCGGGTTGATTTCAAGGACGCGGGTCGCTTTCGGCGCTTCTTCCTGGGCGTTTGGTTGCTGTTCCAAGACGCGTTCCATATTCAGCGACATGCCGTCTTTGGTGGAGATGCAAACCGGAGAATCCACGAGTTTTGCAGAGAAAACGACATCATCGACACGGCCTTTGAGGGCTTCTTTGACATTATCGAGGAAGCGGCGGTGGGTCGCGGAAAGATCTTCGATTTCCTTCTTTTCTTCTTTGGAGAGTTCATCCGCGGATTCGCTGGCGATGTTCTTGAATGGCTTTTCTTTGTAGTTGAACATTGCCATCAAAGCGAATTCATCGATCTCCTTGTCTAAGAAGAGCACATCGATTTCCTTCTTTTTGAATTTCTCAAGCTGCGGGAGCATCTTGATTTCGGCTAAGGATTTGCCAGAAGCATAGTAGATAGCTTCTTGCTTCTTCTGCATGTTTTCGACATAGGTCGCTAAATCGATTGGCTCATCCGAAGCAGAATGTGGGAAGGTAAGCAAGTCGGCGAGCAAATCCTTCTTAAAGCCATAAGAAGAATAGATACCGAATTTAATGTAGTCCCCATAGGCTTTGAAGAACTTCTCGTAGTTCTCTTTGTCATCTTTCTTCATGCCTTTGAGTTTATCGACGATCTTGTTTTCGATATTCTCGGCGATCTTCTTCATCAAAGGAGAAGTCTGAAGCATCTCACGGGAGATGTTTAATGGGAAGTCATCGGAGTCGACGAGTCCTTTGACAAACTTAAGGTAATCAGGAATCAAATCCTTGCACTTGTCTTGGATGAAGATGGATTTGCTATAAAGTGCGAGCCCTTTCTCATAGTTCTCGGAATAGAGGTTATAGGGCGGATGGGCTGGGATGAAGGCTAAAGCGTTATAGCAAAGCATGCCTTCGACATTGAGGTGGAGACTTAATAGAGGTGCTTCGCTATCATCGAACTTGTTCTTATAGAATTCCTCTAATTGCTCTTTGGTGACCTCTCGTGGGCTCTTTTTCCAAAGAGGAACCATGGAGTTCAATGTCTTTCTGACCAAAACAGGTTCTTTTTTCTCAAGAGGCTTATTCTCGTCATCGTTCCCTTCTGGAGTTTCATAGACATCTTGCTGAATCGGATAACGGATGTAATCTGAATATTTCTTCACCAAAGAAGCGATACGGTATTCTTCCATATACGCATCATAGGATTCGCCCTCGGTATTCTCTTTTAAATGCAAGGTGATGCGAGTGCCGGAATCCATATCGAGCTCAGCATCTTCAATGTCATAGGACTCTTTGCCTTCGGAATAGAAGCGGTGGGCTTCTCCTCCTAATGGCTTAGAGATGACTTCGACGGATTGAGCGACCATGAACGCGCTATAGAAACCAACACCGAATTGGCCGATGATGCCAACGTCTTGGTTATCTTTCATCTCTTTATATTTCTCAAGGAATTCTTTGGAGCCGGATTTGGCGATGGTGCCAAGATTGGTTTCGATTTCCTCTTTGGACATGCCAATGCCATTATCTTCGATGGTGATCGTGCGTTTGGCTTTATCGACGGAGAGCAAGATGTGGTAATCCTTGCTTGGATAATGGGCGGAATCGGTCAACGCTAAGAATTTGTATTTATCCAGTGCGTCGGAGGCATTCGAAATCAGTTCGCGAAGGAAGATTTCTTTGTTGGAATAAATGGAATTGATCATGAGGTCCAATAGTTGTTTGGACTCGGTTTGGAATATCTTTGTTTCTTTCATAAATGATTCCTTTCGTTTTCAACCGATTAGTTTAATCATATTTTTAGCACTTGCAAGAGGAGAGTGCTAAATTTGATCTTAGAAACAAAAACGACCTTGTGGAAGAAGGCCGTTTCTTAGATTGGTTTAGGGTTAAGATAGAAGCACTCTTTCTATCGCGTGAATCTTATTGGAAGCAAAATCCGTGAGGATTCTGCAAAGCAATTCAGAGTTTTGCTGGTATTCCGCTGCTTTTTCTTTTAATGGGATGATCGGTAGCTTATAAACCAAGTCGAAGCCTTTTTTGGAATAGATGGTGCCAAGCCCTTCTTTGCCCGCGATCTTACTTGCGTAGGCAAGACGTACGTCGCTATTTGCGTAGCACCAGAGCTCGATCTCGACCCCTTTCTTCTTTAAGGTGTCCTTATCTTCAGCATCGAAGCTGATGGTGAAGTAAAACAAGTCTTCCAAATCTTGCCACTGACCGTTGCCCGCGTTCTTAAACGCGGCGTGCATGGCTTTGGTAGTGAAGCAAAGATAACCATAGTTGCAGTGAAGCAAGACCAGCTCTCCAGATTGGAAGTAGGGCTCCAATGTCTGGTTGATCAATCGAAATCGCAAAGCTTGAATCGGTTCCATGGCGTTTCTCCTTGTTTATTCTATCGGGGTAGCTTTTACGTGATTCCACAAGATTGCGGCGATGGTGAGCGGAACGCCGATGAGGAAGATGATCCAAAGGTTCCACCCCATGCCGTTTTGCATGCTTCTTCCCATCTCAAGATAGAAAGCGGTGATAATGGTCCAAGACATTAAGATTGCCCACATAGGACGTAAGCGTTTCGGACCCCAAACGCAATTGAAGACAAAGCAGATAATCGCATCGATTGGAACCCACCAAACAAAAAGGGTCCAAATCGGTTCGGTGTTTGGGAACATCGCTAAAGCGGTGTAAATCAAAATGCAAACAAGCGGGGCGATCATGCATGACAAAATGATGATGACGGTCTTGTTGACACGCTGCACTTTGGAGTCGGAGACGTACTTTTTCTTCTCCACGGCAGAGCCTTCGTGCGTAAGATAATCTAAGGTAACGCCGTAATAATCCGCGAGTTTTGCAAGGGTTTCAATATCTGGGGTCGCTTCGCCGTGTTCCCACTTCGAAACGGCCTTGTCAGAATAGCCAAATTTGTCAGCAAGTTGGATTTGAGTGAGGCCTTTGGCCTTCCTAAGCTCGGATAAATTATGTGCGATGACCAGTTTTAGAGGTGTTTCATTATCCATAAACGCCTGCATTATGAAACTAATATGTTTCGATGTAAAGCCTTAATTCCACTTTTAAGAGAGTCGATTTTTCTCAATTCCACCTCCTTTCAAGCCCTCTCTCATTCCTCGGGTGCCTGTAAGAGAGACACATTCAACAAAAAGTGCGTATAGTTATGCTCGGCCCGATAAGGAGGTCCACCATCTATGAGCAAAAACCAAAAACCTATCGTTCCAGTGTTCTTTGGCTGCGACAATCGCTTCGTTCCTTATATGAGCGTCGCTTTAAGGTCCATGATTGATCATGCATCTGCAAACCGCAAATTCGAAGTTCATATCTTACATACTGATATCTCGAAGGAAAACCAAGCCAAGATCCAAACCATGGCCAAACGCAATATCCAAATTGTCTTCGATGATGTCAGCGATGATATTCGCACTATTGTGAACCAACTCCCGGTTCGTGATTATTATTCCGTATCCACCTACTTCCGCCTTGTGATCGCTGAGAAGTTCCCTCAGTATGACAAAGCCATCTATATCGACTGCGATACCGCGACCGTTGAAGATGTCTCTAAACTTTATGACATCAACATGGGCAACAAATATGTTGCTGCCGTTCCTGAAGCTGTCATGGATTCCATCGAGGAATGCGGACGTTATGCCGAGAAGGTTCTCGGAATCAACCGTCATCGTTATTTCAATGCTGGCATGATCGTCATCAACTGCAAGAAGTGGAGAGAGGTCAATGTCCTCCAGCAGTTTATTGATCTTGTCGGTTTCTATGATTTCACGATCGCCCAAGACCAAGACTATCTCAATGTCATCTGCAAAGACAAAGTCTATTACTTGCCACGCCGCTGGAACATGGAATGCATCCATGGCTGGCGCATCGGCGAAAAACGCCGCGGCATCATCCATTATGCTTTCGCTGCCAAGCCTTGGCACGATGTCACCACGATTTATGGGAATTATTTCTGGGAATCTGCCGCGAAAACCCCATTCTTTATGGAAATCAAAGCCGCTTATGCTGCTTATACCCCTGAACAACTTGCCAAAGAGAATGCTCTCGGCGGCGTTGTCGCTGCCAATTGCCTCAAGGAAATCCGTCGCCCCGACAATTTCTTGAAGAGATGCAAGAAAGCTGCCCACGCAAGGGATTACGAGGAGGTCTATTTACCGCTTCTCCCATTGCTTCAGGAAATTGCTTTAGTAAAAGCCTAAGTCTAAAATTGATACATGCCCAAAAAAGAAGAACTGCCGAAAACCATTTTCTATACCGATCCGCTTAACGACGAGTTCTCCACCATGGAGATCAAAACGCCGACGATCGATGGGTCTTATAAATATAAGAGAAATGGTCCGTGGGGTTCTTTTCTTCATTTCTTGACCTTTCGAATCATCGGAAAGCCACTAGCATTCTTTTATTTAAAATCAAAGTTCAAACATAAAGTGGTTGGCAAAACCAAATTGAAGCGTTTCAAAAAAGAAGCCATCTTCCTTTATGGCAATCACACTCAAATCATCGGGGATGCCTTGATTCCGGCCTTCGTGCTTTCTCCTCGCTCGATGACCGTCATCGTTCATCCAAATAACACCGCGATCCCTGGTATTGGGAAATTCGTCCCTTATCTAGGCGGCATGCCTCTTCCTTCGGATATGGCCGCGACCAAAAATTTCATGGCAGAGTTAGACCGTCGCATTAAGAAAACACATTCCCCGATTGTGATCTATCCAGAGGCTCATCTATGGCCGTATTACACTGGCATCCGCCCATTTAAATCGACAAGCTTCACCTATCCGATTCAATATAACGCTCCCGCTTTTTGCTTTGTGAACACCTACCAGAAAGGGAAGAAGGGGAAGGTGCTCATCACGACTTATGTCGATGGTCCTTATTACCCAAAACCTGGTCTATCTTTAGCCGAAGCAAGAGAAGATCTCCGCAATCAAATCTATGAGGCGATGAGAGAGAAGGCGGGGGAACATTCTACCTATTCAGCGATCGAATATGTGAGAAAGGAGGGCTCATGATTTCTTTGCTTTATTGTGGAAACGAAGGGGTTTTTGACGGGGTTTTAACGAGTTTGCTATCGATTTTCAAGCGCTCGACACCCGAAACATATCGCATCTATATTTTCACGATGTCCCTCACTCGAATCAAAGATACCTACACCCCCATCTCAGATAAATTAATCGCATTCCTAAATCGTGTCGTGAAATCTTATAACATAGAGAACGAGGTTATGAAAATCGACGTGACCGATTTCTATGAGGCCGATTTCCATAAGTGCCCAAATGAAGGAGCGTATTGCTCTCCTTATACCTTGATCCGTCTATTCGCGGATAAGGTTGAATCGATTCCAGATAAGGTTCTCTATTTGGATACCGACATCATGTTCAACCGCGATGTCCATCTTCTTTGGGACATCGATGTGGATGGCTATGAATATGCCGCCGCAAGAGACCATTATGGCAAGTTCCTCTGCTATCCAAACTTCGTTAATGCCGGCGTGCTTTTGTTTAACATGAAGAAGTGCCGTGAAACGGGTCTCTTCGAGAAAGCACGTTACTGGATTAAGAAGAAGAAGCTCACCTTTGCTGATCAATCCGCGATTGCCCGCGCGACCACCAAAAAGAAAATGATTGCTCAACGTTTCAACGATCAGAAGTTCCTTCATAAATCAACGGTTGTCCGTCACTTCAGCAAGAGACTTTTCTATTTGCCATACCCTCACACCGATAACATCAAGCAGTATCACATCGATAAAGTGCACAAGGTATTTAAGTATCATGCCTTCGATGATATCTACGAAGAATACCTTGCGTTAAAGAAGGAATACGAGTCTCAAGGAGCCTAATATGAGTGATAATAGAGATCCTGGCCGCGTGGCCATATTAAAGAAAATAGAGGATTTCGAACGTCAAGGTATCTTTGATAAAGACGTAGAAGATGATCCGCCCGCCCCGGTTTTGATGCCAGGGGTATGCGATTATAAGCAAAAGAAGCTTTCGACTCGCATCAAAGCCAAAGTCGTTTTCTCAATGGCCAGAAAGTTCCTTAAGAAACTTCAAAAGGACAATTCTTTACCAGTAAAAGCCATTCATGGCATCGAGAACCTCGACCATCTTCATAGTGGGGCGGTCCTTACCTGCAATCACTTCTCACCGATGGATTCTTTCTTGATGCAGATCGCTTATGAGAAGAGCAAAGCCAAGAAGAAACGTAAGTTATTCCGCATCATCAGGGAAGGCAACTACACCAATTTCCCTGGCTTCTATGGCAAATTGATGCGTAACTGCAATACCTTGCCGTTATCCAGCAATATGACCGCCTTAAAGGAATGTTTTGATGCGGTGGAGTATCACCTTAAGAATGGCCATTTCGTTTTGGTCTATGCTGAGCAATCCATGTGGTGGAACTACCGTAAACCCAAGCCTTTGAAAAATGGGGCATTCCATTTTGCCTGCAAGGCCAATGTCCCTGTCGTGCCATTCTATATCGCACAGGAAGATACGGATAAGATCGGTGAAGATGGCTTCCCGGTCCAGGCATATACGATCTTTATCGGCGAGCCGATTGAGCCAGAAGAAAACCTCTCCTTGCCTGCTCGCGCCGACAAGATGATGGAAACAAATCAAAAGTGGTCGAAGCGGATGTACGAAGAATTCTATAAGACGCCGCTGACTTACCTTTGTGACGAAGCCAAATAAAAAATGCAGCAATGGCTGCATTTTTAAATGGGTTTTGCAGGGATTTTCCTATTTTGCGTTAGGCACTTCTAACTCAATGTCAGTAAGCGGGAAGCTAGAACAGGGGTGGATATACCCCTTTTCTTTATCGTGGGCTCTTCTGCCATCGGTGTCCTCAGGGACATATACTTGGCCATTCAAAAGCTTGGAACGGCAGAACCCGCAGATGCCGCCGCGGCAGCGATTGGGTCCCGCGATGCCCGCGCGCTCCATCGCGGTGATGATGGTCTCGTCCGCCCGCATCGGGATTTCAAAATCCTTGCCGCACATATGAATGAGGGCAACAAGAGGCTTATCCTTCTGAATGAGTTCATAGCCTGGAAGCTTGCTTGGGTCCTTATGGATGCCGAAGATCTCTTTCCGGTAATGCTTCTCATCTAAACCCAGTTCAACGGCAATTTTATCCAGATGGTTATACATGCCTTGTGGGCCGCAGGCGAAGATGGAATAAGGTTCATTTCCTGCGATGCCTTCGATGATTTCCTTGCTGATGAAACCGGTGAATTCCGCTTCTTCGCTCGGCTTTTCCAAGCAAAGATGGAGACGTACTTTATCCGTGGCTTTCAAAACCGCCTCGAAGTCTTTTCGCATGAAGACATCATCGATGGATCGGCAGCAATAGACGATATCGAGAATGAAATCCTCGTCGTCGCTGGCGATCGATTTTGCCATCGAAAGGATCGGGGTGATGCCGCTTCCTCCAGCTACGGCGATGACATGATGTTCATCGCGAAGGCTGGTATAGTAAAAGTTGCCTTGCGGACCGCTTGTTGTGACCTCGCCGCCTTCTTTCCAGTGGGAGATGACCCAAGGAGAGAAATAACCTTCCGGGTTCTCTTTGATGGTGAGGTCAAGATAACCTCTCATCGCATCCTCGATTCCGCTGGAGATTGAAATGGGGCGCGCGATCAGTTTGCCATCGATATATTGTCGGACGACGACATATTGTCCGGCTCTAAAAAGAGCGGGGTTTTTGCGGTCTTTTTTAAATAATCGATAGGTTTTGACGCCTCTTCCGTGGTCGATGATTGCCACGATTTGGAAGACCTGTTCTTCGGGGTGACGTTCTTTGGCTTTGTGGTTGACAGGGTATTCTTGTGGCGCTGGTGCGGCGCTTGCTTGGTTGATGCCTTCTTCTCTTTCTTTTCCTTTGCGAAGGAACGCGAGAACGTCTTTTAGACCAAAGCCTTTTAACTTCTTTTTATTTGCCATGACGCTTCCTCCCTTCCATTTCTTCTAAGGTGAGGTTCGCAATATCTCTGCCAGATGCGAATGACTGCGAATAACCATCGCCTCTAGCTCCGCTTGCACCCGTCGTTTTGAAACCTTTGATTGGCTGGTCTCTGCGAATGCCTAGAAGCTGGGTACCCATAGAGTTCCATTTGTTGCTGGAGTTGCCATAAACCGTTCCTTGTGGGGTGCCTAAATAATGGGCGAAAGTCCAAGGGGTGGCGATTTCGATCTCCTCAATGTAAGGGGAGATGGAAATACCAACTTGATGTTCGTAATTCTTAATGGCTTTTCTAGTGACCGCTTCCTTGGTTTTGACGTAGTCACGAGGATTCACGCTTGCCCATGCGTCGTCAGTGAAAGGAATGGTTAAGGTTAAAATGCAGGTGCCTTTTGGAGAGCAATCTGGATAGATGACGTTATAGCAGACCGCGGTGCAGCGATCGATGCTATCGATGGATAAAGAGGATTCGATATTGGATGAGGAATCCAAACTGCCTGGGCAGAAGACGGTATAGTCTTTGATGCCAAGCTCTTCGCAAGAACGATTCAGGCCGAGATAAACGTTAACAAAACGCGTGGAGAAGTTGATCGCGTTGACCTTCTTGCGTTCGCGTTTTGGTATCTTGATGCGTTTATCAAGCAAACCTCCATACGCGGTAGCGGGATTGATATTCGCGATCACTTGGTGGCAAGGGAAGAAACCGATCGTGGTTTCTACGCCTTGGATATTGCCTTTTTCGTCAGACACGACTTTGGTGGCTCTGACATTGTGGAAGACATCGCTCCCTTTCTCTCTTAGCCGATCGACCGCTTCGACCGAGATGCAATGAGAAGTGTGCCTTGGGATTGCCGGCTTCATCTCGACGTAGCAATAGATCATAACCGCCATCGAAACGAAGGAGAATTCGTCCAAATCCGCGCCTAAATAAACCCAATAGGTGTTTAGGATATCAATCGCGTCTTCTGGCATTTTGATACGGCGGAGAACTTCATTGAATGGACGTTCTGCAACCATAAGATAACGGAAAAAGTACTTGATGAAGGTAGAAGCTTTGATCGCGACATCTCCATTCCCTTTTTTCTTCTCCCACATATGACGGTCGAAATATTGGGACGCGTCGTAGCATTCTTTGGCAAGAGAGAAGAATTCCTTCATTGGCTTATAGGAGCCAGGAACATATTCATCCATCCTCTTGGAGCATTCTTCCACTCCACAAGGAAGGGTAACGTCATAATGGTTTCCGCTTCTTGCATAAGCAATGACACGGTACAGGTCATTCGCGTAGAACCATTGGTAGGGGAGCTTGTATTCTTCCATCAAAAGTTGGCCGGAATAGCCCCATTTGCCAGGCGAACCGACGCCGCATAATTCATGCAAAGAAGCATCAAATTCAAAACGCCCTCTTACAAAAGACGAGGAACAGCCGCCGGGAAGGTTATGCTGTTCGAGGACGAGAACGGTTTTGCCTGCGTTAGACAAGGCCAATGCGCTGGAGAGTCCTCCAATGCCAGAACCAATTACAATAACATCATAATTTTTCATCGGTCCTATTGTACTCGTCTTGACCCAAGATGGGATGATAATGCTCACCTTGTTTTTCTAAAAATCTTCATATCTTTGGCATAATGCCAAATATAGCGTTTTACTGTGCGACAAAACGCGGAGTTTGAGTATACTATTCGGCGTGAGATACTTGGTGTTTTCAGATTTGCATGGCTCTAAAAGCGGGCTGAATCGTTTGATGGCGGCCTCGCTTACGGAAGAGCCGGATGTTTTGATTTGCTTAGGTGATATTCTTTTCGGCGCTTATGACGGCGCGATGAGCGAGTGCATCGATTATCTATCTTCCTCCTCGATTCCGCTTATCGCGGTCAAAGGGAACTGCGACCACGCTTCGGATGGGAATCTGATTCATGCCGCATTGCCTGAAGAACAGATTCTTTTCTTCAAGGGCCATCGGCTTTGGATGAGACACGC
>OCTW011615498.1_pt1 | contig 25923 bp, 17 predicted proteins | sample 1539671 | NCBI WGS metagenome assembly OCTW01 (sample SAMN02144230, study PRJEB22623) | gut metagenome | biome: sheep rumen | host: Ovis aries | place: New Zealand | reverse complement strand
AAGAAGATTACTCGTCAGGAGTTTGAACAGGAATTCAGGAAACTGGAGATGATGAATACCGACTGGTTTGATCTGCTCTTCAGAACAGCATTCAGTACCAATCACAATATCAGTCTTTCTGCCAGTTCCAATACCGTGTCAAGTCGTATCTCTCTGGGCGTTAACAATACAGCTGGTGAAGCCAAGGGTAATGATATGTTCAACTTTACAGCCAGCTCAAATACGACCTTCCGTGTCAGCAAGAAGTTGATTATCGACTTGATGATGAACGGTAGTTTCCGTAAGACAACTGACTTTGCTTATGGTGTCAGTCCTTATGAATATGCCATGAATACTACCCGCAGTATTGCCGCCTATAATGATGACGGAACCTATTTCTATCATGATAAATACGGATCTACAAGCTACTCTTATGCTAACAGATATTATTACAATTATAATATCTTGAATGAGATCGACAACACCGGCAGTAAGTCAATTGGAAAGACATTCCAAGGTGCGCTGAATCTGAAATGGAATATCCTGGATTGTCTGCAGTTCCAGGGCAGCGGCTCTTTCTCTATGGCTAACAGTAATATCAAGTCGTGGGCCACAGAGTATTCTAATTATATAGCTTCTCTTCGTGGCTATGAATATGGTGAGGCTCCGGTGAACTCTCGTGAAGAGGCTTCCAGTATCTTACCGTATGGCGGTTTGCTGAACATGCAGAACAACAGTAATATCAATTACTCTTTCCGTGGGGCTTTGGTATTTAATAAACTTTTTGCTGAGAAACACTCTGTCACCCTGAACCTGGGTGCACAGGTTACATCAAATAAGGTAGACGGAGAGACCAATCTGCGTTATGGCTATCTGAAATATCGTGGAGAGACATTTGCTACAGTACCCTCGTTGGCTACACTCGATAATGTTACGGGCTACAGAAGTCTTACTGATTTGGCTGAAATGATGAGGGCCGGAACCAATGTGACTAATACGAAATCCAATACGTTGAGCGAGTATTTCACAGCTGTTTACAGCTATGATAATCGTTACGTGCTGAATATGAATGCTCGTATGGATGCCTCCAACCGATTCGGTCAGGATGAGAACAAGCGTTTCAACCCTTCTTTCTCTCTTGGTGCTAAATGGCGTATCGGTGAAGAACCATTCATGGAGTGGGCCCGCGACTGGTATGATATGTTTGATATCTCATTCGCTTATGGTTGGCGAGGAAATGCTGTAACCGCTGTTTCTCCCTATCTGATTGCAAAGGATGGTGGCATGCACACCTATTACCATCAGTATTATCTGTCATTGGTATCTTTGCCTTATCCTGATCTTGGATGGGAGAAGACCAAGGATTGGAACTTAGGTGTAGACTTCTCTTTCTTCAACGGTCGACTGAGTGCCGGTTTCAATATGTACAACAAGAAGAGTAATGTGCTCGCTTCAAGAGAGGTGAGTGCTGAGTATGGTGTGGATGCCGCTTATATCGACGGTACTACCATGAGGAACCAGGGTTATGAGTTGATCGTCAGCGTCACACCTATCAGAACACGTGATTGGACATGGTCTCTCTCTTTCAATACCAGTAAGGTGAAGAACAGTGTAGACAGCAAGGATCGTGTCAACTCTCTTACCGACTATCTGAATGGCACGTTCATTAAAGACGGTGACGAGTATGGTACGTTCTATGCATTCGACTTTGCGGGACTTGATCACGAGACGGGTCGTCCAACCTTCAATAAGCTTGACATAACGGATGCTACAGACTATACTGATTTCTTGGTAAAGGCAGGAACAAGAGAGCCGGATCTCTTTGGTGGTATGAACACCTCTTTACGATACAAGAATTTCCATCTCCGTGCATCATTCGCGATGTCTTTCGGTGCAAAGACTTTCTTACCGAGTTATTTCGCCACTTCAGGTGCTCCACGTCCGGAAGAGAACCTTCCCAGATATATGGCCGACAGATGGCGTCAGCCGGGTGATGAGATGTATACAGATATCCCATCTATTCCAGAGGGAAGACCTAATAACTTGAATGTGACACTGCCACTGACTATTAATAATTCGTATACCTCATCAGATATGCAATACAATATCTATGAAGCATACAATAACTCTTCAGTACGTGTGGCAAAGACCGACTTTATCCGTTGTCGTTCATTATCCTTACAATATAATGTACCCAACAACTTTGCTCAGATGCTGGGCATGAGAAATATCTATTGCGACCTGAGTCTTACCAACCCGTTCTTCATCTCCTTCGATAAGAAGTGGGAGGGACGAGATCCAGAAACCGCTAATTGGCCTGCCCGCCGATCTTTGACTTTCTCATTGAACATGTCATTCTAATATGTTGTATAAAAAGAACTTAAATATGAAACAGAATATATATAAAATAGGTGTAAGACAGAGAGCAACAGATCGTGTTATGCTCCTGTTGACTGTGGTCTGTCTCTTCATGTCATCATGTGGAGATTTCCTGGAGGAAGAGTCACAGAGTGAAGTGATACCTAAGACAACAGAAGACTTTTCGGAGTTTCTTATCGGTAATGCCTATCCGGACAATTATAATCCAGATTTCTCTTTTATCTCCATGTTGGACGATGACTGTGCACCGGATTTCCAAAGTACTTACTGGGACAATGCGGCCGGTGGATATATCAACTCCTTCATCAACTCCAAGGAAACCCTACAGTATGCGGCATACTATCAGTGGCAGCCGTATATGTGTGATGAGAATGGCTATGGTAATGAAGTAGAGGCTGTGGAGAATGCATACAAGGGATTCTATAAGAAGATTATGGGTTGTAATGCCGTTCTTGATAATATAGATGATGCGCATGGAAATCAGGAGAACAAAGACCGTGTAAAGGCAGAAGCGCTGGCTATCCGTTCACTGATGTACTTCCAGTTGGTCAACCTCTTTGGCGAACCTTATAATTATAATAAGGAAGGATTGGGCGTTCCTTTGAAGACGGATGCCAACCTTTCTGATGAGGGTATTGCCCGTGCATCCGTCAGAGAGGTTTACGAGGATCTAATCGTTCCCGGATTGGTGGAGGCTGCTCGTCTGATGGATCCCCTGGAGTATGTCAAGAGCAACTATCGCATTAACCAACCCTCCATACATATTATCTTATCAAGGGTTTATCTCTTTATGGATAAATATGATGAGTGTATTGCAGAGGTTAATAAGGCCCTGAAGCAGTCTGCCTTGTACAACATGACACAGATCGATCCCTATTCCTTGCCCTATAACTATAATCCTTATGACTATGGAAATCCCGAAGTGCTTTGGATGTTCGGTCCTGGCACACGAGTAGAGTCTTCTCCATACCGTTGTGGTCGTTTTGCTACTGATCTGATTATGTTGTTTGACCAGACAAATGATATCAGATACAGACTCTTCGGTTTCCCGACAGATGATTGGAGCGTATTTAAAAAGGTTTATGGAAACGCTGCTTTGTGTCAGACCATCCGTGTGGCAGAAGCTTATCTGAACAAGGCAGAAGCCGAGGCACTCTCAGGAAAAGGTGGTGCTGCTATGGATGACCTGAATACCTTCTGTAAATCACGAATCAATGGGTATGAGAACAGGAACCTCTCAGGCGATGAACTGCTTCAGGCTATCCGTGATGAGCGTAGAAAAGAATTCTGCTATGAAGGATTCCGTTGGTTCGACCTGCGTCGTTATGGCATGCCAGCCATCACCCACGAATACTTGTATGATGAGGGCGGTCAGCATTATGTGTTCACACTGAACGAGAAAGACCCTATGTACACCCTTCCGCTTCCTAATGCGCTGTTTGAGAATAATCGCTTATTACAGCAAAGTGAAAACAGAAGTATGTCAGAAAGACAATCTGTAGTAAAGAATAATTAAGATTTTAAAGTTATGAAAAATAAATATGTCATCATAAGTGCATTGGTGCTTTCCTGCTTTTTCATTTCATGTACCAGTGATAAAGATCTTGAGGCTCCAATAGATATTATTGAGGATTATCAGTTGGATCAGGGTGAAGCCTCAGCTGCTGATAATGCCCGTATCAAACAACTGTATGAGAAATATGGTTCATACTTCGTATACTCTTTCACTCAGCAGGATGCCAACTGGATCAAATATACCGGTAAAGCATCTTCCAGAGGTACCGACTATGTGATTCCCGGCAATCCTGCCAATGTAGGTAAGATGTTGGATTATGTCAATGATATCTGGTTGAAGTATCTGCCAGACGATATTCTTAAGAACGGCGGTATTCCTTATCGTGTCTTCCTGGCAGACTCTTGCTATAATGAGATTGTGTATGATCCTACCTATAGTATGAAGACTAACTACAATCATCGTCTGATGACCGACGGTAACAGTATCATCATTGCCGGTATGAACCGTCTTGATCAGATGACTCCCGCTGAGAAACAGGCTGAGAAGGTGGCGCTGATGTCTGACCTGATCAATTATTACATAGCCAAGGGAATCATGACATTCCCGCAGGAGTTCTTTGATGTGACAGACTATGTCAACGAACCAAATTTCTACTTGGATTATCCCGGTGCATATTCATATACACTGGATCATGAGGATTTCTTCAATAGAGGATTCTTGCCACAATATTACTCCAACTCATGGGGATCGGGTGTAAACTTCTGGTTGTATAAATACACATCAGGTTATAGCACTTGGGCAAACTCTACGACTGAGACCATCATGAATAATGACCGTACCTATTATATGACAATGATTCTAAACTGCAGTGATGAATTCATGGCTACTTATCTGAAGTACCCACTTATCAATACGAAGTGGAATATCATCCTGAATCATTTCAAGAATAACTATGGTCTTGACTTAAGGGCTATTGCTAATTAAACGTTAAGGAAGAGACTGTGTCAAATGATAAAATAATTAAATAAATATCATATTGACATAGTCTCTTCGTTATTCAAAAAAATTTATGCTATATATGAAACGTTTTTATCTTTTGTTGACGGCAATGATTTTTATATTGCCAACGATAGTTTTTGCACAACAGACTAACAGACTGTCTTTATCCGCTGATCCGCTATTTGCCGGACAAACCATTACCGTATCATACGATGCAAAGGGAGGACCTTTAGGTGGTGAGGCACATATCTATGGCTTTGCATACACCTATGATGATTATAAATGGCACATACGGGATGTCATACTCAACAACAGCGGTGACAATATTTGGAAAGGATCGTTTACGATCCCTGAAGATTGCGGACTTGTGGCTTTTAAGTTCCAAGCCAGCCTATCAGAATATCCTGATACAGTGGATAACAATGCTGATCAAGGTTATATCTATATGATTGGTGATGCTAATAAAAAACCTATGCCAGGTGCACAACTGGCCTGGGGCATATTACGTAAACCATCATTGAATATGGGCGTTTCTGGCTATTTTACTCAGTCTTATCAGGAAATATCAGATGAAGCCATCATGATGTGGATGGACAAAGAGACAAAGATGTATCCCAAAGAGGGACATAAGTTCTTCAATGTCATGAAGTCTGTTTTCCGTCATCAGTATGGTGATAAGGCAGAAGGCGGTATCCGTTATCTTCTTAGTGTGCTGGAGGCAGAACCGAATAAGACCGATGAGGATGTCTATAATATCTGGACTACCTATATGTTCGACCTGAAAGAGAATGCGAAAGCCGACAGTGTGTTAAATGCCTTCAACGCCGTGAAACCATACAGTATGCTTAACCGTCGTGAGGCAGCCAGCAAACTGTATCAGTTACAGGGTGATGAGTTCTACAAAGCAGCAGATGAGTTCCGTAAGAACTATCCTTTCAGGGAATGGTTGAAGAATCCTGATCCACAAGGTTTCCCTTATGCTAATTTCTATTCTGGTCTTGAACGTAAATTGTACAGTGACAAACAGTATGACAAGATGATGGAAGTGATGGAAGAGGGTTCTTTCAATACTGCTGCCGATGTATACATGCATGGACCGATGTTCTTGATTCAGAAAGCTCCCATTGACCCAAAGGAGTATGTTGACGTGAGTAAAAGGATTATCGACTGTATGATCTCAAAGGTAGGTGAGAATATTGACTATTATGGTCGTACGATGTCTGATGCACAGGCCAAGCAGGCTCATCAGAACTCCATGAATTATTATCTCTGTGTACAATCGGAGATCTTCCAGCGCAGTGGCCGTTATCAAGAGGCCGTTGATTATATGAATAAGATTACGGAGAATGATAGATACAAGCAATATCCTGCCGGTAACCAGGCTTATGTACTCAGTTTGGAGCAACTCAATCGTAAGGATGAGGCATTACAAGCTTTGAAGAGTGCTGCAGCAGCAGGACAGATGACTCCCACGCTTATTGACAGACTGCGCACCTATTATGATTCATTGAAGGAAAAACCAGCTAAGACTTTTGATGAGTATTTCTCTTCACTTAAATCTGCTGAGGCTAAAGAGATGATGATGAGACACGTTCGTGAAGGCTTGGTTAATGAGCCGTTCACACCATTCAACCTGCAGAAGCATAATGCGAAAGGAACGGTTAACTCAGCCTCTTTCGGCAAGGATGATATCGTAGTGCTTGACTTCTGGGCTACCTGGTGTGCTCCTTGCATTGCTGCCCTTGCCGGTATGCAGTTGGCTGTAGATAAATATGCAGATGATCCCCATGTGAAATTCTATTTCGTGCAGACTCAAGATACTCCGGGTGGTTCTGTTGACCGTATATGGGCACGTGGCAAATATCATAATATGCAGGTGATTTACGATCAGAACAAGTCAGCCGAGAGTAAGGGATATAATAAGGTATATAGTGATATGTTCAAAGGTACCTCTGGTATCCCACAGAAAGCTATCCTTAAGAATGGACGCATTAGATATCGTGCAGAAGGTTATGGTGGAAGTCCCAGCGGCCTGATGGATGAGATCACAGCTGTTATAGAGATTCTTAAAAACGAGAAATAGTCACAATGAATGTGATGAAAGTTTTCCTGACGTTTTTGGCCCTGACTACAGTTGGTACTCTTTCTGCCCAACATAAAGGGGTGACTTTAGATCCTGCTGTATTGACAGCAGGATCTGAGGCTCATCTTATCTATAACAGTCAGGGAACATCACTTGAGGGAAAACGTTTGGTTACAGCTGTTGTATATGTCTATGACAACTACCGTTGGAAAATACACGATGTTGAGTTGAGTGCTACAGGAAAGAATCTTTGGGAAGGCTCCTTCGTCGTTCCTGCTCAATCTGGATTTGTTGCCTTTAAATTCCAAGATTTTTTTAGTACACACTCTGATGTAATAGACAATAATGACAACAAGGGGTATTTGTTTCAAGTGTATAACAAGAAACATCAACTGATGCCCGGAGCATCTATCGGCAAAGCTGCTTTCCTTACCCCATCTGTTATGTCTGCCCCAGGATATATAGGTGTTAACAACTATTTTGATCCGACTGACAAGGATTGTGATAGATCTTTATTGAAATCACTCGTCGATGCAGAGAAGAAAAGCTACCCGAAAAACAGACGACAGTATTTCTACGAGGAGGTTTATCTCTATAAGGAACTTCTTGGTGAGCACGCTTCACAGAACATCAAATCAACACTCAGTGAAATAGCCCGGATGAACAATTTGGGTGAAGATGAGTTATTCAATCTCAGTTTTGCTTTCTTGTTCTTATTGAATGATAAAGAGAAATCGCATGAGATTGATCAGATGATGATCAAGCGGTTTCCTAAAGGAAGGTTAGCTCGTCGTAAGGCCATGGAGATTCCATATTCTGTCAAGGGTGAAGAGTATTTTAAGAAAGCAGAGCAAGTAAGACAGGATTTCCCCGTAATGGAATTTTATCGGAAACCGGATTATCAGAGTTATCTCTATTCGAATTTCTACCGAAGGCTGTCACAAGAGCTTTTTGATGCAAAGAAATATGATCAGCTGGAAGAGTTATTGAAGGAAATGAATTCCAGCATGATTGAAGATGCGTTCCTCCATCAGCCTAAGCAATCGATGAAGTTCCCAGATAGAGATCCTCATACCTACTATCAAATAGCCTTACGCTATATCGAGGAACTGCGAAACAAACTGTCTTTTCCTGGAAACACTGCTGGTTCTGGGCTTTCGCCATTACAAGCAAGATATCAACATAGGCAGACCTTCAATTACTATCTGACGGTGATGACAGAATTAGCACGACGTACCGGTCATTATCAGCAAGCTGTTGAGTTGATGGATGCGATTCCTATTGAGGAACGGTTCAATTATGATCCTACGGGTAATGAGGCATACGTTAGATGTCTTGAACAACTGGGTCAAGAGGAAAAGATCTTGGAGGTACTGAAAGCATCGGCAGCTCATAACAAGATGACTCCACACCTAATGGAAATGTTAAAGACATATTACACATCCTCACCGCAGGCTCCGGCATCCAGTTTCGACGAATACCTTTATTCTCTTAAGACACCAGAGGCAAAAGAGGAATTGCTGAAACATGTTTCGCAAGGATTAGTGTCAGACAACTATACTCCTTTTGATATAGAAGATATCAATGGAGGTAGGGTTCGTTCTGATGATTTCTCCGCAGACGATATCGTAGTGCTTGATTTCTGGGCTACCTGGTGTGCTCCTTGTTGCGCAGCCCTTGTAGGGATGCAGATGGCAGTGGAACATTATATCAACGATCCCCATGTGAAATTCTATTTCGTGGATACACAAGATAGGGCTACGAAAGAACAATTGAACAACTATTGGAAAGAAAAAGGTTATCATGATATGCTCATTGCTTTCGATGAAGATACCCCAGGTACTCATGATGGTTCACGTGTCTATCGTAATCTCTTTCCAAATGCCTCAGGCATTCCGCAGAAAGCTATCCTAAAGAATGGAAAAGTTCGTTATCGGGCCAGTGGCTATCAGGGAAGTCCTAGTGAATTGATGGATGAGTTAATTACTGTAATAGAAACTCTTAAAAAAGAAAATATAAATAAATGAAAAAGATTTTTGCAACACTTATGCTTGCCCTGTCTGTTACTATGGCAGATGCGCAGCAGGAAACTACATGTAAACTAATGCCGGAGATGTTAACTCCCGGTGCAAACGTAACGATCACTTATCAACCCAGTAAGGATCTGTTTAAAACCCTAAAACAAGTAAAGGGCGTTTTTTATTGTTGGCGCGACTATCGATGGGAAGCATTCGACATGAAACTGACTAAGGAACAGAATAACCTCAAAACGTCTTTCACTCTACCCGAGAATACTGCTTTAGTGGTTTGGAAATTCTATGATCGTGATACCGTTGATGTGGGTGGTAATGAATGGACTTATGCCAGTTATGTGAATAAAGATGGAAAAAGCATGCCATCTGCCAATATCGGTTGGGCGATGCTGCGCGGTGCTAACACACAAGACTTAGGCGGAATACCTACCGTACAGAAGGCTCCATTCAGGAAACTCGATAATAGCGTAGTAGCCTATTGGATTAATAATGAACTGCGTGACCATCCAGAGCAGTTCCCCGATGTGACCTATTATGCTATTAGGGCATTGATGACTGACTCTGCTACTACCAATATGGAATTGTTCAAAAAGAATGCTTATCATCTTCTTGAGTTAGATAAGCAAAAGCCCCTAACGGAGAATCAGTTGTTAAAGGGTTACAGCATCAGTAAAGTTCTTTGGGATACAGAATTGACTCAGCAATTCAATGATATCATAATGAGTCGTTATCCAAATGGTGAACTGGCTCGTGAACTGGCGATAAAGAAATTGCATAAGGAATACCAGAGTAGTGATTTTGCAGATAGATTCCACCAAATACTGAAACAATATCCTGCAGAAAAATATAAAGACAACTTTATTGCAGAAGATATGTCTACGAAATCATATTCAGAACTGTTTAGAATCTATGTTTATACCGCAGCGATGAATAAAGATTATTCTCGACTGTTTGAATGTATAAAGGTTTCTCCAAATGACATGTTATGGACTTACTTCTGGCATTTAGTGCAGATACCGTATGACAGAAAAGACGAAACAGCTCAACAACTGTTTGATCGTGCAAAAGCCATCCGTGATGAAGTGATGTCACGTCCGAGAGAAGGTGCGAACTTGGTTTATTCTCCTGCAGAGTGGAAAGAGATGATGTATAGTAATAATCTGTCAGCCCAATTTGTGTATGCGCAGATTCTCAACGATATGGGCTACACAAAACAGGCAATGGCATTGGCTGACACACTGGAGACCTATTACGGAACACGTGATACCGACTTCAGTACTTTCTATGTAAGCATGCTCGAGAAATGTGGACGTAATAATGAAATACTGCCCATCGTAAAGGATGGACTGCGCAGAAACGCTGCTTCACCAGAGATGCTCGCTTTCCTTGAAAAAGAATATAATGGAAGTACTATTCTGAAGAAGCAGTATCCTGTCTTTACTGATTACTACAATTCTTTGAAATCCAGTGAGTCTTTAGAGGCTTTAAAGAATAGGGTACTTTCTCATATTATCAGTATGCCAGTTCAATATTTTTCTATGGAGAAGATGCAAGGTGGACGTCTTGATATGAATAGTCTGAAAGGTAAGATTATCGTGATCGACTTCTGGGCTACCTGGTGTGGTCCTTGCAAGGCTGCGATGCCTGGCATGCAGATGACAGTTGATAAATACAAAAATGATAAGGATGTACAGTTCTTGTTTATCTCTACCATGGAGACCGATAGGAATTACAAACAGAAGGTAAAGAACTTTATCAATGAGAAGGGATACACTTTCCAAGTATGCTATGACGAGCCGACAGCACAGGGAAAGAAAGAGAAAATATACAGTACATATGCTTCTATGTTCCACTCTTCCGGTATACCTATGAAGATGGTAATTGACAAGCATGGTAATGCCCGTTGGTTCTCTAATGGCTATTTTGGTAGTCCTACAGCCTTGGTGGATGAGTTAAGCTTTGTTATTGACTATCTGAAAAACGAATAATGAAACGATCTCTTATATTAGCGATATCCATGATTATGGCTATCGCTGTTTATTCTCAGAAGGAAGAAAAAGTCGTCTTTAATGGAGCTGATACCCTGCATTACGGAGCTACTCTCACCTTGCCGGAAGGTGTGAAGAAAGCTCCAGCCGTAGTGATAATGTCGGGTACAAATCCTCAAGATAGAGACGGCACGATGGCTGGTCATAAGGTATTCAAAGAGATTGCCGACTATTTGACAGCCCATGGCATGGCCGTATTACGTATGGATGACCGTGGGGTGGGAGAGACTAACGGCAATTACGCTGAGGCTACTACTGCAGATTTCGCTGATGACTGTATCGCTGCTATCAATTACCTTAAAACGCGTAAGGATATTGACAAGAAAAAAATCGGTGCTATCGGACATAGTGAGGGTGGAGCTGTCATTTCCATTGCCGCCTCTATCTGTAAGGATATTCGTTATCTGATATCCTTGGCTGGCTTGATGACCGATGGACTCTCTTCACTGATCCAGCAAAATTATGATATCGTACATACCTCACCAATTCCTGAACATGATATGAAAAGATATGATGAGATCAATGATATCATGTTCCATAAGGTTTATGAAAATGCAGAAGCCGACAGTGCTACCTTGGCCAAGGTCCTTTGGGATGCCTACAATGAGTGGAAGGTAAAAGATGATGCATACTTTAAGACTTTGAATATTGAGTTTGATCATTTCCGTTTCCCTATCTATATGTATACGATGCAGGCTACCACTCCATGGTATCGTTTCTTCATTCAATATAATCCAGCTGATTATTTATGTAATGTAAACGTACCGGTATTGGCCATTAATGGAACGAAGGATATTATGGTCAACTGCGAGCAGAATCTCTCGAATGTAAAGAAATATCTTGTTCATAATAAGAATGTAACTACTGTTGCTATTAACAATGTTAATCACCTGTTATTACCTTGTAAGAAGGGTACACAGGATGAATACAAGGATATAAAGGAACCTGTTTCAGAAGAGGTATTACAGACAATAGTTAAGTGGTTAAAGACAAATCATATTGTTAAATGAAAAAGTTTTTTTTGTCGTTGTTAACGATTTTTTTGTCTGTCAGCATGAATGCTCAGACTTTACAGTTGACGGGCTATATACACAGTCATGATTATGATGGTCTGCCTATCTATCTTTTCCAAGAGGGGATAGGCGACCGTAACCTAACCTTATGTATTGATAGTGCTGTCATCAAAGATGGTTTTTATACTTTCAGTACACCTGTTACAGATAAACCGTATATGGCCCGACTGGCGTTGCCGATGAAGGATCGTTATTTTGGTTATGGCCTACCGGAGGCAGAATGTATTTTGGAAGATGGTATCGTGAAGATTGATTATCAAGGACAAGACGTTATTCTAAGTGGAGGACGGATGAATCAGGAATATGATCGCCGGATCCTGGCTCCTAATCGTGAGACGCGACAAAGAGTAAGTGCCCGACTGGATAGTCTGAATAAGGTAGGTATCACAGATAACAATGATTATATCAAGGAACAATATGACGCTCTGAATCCTGGAATTATCCAATATATTGCTGATAACATTACAAATCCGGTAGGGGCATATATGTTTTTCGGTCGTCCGACAGGGATGTTTACTGAAGAATTGTATCAGCAGTTATATCAAAAAGTAGATGGTATATTTAGAGATCATTATGAACAGCGCATTCTTCGTGAGAAAAATGAAAGAGAGTATATTGCGCGGTCACAACAACTGACTCATAAAGGGAATCCATATCGTGATTTTTCCTCTAAGACGATAGATGGAAAAGATGTACATTTCTCTGATTATGTCAAAGAGGGTTGTGTTACACTACTTGATTTCTGGGCTTCATGGTGTGGACCTTGTCGTCAGGAAGCACCAGAGGTTATTGCATTGTATGAAAAATACCATGGAAAAGGTTTGAATATCGTTAGCTTATCATTAGACAATAACCGTTCTGCATGGCTAAAAGCTATTAAAGACTTAGGATTTCCTTGGACACAACTCTGTTCATTGAAAGCATGGAAAGATGAGGCTGTTAGAAACTATGCTGTGCAGTCTGTACCCTATATCGTATTGATTGACAAACAAGGCAATCTTGCTGAGAAGAATATTCATGGAGATCAATTGGAACAACTGGTAAAACAATTAATCGAACAATAACTATGATTACCTTCAAAAAAACATCGTGGAGAATCATCCTAATGGCCTTTTTCTTCGTAATACCTGTTAAACAGATATATGCACAACAATCACCTGAAGAGAAATTCAATATGGTGATGTATGCCATCATGAATATGTATGTCGACTCCGTTTCCAAAGCAGAGTTCGTTGATCGTCAAATAACCAGAATGCTGCAGGAATTGGATCCTTTTACCATGTACCTTCCCGCTCAGCAAGCTAAGATGAAAGAACAGTCGATCCTTGCTCAACCAGCCACTGTGCCGTCGAATAGCACATCAGTCAAACCTTCTCCTAATATAAACAATAATCAGACTTCAACAAAACCGATTAATAAGTTGTCGTCGTTAAAATATTATATGTTAGATAAGGTTACCGGCTTTATTCAACTTACTATTTTCTCAGAAGTGGCAGCCAATGAGTTTTGTACAGCAGTAAATGCACTGAAGAAAGATGGTATGAAGAATCTGATCATCGACCTTCGTAACAACCATGGTGGCTTGACAGATGTTGCAGTAGAGATAGCTGATGAGTTGTTGGATGGCGACAAGATAGTGTTTACTGCAGAAGGAGCACATGTTGACCGACAGGTATTCAAGACTAAAAAGTCCGGCTGCTTCGAGAAAGGTTTATTGGCACTGCTTGTCAATGGTGAAACGATGTCAGCGGCTGAGTTGTTTGCTGGTGCAATACAAGATTGGGATCGTGGCGTAATCGTTGGTGAGACAACCTACGGAAAAGGATTGATCCAAGAGACTCTTCCTTTCCAAGACGGTTCGGCCATACAGATATCTGTAGCACGCTATCTAACACCTTGTGGTCGATCTATACAAAAGAGTTATCTGGATAGCTTACCATCTGTTAACGATAAGCTTTCATATGTTTCCTGTTTGAATAAACGTCCTTTATCTTCTAATATGGGCATCGTCCCTGATGTGACAGTTCCCTACTTCCCGGCACCATACGAAACGAGTTGGTATATGACATTCTTATTCAACCGTTGCGCAGCTGAAATGGCAAAAACATATCAGGATTCTCACGTGTCAGAGCTAAAATATAAATCCCAAGAGCGTTTCATTAATGATTTCAATCCAGAACTACTAAAAAAGACTGTTAAAGAAAAGATTCGTTCTTTAGGGATGACGGTATCTGAAGAGGATTTTAATAAGAGTATAGATAGGGTACTCTTGGAGACAAAGGCTTATCTTGGTCGGTCCTTGTTCGGGAGTGACGAATGTTATTATCGTATTATCGCCGCTAACGACAATCCCCGGTCCGAACATCATGCTAATCTCGTGTTACGTAAAGCATGGGATACGATAAGACAACCAGCATATTATCAGCATCTGTTAGGTAAACAGTAGACTTCCTCATTTCGCAAACTATCTCTATGACTCATCAACTATACCACTACTTCTATTGGAAATAAACAGTGTTACTGGTAGCCGTGATCATTACTGAGGGGTGTAGTAGTGATCACGGCCACCGACAGTTATCATCACGGACACCGAAGATAATGGTCAGTTCCAAATGTCAAATTAAACTAGGTCATGATAGAGAATAATAACGGTTCTCTATCATTAAATCTTTGAAAGATTATCCTACAGCCTAAAGCCGAAGAAGGCACGCATGCGCCACTTGTTGTTCTGAACAGACAAGACGTGCTCGTCGCCTATACTGGTGAAGGTGTAGACCATGGTGAGACCGGCAAACATATTACCGATCTGTCTGACGATGGCACCACGACCCGTGATGATCACCTCGGGGAAATGATAGTCGAGCGGTACCTTGTTGTCGTCTAAGGTCAGTGAGGTATTGCTATAGACAATGAAGGTGGGCAATGCCGACAGATGGAAGAGCCAACGGCGATGAGGCACGTAGTTGTAGCCATAGCCAGCACCAATGCCGATATTGGTCATCTTGAACTTGACGCTGTAATCGTCGTCGAAAGTGCCGGTCTGTCCTTGTCCTGATACCGCAAGCAGAAAACTGCCGGCAGAGCGTTTCTGGATATAACTCTGTGCAAAGGCGGCAGGGTAGGAGAACCGACGGTGGTTGAAGGCGTAATAAGCATTGATATTGAGGGTCTCCAACTTTAGTACGTTGGGTGACAGGTAGATGCGCTCATTCCCTTCGTAATCATGCCATCCCTTGAAATTATGGGCATTCTGATAGATAAAGTCGAACCCCATCTTCTTACCGTAGGAGTTGATGTTGAGCTCGTAGTCGTTGTAACGCCCCATCATTTTGGCAGGATTCAGGGCCATGTTCAAAGAGATACCCATATAACTGACACCGGCACTGATGGTAGACTTATAATCGGCGCGCATCTCCGACATAAAACGATGATCATCCTCCATACCCACAACCCTCAGTCGTGCGCCAGAGAGATTGAGCTTTCCCTTGACCGTCCATTTCGTCTTTGGACGGACGATATAGTTGGTGTCGATATCTGCTTTCTGATAGCGTATAGACAGGATACTATCTGCCCAGTGGAGGAACTCCTTGTATTTCTGGGCATGGATATTAACTGTCGGCCATAAGAGTAGCACGCCCAGCAACAAAGGCTTGGCCAGCAATACTATTGTATATTGATGAAAATGTCTCAATGGCAATGAATATTATTTAGAAGATTCTTCCAACCAACTGTCGATGAGTTGACGGGCAATGCTCATCTTGTCGGGCACCGGGGGCAGATGGTCACGGTCGAACCACCCGGCATCATCCAGTTCACTGCGCTGCAGGTGTAGATCACCGCTGACATAGTCGGCCGTGAAGCCTACCATCAGTCCACAGGGGTAGGGCCATGGCTGTGATGCGAAATAACGGATGTTCTTAATCTTGATGCCAACCTCTTCGTGCACCTCACGGACAACAGCCTCCTCGAGCGTCTCTCCGGTCTCTACGAAGCCGGCCACCAGACCAAAGAACTTACCACGGAAATTACGGGCATGGACGAGCAGCACCTTGTCTTCTCGACGGATGAGCACGATGATGGCCGTCGCCAATAGGGGCCATATCTCCTTGCCACAGTGGGTACAACGCTTGGAGATCTCGGTATGCATCTTCATGGGTCCGCCGCAAACACCGCAAAACCGGGTGTTGGCATCCCAATAAAGGATCTCCTGGCACTTGCCGGCTATCAGATAGAGCTCGTGGGGCAGTTTGTTATAGGTGGCGCGCAACCCACACATCTCATAACGGGGGTTGTCGGTGACAGGACCATCGATGGTATAGGTACGCACATCATCATCACCGAAGGGGGTGATGGTATGTACGTTGGTCCATTCCTTCAATGGGGTAGGAGCCTCTTCCTGATAAGGAATGGTATAACGGCCATCAGAGGTTTTCTCCAAAAGCAGATCACCTTTACAGAAAACAAACCAGTATTTTCTCTCCATGGAACGCTTATTGTAATGCTTGCAGACGAGCGATATACTTGCCGAGGATGTCGAACTCGATATTCACCACGGTGCCTACTCGGATATCACAGAAATTGGTGTGCTCCATGGTGTATGGGATGATAGCCACCTGGAAGGTATCGTCGGTGGGGTTGCATACCGTCAGCGACACGCCATTGACGGTCACGCTACCTTTGTCAACGGTGAAATAGCCACGTGAGGCCATCTCTCGGTCGTATGGATATTTAAAGGTGAAATAGGTACTGCCGGCAGCATCCTCCATGGCGATGCACGTAGCGGTCATGTCGACATGTCCCTGTACGATATGTCCGTCTAACCGACCGTTCATCAGCATCGAGCGCTCCACGTTTACCTTATCACCCACCTTCAGCAGTCCGAGGTTGGAACGCTCCAAGGTCTCTCGCATGGCGGTCACCACATAGTTGTTGTCGGTAATCTCCACCACCGTGAGACATACACCGTTATGTGATACACTCTGATCGATGCTCAGTTCACCAACGAAAGAACAGGTAAGCGTAAAGTGAATATTATCCTGGTCATGACGGATAGCCACGACAGTTGCGAATTCTTCAATGATTCCGGAAAACATAATTATTGTGGTTTTAAAAGAAAAAGGGTCGTACCGATGATGTGATGAAACTCCGAGCTATTAAGATTTGAGAGCCCTCCGCCTTTGTAATCCACCGGTTATACAACTTAGGTTCCTGAAAAGAACTTTATATGGCCCGCCATTAGCAAGAGGTACCTTCTCGGTTTCAGTTATTATTTGATGAGTATCCCGATCGAACCGATACGACCTGTATTCTGTACTTCTTTTGTTGTAGTTACATTTCTATGATGCAAAGATAATCATTTTTTGTTTATTTAGCAAAAATATTTGAGATAAAAAGGAACTTTTTAATACTTTTGCACGTTAGATAATAGTATTATTGTTTTACACTTAATCGTTAATGACTATGGAAGTACCTGATTTTATGCAATATAGCAATAAATTCACGAAGTCTGAGTTTGTTGAGAAGATCTCACGTATCGCTAAACGTGCCGGTGCCAAACTGGTTTATGCCGCACTTTGTCTCTTTTATACCTTGCAGAGTGATAAGGTATCCCTGAAAGACAAGGCTATTATCATCGGTGCCCTGGGTTATCTGATCAGTCCGCTGGATGTGGTGCCTGACGCAATACCCATTGCCGGTTTGGGTGATGACTTGGCCGTGCTCATCTTTGTGCTGCAGAAAGTATGGGGTGAGGTATCCGAAGAGGTAAAGGCGAAGGCTCGTGCAAAACTGGATCAGTGGTTTGATACCGATGAGATAGAAGAGATCGATCATCTCTTCGAGAAGGAATAAACAATAATGGGCGGTGTTGATCCGCCCATTATTATTATGTTGTGATTAATAACTCCTTGCGATGATGACACGATATTTGGCTGGTTTGCCTGATACCATATCGATGCCGGGTGTCTGCTCTACACCGAAGGGCACGCAACGGATGGTAGCCTGTGTCTCTTCCTTGATCTTTGCCTCGGTCTCGGCAGTGCCATCCCAATGACAAAGGAAGAATCCACCGTCTTTCACTCTTTCCTTGAACTCCTCGTAGTTGTCGCACTCATAGATATGTGCATCACGATAAGCCTTGGCCTTGTTGAAGATATTCTTCTGGATATCCTCGAGCAGTTGCTCAACATACTCTACGATACCGTCAAGACTGCGGGTCTCTTTCTCCAAAGTGTCACGGCGCATCACCTCAATGGTATTGTTCTCCAGGTCACGACCACCCATTACCAAACGTACGGGAACACCCTTCAACTCGTAATCGGCAAACTTAAAGCCTGGACGCTTATTCTCTGCATCATCATACTTGACACTGATGCCTGCCTTACGCAGACTGTCGATAACCGGCTGCAGTCTCTCACTGATAGCTGCCAACTGCTCGGCACCCTTGGTGATAGGAACGATCACCACCTGGATAGGAGCGAGGCGCGGAGGCAATACCAGTCCGTTATCATCAGAATGGGTCATGATCAGCGCACCGATCAGTCGGGTAGACACACCCCATGACGTAGCCCATACATATTCGGGTTTGTTCTCCTTATTTAAATAGGTAACATCGAAGGCCTTTGCAAAGTTCTGGCCGAGGAAGTGGCTGGTTCCGCTCTGCAGCGCCTTACCATCCTGCATCATCGCCTCGATGGTGTAGGTGTCGAGGGCACCGGCGAAACGCTCTGTTTCACTCTTCACACCCTGTACCACGGGAACAGCCATCCACTCTTCTGCGAAGGTGGCATAGACCTTGAGCATGCGCTGTGCCTCAGCCTCAGCCTCCTCACGGGTGGCATGAGCGGTATGTCCCTCTTGCCAGAGGAACTCAGAAGTACGCAAGAAAGGACGGGTACGCATCTCCCATCGCATCACGTTACACCACTGATTACAGATCAATGGCAGGTCACGCCATGAGTGGATCCAGTTCTTGTATGTATTCCAGATGATAGTCTCGGATGTAGGACGGATAATCAGTTCTTCCTCCAGTTTGGCAGCGGGATCAACCTCCACACCACTCTTATCTTCTTTTGCACGCAGACGATAATGGGTTACCACGGCACACTCCTTGGCAAAGCCCTCTACATGCTCAGCCTCACGTGAAAGGAAAGATTTGGGGATCAACAACGGGAAATAGGCATTCTGTGCACCTGTCTCTTTGAACATCGTATCCAACTGATGCTGCATCTTCTCCCAGATGGCATAGCCATAGGGCTTGATAACCATACAGCCGCGTACTGCCGACTGCTCTGCCAAATCTGCCTTCACCACCAAATCATTGTACCACTGACTGTAGTTGTCAGCTCTCTTGGTGAGGTCTTTCAATTCTTTTGCCATAGTTTATTGATTCTTTTTAGAAATTTTGCCTGCAAAAGTACAAAAAATATTTTAAAAACATAGTTATCGCGTAATTCTTCGTACATTAAAAGATAAAAAAAACTTATTTCGTTGTTTTATTTAAAAGAAATTTCTATATTTGCACGAGATTTGTGAAAAATCTTGTCTTGCTTATTAATAGGTATACCTTATCTTTTATAAGCAGTGTTTTAGATGGTTTATTAATTAATTTATAAAAAGATGAAAAGTTTAAAAGTATCAGTTTTGGGACTCTGCTCCCTCGTTTTGCTTTCAGGTTGTGGTATGAGTAATACTGCCAAGGGTGGTATCTTTGGTAGTACAGGTGGTGCTGCTTTAGGTGCAGCTATTGGTAATCTGATTGGTAAGAATACAAAGAGTACTGTTATCGGTGCTGCTATTGGTACAGCTGTTGGTACTACCGCAGGTGTGCTGATCGGTAAGAAGATGGATAAGGCTAAGGCTGCTGCAGAGGCTGTTGCTAATGCACAGGTAGAGAGCGTTACCGATGCAAACGGTTTGCAGGCTGTTAAGGTTACCTTCGATAGTGGTATCCTCTTCGGCACTGGTAGTTCTACCCTGCAGGCTGCTGCCAAGAACTCTCTGACCAACTTTGCTAACAATGTGCTGAATGTATATACCGACTGTGACGTAGCTATCCAGGGTTATACCGACAATGCCGGTTGGAAGAACTCTACCGCTGAGCAGAGTGCTGCCAAGAACCAGAATTTGTCACTGCAGCGTGCACAGGCTGTGCAGAACTATCTGCTCGGTCAGAAGGTTAACGCAAGACAGATTAAGTCTGTTGAGGGTCTCGGCGAGGCTAACCCTGTTGCTGACAACTCTACAGCTGCCGGTAAGGCTCAGAACCGTCGTGTAGAGGTTTACCTCTATGCCAGCGAGGCTATGATCAACGCCGCTAACAACGGTACACTCCAGTAATCTGACAGACGATAAGCAAGTCATTGAAAATCTTTAAGATATTCAAGAAGACCATACGATGGATGGTGGTGGCATTCTTTGCTTCCACCATCCTTGCTGTTGTATTATTCCGCTTTGTCCCGGTGTTCTGTACACCATTGATGTTCATCCGCAGTTATCAGCAGCATCAGGCAGGTGAGTCTGTCAAATGGAAACATCATTGGGTGTCGATAGATAAGATTTCCCCGAGTATGCCGGTGGCTGTGATGGCATCAGAAGATCAGTATTTCCTGAAGCATCATGGTTTTGACTTCAAGGCTATCGAGCAGGCAGCCTTAAAAAATGCAGAGCGCAGTAGGAAGCTCGGTGCCAGCACAATTACCCAGCAGACGGCCAAGAATGTTTTTCTATGGCCAGGACGTACGTGGGTGAGAAAAGGACTTGAAGCCTATTTTACGGTGCTGATAGAACTGATATGGAGTAAGCAGCGTATCATGGAGGTGTATCTCAACTCCATTGAGATGGGTGATGGTATCTATGGTGTGGAAGCAGTAGCACAAGAACATTTCAACTGTCATGCTATCGATCTGTCACGTTCCAACTGTGCACTGATAGCAGCGACACTGCCGAATCCCCGAAAATACTCCTCGAAGTATCCTTCTGACTATATGGTGAAGAGGAAGTATAAGATTATGAAAGAGATGAAGAATATCCCATTGTTACCGAAAGAAGGACAGGATGTGGATCCCTCAACTGTGAACAGTGGTATCTACAAACGTAAATGATGGAAGCAGAGAAGCATTTGTTAGACGATCTGAACCCTGCTCAACGGCAGGCTGTGGAATACTGTGAAGGACCTTCGCTTGTCATTGCGGGTGCCGGCTCGGGAAAGACACGTGTACTTACCTACAAGATAGCTTACCTGTTGCAGAAGGGTATCAAGCCCTGGCAGATACTGGCTCTGACCTTTACCAATAAGGCTGCCCGGGAGATGAAAGACCGTATCGGACAACTGGTGGGTATGGAGAATGCCCGTTATCTGTATATGGGTACCTTTCACTCCATCTTTTCCCGGATGTTGAGAAAAGAGGCTGAGCATATCGGGTTTAACAATAACTTCACCATCTACGACGAGACCGACTCTCGCTCACTCCTCAAGACCATCATCAAAGAGATGAAACTGGACGATAAGGTCTATAAACCAGCAACTGTCCATGCCCGTATCAGCATGGCTAAGAACCACCTGATGCTGGCCGACGACTATGCGCGTAATGCTTCGCTGCTAAGGAGGGATGAGGAGGCGAAGATGCCTGCCATTAAAGACATCTACCTGGCTTACAGTGCCCGTTGCCGACAAGCCAACGCCATGGATTTCGACGATCTGCTTACCATGACATTTATCCTGTTGCGTGACCATGAGGATATCCGAAAGAAATACGCCAACCACTTCCAGTATATCCTCGTAGATGAGTATCAGGACACAAATGCCGTGCAACAGCGCATCGTATTGCAGTTATCGAAGGAGAACCAACGTGTATGTGTGGTGGGAGATGATGCACAGAGTATCTATGGATTCCGTGGGGCGAATATCGATAACATACTGGATTTCCAGAAACTATTTACAGATACAAAACTCTTCAAACTGGAGCAGAACTACCGTAGTACACAGAATATCGTCATGGCTGCCAACAGTCTGATCAAGAAGAATGTACGACAGATAGACAAGGATGTGTACAGTAAGAAAGAGGTAGGGGAGAAGTTGCTCCTCAAACAAGCCTATAGCGACCGTGAGGAATCGGCTATCATCTGTAAGGACATCCATAGGATCAAACGTCAAGACCACTGTGATTACTCCGACTTTGCCATTCTCTATCGGACAAACGCTCAGAGCCGTAGTTTTGAGGAGGCGATGCGCAAAGCCAATATACCTTATAGAATATATGGAGGACTGAGCTTCTACCAACGTAAGGAGATCAAGGATGTGATCGCCTATTTCCGTCTGGTGGCCAACCCCGATGATGAGGAGGCCCTCAAACGAATCATCAACTATCCGGCGAGAGGCATCGGAGATACTACGATTGGTAAGATAGCCACGGCAGCTACGCAACATTCTACCAGTCTGTGGAACGTTGTCTGTAACCCTACCGCTTACGGACTGTCAGTGAATAGTGGCACGCTGAATAAGTTAAAAACCTTCAAACAGTTGATTACCGGATTTATGGAGCGCTTCCATATCGCGGATGCCTACGAGCTCGGAAAGGATATCATCAAGGAGAGTGGTATCAGCGCTGATCTGTATAGTGACACTACGCCAGAGGCGATCTCCCGTCAGGAGAACCTGGAGGAATTACTCTCTGCCATGCAAGACTTTGTGAATATCCGCAGGGAGGAAGATCGTGGCAATGAGGTGTCGCTGACGGATTATCTGCAGGAGGTATCGTTGTTGACGGATCTTGACAGTGAGGGCGATGAGAATACCCCGCGCGTTACACTGATGACCATTCATAGTGCGAAAGGTCTGGAGTTCCCCACCGTCTTTATCGTAGGCATGGAGGAGAATCTCTTCCCCAGTCCGATGAGCATGGGTTCTGCGCGTGAGTTGGAAGAAGAGCGCCGACTGTTGTATGTCGCCATCACCCGGGCAGAGAAACACTGTATCCTCACCTACGCCAAGAACCGTTATCGTTATGGTAAGATGGAGTTTAATCCCCCCAGCAGGTTCTTGGCAGATATAGATCGTCGTCTGATGACGGTGGATGAAGATGAGGAGATGCCTGAGGAGACACCCCGTGATATCTTTCGGGTGAACAACCGCGGTTATCAGAACTCCCGTCCGGTAGCCAGTCAGTTCCGAGCCGATCCTAAACCGCGTATTGTGGGCCATCAGGTGGAACAGCCTGATGATCCGTTCTCAGCACGTTTCAAGAGAACCTTTACTCAGGCGGGCGGTAATCTACGTAGGGTATCGGATGTTGTCAACAAGAGTGTGCGTCCTACGGTAGCTGGCAGTGCATCCTCTTCGGGAAAGGCTCCCTTGCAAGAAGGATACACGATCGAGCATGAGCGCTTCGGCATTGGAAAGGTGCTTCGTGTGGAGGGGACAGGTGAGAATACCAAGGCAACGGTGCAATTCCGTAATACCGGCGTAAAACAGTTGTTACTCAAGTTCGCTAAATATAAAGTTGTGTCAAAAGATGTAGAATAAGAAACAGATATACTTGTATATCAATTATTTATTTACTTTTATTAATTCATTCATTTATTTATGTACAAATCATTATTTAACAAACGGGAAGTTGTTCGTTTCAAGCAATTCTCCAACAAGGGTTACTCGCTCTTTTCCTGTTTGCGTAAGGAGGTGATTGTCTGTACACTCAGTGTCGCAACCATCGGCAACTCTAAGGCTGCCGGTGTGAACATCGACAGTCTGTCAGACATCAATCCTAAAGAACCAGTGAAAGAGATTCGCCTCGATGATGTGGAGATTACCGGCTCCCGTGCGCCGCTGATGTTAGGTCAGGCGGCAAGGATGGTCACTGTGCTGGATCGTGAGCAGATAGCGCAAGCGCCGGTGCAAAGTATTAATGACTTATTAAAGTATGCCGCCGGGGTGGATGTCCGACAGCGAGGTGCCATGGGAGCACAGACGGATATCAGCGTACGTGGCGGAACCAACGAACAAATTACTATCTTACTTAACGGCATTAACATCTGTGATCCTCAGACAGGACACAACGCCTTTGATTTCCCCGTTGACATTAGTGAGATTGAGCGCATCGAAGTGCTGGAAGGTCCGGCAGGGCGCGTCTATGGAACCTCCTCATTGGTAGGTGCCATCAACATCGTTACCCGTGTGGCAAAGACATCGGGCGGACAGGTGCGTCTCGAGGGTGGTAGCTACGGTTATCTCTCTGGCGGCGGTCATGGCACATGGGCACATAAGCAATGGAGTCAGCAACTCAGCGGCAGTTACAGTCGGAGCGACGGTTTCTCCCGATCGAAAGCCGGAAACCTGAATGCTGATTACAAAGGCGGTAAGGTATTCTACCAGGGACAGTATGATGCCCCGAACCTTTTAGTGCGCTGGCATGCAGGTATCAGCACGAAGGGCTTTGGTAGTAATACGTTCTACAGCATGAAGTTTGATGAACAGTATGAGAAAACGATGAAGACATTTACTGCCATCCAGGCAGAGACAAAGGGTAAGTGGTTCCATTTCTTGCCGTCGGTTTATTGGAATCACAGCACCGACCGCTTCGAGTTGATCCGTGACGGAGCTGATAAGTATCCGTTTAACTATCACCGCACAAATGTGTTGGGTGTCAATCTGAACAGTTATTTCGACTGGAAATTAGGAAGAACGGCTTTTGGAGCGGAGTTCAGGAATGAGGATCTGGTTAGTGGTAACCTTGGAGAACCCCTCAATAATCCTATTCATATCCATGGAACAGATAGAGACTATGATCACGGACTGAACCGTTCGAACATCAGTTTCTTCCTCGAACACAATATATTACTGAAGAATTTCACCCTCTCCGCGGGTCTTACCAGTGTGAAGAACACCTGGAATGAGATGGCTATGCGTGTCTATCCCGGCATGGATATCAGTTACAGGGTGGATGATCACTGGAAACTGTATGCCTCGTATAACACCTCGCTGCGTATGCCGTCGTTTACCGAGTTGTATTACAGCGTAGGTGGTCATAAGGCTGACAAGTACCTGAAGCCGGAAGAATTGCAGGCTTTAGAGGCTGGCGTGAAGTATCTGTCGTCTGCCGTCAGCGGAAGTGTGAGCGTGTACTATCATCACAGCAAGAACCTGATCGACTGGATCATGGACACCACAGAGAAGGATCCCATCTGGAAGAGTGTCAACCATACGAAGGTGAATGCCATCGGCGTGGAGACCAACCTCTCCATGGATCTGCAGCAGATCTTCAAACAGCAGTCGGTCCTTCAGTCATGGACTATCTCCTACAACTACATCAACCAGAAGAAAGACATGCCGGCCAACATCCAGTCACAATACTCCCTGGAGTATCTGCGTCATAAACTGGTGTCTTCCCTGCAGATGCAGTTGTTGAGAAATATCCATCTGAATATCAACTACCGTTTCCAGGATCGTACGGGCAGTTATACCACGGTAGATGGTGATGTGGCCGAGTACAAGCCTTATTCGCTTGTTGATGCCCGACTGTCATGGACCTTACCCTCCACCGAGTGGTATGTAGAGGCAAACAACCTCTTCGACAAAGACTATGTGGATTACGGTAATGTGGTGCAGCCAGGCTTCTGGTTTATCGCTGGAGTAAGGTATCGTTTCTGATAGCTTAGTCATATTAAAGAGAAAGAGCACTTGTGAGTCAACGGCAAGTGCTCTTTTTCTGTATCGTATGTATACTATTGGTGGGAGTCCTAGTACATATGTCTTTTTGTAGATAAGGTTGACACCTTTATTATTCAAAAAGATGAAAGAAAAGAAAGATTTGTATCGTTC
>OCTW011606706.1_pt1 | contig 25933 bp, 19 predicted proteins | sample 1539671 | NCBI WGS metagenome assembly OCTW01 (sample SAMN02144230, study PRJEB22623) | gut metagenome | biome: sheep rumen | host: Ovis aries | place: New Zealand | reverse complement strand
ATGCACTCTCCCGTGGTGCAGACAAACTGTATGAAAAGTATTCAGATGAACATGGTGGTCAGGACTTACAGAGCAGTATATATGATATGGATATTAAAAGAATATCCATCGAAAAAAATCTTCGTACTATGAAAATGGATGTTAATAGTATGGAGACCATAGATCTTCTGAAAAAAAATATAAAAGTTATAAATGACAAACAGGATTTGATTGCTACCTATAAGCAGGATGCAAAAATGACTGGTTCAGGGGTGAAAAAGTTTAATGATTTTATACAAAAGGACTTGGTAAGCAGAGATATTAAGGAGAAAGACAGAGGTAAACATAAAGAATACCTGGACTTAACCGATTCCTTAAAAAAGGTAAAAGAGATAGATCCGAATAATATGACTCCTGAAGAAGTTCTTGAGGTTCTTAAGCATGCAAAGCAGGCTTGTGACACATATGTTAAAACTCATGCCGGATCCGGTAACCTGCTGTCGGGATGGAGGCAAAAGGGTAGACAAAGGATAAGAGTGGCCATTGACATGGGCGAACTCCTGGCTGAGCGAATCGAAAAATTAAGTCCTCAGACTGAGAAACTCAGTGAGTTTATCAGGGGAGATAACAAAATAGGTGATGTTTATGCCGAACTTGATTGGAAGAAGAATGGTTTTAGGAAAACTATAACAGAAAAGAGAAAAAGTGCTCTTAAAAATGGAGAAAACATTAAATTCCTAAACAATACTGATGAAGCAATCAAGAGACTTGAGTCAAAAGAATACACCAATCAGAATGAATTAATACAGGATGCGGCATATGCATACTTTGGTCAGTCCTACAGAATGATTAAATCAGAAGCTGTACAGATAAAACCTGATAAGTCTATCTCATTGAAAGAACATATGGATAAAAATATAAATAATCCTGAATTCCTTAATGTATTAAAAAATGAGGATGGTTCTTTTAAGTCACCTAAGCAGATAGCCGCAGATGTTAAGGACAAGAATAACATGAATAGGCTCGTAACCGAAAGTTATAAAAAAGTTAACCCTAATGCTGACAAGAATAAAGATCTTAATGCTCAAAAAGCAAATAAAGCTAAAACAAACAGTAACGTAAACAATAAAAAGTCTGTTATTAAAAAATAAATACTTAACTGAGTATTTTATCAAAAAAAGAATCCTTTACCGAGTATTCTTTTAAAAAACGGGATATCGTAGCTGCACCACTCAGGTGTCAGCCACGGTATCCCGTTAATTTTGTACTATCATTCAACAGTTTCTGATCATGCTTTCCTCATTTCCACAAACTCTTCCACATGCTTTTTGATTTCTTCCTCACATTCCTTCTGCTCAGCAGTACATAAAAGCAAAAGTATTGTTTTTTTCAAATACCAAAAAATCGCCTAGGTCTCACGGCCTAAGCGATTTTTTTATCTGTCATTCCTTAGTCTTTATTTTTTTTCTTCGGAAGATTTCTTTTTTCTGAGTGCCAGAGCAACCAAACCAGCTGTAAGCAGGATATTCCAGCATATCAGGAAATATATTATAGACCATGGAACGCTGCTTTCGCTACTTGAAGTTCCGGATACCTTTACGCTCTCCGAACCGGCATTGGTTTCAATCTTGATCTCACCTCCGGAACTCGGTATAGCGTCTTCAGCTATAGTGATATAAGCACCTTCACCATACGGCTCAATACTATACATCTCCTTCGCAAGCTCTTTGCCATTAATGGTAACTTTTGTGATATCTGCAGCAGCTGTCTTAAAGTAGAATGTCTTAACCTCACCTGCAACACTGATCGTCTGAGTTTCTGAAATGATAAGACCGGCGTTAATTACTTCACCGTTCTGGAGTGTTATCATCAGACATCCATCCTGTACCTTAACATCTGTGATTCCAACACCATCAATACCGTTTTTACCATCAGTACCATTCTTTCCGTCAGTTCCATCTGTACCATTTCTTCCGTCAGTACCGTTCTTTCCGTCAGCACCATCTGTTCCATCGACGCCGTCTCTTCCGTCAGTACCATTTTTATTATCAGTTCCGTTCTTTCCATCGACGCCGTTTTTGCCATCAGTGCCGTTCTTTCCATCAGCACCATCTGTGCCATCGATGCCGTTTCTTCCGTCAGTGCCGTTCTTTCCATCATTACCATCTGTTCCGTCGACACCGTTTCTTCCGTCAGTGCCGTTCTTTCCATCGACACCGTCTCTTCCGTTTATACCGTTTTTACCGTCAGCACCGTTTGCTCCATCGACACCGTCTTTTCCGTCAACGCCGTTTGTTCCATCGACACCGTCTTTTCCGTCAACTCCGTTTGTTCCATCGGCACCGTCTTTTCCGTCAACGCCGTCTTTTCCGTCAGCACCGTCTTTTCCGTCAACACCGTCTTTTCCGTCAACTCCGTTTGTTCCATCGACACCATCTTTTCCGTCAACGCCGTCTTTTCCGTCGACACCGTCTTTTCCGTCAGCGCCATCTTTTCCGTCAACGCCATCTTTTCCGTCAGCGCCATTTGTTCCATCGATGCCGTCTTTTCCGTCAACACCATCCTTACCGTTGTATACAGTAAATGTAGATACTGTTCCATCAGTATATTTGATGGTATAAATATCAATATTGTTTTCAGAAGATGTTTTTTCGACTGATACGATTCCGCGTCCGTTCTCGCCCTTTTCGCCGTCCTTTCCGTCAACTCCGTTAACTCCGTCTTTACCATTTACTACGTTAAAATCAGAAGTACTTCCATCGCTGTAATAGATAGTATATGTATCTGTCTTGCCATCCTCGGAAGTTCCTGTCTTCTCTATATTATCAATTCCGTTGCCGACCAGGGATGCTATCCATTCATCAATCGTTCCTTCAAATCCGTTTTCCACCGCAATCTGATAAGCAGATTTGCCTTCCTGACCATCCTTACCATTGACAACACGGAATTCAGAAGACGTTTCATCTGTATAAGTTATGGTATATATATCAACATTCTTATCACTTCCGGTCTTCTCAACAGAGGCAATTCCTACGCCGGCACGACCATTTTTAACAGAATAAGTTATAGACGTACCATTTGTTAAATAAATTGTATAATTGTCCGTCAGCCCCTCTGTTGAAGTGAGTTTAACATCATCAATCCCCACGCCATTCCTTACATTCAGGTAACCGACTGTTCCATCAGTATAGGTGATGGTATATATATCAGCAGCTCCTTCTGTCTTATTAAATTCAATGGAATAAATTGCTCTACTCTGTGTGTATGTATATGTATGTGTTCCGACCAGTGTTTCCTGTGAAGAAGTTTCGATACCGTTTCCTTTCGCAACTACCTCAAATTCATAAATAGTACGTCCGTCAAGGCCATCATAAACATACCTGTAGCATGTTTCTCCATCACCATCCGTGAACATATAATCTTCATCATCGACTTCAACTTCAGCAATCTTTGTTCTGTTGCCGTCATCCTGATATTGATAAATGATAAATTTATCTGTCGGACGTTTATCTGTTCCGCCGTCCTTCCATGTTAATACAATTACCATTTCACCATCATCATTTACGTCTAATACTGATCTGAGATCACTGACAACCGATGCAGGAGCCTTCAATGTATTTCGATCGATCCTGTATCCATAGAACGGAACATCCGCCGCATCATTACCTTCAGTCAACTTATGATTCCAGCTTCCGAAATCCCACGAGAAACCAAATGCTTTGCACCATTCTTCAGGGTAAACCGATGAATCGATAGCATCAGGATCGATATCATTTACGGTTCCTCCGGATCCGTTCGCTGCTGTTTTTGTCGTTGAATTACCATGTCCCCAGGATACTTCCAGATTTGCGCTTGCACCAACCCATAGTTCTGCACCGGAACCCAGATCTCCTCCAAATTGTAATGTAAGACCAAAGTAAAATCCTGCTGAATGCTCATATGACTGTGATTCACTCACACTGCTTCCCCACTCACTTGTAATTGAACCACCCGTATATCCGAGAGCATTTACACCATCCATAAGCGAAGTTCCTGTACCATTTCCTGCCTGAGTCCAGTCGTTCCAGTATGCAAATGGATTGCCTTGTGTTCCCTCAGGTATATCAGAAGAGGTTATCTTCTTCAGCTTATGCTTGTCAGCACCCTCTGCCCCTTCGATAAGGTCATTATATTTATCCACAAATTCATTATATTCTTTTATTGTTAACAGATAATATGTCGGCGAAAGTGGTACTGTAACTGTTTGTCCGTTTTTTACCCAGCTATGAGTATTACTGTCCCATACATCATAAACATAGATCAGTACAGGAATACGGCTGATGACAACTACATCCTTTGATGTTGCCGTAAACGTCCTTGATTTGGTAAGCTCATACGCTGTTTCATATTCCTTCGACCAGGTTCCCTGTCCGCCGGCCTCTAACGATGCTTGTACGACTCCAACCTTTCCATCGACTGCAAGCCCTGCGCTGAAGGATACCTCCCATCCTTTTGTCTTGGATTCGCCATATGATGTCTCAATAGTATAGCTTGTCTCTCCGACCTCCTGAGCACCTATATCGTTCAACTCGGAAAAATAAGGTGCAGCCTGAAGCACTGCTTTTACATCCGGATCAGTATAGGCATAATAGTTTTTATTATGTCTTGCAAGAATACCATCATCATTCACATCAAGGCAGAGCGGCACAGCATTCGTTTCCAGCCTATTGGCAGATCTGAATATTCTCGATCCTCCTTTTTCTTCGTTGTCTATGTATGTCTTATTATCACCGCGGATATCACTTCCGGCGTAAACGGTACATTCTCCAAGAGAGACCAGATTTCCATCATCATCATAAACATCATTATACACCGAACCACCTTCAACCCCAAGATATGCCCAGTTGTATTTATTTGATCCCGATTCCATATACATGACTGTATAGACAAACTGTTCCCTGTTGTTTGCATTATGGTCAAAATTACCCACAGCCACATTACTTACCCAATGTACTTCCGAATCATACTCTCCGTCCATTGTCGTTTTGAATGTCTGATTCATAAGTTTAGGAGTATGCAGAGCCCCGGTTCTGCCCGTGCCACTCTCAAAATCATAAAGGATACCCGAGATAAATACATCCTCCTTCTTTCCTGTACCGTTTGTTTTTCCGCAGGCAACAACGATCTTAGGAAGGACGTAACGCTTGTCCTTGTATTTATCAAGGCTGTCAGCCGCGAATGTACTCATAGGAAGTACATTATTCAGATCACTCAGGGCGCCTGTTGTCCTTTTATAATCTGACCCTACGTTTTCAATAACTGCCGTAACATAATTCTTCTTATCCCAATCACAGAAATGCTCTACATTGACTTTTCCGTTATTTTTGTAGGTGATCCTTGCGTGATTATCTTCATTTACCGATGTATAACCTACAGCAACAATCTCATCTATACCGTCGCCATCTGTATCTCCCGCGCCTATCACTCCCGCATGCATCATATATGCGTTATATGTTTCGCCTTCCTGATCCGTGGTATACAGTTCTTCATCATAAAGCCATACAGGATCCGACATCGTCCAGCTTGCCCCTTTTTTGCTTCCGACACATACATGGGTCGAAAAATGCTTTGGACTATCGCCATATTGGCCATTCCAGCCATTCTCTGCATTACTGGATCCATTATAAAAACCTGCCGAATAAGCAAATTCATCTATACCGTCACCGTTAAAATCACCTGTTGCCAGACTGACAACCGGTTTGTGGCGCATTATGTATTTGTCATTCTCAGGCTCAATATCCTCAACAGTGCCATCTCTTAAATAATCCTTGTAAACCAGATTTGTATCCAGATTAAAGACCTGATTTACATATATTGTTCTTCCATCATAAGAAACTTCGTACAGATAAAGATTGTCTCCATTTCCGCAGCCAAATACGATAATCGAGTCTTTTCCGTCACCATCATAATCTCCGGACGTGATAGCCATAACATTCTGCATTTCAAAATAATGAGGATTATCCTTCACCGCCCAGTCAGCATTACAAAGAAAATAGCTTCTATAGTCACCGGATACCGGATCATATAAAATTATATTCATGTTGCCTCCTGTAGTTGTCTCTTGCCAGCCTAAATATGCAGCATACTGCTTTCGTCCTGTTCCAAGCGGATCGAACGACGTCCCCTGCAGGAAACTATAGTTTTTTAAGCCTGTTTTGCCTGCAACATTCACCTCTGTTGCCCGAACATTTTTGACATCTATCGATTTAACCCACGAATAACCGTCTTCGTCAAGCGACTGTCTCTTCATATCGATACCGGTATTGTTTTCTCCGGCAAAATACCATCCGTTTTCACTTTGCTGGCCACCATGTCTGTAAAGAAACAGCTCATCACATTCAGATAAAAGGAATGGAACAGCCTCTTCCGAATTACTTGTAAGCGTCGGATCGTTTTCAAACACAGTCTGCGGCAGCGTTTCAAGTTCTTTTGGCTGCTTCTTATCCTGATCCAATATAGCCTGTCCTGTACTTGTTACCCCTGTAGGTTCTCCATCAGCATACACTGATTTACTTTTCAGAGGCAGTAAAGACATGACCATAAATAATGCCATGACAATACTTATCGTTTTCTTACTCTTCATTTAACCTTCTCCTTTTCTTCATAATTCTTTTTCAGTTTCGTGAACTTCGTGTACTTTAAACATAGCAGTGTCACCGCAATACCCAGTACAAAAGCGATCACAGCTACAAGTACATAGCCGCCCGACTCTCTGCTAAGCAGAAAAGCTCCATACACCGAGCCTTCGGAAGTAGCTGTAATATCTTTCGGAAACAGCGCTATCATAAATACCAGAACAAAAAAAAGCACGCCTGATACGCATGACAGTACCTTGTATGCCCTGCAACTCTTTCTGATTTTTATCTGATCACTTCGTCGCATGATCTCAGCAAGCGCTTCTTCATTCGTGTATTTCACTGTTTCATCACCTCCTTGATACTATGCTTTTTACTTTCACACCTCTTAGTTGCAGTTTTATGATATTTTACTCACTTTTTTTCAAAAAATTTTTTACACATGTTTCTTCTGTTTGTTTTTATCAAAATTCGATGTGTGTTCGTCACATTTTTGCTGTGTTTTTTATCATGGTTCGCTGTGTTTTCATCACGATTAGTTGTTTGTTTTTATCACGATTAGTTGTTTGTTTTTATCACGGTTCCACTATGTGTTTTCTTCATATTTCATAAAAAAAGCGCAGTCACTTCTACGTGACTGCGCCAAATCCTACTTAGATATACAATTCTGAAGTCCGATCTGATGATAACAGCAGATTGTAATTATTATATGAAAATACACTGATCAGAAAAGCCGCGGTAGCTTTCGATATAACGCATAAAGTCCTGTTGCTGCAATGATCGGCAACATATACCCGATGATCCTTGATGCTCCCGGCTCTGATACCAGCAGATTGTACAGTGAGTGAAAGATCATGGACAGTCCCAGTCCTCCCAATACTGCCGGAAAAGAAAATACATTAAACCTCTTAGCTATAATAAACCAGATTGAAAGTGCCAAGATACTAACGATATGCATAACACCAACTGCCATTCCTCGGATCATGATATAAGTCAGACTCTCAGCACCAAAGCTTAACACATAACAGCAGTTCTCAAATGTTGCAAATCCTGCGCCGATAGCTACAGCCAGCATGGTAAGTGTTCGATCCTCAGGTGAAAACAGCATGAGAAAGAACAAAAGCGGTAAAAGCTTCATAAGCTCCTCAACCATGGGCGAAAGAAAAACCGATGTATCATTTTCACCTATTCCGGTGCTGAGGTTCAGGAAACCGCTGATATAAGCCGATATCAGGCATACTCCCATTCCAAGAAGAAATGCAGCCACATATTGCCTTACCTCTCCTTTTATAAAAAACAGCGAGATTATAAGCGGAACAGCGATACACAGGAGGATATTTTCTGCATAAATCATGATATCTCCGCCTCCTTTTTCAGTGATAAGTACATCATCGGAAAACAGATCATCGTACCCACCATAGCTGCGATATAAAAGACTCCGGAACTCATATACATTGTGATTACAGACCATGCAAAGGCACTAAATGTACATGATACTATCACTGCAGGATCATTACAGACTTTAAGTTTTATAATAGCACGAATGACAAGTATCAAACATATGCCAATAAGAAGCAAACAGCTGAAAATATCAAGAGCATTGCTCATATCCTCAGACACAAAAAATATTGCTGTCTGTGCTCCGATAACCAAAGGACAGGCAACATAGAGCATTCTCCATTCCCATGCCGGAAATGCCTCTGCATCCTGGATACGGATAAACAAACGGTAGAATAAATATCCAAGTGTCATACCCGTGAAAATATCCTGGAACCATTCTCCGGTCCATGCGATCCAAAGAGCTGTATTGGCTGCAGCAAAGCTGATCGTGCAGATTATACCCATCTTTGAAGCTATATACTTGTTTTTTGCGATCAGAGCCTCCCCCATCAGGAGAAAACATGCCCATTCACCGATTTCATTGGCTGCAAATGGCATTCTTATTCCCGGACGCATGATATCATACGTCAGCCAGTAAAAGTTGCTGAGCAGAACACTGGCCACGGCAAATGCGAAAAAAACCATATTTATGGTAACATTTTTCGTATAAAGTTGCCTCAACGTTACAATAAATATGACCAGAAGCACGGCTGTATGAGTCAGACTCAGAGCTATCTCCACACTCATTTTTATACCTTTTCCTTATCCCTCAGTTTTTTCCGTTGAACGCACATCAACGTTATACAAATCCCAAGTATAAAGGCAAGCACCCCTACCACTACATATCCCATATATGGTGTAGCCAGAAGCAGACTTCCATAACGCTGCATTCCGGCATCTTCCTGTTTCACAGACAACGTCGGGATATAAAAGCATGCAATGATAAGCAGCACAGCACATGCACATGAAGCCACTGCACATGCTCTGAAACGTCTCTTAATTATGTTTTTTTCCTGTATGACTTCTGCACGTTTCATGATCTCATGAAGCTGTTCATCAGTACTACGCATAATCAAATCCCATCCTTTCCAATCTTTCCTTAAGGGCCAACCGTCCACGCTCCGCAAGATTATAAATCTGCTTTCTTCGCTTACCCATTACACGTTCAACTTCATCATAGGACATCTCCTCAAAATATAGAAGTATAAGTATCTGACGGTATTCTTCTTTAATCTGATCAAGAGCTTTATATAGCTGTCTTTTTCTTTCATCACTCAGGATTTCCATTTCGGGCGGCTCGGTTTTTTCCTCTGCCATTTCAGTAAGCTCAACAGTGGTAAAATGCCTCTTCCTGAGTCTCATCAACGCCTTATTTTTTCCGATGGAAAAAAGCCATGTTTTAAATGAGCTTTTCCCGAAAAAAGATGACCCGGCGGCAACCTCTGCGTAAGTATCAAGCATAAGCTCCTCAGCATCTTCCAGATTATGGACATAGCTGTAGAGAAAGAGCATCAGGCTTTCCTTATGCCGCTCCAGAAGGATGCGAAAGTCCTCTTCATTTCGTTCCGTTATAAAACGTTTGTAAATCAATTCATCAGCATCCTGCATTACTATCAATACTTCTCCATTCAACAAATCAGCATAAGCTCTCAATAATCATTTGCATAGCAATTATAATTGATTTTACAGTTTTTATACCATTATTACAAGCATAAATCCTTCTCTTCGAAATCCTCCTCGCACAGCTCTGATTTTTTAATTATTCGACGCGGCAACTTCCAGCATATACTCTCTTTTTTGTGAATCCGGCAGGACATTAAACTGATAATAGAATAATTTCATAAGTATCTCTTCCGCTGTATTTTTACCCAGATTTCGAACCTTCAAAAGCTGTCTTTTGCTGGTCTCATCAAGTTTTACCATTTTTTGACACCTCCGAAAATATATTCATTACTATCCTTCGACAGATAAGCGACCGGTTCACTGTCTGTCGTAATCAATATGCTTCTATCAGTGTCGACTCTGATTAACCTGATTATACAGCCGGAAATATTCGGATTTCAATAGCCGCGATTACGTTTCGTAACCTTCTAAAAACAGACAATCCCGACCATCAAAACATACCGATGGTCGGGAGTATCGATTTTCAGGCTCCTAATATCTTGTCCATCAGATCCTTCTGAACATTTTCCGGATCCGCATTAAAAATATCGATCACATTACCGTCACTGCTCCTGTCAACAAATGCAGGAAACAGGAAACCGAACTCGGGCTTTCCGGGTTCATATTCACCCTCAAGCGGTGAAATTGCACATACTATAAAATCATACACCTCTTCAGAGCCCTCTATCCATTCTCCATCAGTTCCCTTAACCGGAACATCGTAGGATCCGTAGAACACAAAGATACTGTATTCATCAACAGAATCGTAATTCTCACCGACAATCTCATAGAAAACACTAAGCAGGCCATCATCCTTCAGCCCGCTGTTTTTCATTGCCAGAAGAAGCTGCCACATACTGTTTTTTCTCGCTTCTCCCTTAGGAAATCTGTATTCCTTAAGCTGCTCATTTGTCCTTGCAAAAGGAATCACCTTCGCAAGTTCAAGATTTCTCTTCACTTCACTCTGCTTCAGCTTTCCAAAATGTATGTTAAATGTGCCGTCATCATAACCATCCTCATCCATGTATGCCCCGGCAACCCTGGCAAAGCAGTTTCGCGTCGGAGTCATTCGACGAGTTAATTCAAGCATATCATTTCTGTTGATCATCGTTTAGTTCTCCTCCATAGTCATTTCTCTCCGTCCAAGAAGAATTATAAATCATTATCATTACTTTTCATAGCAAATCCGTAAATCTTTTCAGTTTAATTTAAGTTATGCATATTATGATCTCCATAAATCAAGTAAATGATCCATGTAATTTAAAGGAGGTTAAAGATTATGAGATCAAAGATTTTAAGAAAGAAAATAGTGATCGGTGTTGCAGCAGCTATGATGCTTAGTCTTGCAGCATGCGGAAAAGAAGACAGCGACCAGGATAAAACAACTGCCACAACAACGATAAGTGCGGTTGAAGATACATCTCAGGATATAATGGTACAAACCGACGACACATCTGAGCAGATATCCACAGATGATATTACAGAAACAGGCACAGACGAAACTTCCACAGACGAAACTTCCACAGACGATAACTCCGGTAAGACTGACACAGCAGACGATACCAGCGAGACCGGGACTCAGGCTGAAGCCGGAAATGAAAACATACCTGTCAAAGAAAATATAACCATAAATGATACCATATCTGATGATTCAGATGGCGGTCATGCGATCCTCGCAGACGGTGAAACCGCCGAATACTCAAATATCAAGGTTGAAAAAACCGGTGAAGCCGATGGCGACGAAGCTGATTTTTACGGTGAAAATGCAGCTGTATTTGCAACAAATGGTGCTACATTAACTCTGAGTAATGTAGTTGTTGAGACTGACGGAAAACACGCAAACGGCGTATTTTCCTACGGAGAAGGAACAACCGTAAATATCTCCGATTCGGTGATTGAGACAACCGGCAACTGCTCAGGCGGCCTCATGACAACCGGCGGCGGAACCATGAACGCAACCAATCTCTATATTCACACAACAGGCAATTCTTCAGCAGCCATCCGTTCCGACAGAGGTGGCGGCACTGTTAATGTTACATCCGGTGAATATATAACTGACGGCAAAGGTTCCCCTGTCATTTACTCGACTGCAGATATCACGGTAAATGACGCTGTAATGACCTCAACCTCTTCACAGGGTGTTGTTGTTGAAGGAAAGAATTCGGTAACTTTGAATAATGTCACTCTTACCGCAGATAACAACTCAAAAAACAGCGATAAATCCTCATATTATCAGGCAGTTATGATCTATCAGTCAATGTCCGGTGATGCCGCTGAAGGCGATGCTTACTTTACCATGAACGGAGGAACTCTCACTAACAAGAATGGCGACATCTTCTTCGTAAATAACACTGTTGCCGACATCAATCTGTCAGGTGCAGAGATAGTAAATCTCGATACCGAAGGAGTATTCCTGCGAGCTGCAGCTGCAGGATGGGGCAATGAAGGTTCCAACGGAGGCAAGGTCAACATGAACGCTTCTTCCCAGGAAATAAACGGCGACATCAAAGTTGACAGTGTATCTAAACTCAACCTGTACCTCAGTGACAGTTCAAGCTTTAATGGTGCTATCAACCCAGACGGCCAGGAAGGCGATGTATACGTCGAGATAAGCGGTGGCTCAAAATGGGTGCTCACAGGCGATTCCTACATAACAAGTCTTACCTGCGACGCTGATTCAATTGATCTGAACGGTCATAAGCTCTACGTAAACGGCGAGGAATATACATCCGGAACCGCTTCAACAGGCGAAAAGCTAACCCTCTCTTCCAGCTCAGGCAGCAGTGGATCTGGAAACGGTGGATCAGGCAGCAGCGACCGTCCTGATGCCCCACCTGATGGTAACGGAAATGGTGATGGCAATGGTGAACCTCCTGCCAAACCTGGCGAATAATACTATAAAAATAAGCCTCTTTAATCTTCAAAGAGGCTTATTTTTATTGGTTTTTTGTATTGTTACCTTTTAAATTATCACAGCACTTTCAGGTCCAGCACTGCCGCGCCGTGAGGATTCAGCTTCAGATAAACCGCAGGATTGCCCTCGATCATATCTATGCCCTTGATCTCGCCGTTCCAGAGCTCGGTCACTCTTACATCTGACGAATATATTTCCAGCTCAGACAGCTTCAGGCATATCTCACTCTCCGTATCTCCGGCGTTAAACAGTGCGGCGTAGCATCCGCCATCAACCTTAGCCGCAGCCCATAGTATATGCTCACTGCCATCTTCCTTTCTGCGCCATACTTGATGAGAATGTCTGGCATCCTTATGCATCTCCAGTATTTTTTTGTTGGTTACCAGGCTCATCGTGAAATCATCGAAGCCGGTCATATCGCCGCCGATCATCAGCGGTGAACGGAATATGGCCCAGAGCGACATCATTGTGATCTGCTCATCCTTCGTGAACTTCGTCCTGTTTGCTTTGTCATAATCCTGAAGAATCGGACCTATCGGAAGCATATCCGCGTCAGGCCAGTTACCTGCACCTGTGTGGATTGACCACTTTTCTGCTCTCTCAAACATTGCATAGAGAAGCTCCCACTTGTCCCAGAAATCGTCCGTGATCCTCCACATATCAGCTGTTTTCTTATAAAACTCGGAATATTCGAGAACAGCCGGTCCGGGACTGATTGAAAATACCATATCTCTTCCACATGAATGCAGACTGCTGCTGATCAGTTCAAGCTCATCGGCAAATCTCGGCATTTCACGGCATATATCATCAAGCTTGATGAAATCAACTCCCCATGAATCATATAAGGCGAAAATACTGTCATAATACGCCTTTGAGCCCTCATGCTTCGGGTTCAGACCATACATATCCGGATTCCATTCACAGATGTTATTTGGCTCTGCTATCTCTCGCGCGGAATATTTTGTTCCGTACACCGGCAGATTCAACTGAACCGCCCTTCTCGGAATTCCGCGCATGATGTGAATACCGAATTTCAATCCAAGCGAATGCACATAATCCGCAAGCTCCTTAAAGCCCTTTCCACCCTTCGCAGACGGAAAACGGTTTTCTGCCGGAAGCAGTCTTCCGTATTCATCCATCACCAGCTCCTGAAATGGTATGTACTCATGCGTTTTCGCATCAGGGCCCGACCACTGAATATCGACAACTACATATTCCCAGCCGTATTTCAGCAGATTTTTCGCCATAAACTCTGCGTTCCTTCTGACTGTTTCTTCTGTTACTCCTGCCCCGTAGCAATCCCAGCTGTTCCAACCCATAGGGGCATATTTTTTTATATCAAGCATTATTACTCCTTCTGATCTCATCAATTGATTTTTCAAGTATTTTTTCCGGGTCATTTCCGACTATATCAAGCCCGGTCGCTTTGATAAGCTCAACCTGCCCGATTCCATAGAAATTCTCTGCCAGAGCCTTAATATACCCGAAGCCGAACTCCTCCGGGAAATAGTATCCGCCGGCAGTTGTGATAAAGGTCAGCTTATCCGCCCTGCAGAGCCCCTTCGGCTCACCCGTTTCCGTGTAAATAAAGGTTATTCCGAGAACATTGATAAGCTCGATGTACTGCTTCAGCGATGCCGGAAATGACAGATCCCAGAAAGGCGCCGCGATCACTATCCTGTCAGCCGCAGCGAACTGTCTCGCCAGTTCAAACATAGTGTCGTCAAAGCTTCCTCTCCTTATCAGCTCATCTCTTTTATCTAAATATGCTTCATCAACCTTATTGAAATCACATTCCCATAGCTTAACTTCCGTTACGGAGTCGTTCAAACCTTCAAGATATGCATCAGCAAGGCGCCTGGTCCTTGAGTTACTTCTTACACATGCATTAATAAATAATATCATAAGTCCCTCTCCCGATCAAAGTTCAAAACTATCGAAGAAATCTTCTTCCTTCGGCTTATTTGCTTCCTTCCATCTGAGGAAATACGCCTTCATCTCAGCCTGCTTATCTCCCAGATCAACTATCGTATCGTTAAAGTTATCATCATTCAGGCATCCAAGGTTTACATAATATTCATAGTATTCCTTTATATGACCATATTCCTCCTTCAGAACCTGCCATGCTTCATCAGATTCACAGCCTACAGAGTGGCCGGTCAGATATGCCCTGTAACGCTCCTCAGAAGCCTCAGTAAGGCCTGCAGGGTGCAGAAGGCGCATAAAAGCACACCTTGATTTCTTCTTCCTCTTATTGGTTACAAATACGTCCAGAGTGCATTCCAGATCCTCCTCACCGCAGAGGATCATCTCAGCATGCCCTTCCTCATCCGGTTCGTCTATGAATTCCAGAAGCCTTCTGTCGAGGCCTTCAAACCACTCCTCTGTGCCTGCCGTGCTGCAGTTCAGAAGGTGATCAGCCCCTTTCATGTTATAGAGTGATGCAAGAAGAACAGCCGTATCATCCCTGTCCTTCTCAGACATTGCCAGCCATTCGTTATCAGGGTATTTTTTTCTGCTTCTGAGACTTATTCTCTCCAGCCTGTCATCTCCGAGAAACGGTGAATGTCCCATGCTGATCTTCTTTCTCGGAAGCTCCACAGTACCCAGCATTCTGCAGTAAGAGAAGCTCCAGTCCGCAAGCTTTCTGATCGTATCAGGAAGCACGACCGACCTCACTCTCTTGGCGTTCATGAAGGCCTTCTTATCGATCTTTCTGACCGGAAGTCCTTCAATCTCCTCCGGGATTACCAGATTCTCATCCTCTCCGGTGTATGAGGTTATATTTACCCTGTCTTCTTTAATTACGTAATACAGTTCGCCCTGTGACGTTTTAAATACCTTATCCGGCATGATTTATCTCCTCTAGATATCCAGCTCAATAATCTCCTTCTTTATTGCATCCTGCCTCTCGGCGAGCATCAGAGTCTCACTGGCTTTTGTGTAATCCTCTGAACCGAACTGTGCGATAAATCTTGAAGAATTCTCATTGACGGTAAGTTCGGTAACAAGAAGAAGCATCTCATTTCCTTCCTCGAAGGCCTTCTCAACGTAGCTGAAGAGGTTATGCATTCTCTCCTTTGTATTTTTAACATCCTCCTTCATATCAGCCACAGCATCGTCATAATTCATCTTAACGATGTTGAAGGCTTCGGACGGAGTCCTGAGCTCTGAACCGGCTGTAACGATCTCCTTGATAGTCCTGTTCAGGTGATCGATTATCCTTCTCAGCTTCCTCTTATCCTTGTCAGAAAGTGAGTTTGCCTTAGCGAGCTTGTCCATCCTGCTTCTTTCTCCTTCAGAACATTTCTCCAGAAAGGAAATAACCTCAGATGCAGTACCGTAGCCTTCAAGACTGCCCTTAAGCTGCTTCAGAAGCTTTAAGAGCTCTGCAAGGAAATCCGTCTTCTCTATCACATCACCAATCTCTGATTCCAGCCTGTCCATAAGCATTCCGAGAACGGAAAGCCTCTCATCGAAACCTGCCTTCTTACTTCTTGCAAATGCTGTTTCAGGCGGATTTCCACTGAGAATATCATCCAGCTTGTAGTCTCTCTTGTATTTATTATAAAGATCGTAGTATGCGGTAAATTCCTTAACAATCTTGTCGTTTCTGATATACTGTCCGACAAGCGTCTCGTCGACCGCAAGATTCTTCTCGTTATAGAGTCCGAGTATGGTCGAAAGATCCTCCCAGCCTCTTGCTGTAACGTATGAACGGCCTCTGGTGGTCATCTCCATATGATAGAAATAATCCTTATGAATCTCGAGGAAACTAGTAACCTCGCTTCTGACGTTATGCTCTCGGGCGTATTTTCTCCAGGTATCATAATCGGCCTCAACCGTAAGAACCTTCAGTCTGTCGAGCGTAACAACGTCAAATTCACGCACGCTCTTGTTATATTCAGGCGGATTTCCTGCGGTAACTATTACCCAGCCGTCCGGAACCTTATGCTTTCCAAATACCTTGTACTGCAGGAACTGCAGCATGGAAGGTGCAAGCGTCTCGGAAACGCAGTTGATCTCGTCGAGAAATAGTATTCCCTCCTTCACGCCCGATTCACGCATTACCGAATAGATCGACGCAATGATCTCACTCATGGTATATTCGGAGATGTCGTACTCCATCCCCTCATAGCTCTCATGCTTGATGAAAGGAAGTCCGAGCGCAGACTGCCTCGTGTGGTGAGTCATCGAGTAAGATACGAGCGCAATCCCAAGCTCTGATGCGATCTGCTCCATGATCGCTGTCTTGCCTATTCCGGGTGCTCCAAGAAGAAATATAGGTCTCTGCCTTACGACCGGTATTCTGTATTCGCCCCACTCATCCTTCAGAAGGTATAAGCTGACGTCATTTTTTATATAGTTTTTCGCCTGATTTATATTCATCTGTGACCTCCCTGATCAACTAACAATGTTTTCTGATCATCTGATTATTTCTGTTATCCGAACCAGAATCAATCTATTAATTCACTAATTATATTGTCTCGTGTTTTTTGCTCAATTATAATCAGTTTTATTCTAATACCGTTTCTTCTGTATTATGATTCTATTTATCAGTACCGAATGAATCTGTTTCACTTTTTTCACTACTCTCCTGATTGATTCGTGCCGCCTCAGCTTCACGCTTCTCCTGCTCTATCCGTATCGCCTCTGCCTCGAGTTCCTCCGGCTGCAGCACGATCTTGTAAGCCCATACTGGCGGCTTCGGTGCATATTCATCCTCTGAAAGAAATGCGAACATTACATCATAGTCCGGCATCTTCTCCGGATAATCTCCGTAGCCATCCGTGAAATATATAAGTCCCTTCAGATTCTCAAATTCCTGCTGTTCTATCAGCTCGTCAACGTATTTGAAGACCGGTCGGAAATCAGTCGTTCCGAAGCCCTTCAGCTTTATATTTCTGCAGAAATCCTCGAACTCATCGTTATTCGTTATCTTCGTGTCCTGCCTTATCTGGCTGTCGCACTGAATGATATGTATATTTACCTCCGTAAAGAAGTTGTCCCTGCTCTTCAGGATGCTGTAGGTCTTCTTCAGGAAGGTCTGCACGATTGCACCCTTGCAGGAAGCCGAGGTATCAAGAGCGATTATGAACTCACGAACCTTCCGCGAATCCCTGTACTCCAGTGGCTCGATCAGAGGCATATTTCCGTAATGCTCGAGTCCATAGGAATAATAAATATAATCAAACTCATCGTCACTCTGCCTGATATCCTCACCTGTGGTCATAAACCGCTGGAGGAGTTCGGAATAATCGTATTTCTCCTTAGTCGCATCGGACAGACTGGCCTCAATCTCCTCGTTGACCGCTCCGCCCTTCGAGAAGGTCTTAAGATCGGTCTTCACTCTCTCACTAATCTTCTGCCATCTCTCAAGCTGTATGCTGATTTCCTTCTTTTTCCGCCAGTAAATATGCTCATCCTTGTGGAAAAGCACGAACCATCTGATCTTGCCCGCCTCGGATATATCGTAGGTTCTGAGATATTTATAGACCTTTTCAGCGGTAATACCGTTACAGAGACGCCTTATGGTCTTCAGCTCCTCAGCCGCCTCAGCGTCGCGCTCAGTCATAAATACAGGATATCCCATCGATATTATCGCCGACTCAACAGCAACATCCGATGCCAGATCCCAAAGCACCTTATCGAGCTTATCATAGCTGAACGGATGGAAAAATATAAGATGCAGCAGCAGATGCAGATAAGTCCTTGTAACACGCGAAGGCTCTTCCTTGTATGTCCTGAGGACCCATTCAGGATCATAATAAATGTACTGCCCATCGGTCGCCATTCCGCCGCCGTAGGTTTCGTTTTTATCCTTGATATCCTTCCTCTCGATCAGCTTAACCTCCGCAAGGGCAATATCAAGAAAACGAAGACTTACCGCGATACGGTCTCTGGAAATATCCATGACCTTGGCAGCCAGCTTCTCGATCTTTATATCCTTTTCAGTTTTTGGGTTTGATCTTTCCTGCATATTTCCTCACTTTAATACGATGTTCACATAGATCTATTTTATCATATTTTTTAATATACTGCTCGTAAAAAATAGTTCTTTATATCCTGTTATTACATAAACAAAAACTTATTTGTTTTGACCCGATACTGTAATACTTTTTCGCCGCCGTCATGAAAGATGTAAAAAGGTCGGGAACAATGTCCCGACCTTTATTGATCATAATTACTTAATGCACGTATTTGTAATATTACTTCGCGGTTGTGCTGATAATCTTAGTCAGAGCTGCAAGTCCATCATCTGTAAGATAGAATCCGTCATGTACATATTCAGGATGCTTGGTTACCTCTGCATTCCAGTCGATAATGTTCAGGTTACTGTTCTTCTCGGCAAGTTTCTTGATGGTATCATTTACATCACTCTCATAATCACGATTGCTAGCATAGATATTTATCCAGTAGATCCTTCTTTCCTTGCCGATAGCATCGATCATTGCCTGACCGGTTTCCTCGTCGAAAGGTCCGTTGGTACCGAGTTCTATAACAACTACGTCACGGAGATTGTTCTCTTCCTTCAGTTCATTTGCAACATAAGAGCCATCATAAACCTGTCTGTTCTGATATGATGAGATGTAAATTTCCGGCATAGCCTCCATGATATAGCTCTGAGCACCCTCAAGGATGAAATCGCCTATCATGGTAACCTTAGAGGAATCAACAGCCTTAGAAGCCTCTGTGGTTGCCTCTGTGGTCTTGGCTTCTGTTGTAGATGCCTGTGTGGTTGCTTCTGTGGTTGTAGCTTCCGTTTTAGTCTTCTTAGCCTTGGTACTGTCGGAATCTGTTGATCCTGACTTTCCGGCATTTACAATAAGGCCAACAAAACCTATAACAACAAATATTCCAAGTACTACAAGCGGAAGAAGCTTAAGTATGGTTTTGGCAGCATCTCCGCCTTCATTTGAGCGTGCAACGCTTTCCTTGATACTTGCAACACTTATAAAATGACAAAACTTATTGAGGCCATATGTAAGTGCAAGAATAACCAGAACACATACTATTCTTGCCGGTACACTCGTCCAGCCCTTTGCTGCAAAGATAAAAACGATGGCTATAAAGCTTATTGCAAATTCCAGCCACATTTTACCGAGGAATTTTAAGAAGCCCTTATCGATAACCGTTCCAATCTTCAGATATGACGCGGTTGCATACCATACCATAAATCCCATGGCACAGGCAGCTGCGATGATTCCAAATCTCGAGATAAGCTTCTCTCCCGTGAAGAACAGTTCTCCTACAAGCACCAGAAGAGATGCTGCAAGGAAGATAAGCGTTCTGTTTCTCTTATAATCAGCCGGAAGTCCGGAATATTTCAGTTTCTTCTTATAAACGAGTGCTGCGATCATACCTATGATGTATGGATAAATATCAATCACAGGTTTATTTACTATTGCTGTTGCAATAGCATCAACGGCCACAACGATGATAAGAAATATATTTGATGCGGTCGGTCCGCTCTTATCCGCAATCTTGTTCCATATGAAGAATAAAAGAGGAAATACAACAAAGAAAAGAGTAAATCCGAGGACAAACTTCATGATCTCTTTTCCGACCGTTCTGGTCACTGAATTCGAGATTAAAACTGCCAGTCCGCAGAATGTAAAGAGAAGGATGATCACTTCGAGATAATATGTCTTGATCCTCTTGATGTAGAATTCAGGAACATTATATCTGTCCTTCCGCATGAGATTTACTGCCGTAACAGTAGTGATATATCCAAGAACAACATAGAACATGTAAAAGATGAGCATTCCACCCTTAAGAACGCTCGGCGCAAGAACAGCAAGAAGTGCTATTATGACAGCCATACCCCTTAAGCTGTCCAGCCCTCTGTTCTTTGATGATTTTTTCTTCTGATTATCCATTGCAACCTCCTAAGATTTGAACCAATACCCTTTCTATATCATATAGCAAAATAAAAAAAAATTAAAGAGGAAAATTGCACATTTTGTTAAGTTTTTATGAAGACACCACTATATTTTGCTTTATTATTTCGAGACACACTGCGTCCGCAGCAGAGCTGCGTACAGCGCGGCAGTCGCCGCAATACGAGACACACTGCGTCCGCAGCATTACACACGTCCGCAATCAGCAAAGCTGATTGCGTCGCGGCTGTCGCCGCAATACGAGACACACTGCGTCCGCAGCAGAGCTGCGTACAGCGCGGCAGTCGCCGCGCTTATAAAAACAAAAAGAGCCCGGCATGCAAGCAAGCTTGCGCCGGACTCGTTTTGTTTTTATATAGTGTGTCTCGTTGCTTCGCGACTACTCAATGATTGAAACAACTGATCCAGAACCTACTGTTCTACCACCCTCACGGATAGCGAATCTAAGACCCTGCTCCATAGCTACTGGGTGAATAAGTTCGATAGTCATCTCTACGTTATCACCAGGCATGCACATTTCTGTACCTGCAGGAAGGTTACAAACACCAGTAACGTCTGTTGTTCTGAAGTAGAACTGTGGACGATAGTTGTTGAAGAAAGGTGTATGACGTCCACCCTCGTCCTTTGTAAGAACGTAAACCTGAGCAGTAAACTTCTTATGGCAAGTTACTGTACCCGGCTTAGCGAGAACCTGTCCCTTTTCAACCTCATCACGGTTAACACCACGAAGAAGTGCACCGATGTTATCACCTGCACGAGCCTCATCAAGCATCTTTCTGAACATCTCGATACCAGTTACAACTGTCTTCTTTGTCGCTTCCTTGATACCAAGGATCTCAAGTTCCTCATTAAGGTGAAGTGTACCACGCTCTACTCTACCTGTAGCAACTGTACCACGACCTGTGATTGTGAATACGTCCTCAACCGGCATAAGGAAAGGCTTATCCGTATCACGCTCTGGAGTTGGGATATACTCATCAACTGTAGCCATAAGCTCCATGATCTTGTCTCCCCACTCTCCGTTTGGCTCCTCAAGAGCCTTAAGAGCAGAACCCTTAATGATTGGGCATCCCTCGAAACCATACTCCTCGAGTACTTCTGTTACTTCCATCTCAACGAGCTCGATAAGCTCCTCATCCTCAACCATATCACACTTGTTAAGGAATACGATGATATATGGAACGTTAACCTGACGTGCAAGAAGGATGTGCTCCTTTGTCTGAGCCATAACACCGTCTGTTGCAGCTACAACAAGGATAGCGCCGTCCATCTGAGCAGCACCAGTGATCATGTTCTTTACATAGTCAGCATGGCCTGGGCAGTCAACGTGTGCGTAATGTCTGTTCTCTGTCTCATACTCAACGTGAGCTGTAGAGATTGTGATACCTCTTTCTCTCTCTTCTGGAGCCTTGTCGATGTTAGCAAAATCAACTGCTGCGTTTCCTGCTACTCTCTCAGAAAGTACCTTTGTGATAGCAGCTGTAAGTGTTGTTTTACCATGATCAACGTGTCCGATTGTACCAATGTTACAATGTGGCTTAGTTCTTTCGAATTTTGCTTTTGCCATTTTTAAATTCCTCCTTAGTTCTGCCCCCCTGGGCATTCTTTACAGTCTGAAACATATTATATTAGAAATCTAATAAAGTTTCAAGGATTTTTGTAAATGTTATTTATATTTATGGTATATTATTTCTTTGCGTTAAGAACTTTCTCCTGAACTGACTTAGGAGCCTGCTCATATTTCTCAAAGAACATTGAATAATTACCACGACCCTGTGTTCTTGAACGAAGGTCTGTAGAGTAACCAAACATCTCAGAAAGTGGAACATAAGCCTTTACAAGCTTACCGTTACCAACATCTTCCATACCCTCGATCTGTCCACGACGTGAGTTAAGGTCACCGATAACATCACCCATGTAATCTGCAGGCATTGTTACTTCAACCTTCATGATAGGCTCAAGAAGAACAGCATTACCCTTCTGCATAGCTTCCTTGAATGCCATAGAGCCGGCAATATGGAATGCCATTTCAGATGAGTCTACTTCATGGTATGAACCATCATAAACTGTTGCAGAAACACCGAGTACAGGGAATCCTGCAAGGATACCTGCCTGAGCAGCTTCTTCGATACCTTCACCGATAGCAGGGATATATTCCTTAGGAATGCTACCACCAACAACAGTTGATTCAAACTTGAATGTCTCTTCACCGTTTGGATCCATAGGCTCGAATTTAACCTTACAATGTCCGTACTGACCACGTCCACCTGACTGCTTAGCATACTTAGAATCAACATCAACAGGCTTTGTAAATGTCTCCTTGTAAGCAACCTGAGGTGCACCTACATTAGCCTCTACCTTGAACTCACGAAGAAGTCTATCCACGATGATCTCAAGATGAAGCTCGCCCATTCCGGCGATGATTGTCTGACCTGTTTCCTGATCTGTATGTGTTCTGAATGTAGGATCCTCTTCAGCAAGCTTTGAAAGTGCTGTAGCAAGCTTATCCTGACCATCCTTAGTCTTAGGCTCGATAGCGAGCTCGATAACAGGCTCAGGGAATACCATTGACTCAAGGATAACCGGATGCTGATCATCGCAGATTGTATCACCTGTAGTTGTATTCTTAAGACCTACAACTGCTGCGATATCTCCTGAGTAAACAGTATCAATATCTGTACGGTCATTAGCGTGCATCTGAACGATACGTCCAACACGCTCTTTGTGATTCTTTGTGGCGTTAAGTACATAAGAACCCTTATTTAACTTACCAGAGTAAACTCTGATGAATGCAAGCTTTCCAACGAATGGGTCTGCAACGATCTTGAATGCAAGAGCTGCGAAAGGCTCAGTGTCGGAAGACTTCTTGATAACTTCATTTCCGTCAAGGTCAACACCCTTGATATCAGGGATATCAACCGGTGATGGCATATACTCTATAACAGCATCGATAAGCTTCTGGATACCCTTGTTCTGATGAGCTGAACCGCAGCAAACAGGTACTACTCTTGACTTCTCGCCCTCTGCAGTATCGATTGCTTCGCAAGTACCCTTACGAAGAGCTGCCTTAAGCTGCTCAACTGTTGGCTCTTCACCCTCAAGGTATGCCATCATGAGTTCATCATCAAGCTCGCAGCATGATTCAACGAGCTTCTCATGCCATTCCTCAGCGAGATCCTTATAATCATCACGGATATCTACTATAGAAATGTCCTTACCCTCATGATCATTATAGAGGTACTCCTTCATCTCGAAGAGGTCAATGATTCCTTCGAAATAGTCCTCTTTACCGATAGGAATGTTTATAACGATTGGCTTCTTGCCAAGTCTTGTTTTGATCTCTTCTACTGTATTGTAGAAGTTTGCACCAAGGATATCCATCTTGTTAACGAATGCCATTCTTGGTACGTGATATGTATCAGCCTGACGCCATACGTTCTCAGACTGTGGCTCAACACCACCCTTAGCATCAAATACGCCGACAGCACCATCAAGTACACGGAGTGAACGCTCAACTTCTACTGTGAAGTCAACGTGACCCGGAGTATCGATGATATTGATACGATGCTCAAGAGCGCCGGCCTTCGGCTTAGTCTGCTCCTGAAGTGTCCAATGGCAGGTTGTAGCGGCTGATGTGATTGTGATACCTCTTTCCTGCTCCTGTTCCATCCAGTCCATGGTAGCAGTACCTTCGTAGGTCTCACCGATCTTATGATTTACACCGGTATAGTAAAGAATTCTTTCTGTAAGAGTTGTTTTACCAGCATCAATGTGTGCCATGATACCGATGTTACGAGTTCTCTCGAGTGGATATTCTCTTCCAGCCAAGGCTTTTTCCTCCTTGTTAATTATATAAAATACAGTATCCGCGGGCAGATCTCTGCCCGAAACCTAAAATGCAGATTAGAATCTGTAATGAGCAAATGCCTTGTTTGCTTCTGCCATTCTGTGCATTTCTTCTTTTCTCTTAACTGATGCGCCTGTGTTGTTAGATGCATCGATAAGCTCTGCAGCAAGTCTCTCTTCCATGGTCTTCTCAGTTCTGTTACGTGAGAAATTGGTGATCCAACGAAGTCCGAGAGCCTGTCTTCTGTCAGGTCTTACGTCGATAGGTACCTGATATGTAGCACCACCGATACGTCTTGCCTTAACCTCGAGAAGAGGCATAACATTGTTCATTGCTGCTTCAAATACTTCAACAGGCTCCTTGCCTGTCTGCTCTTTAATACGGTCAAATGCGCCGTATACGATCCTCTGGGCAACACCCTTCTTACCATCAAGCATAATGTTGTTGATAAGACGTGTTACTACCTTATTGTTGTAAATTGGATCCGCTAAAACGTCTCTTTTAACGACATGTCCCTTACGTGGCACGGTTCTTCCCTCCTTAATAATTATTAATTCTCAGGTACTCACATTCACTTCGTACCTATATCATTAACCCATGTACCTTACGGATCATGATATATTCGTTCCCGGTACAGGTTTGAATGTGTTCGTGCTGTGTTTATGGCAAAGACAAATGAAAATCATGCCTAACCAGCACTTAACAGAAAAAACTGTCTGTTATGGATTACTTAGCATCCTTAGGACGCTTAGCACCATACTTAGAACGTGCCTGACGTCTCTTAGCAACACCTGCTGTATCAAGAGTACCACGGATAATGTGATATCTTGTACCAGGAAGGTCCTTTACTCTACCACCACGGATAAGAACAACGCTGTGCTCCTGAAGGTTGTGACCTTCACCCGGGATGTAGCTTGTTACTTCGATACCGTTTGAGAGACGAACTCTCGCGATCTTACGAAGAGCTGAGTTAGGCTTCTTAGGTGTAGCTGTCTTAACTGCTGTACAAACTCCTCTCTTCTGTGGAGAACTTGTTTCCATAGGCTTCTTCTTGAGTGAGTTGAAGCTTCTCTGAAGAGCTGGTGCAGTAGACTTCTTAACAGCTGTCTGTCTTCCTTTTCTGACTAACTGGTTAAATGTTGGCATGTTTTCACCTCCTTATCTCTTAAATGATGATTACAAATGCAGTATTTGAAAGTCAAATACGCATGCTTTGATATTATATATTTTCGCCTGCTGTGTGTCAAGAGTTAATTTTAGAACCTACATGGTCTGCATGGCCAGCATGGGTCGGTGCAGCATGCGACTCGTGACCGGCTGCTGTGCCTGCCAGCCATGACCGCCCGCATCATCTTACAGCCGCAAAAACCACATCCGCCACATATAAAAGTATCATTATTATACCGGACACCCTTCCGATCATCTTCTTCTTTATGACAATAAGATATACAAATATGCTTAATAGAATAAGTATGATCATATCATAGACCGATGCAAGATTAACGGTAACAGGACTTATCGCGGATGAAATACCAAGGATGAACATCAGGTTAAATATATTCGACCCGATAACATTTCCGACCGCCATCGCTGTCTCTCCCTTTCCGGCCGCAACGATGGATGTTACAAGCTCAGG
>OCTW011530092.1_pt1 | contig 25965 bp, 21 predicted proteins | sample 1539671 | NCBI WGS metagenome assembly OCTW01 (sample SAMN02144230, study PRJEB22623) | gut metagenome | biome: sheep rumen | host: Ovis aries | place: New Zealand | reverse complement strand
TTTTCCGACCACCGTATGGCGATGGCGGAGGCGATCCTCGCGGCGTTTGCGGAGGGAGAAAGCAGCGTAAGCGACGGGCAATGTGTAAAAAAATCCTATCCGACTTTCTGGAAAGATTATGAAAAATGCGGAGGCAAGTATGAAATGGAGAGGTGACGAAATTTCGTTTGAGGTCGTGGGCTCGTCTCACGCGCCGTCCGTTATCCTTTCGGCAAAAGGGATCCCGCCTTTCGAGGCGGACGAGAAAAAGATCCTTGCGTTTATGGAGAGGAGAAAAGCAAAAAAGGCGGTGTATTCCACGAAGCGTTTCGAAGCGGACGTGCCCGAGATCTCGAGGGAAGGGGATTCTTTCCGCGTCGAGATCAAGAACACGAACGTTCGCAGCGGCGATTACGCCGATCTGTATGGCATTCCCCGCCCCTCTCACGCCGATTACGCCGCGTATCTTTCAGACGGTAGGCTGGATTTTTCGGGCGGCGGAGAGTTCAGCGCGCGTTTGACCGCGCCGCTTTGCGCGCTCGGAAGCGTGGCGAAGCAGATCTTGGAAGAAAGAGGGATCCGCGTTTCCGCTTGGGTTTCCAAAATCGGAAAAGTAAAAGGCGCGAGTTTCCGAAACGGATTGACGAATGAAATGCTTCGCGCGGGCGAAAGGGGAGAATGGACGCCCGAAAAGCAAGAAGAGATGGAACGGGAGATCGCGCTTGCCTCTCGGGAAGGCGACTCGGTCGGCGGCGAAATCGAATGCGCGGTGACGGGGCTCCCCGGCGCGGTCGGCGGCGGTTCGTTCGGCTCGCTCGAAGGGAAAATCTCTTCGCTCTGTTTCTTGATCCCCGCCGTAAAAGGCGTTTCGTTCGGAGGCGGATTCGCCCTTTCCGAAATGCGCGGATCGCAAGCGAACGACCCACTGCGCGCGGAGAACCACGAAATCAAAATCGTTAAAAACGACGCGGGCGGGATCAACGGCGGTTTGTCAAACGGGAATCCCGTTACGCTGTCTCTCGCTTTTCGCCCCACGCCTTCGATCACTCTCTCGCAACAATCGGTAAACCTCGTAACGCGCGAAAACGTAACCGTTTCGATCAAAGGCAGACACGACGCTTGCGTCGTTCCCCGTGCCGTCCCCGTCGTGGAAAGCGCGGTCGCGATCGCCGTTTTGGACGCGCTTTTGCCTTTTGAAAAATAAGGAGAAAAAATGAACGAACTCGAACTTTTGAGAAAGAAAATAGACGAGATAGACGAACGCGTTTGCGCGCTTTTGCTCGCGCGATTCGAAGCGGTCAAAGAGATCGGCGCGATCAAAAAGGAAAAAGGACTTCCGATTTTGAACGAAGCAAGAGAAGAAGCCGTTTTCGCAAAGGTTCGCGGGAAAGCGGAAAGGGAAGAAGAAAAAGCCGCGCTCGCAGAGATCTATAAAACGATTATGGGAGAAGCGAAAAAACTCGAGCGATGAAACCGTTCGTAAGAAGAAGGGGAGCGCAAGGAAGCGCCCCTTTTCACTTACAAAAAGAAAAGCTCTCGAAATCGAGAGCTTTTTTCGTTATTTCGGAGCGTATCAAAGGCTCTTTTTCAAAAGGTCGAGAGAGAAGGCGAGGCGGCGGATCGTTTCGTCTTTTCCGAGGAGTTCCGCCATTTCGGTAGCGCCGCCGGGAGTGGAAGCGCGCCCCGTGATCGCGATGCGGAAAGACCAAAGCATTTGCCCTTTTTTCAGCCCCGTTTCTTCCGCTTTGGAAAGGAGAATATCGTGTAGCTCCGTCATATCCCATTTTCCCATTTTTTCGATTGCGGGAAGGGCGGCTTCGATCGCTTTTAAGGCAACGGAAGCGTCCGTCTTCATCTTTTGATGGTTGAAAAGGGAAAGATCGTACTCGCCGAATTCTTCGAGGAAGTCCACGAGGGACGGGATCTCGGAGAGGATCTCCACGCGCGGGATCAAAAGAGGCGCGAGGAGAGAATAATCGTATTTACCGCCGATCTTGGACGCGTCCAAAAAAGGTTTCGCCGCGGAAACGAACTCGGGAACGGTCATCTTTTTAATGTAGTTGCCGTTCAGCCAGCGCAGTTTCGCTTCGTCGAAAATGGCGGGAGAGATCGAAACGCCGTCGATCGAGAAGAGGTGGATCAATTCGTCCATCGAAAGCATTTCTTCGTTGTTTTTCGGGCTCCAACCGAGCAGAGCGATATAATTTACGATCGCTTCGGGAAGATAGCCTTTTTTTACGAAGTCGTCGAAGTTTGCGTCGCCGTAGCGCTTGCTGAGTTTGCGCTCCTTATCCTTCATAATGGGGGGAAGGTGAATGTATTGCGGGCGCTCCCAGCCGAACGCGTCGTATAAAAGATTGTACTTCGGGGTGCTGGAAAGATATTCGTTTCCGCGGATCACGTGCGAAATGCGCATCAGGTGATCGTCCACGACGTTTGCGAAATTATACGTCGGCATTCCGTCGCTTTTTAAGAGGATCGCGTCTTCCATATCTTTATAGGCAACGCTGATCTCGCCGTACACGAGGTCGTGATACGAGCTGACGCCGTCCGTTTCGGGAATGTTTTGCCTGACGACGTAGCTTTCTCCGCTTTCGAGCTTGCGACGGATCTCTTCCTTCGAAAGGCGCAGGCAGCGTTTATCGTACTTCACCGTTCCGCCGTCCGTCATGTCGCGCCCCTTGCAGAAGCAATAATACGCGCCGCCGAGGCGGATCAATTCTTCGGCGAAACTCTTATAGATCTCTTTGCGTTCGCTTTGTACGTAGCTGTACGGCGCCGCTTCTTTGCCGGGACCTTCGTCATACTCGATGCCGGCTTGTTTCAGCGTGTTAAAAATAACGTCCACCGCGCCTTCCACGTAGCGACCTTGGTCGGTATCTTCGATACGAACGATGAATTTACCGCCGTTCGCTTTCGCGTAAAGATAGGCGTACAGCGCGGTGCGCAGGTTTCCGATATGCATAAACCCCGTGGGACTCGGGGCGAATCTGGTACGAACTTCCATAGTATCCTCCGTTTAATATAAAGTATAATGCAAATCCCGAGGGAAATCAAACGAATACGCATAATCTAAGCGTCCTTCCCTCTTTTTCGTTCTGATCCGCGTTAAACGCGCATAAAAATAATCGATCAATTTTTCGGAGAGTGAAAATATGGAAAAGCAGTCGATCGTAAAAAAAGCGCACGCCGTTACGTTAAAGGAAGAAGCCACGATCACCGGGATCACGCAGGTCGTCAGCGTAACGGATAAGGAGGTCGTACTCGCGGTGGGGGATCGCCGCTTAACTTTGACCGGGAGCGGGTTCAGCGCGGATAAACTCTCGCTTGAAGAGGGCGTGATCGTCGTTAAAGGCGAGGTTTCGCAGCTTAAATATTCCGCGGCGGCGGAAGGGAAAAGCCTGATCAAGCGATTGTTCAAATGATCGGGAAAGAGAGCGCCGTCGTTTGTCTTTTGTTTCTTTGGGGCGCGGCGGCGGGCTTCGCGTCCTGCGTTTTGAACGTTCTCGGACGCGCGTCCAAAAGCGCGCGGGCTTTTTTCGATTGTCTGATCGCGGCGGAAGGGGCGGCGGCGTTTTTTTTCGGATCGTACACGGCGAGCGGCGGCGAATTTCGTTTGTATTCTCTGCTGTCTTTCGCGCTCGGCGCTTTTCTCGCGATGAAAGCGGGGGTTCGCGTTTATCCCGCTTTGAAGAAACTCGCTCGGAGGATTTTTTCTCCCTTGCTCTCCCTTGAACGCACCTTGGAGAAAAAGATCGCGGAAAAGACGGAACCGATCGTAAAAAAGCGGCGGGAGAGGGCAGACAGGCGAAAGGAAAGAAGAAACGAGAGACGAAAGGAAAGGGAGAAAAAAATAGAAGCGCGAAGAGCGGAAAAAGCGGCGACCGCCGAGAGGCGGAAAAGGGCGGTCGAAAAAGAAGGAGAAGAGAGGATCAGCGACCGAAGACGCGCGGCGGGCGTGCGCGCTTCCCTTAAAGGGAAGGCGAGAAGGCAAAGTGATTGACAGAAAGAACCTCTTTGCGATACAATATCGAAAGACGGAAATAAAGAGGCGAAGAAAAATCTCTTCGTCCGCGCCGTCTTAAAGAAAAAACGAAGAGGTCAGAATCGTGGCTATCAAATTTCTAACGCCGGTTCAGCTGTGGCAGGATTTCGATCCCGTAAGCGAACCGCTCGACATATCGGTTTCTTATTCCGAGCAAGAGGGCGCCATTACGATCAAAGGCGCGTATTTTACCGCGATCAAAGAAGGGGAAGAGCAGGTCAGGGCGTTCGCCGAAGTCAAAACGCAGGCGGACAAGCCGAAAAAAGCGCTTGTTTGCGTCCTGACGGAGAAAAACCAATCCGCGCTGGCGGATAGTTTCGACGAGCTTTTGAAGCGCGGTTTCGCCGTTATGACGGTGGACGTCAGCGGCATTGCGGATGAAAAAGGAAACGCGGCGAAATATTCTCCCGCCTTTTCCTACGCGTCGTACGCGGCGGGCGTTCCCGATCGATTCCTCGCGTCTCCCTCCGCGAAAAATTCCCCCGTTTTCCTTTGGGCGAAGATCGTTCGCCGAGCGATCACGTTGATCGAGTATTTCTATCCCAAAATCAAAGTTTCCGTAATGGGCGCAAGGACGGCGGCGGACGTTGCTTGGCAGGTTGCCGCGGCGGACGAAAGGATCGCCGCGTTGCTCGCGCTTCTCGGAGATTATTCCGAACCGCCCGTAAGCGAAGGAGACAGTTCGAACGCGGATAGTTACACGATGGCGCTCAGCGCCAAAAGCGCGGCTCGCCGCATTACCTGCCCCTGCTTGATCGCAACTTGCGCAAACGCGCGCGGCGGCGACGTGGAAAAGATCAGCGAGGTCGCGAATCAGATGCAAGAGGGCGTTCCCTTTGCTTTGACCGTCTCTCCGAGGCTGAACGACCAGATCCGTGAAGCCGATCTGTTCTCCACCTATAAATGGTTGGATAAAACGATGAAAGGGGAGCCCGCGCCGGAAATTCGTTTGTCGGCGTCTCAGGAAGAGGACGAGATGAATTTTACCTTGAACGCGCCGATCGGAAAAGTACAGGCAGCCTCGCTATTCGCTTGCTATAACGGTCGGCCGCCCGAGTATCGCCATTGGCACGAGTTCCCGATGAAGAAACACGAAGACGGTTCTTTTACCGCTTCCGTTCCCGTTTGGGAGGGGGATCGGGAGATCTTCGCGTATGCGTCCGTTTCCGCCCCGGGCGGTTTATACTTCGCCACGAAGGGCGTTGGGACGCTTTGTTCCTCTCTCACCCGTTATCACGTCAGCCAGTTCCTTTTGGACACTGCCTCGGATCACGGGTTTTATTCGGATAATTCGAAAGAAACCTTCCTTTCGTACGAAGGGGATTTTGCTATTGAAGACGCGCCGGACGGCGTTCCGGGATTTACGGGGAAAGGCTGCCTTCGAACGAACATTCTTTCGGAGAGCGATCGCTATGAACCGGCTTCTTCGCTGCATATCAGCGTGTATTCGAAAAAAGACGCGGAGATCCGGGTTTGCCTTTTGAAAGAGGAAGGCGACGCCGTCGCTTGCTATACGGCGCAAGTATCGGTGGAAGGGGAAGAATGGACGCGCCTTTCTTTGGAAACGGACGATTTTAAGACGGACGAACTCATTCCGATGAAAGATTGGACGGGTCTTCTCGGTATCGTTTTGCCCGATACGGACGATACATATTATAATAATTTCCTTTGGATGTAAGATATGGAAGAGAGACGGGAAGGCAAAAAAGCGCTGAGAATAATCGTTGAGGTGATGCTGTGTTTGCTCATCGCCGTTTTGCTCGTCGGCGTGATCCAGCAGTTCTTTCTCGCGCCCGTCGCGGTTGTCGGCGAATCGATGATGCCCACCTTCAATTCGGAAGGGGACAAAGTGTACGTCCAAAAAAAGTTTTATAAAATTTCGAGAGGGGACGTGATCGTTTTTTATCGTCCCAATTCGGAAGAGGTTACGAGTAAGAACCCCGCAAATTCCATCTCGATCGCGGATTTTTTCAATTCTCTTCCCTTCGTGAATAAGATCCCCAAAGTAAATGAAGACGCCTCTTCCGATTACACTTGCGTGATCAAACGCGTGATCGGCGTGGAGGGAGACAATATCGAGATCCGATACGTTTCCGCCTCGCAAGCCCAGCTTTTGAGAAACGGCAGCGTCGTAAACGACTTTTTGATGACCCCCGAGATCTATTTCGGATACGGCGGCGTCAAAGAGGGCAGTTGGACGGTCGGGAAAGGGGAGCTTTTCGTTCTCGGAGACAATCGAAACAACAGTTACGACAGCGAAGATTACGGGCCCATTCAGGCGTCTTGGCTGATGGGAAAGGTCGTTCTCGCGAAGATCGGCGGGAAATATAAGAGAACTTTGTAAAATGAAAAGAATTTCGGCGTTTTTTCTCGTTATACTTTTCGTTTGCCTTTGTTTTGCGTCCTGCGCGGATAAGAACAAGGATCCGAAGAAGGACGTTTTTACCGTTTCTTTCAGTACGTCCTATTTATCTTCGTCGGCGCTTACGCCTTCTTCCGCGTCCGTTACGCGCGGCGAAACGGTTTCCGAACCGAACTTTTCTTACGAAGCGCAGGCGGGTTACGTCGTCCGTTGGGTCAGAGATATCGCGTCTCCCGCTCCGTACGACTTTTCTTCTCCCGTCGGCGAATCGTTTACCCTTTACGCGCTCGAATTGCCGCGCGCTTATTCGATCACTTATCTTTTGCAAATGGGGAAAAATTCGCCCGCAAACCCCGCCTCGTATGACAAAAACAGCGAAATAACCTTTTTTGCTCCCACCGCTCCCTTCGGTTATAAGTTCTTAAAATGGTGTTATTATGACGATCCGAACAGTTCGGTAACGGGGATAAAGAAGGGCTCGGAAGGCGACCTCGTTCTTCGCGCGGTCTTTTCTCCCGTTTCTTACGAAGTCTTGTATTACGGGCTGGAAGGCGCGGAAAATCCGAATCCCGCAAAATACGTTTTCGGGGAGACTTTATCCCTTGAAAGTCCCTTGCGCGATGGATATCGATTCGAGGGATTTACCATTTTGGGCGACAAGGAAGGCGCGGTCGTATCCGCGCTGACTCCGTCCTTCGTCAGTGAAAACAAAGACGCTATTTTCAAAGCCAACGGAAGCTCGATCATTCTCTTTGCGAATTGGGAGGAAATAAAATGAAAGCAGTCGTAACGGGAGCGAGCGGCGGCATCGGATCCGCCGTTGCGCGCGCGTTTGCAAAAAGAGGCGACAGCGTCGCTCTTCTCTATCGAAACAATGAAAGCGCGGCTCTGTCTCTCGCCGAAGAACTTGCTTCGTTCGGCGGAATGATCGTAACGAAGCGCGTGGACTTTTCGGACGCGGAAGGAACGGAAAACGCGCTTGCGGAGCTGGAAAAACAGTTTGGCGCGCCCGACGTTCTCGTAAACGCGGCGGGGATCTCGAAAGTTTCTCTCGCTTTGGACTTTACGGCGAGCGAATGGGACGAGATCTTTCAGGTCAACGCGCGCTCGGTTTTCCTTTGCTCCCGATGGGCGGCGAAAAATATGAAAGCGGGCGGCAGGATCGTAAACGTTTCTTCGATCTGGGGTTCGCGCGCCGCGCCCTGCGAAGCGGCTTACGCGGCTTCCAAAGCGGCGGTGGAAAGTTTTACCAAAAGTTTTGCCGCCGAAGTGGGCAGCCTCGGGATTACGGTAAACGCCGTGGCGGCGGGAATGATCGACACCAAAATGAACGACTGTTTTACCGCGGAAGAAAAATCCGATTTTATCGAATCTCTCGCGATTTCCCGTATCGGAACGCCGGAAGACGTCGCTTCCGCCGTTCTTTTCCTCGCAAGCGAAGAGGCGAGCTATATCAGCGGCGCCGTTCTCGAAGTTTCGGGCGGGCTTCGATAGTTTTATTCTTTTTCTCTCGACCTTTCTGTCAAAACCCCCTATTGACATTCGTGCGCGCGTGTAGTAATATTATTATATGCGCAAAAAAATAATCTCTTTGGTTTTAATATCCTTGCTTTTGTTCGCGGCTTTGACCGCGCTTGTTTCTTGTCGTAGGGTTCGTTCGAACGGAACTCCGATCGAGGGTCGGGTCGTTCCCGTGTCCGGCGCGATGAACACGGTGTACGCCGCGATGCTCCGCTCGGACGGGTCGGTCGGCGTCAATTATTTTACGCTTCGTTTCGGCGGAACCGTTACGAAAGGCGAAACGCCGCTTGATTTTGCTTTCAAAGGCGCGTTCGATATTTCCGAGGTCAATCGCGAGAACGATACGAGAACGCAGCTTTCTTTGGAAGTGAAGCAGGGCGGGATCGAAAAACTCGCTTTTTACGTTTCCGAAGGAAAAGCCTATTTGCATTTCCCGCCGTACGCTCTTTACGCGCGCATTTCCGACTTCAATTTCGCAAAGGTCGTGTACGAACTGTATTCGGAAAAAAAGAACGGAACGATCAAACGGGTGGCGGATATGCTTCCGGAGATCGCAAGCCGCATCTTTAACGGGTGCCGCTATTTTTCGGAAAACGGAATAGAGACCTATCGCTTCTTTTTGTCTTACGAACAGCTCTTCGATTCCTTTTCTTCTCTCGTTGCCCAAGCGGACGCAGGCGTTTCGCCCGCGGAGCTTTCCGATCTTTTCTCCTTTGACGCGGACGAGATCGCGCGCCTGACGGAGACGGAGCCTTATACCGCGATCGACTTCGTCCTTTCCGAAGGCGTCTTCTTATCTGCGAAAGCGCAAAAAGAGGGAAGCGGTTCGATCGAGCTGACCGATCTCTCGCTGAAAAGCGGAACGGACGCGCTCGAAATGCCCGCCTCTCTTTCCGCGTTTAACGATTTCAATCCGCTCAATTTCTCCCTTTCGGGAAAAGCGCAGATCAAAACCGCCGTTACAAACGGAGACAAAACGCTTCATTACGGCGTAACGCTGAATGCCGATTACGACGCCATCTCTTATCCTTTCGATTACGAGATCAAAACCAATTACGTTTCGGGGCAGGGAGTGGACTTCTCCGTTAAACTGACCGATCCGAACGGGAAAAAGAGCGCGTTCGACCTTCGCGGAGAAACGCTTTACGCGGACCTTTCGGCTTACGGGATCGCGAAATTTAAGCTCAAAACCTCCGATCTCTCGGAAAAGCTCGCGCTTACCGGCTTCAAGGATACGGATGAATATACGTTCAAAGACAAGCTCCGCTTGCTTGCTCTTCTCGTTGCGGGAAGAAAGGCGAACGGAGATGTGATCCGATACGAGCTCGGAGCCGATTTCTTCTCCGTCTTTTCCGAAAAGATCGGTTTCCTCGGACTTTTCGGAGTGGACGGCGCTTCCTTCTCTTGGGATACGAGGAACAACCGTTTGCAAGACTTTTCGGCGTCCGTTTCTCTCGGCTCGATGACGTTTGCGCTTTCCGCGCCGACGTTTACCTTCGGTTCTCCCGTGACCTTACCTTCCGTTTCGCAAGAGAGCGAATACGCGGATCTTTCGGCGCGTACGTCCACGCGCGTTCGCTCGTCGGGAACGATGCTCGAACAAACGTCCTTTAAGTCGGACGGCGAATTCTTGTCCGCCCTTCTTTCCTCTCTCGGCGGGGAAGAGGTTTCTTTGTCCGCGGAGGGCGGGCTTTCTTATTCCTCCGATATTGCGTACGGCGCCTCGGGGGCGATCTCCCGCGCGTTCGTTCAGTTTTACGCTTCTTCCGGTTCGGAGGTCGTAAAGCTCTATTACACCGCCGAAACGAAGGAGAATTTCTATTTGATCTATCCCGAGAGCGCGGGCGTGCGCCCGGTGCGGACGCTGACGCTTGCGGAGGACCCGTTCGCGGCCTTTAACGAGGCAAGCGGCGTAACTCCGTCCGGAAACGCGGTCAGGCTGTATTTCCGCGCGCGCGAAAACGCGTTTACCGTTGAGGCGAACGCGGGGCTGGCGCGCCTCGTTCGCGAAAAACTTTCGATCCTGTATCCCGATCTCTCTTTGGCGTGGATAAACGACGTTGCGTATCGTCGCTTGTCTCTCCGCATAACGGAGAACGCTTTGAACGCGACCGTTGTGTTTGATTCGGATAACGAGCTGTACGTTAACGCAAATTCCTTCTCCCTTTCTTTTAACGAAGAATTTTCCCTTGTCTCTCTCGATTCCGCCGTTCCGGAGCGAATTTATCTTCTCTCCGAAAACGATATGCCCGTTTATGCGGAAGCGACCTTTACGGATAACGTAAAATACCGTCTGTCGCTTTTGGCGTACGGCTCGGAAGAGCGCGTGTGGACGTATGCGGGCGTTCCGACGGGAATGGGGCTTAAAGGCGCTTCGACTTCCGTAACCGCTTCCGCGGCGCTTCTCGGAAAGAGCGTGGAGAAAAAGATCGCGGTGGACGTTTCTCCCGCAACGGACGTGGCGCTCTCGGGCGGCGCGGCGTACGCTTCGAAGTATGACGTAACGGAGAAGAAATTTACTTTCGATTTGTATAACGACGTTTCGCCTTCTACCGTCCTATCCTCTTACGATCTTATGATGGTGGACGTGGACGGAACGATGTACGTAAAAGACGTAACGTGGGATATGACCGGCGTCAGCACCGCTTCTTCCGATCGGAACTTTACCGTCAGACCGCGCGTTAAGACCTATTTCGGAAACGAGATATTCCTCGGCGGCGTCGCGAACTTTACTTTGTCCATAACGGGCGGAAAGGCGAAGAGCACCGATTACTCGCTGACTTTCGTGGCGTATGACGGAAAAGATCCCTTAAACGCTTCCGTTTATTCCGACGTTTTGAACGTAACGACGGAAGACGGGCGCTCCGTAACCGTTGAAACCGTCGGCTGGGATCTGACCAATTCGAACGTGGAGGCGAGAAGGCAGGCGGGAACTCTATACGAATATAAAACCGATCCCGCGCAGCCCGATAAAGTCAAAGCGAAGGTATTCGATTTGATGGGCGGCTACGTCGTTCTCGAGATCCCGATCTATTTCGAGCCGAAAGTCGTTCACGAAACCTCTTTCGACGTATCTTCTTTGGACGGCGTTTCATATGACGCCGCCGAAAGGACGTTTAAGTTCGACGTGTTAAAAGTCAGAACCTTCTCTTCCGCTTCTTCCGAGCGCATTTTGCCTACTTCGCTTATCGCAAACGAGGGCGAGGCGGACGAATTTGTCGTAAACGGGATCAAATGGGAATTCGAGTCGCTCGAAGGCGTCGTAAACGCGTCGGGCGCGCAAGGGGAGTTGACCTTGCTCGTGGGCGATTCAATCAGCGGCTATCAAACCAAACGGTTTGCCTATCTCTTCGACGCGATCGAGATCACCGAAGTTTCCCTTTTGGATGAAAACGAAAGCGAGATCCAAAGCAAAACCGAAGATATGTTCTCTTACGAATTTACTTCTCTCAGCGCGTATAATTATCGCTATCCGTCCAAGATCAAAGTTACCTTTGCGGCAAACGGCGGAACGGAAAGCGAGATCCTTCCGGCGAAATGGGCGTTTGACAAAGCCTTCGAGGAAGACGCGCTCTGCGCGGGCGGCGTGTACGTCGGAACGACTTACGTGGGCAGCGAAACAGTTCGCCTTACGATGGCGTTCGATCAAATGCGCATCACCGGTTACGGCTTTACGCCCGATCAACTTTCGATCGGCGGCGGCAATCTGACCATCGAAGGGCATCAGGGCAAAGACTGCCTGACTTATTCCGTTCTTTGCGCGCTCGATCCTACTCTCGGTTTCGATTACACTTCGAAAGAAAGTTATCCGTCCGAGATCCTCGTTCGTTTTAACGGCGGGGCGGAAAGCGTTGCCGTTTCGGTGGATTGGGATCTTTCTTCTTTCCGCGCGAAAGAAGATATTATCGGAAACGGCTTTTTCGGAACGGTAAACGCGATCGCGAAAGGGCAAAAAGTGGAGGTGTACGTGTACGTTGCGCCGGCGGTCGGCGATTACGATTCGGTTTATACGAAGGAAGATAAGAGCAGTCGCAAGGTCACTTTCAGGCTGATGACCCCGAAGGACGGCGGTTATACCGTAACCGATCCGCGCGACGTAAAGAATTTCCCGGATACCCTCTATATCGAGAGCGCGGGCGGATCCTTCTATCCCATCAGCGTTCTTTCTTGGGATCTCGGCGACGGTTTGAATAAACTCTACACGCAAGGGCTTTCCGCGGGCGCTTCCGCAAACGAGATCAGCGGCAACGTAAACGTTAAAGCGCGGATCGGCAGCGAGAAGGTCGGTTATAAAGATCTTTTCGTCGAAGTATCCGTGGTGTCCAGCCCGATCACGAATGTAACCCTCGGCGGCTTGCCTTTCGCGGCGAGTTCCGACCTGACGGGCGGCGCTTCGCCTTACGCGATCGAAGTGGATTACACGCCCGGCTCTCACGGCGCCGCCTTCTCTTACGAAATGTCTATCGAGATCAATCCGTATTACGTTCTCCCGTCCTCGCCCGCTTCCTATCCGAGATATTTAAGTTTCTATCTCGGCGGCGTTCCCGTTCGCGTGGACGCGGCGTGGGATTTGTCTCGCATTCCCGCCGACGCGGCGAAAACGGGCAACACCAAGACTTACGCGGGCGAAAGCGGCGTGTTCGGATTCCCGTCTTACGCGATGATCGATCTCGGCGATTCCTTCCCGAACGTTTCGCTCGGCGTTGAAGTAAACGTCAAAAAGCGCGATATTGATAAAGTATGGATCAACGGCAGCAGCCAGCCTTATATCGATATAGACGGCTATGCGGCTGAACCTTTCGGGGCGGACGTGTCGGGAACCACCGTAACTTTGGACGTTCTCGTTGAGTTCAAAGGCGACAGCCATAAATATCCTTTGAAATTGAAATACGATAACGCGGGCGTGATCCTTTCTTACGACGGCAGCGGGCTGTACGGCGACGTTTCCGTGCGCGTCGGAAACGAGAACGGCGGCTATCAAACGATCGAAGGCTACGGGCTGCGCGTGTTCTCGAATATCGTGTCCGCGATAACGCTGTCCGCCGCGGATCGGCTCGACGGAACGGACGGAAAGTTCTTCGAAACCTCTTACGAGAGCGCGGAAAGCGAAAAACTTGTTTATTCGTATAAACACGTTATGGATATGGGAAAAGAACTTCCCTCGATTTTGTCCGTTGAATTCGGAATGGGCGCGGGCGTAAAGACCGTTTCTTTGTTCGGAACGGGCGCCGACGAAGGCGTCGTATATAAATGGGTGAGAGACGAAGAAGGGCATATCGGCGTTGAATTCTGGAACGCTTCCGTTTCCGACGCGATCGGCGGAATGCACCAGCGCGTGTTCAATCCCACGCAAAGCGATTATAACGTGCCGCGTTACGAGATGTTCTTCGGTTCGGACGAATGGACGGAAGTCTATCGCGATTCGACGGACGAGCAAGGCTATATTACGCCTTCTTCCGCGATTTCGTATTACGCGTCGCATATCTCTTCGGATCGCATCGAAGAGTCGTATCAGGATCGTTACGTTACGCTCGACCTGGATGGCGCGCCTCGCATCGGTGCGGACGAGCGCCTCGGCGGCGGAACGTACAGACTGTATATCTCGGTCACCGCGCACGCGCATTATAAAGGATCGGTATATAAGACCTTTACGATCACGCGGAAAGACGTTTCGTCTTACGTTACGATGCTCGTGGACGGCGCGCGCCGCGCGAGCGGATCCTCTTCTGTGTATCGCGGTTCGGCTTACGAGATCCGCGCGAATGCGGGAAGTTACGGCGCGGAGGTTCCCTTCCTCGTAAACGGAGAGAGGGCGGAAGAAATTACGAACGTTCACTATAACGCGTCGAACGAAGTGATCCCGTACGTCTTTGCCGTCTCCGTGGATCCCGCGAACGCGGACTACTTCGCGGCGGCGGAAGTCACCTTTACGATCGAAGAACTTTTGATCGTAAATGCGTCGGACGTCGTTGCAAGCGTGACTTGGAACGCGAGCGCTTCGACCTTCAACGTGATCGTTATGTTTAAGGACACCGTGCTCTCGCCGGATACCGGCTTGACAAACGGATACAAAATAAGCTATTATAAACAAAGCGATACGGAACACGCCGTTACCGAATTTACCGCGGGCGAGGTTTACTTCTATTCCGTGGAAGTAAAGATCCCCAATTACGGACCGGCGGAAAGACACAATTCCGTAGCTGCGATTTAAGCAGGAGGCACTATGAAAGAAGAAAACAAAGAATTGAACGAGCCGGAAAAGATCGTTTCTCCCGCGGAGAGCGAGGAAGAACTCGAAGAAATAAGCTCCGTCGAAAAGTCCGAAGAGAGCGCGAAGTTCGCGGAAGAGGTAAAAGGACATTACGACGAGCTGATGAAAGAGAACGCGAAAGCGATGGAAAAAGCGAAAAAGAAGAAAAAGCTCAAAAAAGGGCAGATCGCGCTTATCATCGTCGCGTCGGTGATCCTTGCGATCGGCGTCGCGGTCGGACTGTTTTTCCTGATCGGAACATTGATGAATAAGGACGTAAAGATCTTGGAAGTCGATTTCGAGAATACCCGTCCTTCTTACGCCGTAACTTTCTCCGCCGGCGAGCAGGCAACGATCGACCTTGCTTTGCAGAATAACGCCTCGGAAGATCAAATCAAAGAGGCGATCGCCTTGATCTATGCGAAGGCGAACGAAAATAAAATTACGGCGGATCAGGCGATCACCGTTTCGCGCGGGCAAGGTTCCGCTGCGATCGGGATCAAGCTTCTCGGAAAGCAGATCACGCCGGACGGCAGCATGATCGTGCGCGCGTTCAAAGTGCAGGCGGGCGACGCGTTCTATTATCAAAAGGGCGCGAAGATTGTGGATTGCTCGGTGCCGGCGGCAACGGGTATCGTGTCGGGTATTTTGAACCAGCAGGAAAGAACGTACGAATCGGGAACGGGCGTTTATAAAACCGTTCAGGTAAAAGGTTCGGACGCAAAGATCGGAAAAGAAGACGAGACGAGAGAACTTCCCTTCCTTACGATCGGCGCCCCGAAGAGCGTCAATACCTGCGATTCTCGCGAAGAGTTCCTTGAAAAGGGGTATTATCTAAACGATCCGCGCGAGCTTTCGAACTTCCGTATCAATAAGGACACGATCGTTCTCGGCGAGCTTGAAGAGGGCGAGAAATACATCTCGTACGATTCCGTCAATAAGTATTACAAGATGAAATTCTCTCTCTTGATCAGCGGAGAAGGACACGACGATTGCGTGGAAATTGCCCGTCAGTATCTCAGAGATTCGAGCGGCAGCGAGAACCTCGAATACGCTAAGTACGACCTGATCTTCGAGGTTTGGGATAACGGTTACGCGAAATTTATGCACGACGACGAGATCTGGGCGGGCGATATGGAGCTCGCGGGCGCGAAGAGCACCACTTCTTCTACGACCTGGTATGAAAGCGTGTTCTATTATGATTTCGACGCTTCTCTCTTTACCGAGGCGGACGCGGCGAAGTACGAAGGCGCCGATTGGGCGAAAAAGATCATCGACGATTACTCTGCTTCGCTCAATTGATCGGCTGAAAGAAAAATCATAAAAGAGAAAGTTGCGTCCCTCGCTCGGACGCAACTTTTTTTCGTGCTATTTCGACCTTTTACGGAATAGCATATTGTATGAACGTACTTTTTTTCATTATGATCTTTTCAAGCTTCGCTTGCCTTCTCGCGCGAGATCCCGAGCAAGCGATCGGCGCCGCGCTCCTCGGCGCGGAAAACGCGGTTACGCTTACGATCAAGATGCTCGCGGTGTACGCATTGTGGCTCGGCGTTCTCGGCGTTATGCGGCAAAACGGCGTTACGAAGGCGCTCTCTCGTCTCTTTCGCCCGCTTACGAAACGCCTTTTTAAGGGCGAGAAGGAAGAAACAAACGACTTGATCTCGCAAAATCTCGCGGCGAATTTTCTCGGTATCGGCGGTGCGGCAACGCCTCTCGGGATCCGAGCGACCGCGCTGATGCAGGGCGAAAAAACCGAAGCGACGAATAACTCGGTTTTATTTATCGTGTTAAACGCTTGCGGCGTTCAGCTTCTTCCCGCAACCGTCGTAGCGCTTCGCGCGAGCGCGGGGAGCGCGTCGCCTTCCGACATCATTCTTCCGACCCTGATCTCCACCGTCGTTACCGCTTCGATCGGCGTAACGCTTTGTTTTGTGTTTCGGAAAAAGAAATGAGCGTATATGTTCTTCCCGCGTTTATTTGTTTGAATTTTCTTCTCGGCGCGATCCGCCGCGTTCCCGTGTTTGACGCGTTTATCGACGGCGCAAAGGGCGCGATCCGACTTGCCGTGGATATTTTTCCCTATCTTGCCGCCGTTTTGATCGCGGTATCCCTTTTTCAGGCGAGCGGTCTTTCTTCCGCTCTTGCGAAAGCGGCGGCGCCTCTCTTTCGTGTTTTGGGGATCCCGTCCGAGCTGACGGAACTGATCGTCGTTCGCCCGATGAGCGGATCGGGTTCCCTCGCGCTCTTATCCGATCTATACGCGCGTTACGGCGCGGATAGCTATCCCGCTCGGGCGGCAAGCGTGATCGTAGGGAGCAGCGAAACGGTTTTTTACGTCGCCGCGCTGTATGCGAGCGGCAGCAAGATCAAAAAGTATAAAGGCGCGCTCGGCATTTCTCTTGCGGCAACGTTCGCGGGAACCGTTCTCTCTTGTCTTTTGTGCCGCGCGTTTTAGTATAAAAAGCGTCAAACGGTCGAAAATACCTCTATCAAATCAAGGAGGGTATTTTTATGAAATACTATCACACCGGCGAGAAACCCGGCGACGGGACTTACAGTTGCACGAATTGCGGAACGAACGTCAGCTTGAATAAGAACGACAAGATCCCCCCGTGTCCGAAGTGCACAAATACTTCTTTTACCAAGGAGTAAGGGCGTTTTTGCGCCCGATACATATGCTCTCGCTCGATGGGATCTCCTCGCAGATCGCGTTCTTCGGCGGATAGTAATTGGCGCGGATCTCTTTTTTCTCGCTTACGCCGTTGATCTTCCTGATCAAAAAGAGTCGGCTTTCGATCCCCTCGCGTCCTTCCGAAAGAACTTTGGCTCCGATCGGAGCCTTTTTTCCGTCTGCCGTAACGCGGGAAAAAGGAACGCGTCGAACGATCTCGCTTTCAAGCGAAAACTCTCCCTCTTTTTTATCTCCGTACAAGGCGAACGTGATCGTTCCGTCGCGGATCTCGGAGGCTACGTAAAGAGGAAAATCGGTATCGTTTTCAAAAGAAAAGTCGATCGTGGAAGAGACCGTGCAGTCCCGCGAAGGTGAAACGTACGAAACGGGGCAAGAATGCGCCGCCGCTTTCGTAACGGGAAGTCCGGAGAGCAAAACGGCGTTATACAAGGTCGTGCTGACCTGACAAACCCCTCCGCCCACGCCTTTTACGAACGCTCCGTTCAAAACGATATTCGCTTCCAAATACCCTCTTTCCGCCGTTCGCGCACCCACCGATTCGTTAAAGGAAAATCGTTCGCCCGGGAGTAGGACGGTTCCGTTGATCGCTTCTTCCGCAAGCGAGATGTTATGGCGACGGCTGGTTCCCGAAGTATAAAAGGACGTGGAAAACTTCCCCATAAGCCTCGTTCTCCGTTTCAGATCGCAAAGAGACAGAAGAGGGGGAACGGCGCGGGAACGCGCGTCGGCGGCGCGTCCTTCGTCCAGCGATTTCATCGCGGCGCGCCCGATCTCGTCAAGCGGGACTTCCGACCCCGCTCTTTCTTCGTAATAAATAAAAGGGGAGGAAAGTTTTTTCGTCCATTCGAGGGTCGCGGAAAGCGGATCGGTTTTGCGCCTCTCGCATTCGGAGGAGAGAAAATCTCCGAGGCCCCGGCTGATATAGTTTAAGGCTTCCTTCGCTTCGTATCGCGCGCGTAACTTATTATAAAAGGGCAAATAGCCGCCGTATTTTTCGGCGCGCATTTTGCGAGAAGGCTCGATCTTGATCTCGCCGCGATAGATCTCCTCTCCGTCGATCGAGAGAGCGAGAGGCGCTTTCAGGTAAGGAGCCGACGCGCCGAGGAAAATAAACAATAAAGCGAGAGGAACAAGAAAAAACAAACCCTTTTTCATCTTTCGCGAGCGGGAAGCGGCGTCGTGCTCCAAAGAAGAGCCCCGATCCAGCCGAGAAGGGTAACGCCGAGTAATAAGTTTACGAGAAAAACGAGGCCTTTGTTCGGGTGCGCCCTGCGGAAGGCGATCAAACTCGGGATCAGGTAAACGAAGAGCGCGGCAACGCCGAATACGGCGAGTAATACGTACGACCAAATTTTCATTTTTTCATTACCTCACGCGTAGTATGCGAGCGAAAAATTTTTTTATAAAAAATAATTTTGAAAATGCGCCGGGAAAAAACATTTTACAAAATTCAAAAAAACCTTTCGATCGCGGCGGAAAATGCGGAAATTGCCGAAGAAACCGAATTCCGTAAAAAAATCGTTGTGTTTTTGATTCGCAAAAAACCACAAGATATTGTGTTAAAAAAATCAAAACAGCGCAATATTTTGTAATTTTTCCTGTTGACAAAGACTTTGCGGCTTGCTATACTAAACCAGAACGAAAATTTTTGGAAGCGGAGTTGCCGCTTGATGGAGGAGTTATGTTAAACGTAAAGAAAAGAGACGGTCAAATCGTACCTTTCGATTTATCCAAGATCAAAATCGCGATCGAAAAGGCGTTCGATTCGGTGAATCGCGCGCACACGGACGACATCATTGATTTAATTGCGCTCAAAGTATGCGCGGATTTCCAGAGCAAGGTGAAGGATAATACGGTGACCGTTGAGGACGTTCAGGACAGCGTGGAGGTCGTATTGATCCAAGCGAGCTTCGTGGACGTTGCGAAAAGCTACATTCTTTACAGAAAGCAACACGAAAAAGTGCGCAATATGAAGTCCACGCTCGTGGATTACAAAGCCACCGTGGATAACTATCTCAAAATCAACGATTGGCGCGTAAAGGAGAACAGCACCGTAACCTACTCGGTCGGCGGTTTGATCCTCTCGAACAGCGGCGCCGTGACCGCGAACTATTGGCTCAGCGAGATCTATGACGACGAGATCGCCGACGCGCACCGCAACGCGGATATTCATATCCACGATCTTTCGATGTTGACCGGTTACTGCGCGGGTTGGAGCTTGAAACAGCTCATCCAAGAGGGTCTCGGCGGCGTTCCGGGAAAGATCACGTCCGCTCCCGCGGCTCACCTTTCCACCCTTTGCAACCAGATGGTAAACTTCCTCGGCATTATGCAAAACGAATGGGCGGGCGCGCAGGCGTTTTCTTCTTTCGATACCTATCTTGCGCCGTTCGTTAAGGTGGATAATCTTTCTTATAAAGAGACCAAGCAGTGCATTCAATCTTTCATTTACGGCGTAAACACGCCGTCTCGCTGGGGAACGCAATCTCCCTTTACGAACGTAACGCTCGATTGGGTCGTTCCGAACGATATGGCGGAGCTGAACGCGATCGTCGGCGGCAAGGAAATGGACTTCAAGTATAAAGATTGCGTCAAAGAAATGGCGATGGTCAACAAGGCGTTTATAGAGATCATGATCGAAGGCGACGCAAACGGCCGCGGCTTCCAATATCCGATCCCGACCTATTCGATCACGCGTGACTTCGATTGGTCCGAAACCGAGAACAACAAGCTCCTTTTCGAAATGACCGCGAAGTACGGAACGCCTTATTTCAGCAACTATATAAACAGCGATATGGAGCCGTCCGACGTTCGTTCGATGTGCTGCCGCCTGCGCCTCGATCTGCGCGAGCTCAGGAAAAAGTCCGGCGGTTTCTTCGGAAGCGGCGAAAGCACGGGCAGCGTGGGCGTCGTTACCATCAATATGCCGCGTATCGCTTATCTTTCCAAGTCGGAAGACGAGTTCTTTAAGAGACTGTCTCACTTGATGGATATCGCGGCGCGCTCCCTCAAAATCAAGAGGAACGTTATTACCAAACTTTTGAACGAAGGTTTGTATCCCTATACCAAGCGCTATCTCGGAACCTTTAACAATCACTTTTCCACGATCGGTCTCGTGGGTATGAACGAAGCTTGCCTGAACGCGAATTGGATCGGCAAGGATCTGACGGATAAAAACGCGCAAGAGTTTACCAAGAAGACTTTGAACTTTATGAGAGAAAAGCTCTCGGATTATCAAGAGCTTTACGGCGATCTTTATAACCTCGAAGCGACGCCCGCGGAGTCCACGGCGTACAGGCTCGCGAAGCACGACAGAAAGAGATATCCGGATATCATTACCGCGACCGAAGGCGACAGGACTCCTTATTATACGAACAGCTCGCACCTTCCCGTCGGCTTTACGTCCGATATTTTCGACGCTTTGGACATTCAGGACGAGCTCCAAACTCTCTATACTTCGGGAACGGTTTTCCACGCCTTCCTCGGACAAAAGCTGGATAACTGGCAGACGGCGGCGAATCTCGTCAGAAAGATCGCGGAAAACTACAAACTTCCGTATTACACGATGAGCCCGACCTACTCGATCTGCGCCGACCACGGCTATCTTGCGGGCGAGCAAAGAAAGTGCCCGATCTGCGGCAGATCCACCGAGGTTTACAGCCGTATTACCGGGTATTATCGCCCCGTTCAAAACTGGAACGACGGTAAGGTAGAAGAGTTTAAGATGCGTAAGACGTACGACGTTGCGGGTTCCGTGTTCAAAGGTCACGCCGATAAGAAAGAAGAGAGCGCGGTCGCGAAAGAAGCGCAAAACGCAGCGGCGGAAGGAATGCTTCTTTTCACCACCAAAACTTGCCCGAACTGCAAAATGAGCAAAATGATGCTGGATAAAGCGGGCATTGCTTACACCCCGATCGACGCGGAAGATAACAAAGATCAAACCGTTAAGATGGGCGTCAGAAAAGCTCCCACGCTCCTCGTTCCGAACGCGAACGGCGGCTACGACAGATTCGAGAACGCCAGCGAGATCAAAGGCTTTATCGAAAAGACGAGAAACTAAATGAAATACGACGTATTGATCATCGGAGCGGGTCCCGCCGGAATGAGCGCGGCGACCTATGCGCTCCGCTCGGGAAAAAGCGTCCTCGTTTTGGAAAAGGAATCCATCGGCGGGCAGATGTCCAATTCTCCCCGCATCGAGAATTTCCCTTCCGTTAAGGAAAGCAGCGGAAGCGATCTTGCGGATAAAATGTTCGAGCAAATGAGCGCGTTCGGCGCCGAACTCGAACTGGATTCCGTTCTCGAAGTACAAAAGAGAGGAGAGGGCGATTTCCTCGTTAAATGCGAGTACAATGAGTTTAGCGCGAAAGCCGTTATTTGGGCGGCGGGCGCGAAACATCGCCATATCGGCGTTCCGGGAGAGGAAGAGCTCGTGGGAAAAGGCGTGTCGTATTGCGCGCTATGCGACGGCGCGTTTTATACGGGAGAAGACGTCGTTATGATCGGCGACGCAAACACCGCTCTTTCTTATACGATGTTCCTTTCCAATTGCTGCCGCCACGTTTATATTTGCACGTTGTTCGATAAATTCTTCGGCGAAAAAGCGATGGTGGAAGCCGTCCTCGCAAGGGAGAACGTATCGGTAGAGCATAACCTTTCCTTGCAATCTTTCGAGACGGATGAAAAAGGAGAACTTTCGGGGCTCGTATTCGAGAACACGAAGGATAAAACGAGGCGCGAGTACAAAGTAAAAGGTTGCTTTATCGCAGTCGGACAGGTTCCGAATAACGAGCCGATCAAAGCGCTCGTGGATCTCGACGCCGGCGGTTACGTTATCGCGGGGGAAGACACCCTGACGAAAACGCCCGGTCTCTTCGTTGCGGGAGATTGCCGAGCGAAAAAAGTGCGGCAGGTAACGACCGCCGTTGCGGACGGTTCGGTCGCGGCGATCCAAGCGGCAAGTTATATAGACGGATTGAAATAAGGAAGGGCGGCGACGCCCTTTCGCTTTATGAAAAGGAAAAAAGAAATATGAAAATTTGCGGAATGGAAAAATTCTCTATGGTGGACTTTGACGGATACATTTCCTGTACGGTATTTACGCCGGGCTGCAATTTTCGTTGTCCCTTTTGCCATAATGCGGCGCTCGTAAATCGCGAGGCGCAGGAGATCCCCGAAAGCGAGGTTTTCGATTATTTGGAAAAGAGAAAAGGGCTTGTGGACGCCGTTTGCATAACGGGCGGCGAGCCGACGTTGCAGCCCGATCTCGAAGACTTTATCGTTCGCGTGCGCGCGCTCGGATATAAAGTAAAGCTCGATTCGAACGGAACGAATCCCGCCCTCCTTTCCCGCCTGATCGAGCGGGGACTTCTCGATTACGTGGCGATGGATATAAAAAGCGATTTTGATTCTTACGAGGAGGTGATCGCCGTTCCCTCGTCCGCGCTTCTTCCTAAGATCCGCGAAAGCGTCGCTTTGCTGAAAGCTTCGCCGATCGACTTCGAATTTCGAACGACGGCGATCGCGGAATATCATAGCGAGAAGAATTATGCGGCGATCGCGGAGATCGTTCGCGGAGGCAAGCGGTTTTACATTCAAAAATTTAAGGACGGAGAAAACAACCTGACCCAAGGATTGCTCCACGAGCTTCCGAAAGAAGAGGCGGAAAAGTTCTTGGCGGAGGTTCGAAAGACCGTTCCCGTCGTGGGGCTGAGAGGATATTAAAAAAGGCGGAGATCCCGCCTTCTCGGATCGCGCTTTCGGATCAAGAGCGCGATCTTTTTTTATCGTTGACTTCGTTTATGATCGAAAGCGCGACCTTTAACCCGTCCACGGCGGCGCTCATAATGCCGCCCGCGTAGCCGCAACCTTCGCCGCAGGGATAAACGCCTTTATGCGAAAGGCTCATAAAATCCTCGCCGCGCAGTACGCGCACGGGGGAAGAACTGCGCGTTTCAACGCCCGTCAGGAGATTATCCGCCTTGGAGAATCCTTTGATCTTTTTGTCAAAAGAAGGCAGCGCGAGACGCAGCGCTTCGGAGATGCGGGGCGGGAGAACGCCGTTTAAGTCGCAAGGAGTAACGCCGGGAGCGTAGGTGGGGCGAACGGCGCCGTCCAGCCCGCCTTTTTGCTTTTTGATAAAGTCTCCCACCCTTTGGCAAGGCGCTTTGTAATTTCCGCCCGCCGCGAGAAAGGCTTTTCGTTCGAGTTCCCTTTGATAGCGAACGCCGGATAGAATTTCGCTTCCGAAATCCTTTTCGTCCACCCCTACGAGGAGCGCGGCGTTCGCGTTTTTTCCGTCTCTGGCGTGATAGCTCATTCCGTTCGTAACGACGCCGCCTTCTTCCGAAGAGGCGCAAACGACAAATCCGCCGGGACACATACAAAAACTGTACGCGCCGCCTGCTTTCGTGTGTTCCCAGATTTTATAATCGGCAGGAGGGAGCAAAGGATCTTTTTTTCTCCCGAACATAGCGAGATCGATCTCTTCTTGCAGTTGTTCGATCCTGACGCCGACGGAAAAGGGCTTTGCTTCCATCGAGAAACCGCGCGCAAGGAGCATTTCGTATGTGTCGCGCGCGCTGTGACCCACCGCGAGGATCAAGCGATCGGTTTTATACGCGTCGCTCTCTGTCAAAACGCGCAAGACTCCGTTCTTTTCCGAAACGTCCGACACGCAGGCGCCGAAGCGGATCTCTCCGCCGAGATCTTCGATTTTATGCCGCAACGTAACCACGGCGTCTCGCAATCTGTCCGTTCCGATATGCGGTTTGGCAAGGTAGGCGATCTCCTCCGGCGCGCCGCAGGAAACAAAAGTATCGAGAACGAAAGCCGTCAGTTCCTTTTCTTTAATGCCGCTGTTCAGTTTGCCGTCCGAAAACGCGCCCGCACCGCCTTCTCCGAATTCCGCGTTTGCGCGCGGATCGAGTTTTCCGTTTTGCCAAAGCGCGTTTACGCCGCGGATCCGTTCCGATATGGGAAGCCCGCGTTCGAGAACGATCGGGCGAAGCCCGGCAAGGGACAAAGCATACGAGGCAAAGATGCCCGCAGGCCCGAATCCGACTACGATCGGTCTGTATTCGCTCTCGCCCGCATAAGGGACGGAGAAGGGCTCTCTTTTTTCGATTTTTTCGCTGATGAGGACGCTGTAAACTTTTTTGATGTCGCTTTTTTTGCGCGCGTCGATCGATTCTTTTAAGATCGTAAAAGTTCGAACGGAAGAAAGCGGGATCGAGGCTTTTTTTGCCGCGATTTTTCTAAGTTCGTCTATTCCCGCGTCGAGCGGAAGAATGATGTTTTGGATTTCAGGCATCGTAATGGATTCAAAAATCAGGCGCGATTCGGCGACTCGATCAAAGGAAGCACCGCTCGAAAAACTTCTTCCGCCGCTTCGGGAAGGGGGCGCGCGTTGCTGACAACGGCGACCTTTTCGTCCGGCAGGGCGCGGAAGGCGGCGAAATAATTCTCGCGAACTTTTTTCAGGATCTCGATTTTTTCATAGCGTTCTTTTTCGCTTCTGTTTTGAATGCGCGAAAGGAAGCTTTCGGGCGGAATATCCAAAAAAATCGTTAGGTCGGGGCGGAGCAGGCGGCGCGCAGGCGCGTTCAGCTCGATGACCCAATCCATAGGCGAATACGATCCGTTGTAGGCGAAAGAGGAAAAATAATAACGATCGCAGAGAACGATCTCTCCCTTTTCAAGGTGAGAAAGGATGCCGAAGGAAGAATTTTTGATATGATCCACGCGATCCGCCGCGAACAGGGCGGCGATGGCTTCTTCGGGGAGATCCGATTTTCCCGTCAGGCATCGGCGTAAAAGCTTTCCGGCTTCCCCTTCCGAAGGTTCCGCCGTTACATAAACCGTAAATCCGAGCTTTTCCAAACGCTCTTTCAAAAGGGCGGCGTGGGTGCTTTTTCCGCTGCCGTCTATCCCTTCGAAAACGATAAACTTACCTATCGTCATACTTTATCCGTCATATCTCCCGTCTTTGACTTCGAGGATCAGCGCGCCGAGCTCGCGCGCCGCTTTCTCGCTTTCTTTGCCCGCCTTCGCGACCATATATTTGCAGATCTTTCCTTTCCTTTCGCGCTTGGCGTATGAGGCGCCCTTGTATTCGAGGAAGGGAGCTTCCATACGGGCATACACGTAAAAATAGAAGGTCTTTTTGATCATGGATAAGAGAAGGGGGATCGAGATCAAAACGGACACGCCGCCGCAACCGTAAAACAAATAGGAGAACCAGGTTTTCCAATGGCTGCCCGTTACGGCGGGTATATTTACTTTTCCGTGAATAAAGGGCAGGACGATCATCGCCGCGCCGAGAAGCAGGAAAAGCAACCCGAAAAAGAATTTTAACACGGAGAAGCGAGCGAATTTGCTGAATTTGATGCCCGAAACCTGATCGATGTTGATCTCCGAACGCTCGCCGGCGTTAATGAGGAGACGCCGATTCGTTAAGCAAACGGTGCCGTCGCCCTTTTTGGAGGAGAGGCAATTATACGTTCGAATCAGTTTCTCGCCTTTTGCGATAATAAAGCCGGGAACCGCGTCGTTTCCCGAAAGAAGAACGTCCCTATCCAGCTTGTATTTCTTGCGGAGTTTTTTCTCCATTTTGGAATAGCTTTTGCTTTTTTGCGGTTCGGTATCTCGCGCCGTTTTTTCGCTCGTTTCGGGAGAGATGCTCTCGATCGGTTCGTAATCTTCGCCCGTTTCGCGCTTGATGTCTTTCTTCGCGTCTTGAACGGCTTTTGCTTCTACCGCCGCGATGAGCGCCGCCGTTTTGGCTTTCTTTTTATCTTCTTTCGCTTTTTTCTTCGCTTCTTTGGCTTTTCTTTTCTCTTCTTCTTCCGCCTCTTTCGCGAATCTTTTTTCTTCTTCTTCCTTTTCTTTCAAAGAAAGCTTTTCCTCTTCCGCCTCTTTTTCTTCGGCGGCAAGCTGCTCTTCTTTTTTGTCTTCAAGAGAAAATCCGGCGGGGATCGTGTCCTCATAAAGAGATTGAGGGGATCCGCAAGAGGGCGTTTCTGCGCTCTCTTCGGCTTTTATTTCTTGGGTCGCGGGTTCGTCCGAGAGGGCGCTTGCTTCCGCTTGCGCGTTTTCGATTGCAATTTCTTCGG